>JGI1684J13235_1000385_pt1 | contig 16681 bp, 10 predicted proteins | sample PonA232FremontCA_2_FD_13235 | JGI IMG/M metagenome (IMG submission 13235) | reverse complement strand
GGGTACGGGGCAGGCTTTGATCCGGGATCCAGTCTTTTTTCTGTTTTTCTAGATTCCGGCCTTCGCCGGAATGACATTAGTGTAAAAGCGACAAATTATGTATGACAAAGCACTAGTTCCCATCCGGAAATTCCTAAATAAACATTGCCGTACCCGGCCGGGGTCTCGAATATAGCTCGGTAGTAGTTCTGTGAGCGCTACAAGGATTACTCTGCCTTATTGCGGTCAACGCTCACGCCTATCAGCCATGCAGCTCTCTCCATACGTTTTTTGGCATTTTCAGAAATAAAAAAAGGGTGGCCTCGGCTATGTCCACAGGCAGGCAAGAAATCCAGCTGGAACCTGGTTTGAAAATGTGGGTATCCCCCACATTTTCAAACCAGGAAAGTATATAGTTGAACATAAATCGCAGCCAACTCAGATCAAAAAGCCTACTCCCTGTTAAGTCCCAACAAGTCTTTTAACTCCCCACCCATCAGGTAGAAATAAGTAGTCAACCAGGCAGTGGGAATCACCACTATGGCAAAGAGTATGCTTCCCACGCTCATCAGTGCAACACCGCTCATTATGTTGCCCACTATGCAGCCATGGGCAATAGCAGCACCAGAACCCAGAATTATTCCGCCGAAAAACGAGGTCACAGTCTGTTCCGGGGGCCGGGGCTTGAATTGCAGCTTCCCGGTTATCCGGGCACTATAATTCGCTCCGATCACCAGGCAGATAACTAACAGGATAAGCCACAATTTGACACTTTTGCTTTCCTTGCCCGCGGTTTGGCTCTGGAAAACAGGTGCCTTGACCGGAGGAGCCTCGGATTTGGGTGCATATACATACTCCAGGGGGGCATCGGTAATTGACAATTGAGTATAGACCACACCCCCGGTTACTCCCAGGGGATAATTACGCCCGCTGGAAGCAGATGACATGTAGGCAGCCAGGGCCAGTATACCGATAGCTAGCCCTGCCTGCCAGGGCTTCCATCGTTTAAGGGTCAACTTTTGCATTATAGATGTCTCTTCTTCTTCCTCCTCTTTCAAAACTGCTTGTGGATTTTGGGGTTTACCCTGACGCTTCTTCTGACTTATCTTCCAAGCTACAAATATGGTAATGATCCCGATGAGCAAGGCCAATAGCCAATAGGGCAGTCCTATCAGGGTGGAGAGGGAAATTGCCCCTCCATCCGGGGCCTTGATCGTAAATTGGTGCAGATAACTGGTAAGACCGTTGAGCGGCCCGTATTTCACTGCTGCTATACCCAGGGGGATACCTACCAATCCGGCCATGGAATTGATGTTACCCTGACCGGTCTTGAAAAGGCAACCGCTAACACATCCCCCGGCCAACACGATGCCTATGCCGAACAAGACACCTCCCACTATCTTGTTGGCCCAGGTAAAATGTTTGGGATTCAAGTCGATCAAGCCCGAACTTGCCAAAAGGGCAAAACCGATCATGCTTACTGCAATAATCACCCAGATTCCGCCAAGTTTTTCCTTGTCCCTCATCATCACCACTTCGCTAAAGGCGGAAGCTCCGCACAAATCCGCCTTTTCCAGGAAAAAGCCGAACAAGAACCCGATCGGTATCGCTGTCAGGACCCACAACCCGGTGAGTGCACTTGCTAGCAAAGTGATCAGAATCATTGCTAGTATGAACAAGACAGGCCTTTTCCACGATTTCAGATTAGTTTCCTGCATTTGATCCCTCCTGGCTGATTTTACTTGGTTACTTCTTCCATTCTAACTCCCATCCAGCCCTATTGAGAAGGCTGGACAACGAAGCATGGGCAATATCGTCAACGAATCTTTTCGTTGCGAGAAAAGGTGCTCAACTTGTTGAATAAACAGGCTATTGGTTCTTTTTCTTACTTAACACCTTAAAACTCTGAAACTTTTTCATGTTACCCCTGTTCCTGCAGCAAACTCTTTAGCTCTTCCCTGCCAGGCACTTTTCCGGATGTCTTGATTCATTACAAGCTCTTTTTTATCCCGCCCCAAAAAGGGCGGGATTGTGATCATTTCTGTATCCAGGCCTTTATATCCTCCTTGGAGGGTATCTTGCCTACGGACTTGACCTCACCGTCCACCACTACAGCNGGTGTTCCGAAAACACCGTATTGTGCGATGTCCATGTGCCCGGTCACCTTTTCCACATTGGCTGTGACACCTGTATCCTGCAAGGTATCCCGAACCAATTGCTCGGTTTGTTCGCACTTGGGGCAGCCAGGGCCTAGTATCTTTATTTCCATAATCAACCTCCTTTTTTTACGATATTCAAGTCACTATTGCACCGTAGGTCAAGCCCACCAGAGTGGACAGGATCACGATAATAACAGCGAATGTTCCTGTCTTCTTCCAGCCCATAACGCTTCCCACAACGATCAGGTTGGGCAGCGAAAGGGCGGGACCAGCCAAAAGCATGGTAAGCGCGGGACCCTGTCCCATACCTGAACCCAGGAGTCCCTGCAGTATGGGGACTTCGGTCAGGGTGGCGAAATACATAAGTGCCGAGGCCAGGGCGGCAAAAAGGTTTGCTTGGATAGAGTTGCCCCCGACCAGTTCGGCTATAAAGCGTTCCGGAATAAGTGCGGTCTCTCCAGGGCGTCCGAGAAAGAAACCCGCGAACAGGACCCCGGCAAATAGCAGGGGAAATATCTGCTTCATGAAACTCCAGGTGGACTGTACCCATTCACCCAGTTCCTGCCGCTGGAACCAGGATCTCAGCATAAATCCCAATATAAGCAGTAAACCTCCGGTTATATACCACTTGGCCTGGAATATGGCCTGCCAGATGTGGGCGGCATCCTGACCGGGCTTGGCAAAGGCGGCAAATATGAGGATAAGAACCAGGACAAGCATGTACAAGCCTTCCTGCAAGAGCGACCTGCCCGTATCCTCCTCTTCCGGAAGATGCATCTGTCCGGCCGTCCTCTGTTCATCCTCCTTCTTGAAGATAAAGTGCATGAGCAGTCCCACGATGGCAGCAAAACCGATTGCTCCTATGGCCCGGGCAAGCCCTAGTTGCCATCCCAGCACCCGGGCGGTGAAGACAATAGCCAGGACATTTATCGCAGGTCCGGAATAGAGGAATGCAGTCGCCGGTCCGATGCCGGCACCCCGGGCATAGATGCCTGCAAAGAGCGGGAGTACTGTACAGGAACATACCGACAGGATGGTGCCTGAGACCGAGGCCACGGAATAGGACAACAACTTGTTGGCCTGGGCCCCAAAATATTTTATCACCGCGGCCTGGGAGACAAACACATAAATGGCCCCCGCGATAAAAAACGCCGGGATAAGGCAGGTGAGCACATGTTGCCTGGCGTATTCCCTGAGCATCATGAAGGCCTCCAGCCCTGCCTGCCGTACGGTCTCGTGGTACCAGGGCACATAGTACGCCAACAGGAAGAAAAGTACGAGTAGCAACAGCTTGTAACGTTCCTTGATATTCATCCTTACCTCCAGAACAAACATTTCTTATTTGGCAAAATAACCAACAAAATTCCGCAAGTCAATGGTAAATTTCAAAATTATCCTCTTTAATAATTCAATGACAATTTCAACATTGTCTGCATTAACATTTTTCCATCAAAACAAACTATACCCCGGTACTTTACACCAAAGTCCCTTGAACTTTTCAGGTCCCGCCGTATCCTATCTGGGTACTAAGGCCTGCATGGACTATGGCCGGCACCATCCTCTGCATCATGCTTAGTTGCAACATTTCCTGCAACCTGGCAGAAACTTGATCGACATCTATATAGGTATAGGCAGATATATTAACCATCCTCAATTGTTACTTTTTCAAATATCTATTCAGTTCTGTTTTTAATAGTTCAAACTCATTTTCCAGTTCCGAAATCAACTCTTCCATACCCGAGAGTTCCTGATTTGCTCCCATTGTCTCCAGTTGGAAAGCCGTTTCCCTCATCCTAATTGCAGCTATATTTCCCGCCATACCCTTGATGGAGTGAGCATAGAATCTAACATCTTGCGCATTGTTGTTTTCTGCTGCTAGCTTGAGATTATGTAATCGCTTGGGAAGCTCCTTTAAAACCTCTTCCAGCAACTCCCGCATTAAATTATGATCGTCCCCTAACCTGGAAAGCAATTCCAATTCCCGAAAAACTTCCCTTTCTTCAGTAACGGCATCAGTACGCTCCACTTGGGAATCCTCTCGTTCTGAAGTATTTCCTTCTGAGCCAGAGGATCCCTGGAGGTAGTTTTTGAGCAACTCAGCCAAACTGTCAGGTTTCATGGGTTTGGAGATATAATCATCCATTCCTGCTTGTATACATCTCTCCCGGTCGTCTTTCATGGCATGGGCAGTCATAGCAATAATAGGAATTTTTTTCTTTTGGCTCTTGGCCTCCAGCTCCCTTATGGCCCTGGTGGCTTCAAAACCGTCCATTTCCGGCATCTGAACATCCATGAGAACAAGGTCAAAAAAGTAGTTTTTTACTGCTTCTATAACCTCGACTCCATTGGACGCTATCTCGACGGTCAAACCCTTTTTTTGCAGGGTTGCCCGGGCGATTTGCTGGTTTACCTGGTTGTCCTCTGCCACCAAGACATGGCCACTCAAACCGGGAGTTTTTATGTTGCGGCGTTTTGTTTCCCTGGCCAGATTTCGAGTAACTATGGGTCTTGTATCCAAAGGCTGGTGCGCATTGGACAATACTGTAGCCAGAGTATTGAACAAATCGGACTTGCGCACCGGCTTGTTCAAATAGGCGTTAAAACCTGCCTCTGCAAAGCGTTGAACATCTCCGGACTGACCTATAGAGGTCAGTAATACCAGGGGAATATTTTGAAAGCGCTCCTCAGACCTGACCGCCCTGCCTAATTCCAACCCGTCCATCCCGGGCATGTGTGCATCTGTGATCACCATTCCCGGAAAATTGCCCGCTTTATAGGCAGCTTGGAGTTCCTCCAGGGCAGTTGTCCCGTCCTGAGTTTCAACAGGCTGCACACCCCAAGATTGGAGCTGTTTACTGAGTATTTCCAAGTTAGTGGGATTATCATCCACAATCAATATGGTCATACCCCGCAGCTCTGCTGGCAGATACGGGGCAGCGGCTTCTTTCTGGTTGGAGGACATCTCGAAGACAGCAGTGAACCAGAAAGTGGAACCTTTCCCTTCCTGGCTCTCAACCCCGATTTCACCTCCCATCATCTCGGCCAGATGCTTGGAGATGGCCAGTCCCAGACCTGACCCTCCGTATCTGCGGCTTGTAGAGGAATCGCCTTGAGAGAACTTGGCAAAGAGCAGATCCAGCTGCTCTTGCGAAATACCGGACCCTGTATCCCGAACGGAAAAGCATATCCTGGCCTGGGTCTCGCCTTGGGAAACCAAGCTGGCCCGCACATCGATTTCCCCGGCTTCGGTGAACTTAATAGCGTTACCTACGAGATTGAGCAGAACCTGGCGAACACGGTTGGGGTCGCCCTGTAACAATTCCGGCACATCCGGGTCGGGAAAACAAATAAATTCCAATCCTTTTTCCTCTGTCCGTAATGCCATGGACACGGAGAAATCCTCCAAGAGATGGGACAGGTTGAAATCCAGGTTTTCCAGTTCCAAATGGCCGGCTTCGATCTTGGAGAAGTCCAGGATATCGTTAATCAAGGCCTGCAAGCTTTCCCCGCTGGACTGGATGGACTGTGCATAACCTCGTTGCTCAGGTGTTAACTCCGTATCCAGGAGCAGCCCCGCCATACCGACAACCCCGCTCATGGGAGTGCGGATCTCATGGCTCATATTGGCCAGGAACTCGGACTTGGCCTGATTGGCTTTATCAGCTTCCTCTTTGGCCCTGGTAAACTCTCTTTCCACAGCCATACGTTCTTCCTGCTGACCAATAGCCACGGCGATAATGCTAAGGACGCGCTTATCCTCCTCACCCGGATCTATATCTGACTGGAACAATGCACAGATTGAGCCAATTACTTCTCCGCCGCATTTAACCGGATGTCCCATATAGGTTTGAAACCCGTATTGAATCACATAGGGATCGGTCCAGGCGTATTTGGTCTCTTCAAGGTTTTTCACTACAAGGACCTCGTCCACTTTCCTTAGAATGACGTCATAACATATGTGTCCTTCCGGACTATCCTCAGAGATGTAATCAGAAGGTGTTTGCCATTGACCCAAGGACCGGAGCGAACCGGAATCCAGTTGGTTGTAGATTGCACAGCTGCCCCCCAGCATTCTGCCGCAAAGAGTAGTGAGATGCTGAATATTGGCCTCAGAATCAATACCTAAATCGAGCAGATATTCATTGATTTCGGACAAGCGTTCAGCATGCCGCTGTACATGCATTTCCGCTTGCTTACGTTCTGTGATGTCTTCGTGGCTCACCACCACTCGTCTAGGTGGTGCTTCTGGAAATGTTGTCACTCTGCCCACGAACCATTCCTTTTTGTCCGGTTGATTGCAAAAATATTCCATGCTGAAGGAATCGCTTTCTCCTGATATGACCTTACGGATCCCTTCGACAAAGGAGGCGGCCTCTTCTGAATCTTCTCCCGTAACACTGTAGCATACGGCAAGATAGTTGATGCCTTCAGAAACAGACTGCGCAGTAATGCCACTCTTTTCTGCATACTCTCGCCAGGAACGGTTAACCAGGAGAATTTCGCCCCGGGGGTCCAAAACTGCAATATGATAGGAAAGGCAATCCAGAGTTGATCCCAAAAATAGATGCATGTCCTTGAGTTCTTCCTCCAGTTGCCTGCTTTCGGTAATGTCAGTGATAAAACTCTGGAAATGGATAATCTTGCCATTCTTGTCCTGTACCACGCTTACATTTAAGGAGGTCCAGATCGTGGATCCATCCCGGCGAACACCTCTGCACTCGTAGTTGATCACTTCCCGGTTTTCTCTCACAAGACGCATTAGCTCTTCTCTGTCAGATGGGTCGGCATACAACTGAATGGTAGTGCCATTTACAGAATCAATCAGTTCATCCGGTGAATCATAGCCGAACATCCTGGCCATGGCAGGGTTGGCTGAAAGGAGGCGACCCTCGGGAGTGGTATTGACGATGCCTATGGGAGCATTGGTGAAGAGTGAATGTTCCGGGGAAATGGCTAAGTTTTCAGCATCTCGGGCTGATGGGTTTTCCTGGGCCATGTACACTCCAAAATAGTTAAAGCTATATAAAACATTATGAAAGTGTTTGTTGTCATATATCTTCTATTTATATTTTAAGGGTCATTAAACTCAACTTACATCAAAGTTGATTATACAAGCTTTAGTTGCTAACAACATAACGTGGCATAGTCCTTTCCAAACAAAACTCCCCAAAAATTGCGAACTAAAGCAGATATTATGACTTTTGGAACTTATAAAATTAAATATCGTAGTAGAGCATGAACTCGTACGGATGCGGCCTAAGCCGGATGGGATCCACTTCGTTCTCCCTCTTGTATTTCAGCCATGCCTCTACCACGTCCTCGGTAAACACATCCCCTTTCAGGAGAAAGGAGTAATCCTTTTCCAGCTCATCCAGGGCCTCTTCCAGGGAAGAGGGTGTGGAGGGCACATCCTTCAGTTCTTCCGGGCCCAGGGAATAGATATCCTTGTCCAGGGCTTCGCCCGGATCGATCCGGTTTTCTATACCATCCACCGCTGCCATTAGTATGGCGCTGAAAGCCATATATCCGTTGCAAGAGGGATCAGGATACCTGACCTCCAAACGCTTGGCCTTGGGAGACGTGGAGAACATGGGTATACGCAGTCCGGCACTCCTGTTCTGACTGGAATAGGCAAGGTTCACCGGGGCCTCGTATCCCGGCACCAGCCTTTTGTAGGAATTGGTCGTGGGATTGGTCAGGGCACATAATGCCTTGGAGTGCTTTAATATTCCTCCCAAAGCATGCATGGCCATATCGCTCAGACCGGCATACCTGTCTCCTGCAAACAGGGGAGTTCCATCTTTCCACAGGCTAAGATGTATATGCATCCCGGAGCCATTGTCCCCGAATATAGGCTTGGGCATAAAGGTAGCTGTCTTTTGGTTCCTGCTGGACACGTTCTTGATTATGTACTTGAACCACATCAGCCTGTCCCCCATACTCACCAGGGGGGAAAAGCGCATATCTATCTCCGCCTGGCCGGCAGTAGCCACCTCGTGGTGTTCACACTCCACCCGTATGCCCACTTGTTCCATCACCTGCACCATTTCCGTGCGCAAGTCCTGGTAGGAATCCATGGGTGGTGCTGGAAAATACCCCTCCTTGTACCTGGGCTTGTATCCCAGGTTGGGATTTTCCTGCCTACCGGAATTCCAGATACCTTCCACCGAATCCAGTTGATAATAGCTGTAATTCGGGGCGGAATCGAAACGTATATCGTCCAGGATAAAGAATTCAGCTTCCGGCCCTATAAAAGGGGTGTCACCCAGCCCGGTAAAGGTTAAGTACTCCTCCGCTTTTTGGGCTATGTACCTGGGGTCCCGAGAATATTTCTCCCTGGTCAGGGGATCGACTATATTCCCGATCAGGGTAAGGGTGGGCTCCTTGGTAAATGGATCCATAACAGCGGTATCCGGATCCGGAACTACGAGCATATCACTGGCGTTTATAGGCATCCATCCCCGGATACTGGAGCCGTCGAAACCAAAACCGTCCTCAAAGGAATCCTCGTCAAACTCGCTCATGGGGACACTGAAATTCTGCCACAATCCCGGAAAGTCACAGAACCTAAGATCCACCATCTTCGCGCCATTGTCCTTGGCGTACTGTATAACCTCTTGGGGGTTCATCTCTCCCTCCTGTATGATTAAGAGTTCAAGGTGCGTGCCTTGTTCTTGTTTTTTCGTCCCTGGTTCCTAGTCTAGAAAATATTTTTCAAATCTTTCTGTAAACAAATCTCTCATGACAAAATTTACAAGTAAAGTAAAGCTGCTTTCAATTTCAGGGTAAATTTATTCCATTAACACACCCAAAAAGGGAAGCTGCACACCTGTTTCGCAACTGTTTTCAAAGTTCACTGTTCAGGGTTGGGGTCTCCGGTCTAAACTTGTTTTAACGTGGATAACAATTCGTTGCTTATTTTGGAGTGCATCTGCTCATCGATGATCTTTCCGCCGTAATGGTCTGTAACATAGAACACATCCACCACTTGTGCCCCGGGTGTGGTAATCTTGGCTGATTTAATAGTGAGATCAAAGGAGTGCAGGACCTTGGAAATCGCATGCAGCACCCCGGACCTCTCCCAGGTATATACTTCTATCACTGTAAAGAAATCAGAAGCCTGCTCATTTATCAATACTTTGTCCTCGATAGGTACCACCAGCTTTTTTCTCAAGAGATTCCTGCCCAAATGCCTGGATTTCAACTTTTCCAGGGAAGTATCTCCGTTTAGCAACCCCTCCAGGTCTCGCTCCACGCGATCCCAAACCCTTGTGGGATTCAGAGGATCCGGGATCTGATCCACGATCAATATATCCAGGGCCACACCGTAATCCCGGGTATAAATATCCGCAGACAGGATATTTATACCGTTCACCCAGAGAACTCCAGTAATAAAATCGAAAAGATTCTGTTTTTCCCGGCATACAAACACAACTTCCCAGCGCTCGTCCTCCAGTGCCTTGACGTTTATCTTGAGACTGGATTGTTTAAGTTCCTGTTCCAGAAAATAGTGCACTACAATATCTTCAGCTGTTTGATTAAGCAAATACCTGAGTGAGAGCTTATCCAGCCAGGAGGTAATCTTGTTTGCAGCAACTTCGGGCTCCAACTTTTTGTGGACAACATCTTTTTTTTCTTGCACCTTGGGATTAATATCCCTGTTTTGCCACTCTTCCTGTTCCAGAAAGTTCCTGGCTTTAATAAAGAGTTCCCGGATCAGTGCCTTCCTCCAACTGCTCCAAACCTGGGCCCCGGTTGCCTTGGAATCCGCTACTGTCAACAGATAGAGCATGGACAAGTTTTCCGCATTCCCAACCTTCAAGGCACAGTTCTCCACAGGTTTTTCCTCGGACAAATCCCTCTTTAGTGCAGTTTCTGCCAATAGCAAATGGTTTTCCACCAGAAAAACCAGCAGGTCTACTTCGTCTGGAGTCAAATTCAGGCGTCTACCGGTCTCTACCACCATTTCCGCCCCGCGCTTGGCGTGACCTTTACCCTCTCCCTTGCCCACATCGTGGATCAGGGCTGCGAGGTACAAGATCCTCTTATTGCTTATTCCGGAAAAAAGTTCCCTATTATCCAAATAATTACAGGAAGGCTCATCCTCGGACTCCCCTTGCTGCAGCGCGTGCAATTCCCTGACAGTCCGCAGCAGGTGCTCGTCCACCGTGTACAAATGGTATACATCGTACTGCACCTTGTAACGGATGGGAGCAAACTCCGGCAGGAATACTTCCAGAAAACCGGTTTCCAACATGGTCTTGAGGACAGTAAAAGCCATTTCCGGATCCAAGAGGATATCAAAGAACTCTTGGATAATATTCGGGTCTTGTCTTAGCTTGGGATCAAAAAACTGTAGATTTTCCCTGATTATTTGGCCGGTCTCGTGATGGAAATGCGCCTTGTGTCTGGCAGCCCGCCAAAAGATGTGCATCAGCAGGCTCGGATCCTGCCTTGTTTGAGCCGGATCACGGAATCTTATGTGTTTTCCCTGGAAAACAAAGTCACCGGCTATCCTGCTTTTACCGGAATTTGAATATTGCTCTCCGAAAATAGTACCCAGCTTTTCCAGGACAAATTCGGTTACCCTCCTTATTCTTGCGGAGTGTTTATAATAATTGCGCATGAAACCTTCCACCGGTGAAACCGCCTCAGTTCCCTGATCCCCGAATCCCAACCTGTTTGCGATCTCCTCCTGGGCTGAGAGTATCAGCTTGTCCCGCTTTTTACCCTGGATTCCATGCAACTGCAGCCTGACCTTCCATAAAAAGTCTTCCGCATCCTGCAACCATTGTTTTTCAGTGCCGTTAAGCCACCCTTCCGCCAGCATGTTTTCCAAATTCGAGGAACAAGAGGCTAATATACCTGCCCATCTCAAACTGTGTATATCCCTTAGTCCGCCCAAACCCTCTTTTATATTGGGTTCCAGCATATAAATGCTGTTTCCGTATTCAAGATAACGGGAATTTCTATATTCAAACACCCTGTCCAACAACCGCTTCTTTTGCCTGGGACCAATCCCCCGGAGAAATCTTGTTTGCCAGCTATCGTACAATTCAGTATCACCAAATATGAATTCCGAGGTCAAATTCGTGGTCAAAACCGAGAAGTCCTTTTTACTGAGTTCATTCAAACCGCTTACAGAGATCACCGAATGCCCTACTTCAAAACCGTTGTCCCAAAGGCCGGACACGAACTCCCGAATAAAATCCTTCTTTTGGTTGGAAAGTGAGCGGGTGTACAAAAACAAAAGATCCAGGTCGGAAAGAAAACTAAGTTCTCCCCTGCCGAATCCACCCACCCTGGCCAAGAACCAATTCCCCCTGTCAACGCTTGTACCACCAAGCCCCTCTTTGAACAGGGAAGCGATTTTTTGGCTAAATTCCCTGACATCAGCTATTCCGCAGGCTTCTTGAAAACACTTTTGCTTGAACTCTTCCCGCTCTTTTTTCAGTCCGGAGAACAATTCTTGCAATGAAACACTCTTATTCATGAAAAAAGATGTCCTTTAGGCAGTTCGTTATTATTTTGCCATAGCGAGACCCAGGAAAGTGAAAACAGAATCACAACTTTTGCAGCAAGCTCCTGGCTATATTCTCCCCCAACTTATTTGCGAGCTTGGAGAGGGCGCGATCCCTGGCCAGGCCCTTCTCCACCGATGCCCCTTTGATCCGGGCCTTGAACTTTGCCACCACGTCTTGCTCACTGTTCAGCAAGGAAGCTGACCCCTCGGCAAAGACAAAGTAAGTACCATCCCTGTGCACAGTCCTCATATCGGTCCTGTATTGCAGTATCAAGTCCCCGTTTGCACTATTCCTCACATTGACACCTTTTTCCAATAGGGACTGCATCAATACGGAATTTAAATCCCCGGTTCTTTTTCCCTGCGGCTTGAGGCCTATTGTAATATCCTCCAAAAGATTTAAGATCCGGTCTTGAAGTTCACGATGCCAATCCAGCATTGCAGGCTCTGCAGAATCGATATTCAACATATTTAGCTTTTCAACCAGTTTAGCCCTCTTTTCAAGCAGAGTCAGAACCGGGAGGAGTTCCCGAAGCCTTTGCAACTTGTTTTTGCCTGCCTTTTGCCGGGTGGAGTCGAACTTTTTCAGCCTATTGTCCAGACGCTGAATACGTGTCTTGATTTTTGCAGCAGCTTTTTCCGTATCCAGCCTGGACAAGACGTAAACCTGGTCCTGGCTTTTGACCACCTCTGTGCGGATGAACTCGATGCCGGAGAGTTCCACTTCCTCCACTGAACTCCTGGCCTCATTGACCACTGAACGCGTCAACTTACTCACCTTTTCATCCTTGATGGTCCGGGAGAAACTGGCGGTTGTTTCTCCGGAGACCTTTACCCTGAGCTTTTTGACCAGCTCCACCCTGGACCTCTCCTTGGCATTTTGCAGGGCATTGGAGGTGTCGTTGGTATATATTTTCGCAGATCCAACCCCATAGACCACCCCTGGCTGCCTGGGAGGGGATTTTATCCAGTCTGGCAGGGTTGAACCCTTTTTTTCCTGGGTTTTTCCGCTCTGCTTATCAGTTGTATCCAAGGAGTCCGCATGTGATGCATCCCGGGTATGTCCACCCCCGCAGGCAAATAGGACCATGAGGCACAAAACCAGTAAAAAAAATCTCAACAAAACATGGTTTGATTTAGCAAAACAATTCATAACTCTCCCTGGTTTGAAAAAATTAACTATTTTTCATACAAAAAACCGCACAGGTCCCATGGAATCTTCGAACAGTACCGGCGAGACGGCTCAGCCAGAAGGGAAGACCTGGAGTTACCAGAAACCGAACTCACTTCTCTCCATAACCTTCTTGATCTTCTTCTGTCCAGTCCAGGCTACTCGATTCTTTTCCATATTGACCAACTCCAAGTCCACTTGGTAGAAAGTCACTCTCTTGCCTTCCACTTGATCCACAATAGAACTGATTGTGCCTGTAAGCGCAAAATCAGCCCCGATTTCCTGTCCCATTTCAGCCCGGGTATCCTCCCTGGCGTGAATATCCTGATCCTTGCGTTCCTCCCGGACCTGTTCCCTGGCAGGTCCCCCTACTACAAAATCTATCTTTCCGGAACGCAGCGCAGCCCTGCGCAAGTCGTTAATAAAAGTGTCCACTGCGATATGCTCGTGGGATTTATTCTGAACCCGCTTCAAGATCACGGTAGGAGTCTCGCCGCCATTATTTTCCTTGAATTTCTCCACCCAAGGATAGGTAAGCATGTCAGAGATCATCTTTTTGGCCACCAGCCTGGAGTCAGTATCGTTCCAGCGATCGGAGATATCCACCGTGGTATCAGAATCCACCCGGCTCACCTGTGTGCTTGCACAGGAGAACCCCCCTATTAATAAAATCATGATCGAACATGCAGCCAAAATCCTTTGCATTATTGCTGAAATTCGCATTTTTACCTCCTATAAGCTTGACAGTCAAAAATTCTAAGCTAACCATCTGAATTTACGAGTTTTATATCGCTATTGAACGTACCTAGTCCCTTATAATATAACCTGCAGAGTAGTTACAAGCTCCTGTGAACCCAAACCTTTATTTCTCCCGGATCCAGTACAAAACTGCGGGTTGTGGTCCGATGCAACACCCCTGAATCCTTGTAACTGTTTAGAGTCACACTGTGCCGGCCAGCCGAAACAGGCAATCTAAGCACCCTTATTTCCCTGGGCAACAGAAGCCAATTACGGGTCTCTGCCGCACTGCTCGCCGATGCGATCCCCTTTCCCAAAATCTGAAAAATTTTAGCTCCCAACTCGCTTCCAACAGTTTGTTTACCCAAGGCCTTCCCCCCTTCTGCAGCCAGTATGTTCTTCAGTGCAGCCCTGGCAAGGGCAATTCTCAGGTCCCGTCCAGCAGTAAGTAATTGATTCTGCAGGGCCAGCTCGGCAACAGAATCAGCTCGAAGCAGGGAAAACCCTTTTTGGCCGTCCAGTAAGACCCGGGAATCACCCCATTTTGATCTCAAAGGCCTGTAGTACGGTATCGTGACCCTTATTCCGGTCCGCCCCAAAGTTTGGGGAAGATTGATGGATTGTGCCAGATCCCAGGCCGGCCCCAAATAAATGGTCTTGCTGACAAAACCCTTGGCCACACCATATAATTCTCCCAGGGCATAGTTCTTGACGATATCCAGCACTCCCTTGTCAGCATACAAGAGAAAGAACCAGGATAATTGATCGCGGTTTTTTTGCTTGGAACCGATTAAAATTGGGGCCAAAACCAGTGATTTCTTTTCCGGATGCGCACTCAGCCTGAGATTCAATTCTTCCCTTTGGGGAACACGTCCCAGATGCTGGATTATCACTATTTGGGCATCCTTTTCACTATAAGGCTTTAATCTGTCTCTTTTTTGCTCCGAGAGTTTCTCCTTTGCCAATCTAGGCCATTCACCTCCCCAACCCCCGGTTGTGCGCATCATCCTAATGGTATCGAACCAGGCTTGTTCTTGCATTTTCTGATCCAGGCCGTACTGTTCCCGGTAGCCCTGTTCATAGAGTTTGGCAGACTTTTGATAGGAAATCCTGGCGTCATCGTATTCTCCATTCATCTCGTACAAAACCCCGGAAAAATACCGTGCAAAAGCGTCTTCCCTGAACACCAGCCAATCTTCGTCCACCCACTGTCCCTGCAACTTCTTGAACAAATCCAGGAGCTTCACAAACAGCTTCTGTTTTTTGTCCTGCAGTTCCTGGTAGGATCCTTGTTCAATCTCCCGGGAATGCAGTTTAAAGTCCAGGCGTCTGACTTCCACCCGTGCCTTTTCCAAATAATCCTTTTTCTTCTCTTCCTTATGAGCGTCTTCAAAAAGATTTAAAAAGTTAAGTGCCTTGTAGTAGTTTATATAGACCTTCTCGAAGGCCTGACCAGCATAATCGCTTTGGCGAGGGTTCAATAGCATGGACGACAAAACTTCATCCGCACGCGTGGTATAAAGGTCTTCAGCTATAACCTCCGCAGTATTGAAATGATCGACACTCTGCTCGTATTGCCCTTCCAGGTACTCGATAGTACCCAACTCCAAATGGTAAAGCAGGCGGTCGTCTCCTTCAGGATCTAAATTCTTCTTGAGCAAGGATTTGGCATCTTGATAATCTCCTCTTTGCACACTTTCCATCGATTTCTTGATTCCTTCCCCGTATGTTGCACAACCGGATAACAAGGCCACTGTGGCTAACAGCACGTACATCAGGATACAAGCCGGACTGAATAGTTTCCTGTTCTCCTTCATAACACTCCTCTGATCCCTGTCTTTAACAAGACCCGAAGAATAAGCGAATTATTGCAAACTGAAAAGGCATAGCCTAAAAGGATCATCCCCCAACCACCTGCACTGAAAAAGGGTAAGTTTCTGCCAACAAGAGCCAAATCAATCTTAACACACCTCTTTGATTTTAATGAAAAAAAAATTCTTATTTGCAACTGTACATGGTGATACTAAACAGGCAATTTGCCAACAATCTCGCAGCGATAGAACCAACCAACCTGAAACAACATGAATAGATTTAGAGTTTTCTCGCTGCTTCGTAGTCGAGATTACCCTCGCAACTGAGGTTTCATTGACGAAATTGCCCAAGCTTCCTTGTACCCGCTGGGGCACGAGAGTTCTCATGAGTTGGGGGCAACTAAAAAGATACAGGGCAAAACTGTTTATTGCGGAATCTTGGAAGCGGTGCAGGCCTTGCATGTACCGGATCTGGCCCTGGCTGCATCGTATAGGGAGACTACTCCCACGATATTATCCGGATTTTGTTTATGTACAAAGTAGCGCTGCACATCGTTAATAATCATATTATGAATAGCGTTGGCCAAAAAGTCATCTTCCGGACAGGAAAAGATCTTTTTGCTCATTATCTGACTGATCCTGCTTTCACAAGGCAATTGATGCTTATAAGCCCATATCAAATCGGTTTTAGAGGCCACACCCACAAAATCTCCCTTGGTATTCTTGATAAGCATAGCTCCGAATTTATTTTCCGACAAGTTTTCTATCAATTCCTGGATGGACTCCTCCTCTAGGCAGCTTTTCACAGAACGGGTCATGGCGTCCTTAACCTCCAGTCTGTCGATAAAATCAAAATTTTTGTCTCCATTGGCCTTGAAGATATTATTGCTACATTTATTACAGAGCCTGTATAAAATCCCTACTATGTCAGAATAAGCCATCACCCCAACAACTCTGAAATCCCTGTCCAACACATATAAACGTCTAACTGCGCTTTGATTCATATAATCCAGCTTTTGTTCCAATTGATCATCCGGCAGACAAAAAAGCAAAGGTGCATTCATAACTTCCTTGACAGCTACACTAAGCGGAATATCAGCATAGTACAAGCTTATAAGGTCGGTTTTGGAGAGCACTCCCAAATCCCGGTAATAATCACTAGAGATCAAAACCGCGTTTACTTTGAATTTGATCATATACCTTATACATTTCTCTATACTAGCATCCCGGTCCAATTGAACCACATCTCTGCGCATGGCATCTTTTACCAGGAGCTTACTTAATGTGGTCTTTTTATCCA
>JGI1684J13235_1000384_pt1 | contig 16685 bp, 15 predicted proteins | sample PonA232FremontCA_2_FD_13235 | JGI IMG/M metagenome (IMG submission 13235) | reverse complement strand
CACAGCCCGGCGTGGCTTCAGCGCCGCCTGGAAGCCGTGGGCACGCGGCCGATCTCGGCGCTCGTGGACATCACCAACTACGTCACCGTCGATCTGGGCCGGCCGCTGCACGTCTTCGACGCGGACAAGCTGGACGGCGATCTGGCGATGCGCTTCGCCGCGGACGGTGAAACCATCGCGGCGCTGGACGAGCAGACCTATACACTCGATTCGAGCATGGTCGTCATCGCCGATCGCCAGCAGGCTCACGGCATCGGCGGAGTCATCGGCGGCGCGGCCTCGGGCGTGGGCAAGGCCACGACGAACGTCTTTCTCGAGGTCGCGCTCTTCGACCCCGTCCGCATCGCCACCACGGGGCGCAAGCTCGGCGTCGTCTCCGACGCGCGCCAGCGCTTCGAGCGCGGCGTCGATCCCGAAAGCGCGGACTGGGGTGTGCACGTCGCCACCCGCCTGATCCGCGAGATCTGCGGCGGCGAGGCCAGCGAGGTGGTCGCCGCCGGGCAGATCCCGCGCCACGAGCGCGCGATCACACTGCGCCCCGAACGGGTGGGCGCGCTCACCGGCGTGGACGTCCCCGAAGCCACAAGCACCGACATCCTCGACCGCCTGGGCTTCGCGCCCGAGCACACCGACGGGCGCATCGCCACCACGGCTCCCTCCTGGCGCTTCGACATGGACGGCGAGGCCGACCTCGTGGAAGAGGTCGTGCGCGTCCACGGCTACGACGCCATCCCCGAGCAGCCGCTGCCGCGCGAGTCCGCCATTCCCGCGCCGGCGGTCAGCTTCGGCCAACGACGCGCCGAGCTGGCGCGCACGCGCCTGGCCTGGCGCGGGTTGGAGGAAACCGTCGGCTTCTCCTTCGTCAGTTCGAGCGCGGCCGAGCTGTTCGGCGGCGTCGCGGACGAGGCGCGTCTCGCGAATCCGATTTCCAGCGCGCTGGATGTCATGCGGCCCAGTGTGCTCGCCAGCCTGGCGGACGCCGCCCAACGCAACAGCGACCGCGGCTTTCCCGACGTCGGCCTGTTCGAGGTCGGCCCCGCCTACCGCGATGCCACGCCCGACGGGCAGGCGACCGTGGCCGCCGGCCTGCGTACCGGCCGCGCGCAGCCGCGCCACTGGGCGGTGGGCGAGCGCGCCACCGACGTCTTCGACGTCAAGGCGGACGCGCTCGCGGCGCTGGACGCGGCGGGTGCGCCGACGGACAAGCTGGCGGTCGCGACGGACGACCCGCCCGGTCACTACCATCCGGGCCGTTCGGGCGCGCTGGTAATGGGGAAGGCGGTCGTCGCCCGGTTTGGTGAGCTGCATCCCACGGTCGTCGCCGCGCACGACCTGCGCGAGCCCGTCGCCGCGTTCGAGGTATTCCTGGACGCACTGCCCGCGCCCAAGAAGAAGGGCACGGCGCGGCCGGCCCTGGAGCGCTCGGCGCTTCAGCCGGTGGTGCGCGATTTCGCCTTCGTTGTGGACTCGGACGTGCCGGCGGAACACGTGCTGCGCGCGGTTCGCTCAGCCGGCAAGGACCTCGTCAGCGAGGTGTCCGTTTTCGACGTCTACACGGGCGAGAAGATCGGCGAGGGCCGAAAGTCCCTGGCGCTGGCGGTCACGCTGCAGCCGCGCGAGCGCACGCTGACCGACGCCGATCTCAACGACGTCGGCGAGCGCATCGTCCAGAAGGTGCGTCAGGATACCGGCGGCGAGCTGCGCGGCTGACCACCGCGCCCCGCGAATCAAGCGAGCTGGGTGAGGGCGCCCTCGGCCGTGCACCGCAGCGCCGCCGGATCGGCGCCCGTCCGCGCCATCACCAGCAGCCCCATGAAGGTGGCCACCATGGACGCCGCGGTCGTTGCCGGGTCGAGGTCGCGGCGCACCTGGCCGGCCGCCTGTGCTTCCGAAATCTTGCGGCGCAGGAACTCCGTCAGCGCGGTGCGGGCGCTCATCACCTGTTGGCGGACGGCGTCGTCGTGCGGTGCTCGTTCCAGCGAGGTGTTGACCATGAAGCAGCCGCTGGCGGTGCGGCCGTCTTCCACCGCCTCCACCCAGTCGTGGAAGAAGCGCTGGAGCGCGTTGAGCGGCGAGTCGAGCCCGTCCAGCTCGCCCAGCCACGCCACCCGGTAATTCTCGTCGTATGCCCGCAGCGCGGCCAGAAAGAGATCCTGCTTGTCGCCAAAGGTGTCGTACAGGCTGGCGCGGTTGATGCCCATCCGGTCCACGAGATCCTGGATGGACGTGGTCGCGTAGCCTTGCGCCCAGAATGTTTCCAACGCGCGTTCGAGAACGGCCTGCTGGTCGAAGCGTTTGCTCCAGGGCATGGCCAGCGTATCCCCCACGGTTCGGCCGGCGTCGTTGCGAATGCGGGACAGGGTGCCTATGTTCCCGTCACCCTCGCGCATCCCGGTGATACAAACCGAGAGGTGCGCCGTCCATCGCAACGGTTCAAGCGCAACGATGACCGATCGGAGCCGCATTCGCAACTTTGCAATCATCGCGCACATCGACCACGGCAAGTCGACCCTCGCCGACCGCATCATCACGATGTGCGAGGGTGTCAGTGAACGGGAGATGCGCGAGCAGTTCCTGGACAACATGGACCTGGAACGCGAGCGCGGCATCACGATCAAGGCGCAGACGGTACGCCTGAACTATCCGGCGGCGGACGGCTCCACCTACGCCTTCAACGTGATCGACACGCCCGGCCACGTCGATTTCTCGTACGAAGTCTCGCGCTCGCTGAAGGCGTGCGAGGGCTGCATCCTGCTCGTGGACGCCAGCCAGGGCGTGGAGGCGCAGACGCTCGCGAACGTCTACCTGGCGCTGGAGCACGACCTGGAGATCATCCCGGTCCTCAACAAAGTGGATCTGCCCGCCGCCGAACCCGAGCGCGTGCTGGAAGAGCTGGAGAACGTGGTCGGGCTGTCCGCCACGGACGCGCTGCTCATCTCCGCCAAGACCGGGCAAGGGGTGAGCGAGGTCGCCGAGACCATCCACAAGCGCATCCCGGCGCCCGCTGGGCAGGCGGACGCCCCGCTCAAGGCCCTGCTGGTGGACTCCTGGTACGATCAGTACCTGGGCGTCATCACGCTCGTGCGCGTCATGGAAGGCACGCTCAAGCCGGGCGTGCGCGCGCGCATGGTCGCCACGCGGGCGGCCCACGACGTGTCCGAGGTGGGCACCTTCCAGCCCGGGCGCGTGAAATCCGACGCCCTCGGGCCCGGCGAACTCGGCTACATGATCGCCGGCATCAAGGACATCGACGAAACCCAGGTGGGTGACACCGTCACGGACGACGCGAATCCCTGCGACAAGCCGCTGGAAGGCTACAAGCCGAGCGTGCCCGTGGTGTTCTGCGGGCTCTTCCCCACGGACACGGGGCAGTACGAGGCGCTGCGCGACGCGCTCGGCAAGCTGCGGCTGAACGATTCCTCCTTCCAGTTCGAGCCGGAAAGCTCTCCNGCCCTCGGNTTCGGCTTCCGCTGCGGCTTCCTGGGCCTGCTCCACCTGGAGATCATCCAGGAGCGCCTGTCGCGCGAATTCGACCTCGACCTCATCACGACCGCGCCCTCGGTCGTCTACCGCGTGCTCAAGAAGACCGGGGAAATCCTGGAGCTGCACAACCCCACGGACATGCCCAACCCGATGCACATCGAGTCCGTGGAGGAGCCGTGGATCGCCGCCACCATCCTCGTGCCCGACAGCTATCTCGGCAACGTCATCAAGCTGTGCGAGGAACGCCGGGGCATCCAGAAGGATCTGACCTACGCCGGCGATCGCGCCATGGTCGTCTACAGCCTGCCGCTGAACGAGGTCGTCTACGACTTCTACGACCGCCTGAAGTCCGCCACCTCGGGCTATGCCTCGTTCGATTACCAGATGGCCGGCTACCACGAGGGCGACCTGGTTAAGCTGGACGTGCTGGTGAACAGCGAGCGCGTCGATGCGCTGGCCGTGATCGTCCACCGCGGCCAGGCGGAGTACCGCGGGCGCATCGTGTGCCAGCGGCTCAAGGAGGAGATCCCGCGCCAGCTCTTCAAGGTGCCCATTCAGGCCGCCATCAGCGGACGCGTGGTCGCCCGCGAGACCGTGCCCGCCCTGAAGAAGGACGTGACCGCCAAGTGCTACGGCGGCGACGTTTCGCGCAAGCGCAAGCTTCTGGAAAAGCAGAAGGAAGGCAAGAAGAAGATGCGCCAGGTCGGGAAGGTCGAAATCCCGCAGTCCGCCTTCCTCAACGCGCTCAAGATGGAAGATTGAACGCACGCGCGTGGGATGGGCGGCTGAACCGCCCCGTTTCACGCGAGAGAAAGCCTGCGAGGACCCCGTACCGGGCGTGTTGTCCACGGCCGGACACGCTGCCCGAGCAACGGCATAACACACGCGCGTGCTCAGCGGTGGAAGATGCGGCGCTTGCCGTTGGTTCGGTGACGCGCGAGCGCGAAGAGCCCCAGCGCGATGACGAGGCCCCCGCCGGCGAGCGCGAGCGCCGGCAGCTGCAACACCGGCATCACGACGCCGTGCCAGATGGCGGGCAGGAGATAGCGCTCCACTGCCGCCTGAGCGGCGTTGAGGCTGGGCGCGTCCAGCTCGAACCAGAGCTTGCTGGCCGGGCTCGTGACGTCGAACCCTGAGAGCACGCCGCCGGCGATGAGGACGAGGCTCGCGGCGGCCCCGGCCAGGAAGATGAGTCCGAGCAGAGAAGCAAGCACGCGCACCGATCCGGCCTCCCCGTGCGACCGGTGGCGCACCTTAGCAGCCGTACCCCCGGTCGACCACGGGCTGTTCACATGCTCTGGGTGAACGCGGACGGCGTCGGGGTGCGCCCAAGGTGTGCAGGGTTTGCGTTCGCCGGACCAGGCCACTAGGTTCCGTCGCGCCAACGGTCGTGCACCCGGTTGCGGAGGGGTGGCCGAGCGGTCGAAGGCGCACGCCTGGAAAGCGTGTGTGCGGTACCCCCGCACCGAGGGTTCGAATCCCTCCCCCTCCGCCATTTCCCGCCTCGCGTACGCGGGGCTCGCGCCGTACGCCCTGTTCCGGCGCCGTGCCTGCACCAATCTGGTTCGCATGAGGTTTTTCGAGCCGATACGGTACAGCGATTCGCGGCGCGCGGCCTGGGTGCACGCGGCGGCGGGCGTGGTGCTGCTTGATCTCGCGCTTATCGCGCCGAACGCCCCGTACGCGCTCACGCTCGACGCGCTGCGCATGATCCCGCTGGAACTGCCGGTGCTGCTGCTGGCGTTGGTCTTCGTGCCGGCGCCGTGGCGGCGCGTCGCGGCGTGGCTGGTGGGCGGTGCACTCGGCGTCATGGGGCTGGTGAAGGCGGCCGATCTGGGCTCGCGCGCGATCTTCGGATTTCCCTTCAACCCGCTGATCGATTGGCACCGGCTTGAGCACGCCTGGAGCTTTTTCGAGCGCACCGTGGGGCCGTTGGCCGTGATCGCGGCGATCGCCGCGACGCTCGCCGTGGGGTATGTGATGCTCCGCCTGCTCGTCGGTGCAGCCGCCCGTGTGGCCGTGTTGCCCGACCGGGTGGGACAGCGCGCCGCGCTGACGGCGGTGGGCATGGTGATCGCCGTCGTCGGGGCGGCGGACCTGGCGCGCCGGACGGCGGGATGGGACACACGCACGGCGGCCTTCACCACAACCCTGGCCTGGAATCACATCGCCACCGCCCGCGAGGCGCGCCGCGATCTGGCGCGGTTCCGCGAGGAGCTGCGCGGCGATCCGCTTGCCGACGCCGACGGGGACGGGCTCTTCGCCCGCCTGCGCGGGCGCGACGTCGTGGTGGTCTTCGCCGAATCCTACGGCCGCACGGTGTTGGCGCGCGATCGCTACCGCCGCCGGGTTCGGCCGGCGCTGGCGGACCTGGAATCGGCCGCGGCGGGCAAGGGGCTGGCGCTGCGCTCGGGCTGGCTGGAATCCCCGACCGTGGGTGGGCGCACCTGGTTGGCGCACTCGGCCTTCGTTTCGGGCGCGTGGACCGACCGCCAGCGCCGCCACGATGCCCTCGTGCGCTCCACGCGGACGAGCTTGGCGCAGCTCTTCGGGCGGGCCGGCTGGCGCACTGCGGCCGTGGTGCCGTCGAACCGGCCGCCGTGGCCGGCGGGCGAGGCGTTCGCCTACGACAGCGTGCTGGACGCGCGGACGCTGGACTATGCGGGCAAGCCCTTCAACTGGGTGACGATGCCCGACCAGTATACGCTGTCCGCCCTGCACGAGCGCGTTCTGGAAGCGGATCGCGAAGCGCCCGCCTACGCCGAGGCGGTGCTGATCTCCGGCCACGCGCCCTGGACCCCGATCCCCGAGCTGGTTCCCTGGGACGCCGTGGGCGACGGCCGCATCTTCAACCGCTTCGCCGAGCGCGGCCCGGCGCCGACCGAGCTGTGGCGGGATACGGAGCGCGTGCGCACACACTACGGCCGCGCCATGGCCTATGTCGTGCGCACGCTCGCCGGCTTCGTGCGCGAGCGCTTGAATGATGACACCGTTCTCCTGGTCGTGGGCGATCACCAGCCGGCGCCGCTCATCACGGGGGAGGACGCCACGCACCAGGTGCCCGTCCACCTGATCGCGCCGCCCGAGGTGACGGCGGCCACGCGCGCCTGGGGCTGGAGCGCGGGCGCGGTGCCGGCGGGTGACGCGCCCGTCTGGCGCATGGACAGCGTGCGCGGGCGGCTCGTGGACGCGTTCGCGCCGCGCCTGCGCGACGGCGAGGCCGTCACCTGGCGGCGCCGGGACTGATCACTGTGCCGCGCCGGCGGATGCGGGGGCCGGCGTTTCCTGCGCCGCCACGCGGGCGTCGCGGGCGCGCCCAAGCCACCACGCCAGCGCGGCCCAGGCGCCGGAGACGGGCACCGCCACCAGCGCCACGCCGGGCACACCGAGCCCGAGCCCGCCGAGGCCGGCGTAGAGCCAGCCGGCGATGGCGTCGCCGCCGCGATAGATCAGGGTGTCGACGACGTTCTTGGCCTTGTACTTCTCGCTGCGCGTCAGCGGGGTGAACAGCATCTCGCGCCCCGGCCGGGCGAGGGCGTAGTTGCCCGCCCGCCGCGCGACCTGGACGGCGGCGATGGCGGCGAAGACCGGCGCCGCGGCCAGCACCAGGAACCCGCCCATCAGGAGCGCCGGCACCAGCGCCAGCGTGGTGGGCAGCCCCGCCACGCGGATCAGCCGCGCCGCCACGAAAAGTTGTCCCACGAGCGTCAGCGAATTGGTCGCCAGATCGATCCAGGCGAAGGCGGCCGTGCGCGTGCCCGTGTCGGCGAAGGCGTCGGCGACGATCTCCGCCTGGGCGAAGTAGAGGAAGGTCGCCAGCGTGGTGTAGAGCCAGATGAAGCCGCCCACGCCCTGCAGATACCGCGACCCCGCCACCGCGCGCACGCCGTCCAGCACGCGCCCGCCCAGCGCCGCTCGGTCGCCCGCGCCGGCGTGGCCGTGGCGGTCCTGCCAGCGCACGAGCGCCCACAGACAGGGCAGGGTCAGCGCCAGCACCCCGGCGGCGATGGGGAGCAGCCCGGCCGGGCCGATGCGCGCGGCGAGCACGCTGGTCAGCGCCGGCCCCGCGATCGCGCCCGCGCTGCCCCCGGCCGCGATGGCGCCGAACAGGCGCTTGGCCTGCTCGTTGTCGAAGAGGTCCGCCATCAGGGACCAGAAGATCGACACGACGAAGAGGTTGAAGACGGACAGCCAGAGAAAGAAGGCGCGCGCCGCCCAGGCCGGGGTCAGCCCGCTTTCCAGCCACACCGCGAAGCCGGCCATGCAGGCGATGAAGAGCCCGTAGACCACGGGCACCAGCCGGCGGCGCGGAAAGCGCGAGGCCAGCCAGCCGTACAGCGGCACCGCGCCCAGCATGAGCACGAAGGTGCCGGTGAACAGCCACTCCAGGTTCTCCACGCCGCCGCGAATGCCCATCTCGTCGCGCACCGGGCGCAGGACGTAGTAGCTCGCCAGCAGGCAGAAGAAGAAGAGGAAGCCGCCCACGAGCCCCGGCAGCTCGCCGCGGCGCACGAGCAGCGCGCGCGAGATCAGGGGAATCGCCTGGGCCGGCCGGTCGGTGGGCATGCGACGGCCTCGCGTGCGTGGAACGCTGCCATCGCACATGACCGTTCATGGGGGGCGGCGTAAAGGCCGCCCGCGGCTCAGCGCACGTAGGTGCCCGTGATCGTGGCGACGTCGAGCACGTGCGCGCGCGCCGCCTCCATGAGCTGCGGGCAGCTCGGCCGGTCCGGCGCATCGAGCGCCGCCACGCCGAGCGCGTAGAGCCGCAGGTGGTAGCGGTGCACGCCGTGACCCGGCGGCGGGCAGGGGCCGTTGTAGCCCTCCTGGCCGAAGTCGTTGATGGTTTCCCGGAAGCCCGCCGGCCGGCGGTTGGCCGTGTACCCCTCCGCCAGCTGGCGCCACGTTCCCGGAAGCTCGTAGGCACCCCAGTGGTGGAACACCCCGCCGGGCGCGTCGGGGTCGGCGACGACGAGCAGGAAGCTCTGCGTGCCCGCCGGCGGCTCCGCCCACATCAGCGGCGGGGAGACGTCCTCGCCCTCGCAGGTGTAGCGGACGGGAATGCGCTCGCCCTCAGCGAACGCGGTGGAAGTCAGCTCGAACGCCATGCGGGCCTCCCGCGATCCCCGTGCGGCGGACGCGCCGCGTGCGTGCCCGACAAAAGGTTAGCTCAGCCGGCGGCGTACGCCTATCCACCTTTCGAGGAGCAAGGTGGTGTGCGTCTCCGCCCGGGAGGGGTGGTCCGCGGCATCCCAGGGCGCCATCCTTTCCGGCCACGCGCCCGGCGCGGGCGCGCACCCGGGACCGCCATCCGGACGAGGACATGCGCGCGACCACGATCGATCTCAGCCGGGTCAAGCTGAGCCGGCAGCTCCACGTGATGCGCCGGCTGCTGCCCTACCTGTGGCCGCGCGACCGGCGCGATCTGCGCGTCCGCGTGGTGGTGGCGTTGGCGCTCATGCTCGCGGCCAAGCTGACCAACGTCTACGTGCCCATCCTGCTCAAGCACGCCACGGACGCGCTCTCGGCGGACGCGGTGAACCTCTGGGCGGCGGTGCCGCTCGGGCTGCTGCTCGCCTACGGCGGCGCCCGCGCCGGCGCGCGCGTGTTCGGGGAGGCGCGCGACGCCGTGTTCGCCCGCGTGGCGCAGGAAGCCGTGCGGCGCCTGGGCGTGACCGTGTTCGACCACCTCCACCGCCTGTCGCTGCGCTTTCACCTGGACCGGCGCACGGGCGGGCTGTCGCGCGCCATCGAGCGCGGCACCAAGGGCGTGGAATTCCTGCTGACCTTCGTGCTCTTCAACGCCGTGCCCACGCTGATCGAGGTGGCGCTGGTCAGCGGCATCCTGTGGTGGATGTTCGACTGGCGCTTCGCCGCCGTGACGCTGGTGACAATCGGCGCCTTCGTGGCGCTCACCTTCCGCATGACGGAGTGGCGCATCCGCTTCCGCCGCGCCATGAACACGGCCGACGGGGAGGCGCATAGCTACGCCGTGGACAGCCTGCTCAACATGGAGACGGTGAAGGCGTTCACCAACGAGGCGCGCGAGACCGCGCGCTACGACCGGGGCATGGCCGCCTACGCCGACGCGGCGGCGCGCAGCCGCATGTCGCTGTCCGCGCTCAACGCCGCGCAGAGCGGGGTCCTGGCGGTCGGGATCACGGCGATCATGACGCTGGCGGCCGTCGGCGTGGCGCGCGGGGCGATGACGGTGGGCGATTTCGTCATGGTCAACGCCTACCTCATCCAGCTCGCGGTGCCGCTGAACATGCTCGGCACGGTCTACCGCGAGATCAAGCAGTCGCTGGTGGACATGGAGGAGCTGTTCGACCTCCTCGACACCCCGCTGGAGGTCGTGGACGCGCGGGATGCTTCGGTGCTGCGTGTGCGCGAGGGGCGCGTCGCCTTCGACCGCGTCAGCTTCGCCTACGACGAGCGGCGGCCGGTGCTGCGGGACGTGAGCCTGAGCGTCCCGCCGGGCGGGCGCGTCGCCGTTGTGGGCGCGACGGGCTCGGGCAAGTCCACGCTGGCGCGGCTGCTGCTGCGCTTCTACGACGTGGACGCGGGCGCGGTGACCGTGGACGGGCATGATGTGCGGGCGGTGACGCAGGAGTCCCTGCGCGCCGCGATCGGGCTGGTGCCCCAGGACACCGTGCTCTTCAACGCCAGCATCTACGACAACATCGCCTACGGCCGTCCGGATGCGCCGCCCGAGGCCGTCCACGCCGCCGCGCGCACGGCCCGCATCGACGCTTTCGCGCGCGGGCTTCCCGACGGGTACGACACCCTGGTGGGCGAACGCGGGCTCAAGCTCTCCGGCGGCGAGAAGCAGCGCGTCGCCATCGCGCGCGCCGTGCTCAAGGACCCGCCCATTATGGTCTTTGACGAAGCGACCTCGGCGCTGGACACCCAGACGGAGCAGGCCATCCAGGCCGATCTCGCCGCCGCGGCGCGCGGGCGCACGACGCTGATGATCGCGCACCGCCTGTCCACTGTGGCGGACGCGGACGAGATCGTCGTGCTGGACGCCGGCGAGGTCGCCGAGCGCGGCACGCACGCCGAGCTGCTGCGCCGCGGCGGCATCTACGCCCGCATGTGGCGGCGCCAGCACACCGAAGCCGATCGGCCGGCCCCGGCGGCGGAGTAGCCCGGGCACGACGGTTTTGCCGGGACGGACTCGGTTGCCACCCTTGCTTCGTGCGCGCCCCGGGGTTATGCCCGCGGTGCATCATGATATGCGGATATCCGAATATGCTCGACCCCGATCCGGTCTTCCGCGCGCTCGCCGACGGCACGCGCCGCCACGCCCTGCTGCTGCTGCGCCACGAGGGCCGGCTGTGCGTGTGCGAGATCGTGCACGCGCTGGCAGGGCCGCAGGCGCGCGTCTCGCGCCATCTCGCCCAGCTCCGCGACCTCGGAATGGTCCGTGACGAGCGCCACGGGCAGTGGGTGCACTACCGCCTGCATCCCGAGCTGCCCGCCTGGGTGCTGGCCGTGCTGGATGCGGCGGCGGAGGCGGAGGCCGGGGCCGTGGAGACGGCGCGCGCCCGTCTGAGCCGGATGCCCGAACGTCCGCCCGCGGTGGCCGCGTCCTGAACAACGCCGGGCGGACGCGGCGACCCACGCCGCTCGCAGCGATTTTCCGGAGCCGAGGATACCCCGATGACCGCGAATGCGGAAACCGCCCCGGACGCCCCCGACATCAAGCAGGGCATGGGCCTGTTCGAGCGCTACCTGACCGTGTGGGTGGCGCTCGCCATCGCCGTCGGCGTGGCCCTGGGCCAGTTCGTGCCGGCCGTGCCCGAGACGCTGTCGCGCTTCGAATACGCCCGGGTGTCGATCCCGGTGGCCGTGCTCATCTGGGCGATGATCTTCCCCATGATGGTGCAGATTGACTTCGCCGCGATCCTGGGCGTACGGCGCCAGCCCAGGGGGCTGGTCATCACGACCGCGGTGAACTGGGTGGTGAAGCCGTTCACGATGTACGCCATCGCCTACATCTTCCTGATCGTGCTCTTCGAGCCGCTGATCGCGCCGGGCGTGGCGCGCGAGTACCTGGCGGGCGCGATTCTGCTGGGCGCGGCGCCGTGCACGGCCATGGTCTTCGTGTGGAGCTACCTGACGCGCGGCGATCCCGGCTACACCCTTGTGCAGGTGGCGCTGAACGACATCATCATGCTGGTCGCCTTCGCGCCCATCGTGGTGCTGCTGCTCGGGATCTCCGACATCGCCGTGCCCTGGGAGACCGTGGGGCTGTCGGTGCTGCTCTACATCGTCATTCCGCTGCTTGCCGGCTCGATCACGCGGGCGACGCTGATCCGCCGCCGCGGGGCGGAATGGTTCGACACGGTGTTCATGCCAAAGATCGGGTCCGTCACGCCCGTGGCGCTGATCCTGACGCTGGTGCTGCTGTTCGCCTTCCAGGGCGAGGTGATCCTCGCCAACCCGCTGCACATCGCGCTCATCGCGGTGCCGCTGATCGTCCAGACCGTGCTGATCTTCGCCCTGGCCTACGGGGCGGCGAAGGCCTGGCGGGTGCCGCACAGCGTCGCCGCGCCGGGCGCCATGATCGGCGCCAGCAACTTCTTCGAGCTGGCGGTGGCCGCCGCCATCTCCATCTTCGGCCTGCAATCCGGCGCAGCGCTGGCGACCGTGGTGGGCGTGCTCGTGGAGGTGCCGTTGATGCTCGCGCTGGTGCGCATCGCCAACCGGACGCGCGGCTATTTCCCGGTCGCGGCCTCGCAGCGGCCGGCGATGTGACGGCGCCGCGCGTCGATATCAGCGATGCCGCGAAGCAGTGGCTGCGCGAGCGCGGCAGCGCCGTGAGCCTGCGTCACGCACGCTGCCACGGCTGCTGCGGCGGCAGCGTGGACGTGCCCGTGGCCGACCCGCACGCGCCCGCCGATGGCACCCGCTACACGCACGCGCGCATCGATGGCCTGGACGTCTACATCGCCCCGGACCTGAACGCGCCCGGCGCGGTTCGGGTGGGTCTCGAAGGCTTCTGGCGCTGGCGCCGCCTCACCGTCGAGGGCGCGGCGCTGGCGAGCACCCGGGCCGAGGCCGACGGCGATTCCTGACCGCGCCCGGGCGGTCGCACCTTGAGGCAACCGCTACTGGTTCTCCTCGGCTTCCTCTTCCAGGGCGCTGCCCGCTTCCTGGAGATCCTCGCCGACGCCCGCGGTCGTGTTGCATCCGGCCGCGCCGGCCGCCAGGCCGAGCGCCAGCAGAAGCGCCGTGATCCCGCGCATTCCCGTCTCCTCTCCGCGAAGCCGTGGTCGCGCGTCACCGCTGGACACGCATCAGGCCGCACATAACCCGCCGCCGGGCCCCGGCCAAGGGGCGGTCCCGTGAGCGTGGTGTGTCGCACCCCGGCGCGCGCATCGACGCCGCCGCGCCGCCGGCTTACCCTAAAGCCGTGCCGGAGCCGAGCGAAGCGAGCCCATGACGCCCCGCATCACGCATATCGCGCTGCACGTCGCCGAGCTGGAGGCCTGCGCCGCCTTTTACCGTGAGGTCTGCGGCCTCGACGAGGTGCACACGCGCGACGGCGCGGAGCTGGGCGGGCGCATCGTCTGGCTCGCCGCGCCGGGCCAGGAACGCAGCTTCGTCATCGTGCTCCTGCCCGGCGGGCCGGGGCATCACGGCACCGGGCGCGACTTCTCCCACATCGGTTTGGCGATGGACAGCCACGCGGCCGTCGACGCCAAGGCCGAGGAAGGCCGGCGGCGCGGCTGCCTGGCGCTCGCCCCCAAGCAGGACGAGTATCCGGCGGGCTACTTCTGTGTGCTCCAGGACCCGGACGGCAACGCCGTGGAGTTCTCCCACGGGCAGCCGCTCGGCCCGGGCGCGGAGGCGGCCGACCGCGAGGTGCTGGGCGAATGACGGACACGCCGGAGCAGCTCGCCGCGCGCATCCGGCGCGGCGACCGCCGGGCGCTGGCGCGCGCCATCACGCTGGTGGAATCCACGCGCGCCGACCACCGCGCCGCCGCCGCCGAGCTGCTGGAGAGCCTGGTGGACGCGACGGGGACGGCCGTCCGCCTGGGCATCTCGGGCGTGCCGGGGGTGGGAAAGTCCACCTTCATCGAGGCCCTGGGCCTGCATCTCACCCGTTCGGAGAAGCGCGTCGCGGTGCTCGCCGTGGACCCCACCTCGGCGCGCACGGGCGGCGCCATCCTGGGCGACAAGACGCGCATGCAGGAGCTGGCGCGCACGCCCGGCGCCTTCATCCGGCCCTCGCCCACGGGCGGCACGCTGGGCGGCGTGGCGCGGCGCACGCGCGAGGCCATGCTGCTGTGCGAGGCGGCGGGCTTCCAGGTGGTGATCGTGGAAACCGTCGGGGTGGGGCAGGCGGAGATCACCGTCGCCGAGATGGTGGACCTCTTCCTGCTGCTCCTGCTGCCCGGCGCGGGCGACGACCTCCAGGGCATCAAGAAGGGCATCTCCGAGATCGCCGACATCCTCGTGGTCAACAAGGCCGACAGCGGCCAGGAGACCGCGGCCGAAGCCGCCGCCGCCGCCTATGCCGACGCGCTGCGCATCGTCGGCGGCGATCCCACGGTGCTGACGTGTTCCGCCCTGGAGGGGCGCGGCATCGCGGACGTCTGGGAGGCGGTTCACGCCCGGCGCGAAGCCCTGAAGGCCGAGGGGGTTCTCCAGCAGCGCCGCGCCGATCAGGCCGACCGCTGGATGTGGGCGGCGATCGAGGATACCTTGCTCGGCGACTTCCGCCACGACCCGGCGGTGGCCGAGCGGCTGCCCGCCGTGGAGGCCGCCGTGCGCGAGGGCCGCATGGCTCCCGGGGCGGCCGCGCGGGAACTGCTCGCCGCCTTCCGCCAGCCCGCGAGCGAGCGCGCCTGAACCGGGACGACGGCGGGCCATGTCATCGCACGCCGCCGGCAAATCAGCCAACGGGGACGCCGTGAGCCGCATCCCGCTGCCCGACGTCACGGTGGGCATCAAGGCCTTCATGCGCCAGGACTCCCTGCGCGACACCCTGGAGTCCCTGCTGCCCTTCGATCTCCANGCCGTNGTGGTCGCCGACGACAGCGGCATCGACGCCGATCGCCGCGCGCTCTACGACGAGATGGCGGCGAAGCTGCCGCTCACCGTGATCGAGCCGCCCACGGACAGCGGCGTCGCGGTCGGCCGCAACCGCATCTTCGACGCCTGCAAGAGCGCGTATCTCCTGCTGCTGGACGACGATCACGTCGTGCCCGACAACGTCGGCCTGCTGTGCGACATCCTGCGCGCCCGCCCGGAGCTGGGCGGGGTCGCCGGCACCTGGCTGGAGTGGGGGGTGCCGTGTTCGGGCGCGTGCAACCTCTACCGCGTGGGCGCCTGGATCTACCGCGACACCGGCCCGCGACCGGAAACCGCGACGCTGGCCGACGGCACGCGGGTGATCTATTACGATTCCATCCCGCTGTCCGCGATGTTCCGCGCGGACGCGCTGGCCGACGTGCGCTGGGACGAAGCCTTCAAGATCGGCAAGGCCCATATGGATTTCTTCCTGCAGCACAAACACCTGGGCAAATGGCGCTTCGCCATCACGCCGCGGGTGGTGTTCGGGCATTATCCCGCCACGCGCGGCACGAAGCCGGCCGGCCGGGAGGCGGACGCGGCCTATGCCCGCATGCGCCGGGGACAGGACCGCCTGCAGCGCTCGCTGACGCATCTCAAGCGGAAATGGGGCGTTCGGGGGACCGTGACGGGCCGCACGCACATCACCACCAGCAATCCTCGGTGGAAACTGGTGAAGCACTACGCGCTGCTGCCGCTGCTGGCGTTCAGCCGGCGCCCCTAGGGCATGATGCGGTCAAGCTGAACCAGCCTGGGCGCTGACTCATGCCCGCAAACGAACAAGATAGAGCGCGATGAGGCTCGTACGCTGATTCGACGTCGTCGCATCGCGCTCTAGCGTGGGCGTGAGACGCTTGACCATGCCGTCGCCGGGGGCATAAGCGCGTGCCGGAACGGCGTCCCAACACCACCTGGATCGGCATGAGCGAACGCACGCACACCGCGGGATCGCGCGTCCTCGTCCTGGGCGGCGACGGCTTCTGCGGCTGGCCCACGGCGCTGCACCTGTCCGCGCAGGGCTACGCGGTGACGGTCGTGGACAACCTGGCCCGGCGCGATATCGCCAACGAGCTGGAAGCGGACTCCCTCACGCCCATTCGCCCAATGGGGCAGCGCCGCGCCGTGTGGCGCGAGCTGACGGGGCGGGAGGTCGGCTTCGTCAACCTGGACGTGGCCGCCGATCATGAAGCCTTCACGCGGCTATTGGCGGAGCTGGCGCCGGACGCCGTCGTGCACTTCGCCGAGCAGCGCGCCGCGCCCTATTCGATGAAGTCGAGCTGGCACAAGCGCTACACCGTCACCAACAACCTCAGCGCGACCAACAGCCTGCTGGCCGCGATCGTGGAGACGGGCGTGGANACCCACGTCGTCCACCTGGGCACGATGGGTGTTTATGGCTACGGCCCCAACGGGATGCGAATCCCGGAAGGCTACCTGCCGGTGACGATGCACGGCGATGACGGCACACAGGTTCACCAGGACATCCTGTATCCGCCCGATCCGGGCAGCATCTACCACATGACCAAGGCGCAGGATCAGCTTCTTTTCGCCTTCTACAACAAGAACGACGGCGTGAAGGTCACCGACCTGCACCAGGGCATCGTCTGGGGCACGGAGACACGCGAAACCCGGCTCGATGAGCGCCTCATCAACCGCTTCGACTACGACGGCGACTTCGGCACGGTGCTCAACCGCTTTCTGATGCAAGCCGCCATCGGCCATCCGCTGACGGTCCACGGCACGGGCGGCCAGTCGCGCGCCTTCATCCACGTCCAGGACACCGTGCGCTGTGTCGAGCTGGCCGTCGCCAATCCGCCACAGTCGGGGGAGCGCGTGCGCATCCTCAACCAGATGACCGAGGTGCACCGGATCCGCGATCTGGCCAGCATGGTGTCGGGTCTCACCGGCACGCCCGTCGAGCACCAGGAGAACCCGCGCAAGGAGGCCGAGGCGAACGGACTCGCCGCGGCGAACGATGGGCTGCGCCGGCTGGGCCTGGAGCCGATCACGCTCGACGCGGGGCTGGCCGAAGAGGTCACGGCCATCGCGCGTGCCTACGCTCACCGCTGCGACACGGCGAAGATCCCCTGCGTCTCGCGCTGGTGAGGCCCGCCGGCC
>JGI1684J13235_1000381_pt1 | contig 16766 bp, 19 predicted proteins | sample PonA232FremontCA_2_FD_13235 | JGI IMG/M metagenome (IMG submission 13235) | reverse complement strand
CGTGCCGTGCTCGTCGACCCCGAACTGAGCTACGGACGCGACGGCGACGATCTAACGTTCGACTTCTTCCTACCCCGCGGTAGCTACGCCACGGTCGTCCTGCGCGAGTTCACCAAGAGTTAAGGAAGGCGTCGCCGTTCTTCGTCCATGAAGATAGGTCTCGTCGTCTCGGAGTTTAACACCGAGGTGACGCACGAGATGGAGGAACGCGCCGTTGAGAAAGCAGACGAACTTGGCGTTGAGGTCATAACTGTACGCGTCCCCGGAGCGTACGACGCGCCGCTCGCCGTCAAACGTCTGTGTGAGCGCGACGGTACCGACGCCGTCGCAACCGCGGGCGCTGTCGTCACGGGCGATACCGACCACGACGCCGTCGTCACCGAAACCGCGGCGGAAGCGTTGACGCGTCTATCACTCGAACACGACAAGCCCGTGACGCTCGGTGTCGCGGGTCCCGGTATGTCGGGCGCGGAGGCACGCGAACGCCTCGACTACGGCGCGCGCGCAGTCGAGAGCGCCGTTGAGATGGTACGGACGCTCGAAGGTATAGAGGACTGATAGATGGAGCCGGCGGTCTACGTGGACGCTGTACGTGTCCTCGCGGCGGTATCCGTCTTCGCGTACGCCTCGTACCTCGATATACGCGACCGCCGTGTGCCTCACCGTACGTGGTATCCTCTCGTCGCAGTCGGTTCCGTGGCGCTCGTCGCGGATCTCTTCGTACGTGACCCCGGAACCGTCGTACTTTACGCGACGGCGTCGCTCGCACTCGGCGCTGTCTTCGGATACGGCTTCTACTACCTCGGTACGTTCGGCGGCGCTGACCGTTACGCACTCGTCGTACTCGGCTTCCTCTTCCCCGTCTACCCGTCGTTTCCGACGCCGCTCGGAACCTTCCCCGTCGTCGTCCCCGATGCGCCGTTCTTCGTACTTTCCGTACTCGGCAACACCGTCCTCGCCGGTATCGCCTACCCTGCCAGCCTTTTTGTCCGTAACGCCGCACGCCGTGACACGGTGAACCCCGCGCTCATGGCTCTCGGCAGACGTGTCACCACCGACGAACTCCACGACGAGTTCGGGCGTATCATAGGCACCGACGAGGACGTATCGCTCAGAGGAAACGGCGTCTTAGGCGGTAACACCGACGGGATTAGGGATATCGACTTCGTACGCGACTACGTCGACTGGGCGGACTTCGACAGCCTGCGCGGTGTACGTGACGCCGAAGACCTACGTCTCGGACGGTTCGTCGAAGAGACGGCTTGGGAGTCCGACGACCTAAGAAACGACGCCGAGGAACTCCGCGAACTCGCCTCGCACGACGCCGTCTGGATATCACCCGGCATACCGTTCATCGTGCCTATCTTCGCGGGTCTTCTCGTCGCTCTGACCGTGGGTGATGTTCTTTTCATCGTCATCCGCGCCGTTTTTGGTCTCTGAGCGCGACGGTTCCGTATGATTACGGTTGAGATCGACTACGGCGACGACGGACTCGTTCCCGTCGTGGCGCAGGACATGTCCGAAGGCGACGTGCTGATGCTGGCGTACGCCGACGAGGAGGCTGTCGAAAGGACGCGCGAGACGGGTTATGCGCACTACCATTCACGTTCACGCGAGGAGACGTGGAAGAAAGGTGCGACGAGCGGGAACACACAGCGCGTCGAAGAGGTGCGCGTGGACTGCGACGCCGACGCACTCCTGTACATCGTTGAACAGGAGGGCGAGGGCGCGGCGTGCCATACGGGTCACAGGTCGTGCTTCTACAGAACCATCGATGGGGAGGAACGTGGCGAACGTCTCTTCGACCCCGATGAGGTGTACGGATGACACGTACCGTTCTCGTTACGGGAGCGTCGCGCGGTATCGGTGAGGTGACCGCACGGCGTTTTGGCTCGAACGGATGGACGGTGTACGGAACGGCTCGCGACGCCGGACGTGTCGATGCGGGTGATGTCGCCTTATCCGTAGACGTGACCGACGAGAAACAGGTCGACGAAGCCGTCGAAACGGTCGTTGAGGACGAGGGGGGGATCGACTGCGTCGTTAACAACGCCGGAAACTCACTCCTCGGTCCTGTCGAGGAGACAACGGTCAAGGACGCGCGCGCACAGTTCGACGTCAACGTCCATGGACCCCACCGTGTCGTACGTGCAGTGCTTCCGCATATGCGCGACGCGCGCCGCGGAAGTATCATCAACGTATCTAGCGTCGCAGGACGCGTTGCGTCGTCCGGAATGGGTACGTACGCCGCGTCGAAGCATGCGCTCGAAGCACTGAGCGACGCCCTACGTGTCGAGGTCGCACCCTTCGGCGTCGATGTCGTGCTTATCGAACCCGGTCCCGTCGATACGGGCTTCGCCGACGACTCCGTGGCGGACGCCGACTACGACGGTTCGTACGCCGAAGTACACGACGGTATCCGAAGCTTCGTGGAGAGGGGTATACACGGTCCTCTCGCGGCGTCGCCCCAAGACGTAGCCGAAAAGATAGTCGACACAGCCGAGGACGACGACCCCAAGCCGCGTTACACCGTCGGTCGTGGTTCGCGTCTCCTCGCCGCGACCGAAGGCGTGCCCTCAACCGTCCGTGATGCGTTTCAGGATCTCTTCTTCCGTCTCCCATGACGGTCTTCGGTCTCGTACTCCCGACAGCCTTCCGCACGCCGTCGGACGCCGCCGACTACTTCCGTCTCGGCGCGGAGTATACGGTCGGTGTCACGCGCGAGATGGGGTGGGACGTCGGTGACCTCCCGGAACGCGTCGACAACGCGTACGAGGCGATGCGCGCGAACGAGACGGACGTTGACGACGATGTGGCGCGTCTCATCGCCGTCGTACTCGCGGGTGACGCGGATTTCTACAGCGCCTTCGTACGTTGGTTCCCGTGGCGTTACCGCGTCTTCGTCGTCGACCTCGACCATATCTTCCGACGTAAGCTACGCCGGCTTGCCGCGATCTACGGTGACACCGACGGTGCGCGCACGTGGCGCGACTACCTCGCGTGCTATCCCGGCGTCCTCGACCCGCCGTCGTCGTACAGAGCGCCGCAAGACGTACGTGTCGAAGGCGTCCCCGCGACGCGCCACGTCTCCGGGTACGCCAACCGTACCGTCCTCGTCGACTCGGTTCTACACGTCGAGTGGTACGCCCACACAGCACGGTACGTCGGTATAGACGTACCCGAGACGCTCGTACGTGACGCCGTTGAGGAGGGCGCACGTTTCTTCGCCGTCGGCGGGGATATATCGACCGAAGCCGCGCGTTTCCAGCATGCCCTCTTCGCCGACGCCGACTGGCTCCGCGGCGTCAACGAGGCGTACGATCTTAGCTCATGGGCGTGCGTACGTGGCGCGGAGGCGATAGACGACGCACGCGACCGTCTATCGGAACAAGTGACAAAGGATTAAGTCTGTCCTCGTCTAAGCCGCGGTATGGCGAACGACCTCCCTCCCAAAGAGGAGTTCAGCGACTGGTACAACGAGCTTCTGTTCCAAGCCGAAATCATGGACGTCCGTTACCCCGCGAAGGGTGTCTACGTCTGGTTCCCTTTCGGGTACGACCTNCGTAACAACGTCTACGACCGTCTCAAGAGNCTCCANGACGAGTCCGGNCACGACGAGGTNGACTTCCCCGTCCTGATCCCCGAAGGCATACTNGCAAAGGAAGGCGAACATATCGCNGGNTTCGAGGACGAGGTCTTCTGGGTCACCCACGGCGGACGTAAGGAACTCGACGAACGTATGGCTCTCCGTCCGACGAGCGAGACGCCGATGTACACGATGTTCGACCTCTGGATACGTAGTCATACAGACCTGCCGCTCAAGATCTATCAGGTCGCCAACATCTGGCGTAGCGAGACGGAGCACACGCGCCCGTTGATACGTCTACGTGAGATTACGGGGTTCAAGGAGGCGCATACGGCGCACGCCACCCCTGAGGGAGCGGAAGAACAGGTCGAGACCGCCCTCTCGCTGTATGAGGAGTTCTACGACTTCCTCGGTGTCCCGCACGTCGTCACCGAACGCCCCGAATGGGACAAGTTCCCCGGCGCGGAGTACACCTACGCCGTCGATACGCTGATGCCCGACGGGAAGGCTTTACAGATAGGCACGGCGCACAACCTCGGTCAGAACTTCGCCGAAGCGTTTGACGTAGAGTTCGAGACGCAGGACGGCGAACAAGATCACGTCTACCAGACCTCGTACGGCGTCTCCGAGCGGTGTATCGCGGCGGTCATGGGCGTACACGGCGACGACAACGGTCTCGTCCTTCCGTCGGAGGTCGCGCCCACGCAGGTCGCCGTCGTGCCCATACCGTTCGGTGATGAGGGCGAGAACGCCGAAATCATGGAGACGTGCGAGAAGATCGTCGACGAGCTCAACGACGCAGGTATACGCGCCGAACTCGACGACTCCGAGGACAACCCCGGCGCGAAGTACTACAAGTGGGAGCTGAAGGGAACGCCGCTACGCGCCGAGGTGGGTCCGCGCGACCTCGAATCCGGAAGCGCCAAGCTCGTAAACAGGCTCGGCGACGAAGCCGAAGCCGGTTTCGATACTGTCGTCAAGGATGTCCGCGAGGAACTCGACGCCCTGAGCGAAGAGATACGTGAGACCGCCGCGGACGACCTTGACGCCTCAGTCGTCGAATGTGAGACGTATGATGAGGCGCGCGATGTCGTCGACGAAGGCTTCGCGCTCGTCGGCTGGAACGGCGACGAGGACGCGGGCAAACGTATCGAGGACGAGGTCGGCGTCGACATGCTCGGCGAACCGCGCGGGTACGGGGTCGGTGACACTGCTATCGAGACTTGCATAGAGACGGGCGACGACGCGAAGAAGATCGTCCTCTTGGCGAACACGTACTGACCTGACCGACCCGACTTCCGTTCCTTCTTTACGCGCCACCGCTTATGCTCAGTATGTCAGAGTTCCCTACACGCCGTATGCGACGCCTTCGCCGTGGCGGTGTCCGCGATCTCGTCGAGGAGACGACGGTCACGTCAGACGACCTCGTCGCTCCTCTGTTCGTCGACGCGACGGCGGACGAACCGCGCGAGATACACAGCATGCCCGACGTGTACAGGTACCCCGTGGACGGAGCCGTCGTACGCGCGGGCGAGCTACGTGACCTCGGCGTGCCCGCCGTTATTCTATTCGGCGTCCCTGAGGAGAAGAACGAACAGGGAACGCGCGCATGGGCGGACGACGGCGTCGTACAGCGTGCCGCACGCCGGGTAAAGGACTCCGTCGACGACCTCCTCGTGATTACCGACCTCTGTATGTGCGAGTACACCGACCACGGACACTGCGGCGTTCTCGATGACGAAGGAAACGTCGACAACGACGCGACGCTCGCGTACCTACGTAACATAGCCGTCTCACAGGCGGAGGCGGGAGCGGACATCGTCGCGCCGTCGGGCATGATGGACGGTGCCGTCGGCGCTATACGCGAGTCGCTCGACTCGCACGGCTACGACGGTGTAGGGATCCTGTCGTACTCCGTCAAGTACGCGAGCGGATTCTACGGACCTTTCCGCGACGCCGCCGACTCAGCGCCGTCGTTCGGTCACCGCCGCGGCTACCAGATGAACCCCGCGAACGCACGTATTGCTTCGGAGGAGGCGCGTCTCGACGTTCAGGAAGGCGCGGACGCGCTCATGGTGAAGCCCGCGCTTCCCTACCTCGACGTACTCCGGCGCGTCCGTGAACAGAACGACCTTCCCGTCTTCGCTTACAATGTTTCAGGTGAGTACGCGATGATCCGCGCCGCCGACGAGAAGGGCTGGCTCGACGCAGAGGAGACGGCGCTCGAAAGCCTGACCTGCATAAAACGCGCAGGTGCGGATGCTGTAATCACGTACTTCGCGGACGACCTCGCACGCAGACTCTGAACACAGTCCCTTCCACGGAAAGGCTGATTAAGCTGGAGTCTTTTTTGTCCACGCTATGTCCGAGNATCAAGAAAGGAAAGAGCTCGTCGACAGGTTCAGTGAACGTATCGACGAACTCGATAACGAGATAGACGAACGCGTCGATGAGGGAAAGAAACGACTGAAACAGACAACTTCCGGTATACGCGAGAAGGCTGGTAAGATAGGCGAGGACGACGCGGGGAAGGTGACTGTGGAAAAGATACGCAAGGAACTCGACGATATAGAGAAGGACGTGGACGAGAACATCGACGAAGGAAAACAGAAAGCCTCGGAACTCGTCGACGAGGCACGCGAACGTCTTGATACGCTCGAAAAGAAGGTACGTAACTGAGACGTGCCGGTCAGAACTCATGCCCGCAGTCGGGGCACTCGTGTTCCTTCTCGTCTTCCCTTAGCTCCTCACTCGACCGGCGTATCTCGCGCATAGCGTCGCTGATACGATCCTCAACCTCCGTCTCGTGGTCGACATCGACCTCCGCGCCCTCGACCTCAAGCAGGAAACGCGCCGTCTCTGTGACCTCGTACATCATCTCGTCGAGTTCCTCGGTCGTAAAGAATCCCGACATCGCGCCGTACAGGAACGTCGCCCCCGACTTGCGCACCTTGTCCTCGAACGATGAACGCGCTTGGTTCACCGCCTGCGGCGTGTACGTGTCCTCCATGAAAGGCACGAGTTCGGGCAGGTTCTCACCCACGAGGGTCATCTCGACACCTGTCTCAGTCCGGAAGTCGGCACAGAGACGCGCTATCGCCCATTCGCGCGCCGTGACGTACGTCCGTTTGCGCACGAAGTCGTTGACACGGTCGTACCGCGCCCTGTCCACCTTCTTGAAACGGTCGTACTTCTCGACGCGTTCGGGTGTCTCACCCTCGCCGTCGTTCTGCTCTTCCTCCGAACCCTCCCGCTCTTCGGTTTCTATGCTCTCGGATTCCATATAACGTTATGTGGTTTACATCCTACCGACTAAAGGCTTCGTCAGACGTACGTCGTCTCGGAGAACGTTCGCTCCCTTTGGCTGACCGGGCGGGATGTCGTATCCTTGATCTCCAGCTTCGACAGGAGCCGGATCCCTGTCCGTAAACATAATACTGGCTCAACCAGACTGTATTAGCTATGCCTAATCAAGACGCCGACTACAGTCCGAAGTATGACGACTGGTCTGACGGTTATCCTCCTGACTGGAACAGTAGGAAGACCAAGGTCAAGCGTCGAGACAACTACCGATGTCAGGAATGCGGAGACAAATGCCTATCTGAGAATGATGTACGGCTTCACGTCCATCACACAGTACCGAAGAGTGACGGCGAACCTCACACGTTCGATAACCTGCAAACACTTTGCGTTCAATGTCACTCGGCGAAACACCCGGACAACTGGAAACTGGCTCGAATGGCTGACGACACGTCTTCTGTTATAGCCCTCTTTTTTCTCTGGCTTGTTGAACTCTTCTCAGATGATTCTGAAGAGCAATCCGAGGAAACTTCTCTTACCGCACACGGTATGTCTAACATCACCACCGACCACGAACGCGCTCACGTAACTGCTGATGTAAACCGGCTCTGGAACCCGAACCACGAGGATCAGCAACAGGTTGGTCTACTGGACGACAGCGACGACAGAATCAGGTTCACCTCGTGGAAAACCGACGAGGTGAAACAGGTACAGGAAGGAAATACCTACGACATACAGTACGCCCGCGTGGGTGAATACGAAGGAGACCCGCAACTCACGCTCGATACCTACACCGAGATAGAGCGCGTGTAGCTGTCTACGTACCTCCTCTTGGTTACGTCCTCACTCCTCCAGAACCGCGCGGTAGACGCGCTCCGAACGGACGAGCGCACCGAGATCCACGCTTTCGCCGTCCGTATGCGCCTCACCCTGCTCCGCGGGTCCACAGACGACGGTTGAGGTACCGGCTGACGCGAGCCATCCCGCGTCGGTTGCGTGCGGCTTCGCCACGTACTCCGAAGCGCCGGTTTCGCGCGCTGTCTCCCGAACCTCACGCGCGAACCCGTCGTCGTCGCATACCATCGGCGGCATCTCGCCGACCACCTCCGTCTCAACCCCGACCGTTTCGAGGTCTAAGCTTCCTTCGGGGACGGTGCGTTCGTCGACGGTAAACGCGCACCGCGACGGGGTTACGTTCGTCGCCTCGTCGCTCGTCCTTACACCGGTCACCGTCGCGGTTCCTTCGAGCGAGACCTCTTCGCCGTCTATCTCCGGACACGTCTCGGGGCTTTCGTATCGCCTTATTTGGTTTATGCCGTCGACGGCGGCGTAGACGGGGTTCCCGTCGTCGTCCGCGTCGCCTGCATGTCCCCGTTCGCCACGCGCCACACCGCGTACCTCGCGCCTTCCGCGGTGCGCCACGGCGACGTCAAACGCACCCGGTGACGAGTAACCCGTTGAGCCTTCGACGACGACCGCGCGTTCGGGTACGAAGCCGTTCCCCGTCGCGTGTCTCGCACCCACACCGCCGCTTTCCTCTCCGACGAAAGAAGCGAACCCAACATCCGACGTGTCGGCGTCGCGGAAAGCCACCATCCCTGCGGCGAGTGCGCCCTTCATGTCCGCTGTTCCGCGCCCGTACAGGCGTCCGTCGCGTTTCTCGACCGTCGGCGCGCCGTTCTTAACCTGTCCGTCGGCGGGCGGTACGGTGTCGTGGTGTCCGACGAGCGCCAGTTCGGCGTCGCCACGTCGCGCTACAACGTTTCCGGCGTCGTCGCGCTCCACCCCCGCGTCGGTTTCGTCGCGGAGCCAGCCCTCGATCAGGTCGCCCGCCTCCGTCTCGTCCTCGTGGCTCGGTGTCCGCACGAGTTCACGTGTCAGCTTCTCAACTTCGTTCACGTCCGTAAACCGTATGCGGCTATAACAAGGCTGGCGTTTCCGTGTAGAGAACCGAAGAAATCTCGTGCGCGACGCGACGACTAACCCCATGGGTTCGTATAAACCACCCTTGCTCGATCCTGAGGGCTACGACACACCCTCTGTTTTCCAGCCCGAAGCCCTTCTCGAAGGGGCGCGGAGACAGAAGAAACTACCCGAAACGGACGTTCCCGATGTATGCGTCCTTGACCCGGACGGCGACGTTGTCGACCATCTCGTCTCGACCGACGAAGCCGAGAGAGACCCGAACTGGCCCGGCTACCACACCGACCTGTATAGGTTCGACCGCTGTGGCGCCGAGCACGGGATCGTAGGATGTGCAGTTGGTGCGCCGTTCGCGGTTCTCGTCGCCGAACAGCTCTTCGCATCCGGATGTGAACTACTTGTCAGCGTGACATCCTCCGGGCAGATCACCTCCCGTGGAGAAACACCTTACTTCGTACTCATCGACCGTGCCCTGCGCGACGAGGGTACGAGCTACCACTACGCACCCCCGTCGAGGTACGCCGATGCGGACGAGAGCCTCATCGACACTGTTGAGGATGCCTGCGAAAACGTCCCACATACCGTTCACCGGGGCGCGACGTGGACGACCGACGCCCCGTTCCACGAGACGGAGGAGGCGATAGAAGACGCACGCACCGACGGTGTTCTCGGAGTCGGGATGGAGGCTTCGGCGTTGTACACGTTCGCCAACGTACGTGACGAGGACGTCGTATGTTTTGCACACGTAACCAACGAGATGGGTACGTCTGACGATGAGTTCGAGAAGGGTGAGGAATCCGGAACCGAGGACGCGCTCGGTGTCGTCGACGCGGCGAGACGTGGATGGGGGCGCGACGGCGTTTAGAAGACACGGCTTTCGACGAACCGCCTGAGGCGTCCGGCTTCCTCCTCCCCTCCTTTGACGGCGATCGCCGTTCCGTCTACGCCTTCGATGATACGTTCCGAAGGCTCCTCGAAGACCGCGGCTTTCAGACCCGCGTTACCCGCACCCACCACGACAACATCGGCGTCGCTCGCGGCGTCGATAAGCGCGAGCGCACGGTCGTCGCCCTCCACGACCGTCGACGACACGGGGGCGACGAAGTTCGACTCCAGCTCCGTCAGGTACTCGCCGAGAGTCTCGCGCTGTTGGGGCGGCGCGTCGGTTCCGACTGCGAAAAGCAGCTCCACCGACGCGTCTGAGTCGCACGCGACGGCGTCCGCAACCGCCACCTTCGCGGGGTCGTACGGTCCACGGTCGGAGACAACGGCGACCTTCTCAACGTCTTCGACGCCTTTGTCTTCGAGTTCCACGACATCACACGGTGCGTGGCGTCTTATCCAGCCCACCTCGTCGTCGAAGACGGACGTATGTAGACGTTCGGGGCGTCTCTCTATGACCACGGCGTCCGCGCCCGTCTCCTCTGCGCTGTTCACGACGGCGTGCTTCGTCTCGTGGCTCACGACCTCGCCGTACTCGGCGTCCACGCCGACGTTCTCACAGACCTCCTCCATACGTTCCTCGAACGAGACGTCTCCCTCCGTCTGGTCCGACACCTTTTCGAGAGGCGTCTGGTCGGGTACCTCGTCGAAACGGACGGCGTGGACGACGCCGTCACGTCCCCGTGCGAGCGAGATACCGAGACGCATGAGCGCCCTCTCGCGTTCGACGTCGGTTCGGTCGGTTACGCCGACGAGTACGTCGTACGTACCGTTCTCGACGGCTGTCTCCGTCTCCTCCACGACCTTTCTACCCACCCAACGCCGTACTGCGTCCGTCGCCGCGCCCTCACGATCAACGTCACCGCGCCGCCGGACGTAGGTGTAGTACCAGACGAGCGAACCCGCCGTGATGACGACCGCACCAGCGACGGGGAGGCGTCCCATGAACGGTAGGAGCGCCACGCCGCCGACAACACCAACAACCTGCGGAAACGGGTACAACGGCGACTCGAAGCTCGGTTCGTAGCCGTCGAAGTCGGCGTGCCTGAAGGCGACGAGAGCGAGGTTTACGAGGACGAAGACGAGTATCTGGAACGCGCTCGCCATCTTTGCTATATCCTCGACGGGTACGAAAGCGACGAGGAACAGAAGAACGACACCCGTCACTGAGATGGCGTTGACGGGCGTGCTGAACCTGTCGCTCACGTCACCGAGCGACTCAGGCACGAGCGCGTCACGGCTCATGGCGAAAGGGTAACGTGACGACGAAAGCACGCCCGCGTTTGCGGTACTGACGAGTGCGAGGAGGGCGGCGACGACGACGGCGACGACACCTACACCCGGTAGAGCGTACTCGGCGGCAAGCGCCATGGGGACATCGGAGGCGACGAGTTCCTCTGCGGGTGCAACGCCGACCATGACCGCCACGATAGCGACGTAGACGAACGCCGTAAAGACGAGGGAGCCGAGTATACCGAGAGGTATGTTCCTGTCGGGGTTCTCTATCTCCTCCGCGACGCTCGCAACCTTGGTGACGCCCGCGTAGGAGACGAAGACAAACCCCGTTGCGGACAGCAAGCCGACGATCCCGCCCTCCGAAACGGCGTCGTACCGTCCCGTCTCGATACCCGGAGCGCCGAAGACGATGAAGCCAGCCATCGCCGTGAGCATGGCGATGACGATACCGACCTGCATCCTGCCCGTCTGTTTAACGCCGAAGACGTTTACGACTATAAGAACGACCGCGACGACGAGGGCGACGGGCACCGCGGGAAGATCGAGGTAGTAGACGAGGTACGGCGCGCCACCGACGAGCGCGAGAGCGCCCTTGAACGTGAGGGAGAACCACGTCCCGACGCCTGCAATCGTGCCGAGCAGAGGACCCATACCCCGTTCGATGTAGAGGTACGTACCGCCGGCTTCGGGCATAGCCGTCGCCATCTCAGCCTTCGAAAGCGCCGCAGGGAGGACGAGGAGACCCGCGAGAACGTACGCGAGAACGACCGCCGAACCCGAGTTGTTGACTATACCGAGCGCCAAGCCGGGTAGTATGAAGATACCGCTTCCTACCATAGCGCCTATGCTGATAGCCATCACCGAAGGAAGACCGAGGTCGCGCTCAAGGCTCTTGGGCATCTTATGTGACCCGTTTAGACGGCGAACTGTTAAAAGAAGGTCGATACAGTACCGAACTGTCTGATATACGGGGCTATATTCTCGTTCTGTCCTCTAACCCCTTAGCCGTCGCTCCTGAGCAGAAAGCCGTGGTAAGGGCAGTAGTACTCGTCACGTATTAGCTGTTCGTCGACTATCGTCAGACCGAGTTCGCTAAGCTCCCGACCTATACGGCTCAGGTCGTCGTGGCTCCGACCTATGGCGTTGACGTAGACGTTGCGCTGTCCCGTCATTATCTCACGCACCGCCGTCACGCTCTCCACCTGCCGTGCCTCGTCGGCGAGCTCCTCGCGCTCCGAGATGGGCGCTGTACAGATTATCTTTGTAAAAAGCGGATACCCCGCCTTCTCGTAATCTATATCTATATGGTAGCCGCGTATCACGCCCTCGTCTTCGAGCTTCTGTATACGGTTCCGTACGGTGCTCGACGATATGTCAAGCTCGCCGGCTATATCGCTTGAGGAGGTCGTCCGCGCGTCCTTCTGTAGCTCGTACAGTATCTGTCTGTCTATCTCGTCGAGTTCGACGGTGTCCATTTCGGTTTACTCCGAACGCCGCTCAGTTTAAGCTTGCCCTCCGCACGGACGCGGAACTGTTTAGTGGGTTTCGCGCCACGGACGAACGATGAGGCTCACACACGAACCGACGACCCTCGGCGTCGTAGGCGGCGGTCAGCTCTGTAGGATGCTCGCTGAGGCGGCGTCACCCCTCGGTGTCGAGGTCGTATTCGTAGACCCGACACCCGACGCCCCAGCGAGCGCGGTGGCACGTGACCAGATCGTCGGCGGATTCGACGACACCGACGCAGTCACACGTCTCGCTCACCGTGCCGACTGTCTGACGTACGACATAGAGCTCGCCGACCCCGACGTTGTCGAAGCCGCCGTGGAGGAGGCGGGCGTCCCCGTCCACCCCGACCCCGACACGCTCAGAACCATACAGGACAAGTACGTGCAGAAGGAGGCGCTCGTAGAGAACGGCGTCCCCGTGCCCGAATACCGCGCCGTCGAGACCGTCGACGACCTTGCCGATACCGCCGACGCGCTCGGTCTTCCTCTGATGCTCAAGGCGCGCGAGGGCGGCTACGACGGACGCGGAAACTACCCTGTTAAGACGCGCGACGACTTCGAGGACGCCGTCGAGGCGCTCGAAGGAAGTATGATGGCTGAGGAGTTCGTCGACTACGACCGCGAACTCTCCGTAATCGCTGTACAGGGCGACGGCGAGACGACGCTTTTCCCGACGACGGAGACCGTACACCGTGACGAAATACTCCGGCGTACCGTCTCGCCCGCGCGCACCGACGAAACGACGCTTGAGCGCGCCCGCGGTGTTGCGCACGACGTACTCGGTACGATGGACGGACGCGGCGTATACGGTATAGAGATGTTCGAGGACGGCGACGAGGTCATGGTCAACGAGATAGCGCCGCGCCCCCACAACTCGGGACACTGGACGATCGAGGGCGCTCGTACGTCGCAGTTCGAACAGCACGTCCGCGCCGTCATCGGTGCGCCTCTCGGTTCGACCGCTCTACGCGACAAGACCGTCTCTGTCAACATACTCGGCGAAACGGGTGCGCGCGACGTATCGCTCGCGGGCGTCGACAGCCTCCTCGCTTCCGGCGCGGATCTGCACTGGTACGGTAAGCGCGAGGAACGCCCGCTCCGAAAGATGGGGCATTTCACCCTCACGGGCGACGACACCGACGAACTCATGAGTAAGGCGGACGAGTTACACGACGGACTGAGGTTCGAAGGATGACAGAGGTAGAAGAGATAATACAGACTCTACGGGACGAGGCGGACGACGAGACGCCGGAGAACACGCCGGACGTGGGTATCATCATGGGTTCGGACTCCGACTTCGACACCATGATGGGAACCGGCGAAGCCGACGACCGCGGAGGCGCATACGACGCACTCACGCGTCTCGGATTCAAGGAACAGACGGGGTACCACGACGCCCCCGACGCGCGTTTCACCTTTGAGACGTACGTCGTATCGGCGCACCGCACGCCCGACCTGATGTACGCCTACGCAGAAACGGCTGAGGAACGCGGCGTCGATATAATCATCGCGGGAGCGGGAGGAAAGAGCGCCGACCTTCCCAACATGACCGCCTCCGTCGCATACCCCGTGCCAGTCATCGGCGTCCCCGTACAGGAGAAGTCGGTCGACTCGGTTATAGGAATGCCGACGGGCGCGCCTCTCGTCGCCGTCGACGCGGGAAAGTCTTTCAACGCTGTGCTCTCTGCCGTCCAGTTCCTCTCCCTGCGCGACGACGAACTCGCCGACCGTCTCACCGAGTACCACGACGAACTCCGTGGGAACGTTGCCGACGTCTCGCGCGAGATGCACGACGGCGGAGCGGAAGCGTTCCGCGACCGCTCGTAGCTAAGCCGTCTCCTCCGTTCCTTCTACCGCCAGCGACACGTCCTCGATAACCTTCTCGGCTGAGCGCGCCGCAACCCGCGCGGGGTTCGCGCCATTCTGTATAGCGCCCACGGGTTTACACAGCGACGAGAGGTAGACGGTGGACGAAGACGAAAGAACCGGAGGGCTACGCGGCTTCCTCAACCGCGGCACGGACTTCGTCGAAGTCGGGGAGAACGCCGGGGTCGTCGCTAACCCACGAGTACGTCACAGCCCCGTCGTTGTCGATTACGAAGACAGAACGTTTCGCCACGGGTCCGTAGATCCCCGCGAGGCTTTCGAGTACGACGTCGTAGTCGGCGATTATCGACCTGTCGAAGTCGCTCACGAGACCGAAGTTGAGGTCGTTGTCGTCGGCGAACGCCTGCTGTGCGAAAGGTCCGTCGACGCTGACGCCGTAGACCGAGGCGTCGAGCGACTCAAAATCGGCGAGGGCGTCGCGGAACTCACACATCTCGTCCTCACATACGCTCGTGAAAGCGCCGGGGAAGAACGCGAGTACGACGGGTCCGTCTCCGAGTTCGTCCGAGAGCGTAACCTCGTCTACGTCGTCTTGTGTTGCGAGCGGTGCCGTAAACTCCGGTGCTGAGTCTCCTTCTCTTACCATTGCGTTCGTGAGACGTTCGCGCGCCACTACTACCTTTCGACAACCGTTAAGTCGACTCCCGACCACCGATCCGTATGTACGACCTCGTCGTCGTCGGTGCCGGACCCGCGGGTTCACGTCTCGCGCGCCGTTTCGCAGACCGCGGTGAGAACGTCGTCGTCCTCGAACGCGGCGAGGTCGGCGTCCCTCTCGCGTGCTCCGGACACGTCTCAGGCGATGTCTGGAACTTCCTTCCCGATGGCGCGCGTGACGAACTCATCGGAAACGAGATACGTGGCGCTCGGTTCCACGTCGGCGATTCCTCCTACGAGTTCTACAGGGACGAAACCGTCTCGTACGCGATCGACCGTGTGGGGATGGATCGTATACTCGCCGACGAGGCGCGCGACGCGGGCGCGACGTTACAACAGAACACGCCCGTCGTGGGCGTCGACGAGAGCGACGACGGCGTGACGGTGCGCACCGATGGGGGGAAGACCTACGACGCAAAGCTCGTCGCGGGATGCGACGGTCCACGGTCAACGGTACGTGACGAGGTCGGTCTCCCCGAACCCGACGAACTCCTACAGGGCGTACTCGGATTCGCCGACGAGGGCGACGCCAACGACGACGATCTCGTGGATGTCTACGTCGACGTACCCGACTTCTTCGGCTGGCGTATACCACGCGGCGACTGCGTCGAGTACGGCTCAGCGTCGTCAGGCTCCCCGCGCGAAGAACTCGAAGACGTCGCGGGCGTCGACGTATCGTCGTTCGACCGCGTCTGCGCGGGACAGATACCTATCGGCTCACCGACGCGCACGGCGACCGACCGGTGTTTCCTCGTCGGCGACTCAGCCGCGCAGACGAAGCCTTTCACGGGCGGCGGTATCGTCTACGGCATGACCTCTGCGGACATCGCGGCGCGCCACGTCAACCCCGACTCGCCCGGTACGCTCGGCGTCTACGACCGCGCGTGGCGCGACGAACTCGGACGCGAAATGTACCTCGGAAGTATTATACGGAAGGCGTACGCGCTTCCGCGTCCCGTCCAACGCGCCGTAATGACCGCCTTCGAGGGCGAGATAAACGTCCATATGGATCGTCCGACGACGCTCCTCAACCGCTCGACCGCACGCCGCGTCGTCCGTAACGTCCTCGGTGTCTGATGCAACAGTATAAGTAGCTGGCTTCCTCTTGTGGTGGTATGAAGCAGAATGACACGGAGAAGGCGGCTTCGTCCGCCCTCGGCTACCTGCTCGTCTCGGTCGGCTTCGTCCTCGTCATACTCTCGTTCGGTCTCGGCTTCCTACCCTTCATCGACATGCTCCTAGAGTCACTCGGCTTGAACTACCTCGTTGAGAACTCGGGGACGCTCCTCTGGGGCGGTATCGGGGGCGTCGTCGTGGGTGTTCTAATAATCGTGATGTCGGATATCGACGTCGAGGAGTACGAGTAGACCGTCCGCTTCCTACCTCAGCGTGTACGTCGTCGCCGCGCCCTGACCGAATCCGACGCAGAGCGTCGCAAGTCCGCGCTCAACGTCGCGTTTCTGCATCTCGTGTACGAGCGTCACGGGGAGACGCGCACCGCTCGCACCGAGCGGATGTCCGAGCGAGATAGCGCCGCCGTTGACGTTGAATATCTCTTCGTCGATACCGAGCTCTTCCTGACAGTACAGCGTCTGCGAAGCGAAAGCCTCGTTTAGCTCCACCAGACCGAACTCCTCGATATCCTCGCCCGTACGCTCCAGAAGCCCACGCGTCGCGGGAACGGGACCGATACCCATGACGGTCGGATCGACGCCCGCGACGTTGTT
>JGI1684J13235_1000378_pt1 | contig 16807 bp, 15 predicted proteins | sample PonA232FremontCA_2_FD_13235 | JGI IMG/M metagenome (IMG submission 13235) | reverse complement strand
GGGCTGGACAGGCAGGCTCAGCGGAGCTATAACCGGGCATCCGAGCTCGGCGCAAGCCGAGCTCGGATGCGTTTGGGTGCACCTCCCTGCAGACTGCGATTAGCGCGAAGGATAGCCCCATGCTCGAGGTCCTGACCACCATCATCCCCATCTTCCTGATTATCCTCACCGGCCTGGTTCTCCGGGGGATTGACTTTCTCCCCGGCCATCTGCTGGGACCCCTCAATCGCCTGGTCTTCTATGTGGCCATACCGGCCATGATCTTCCAGAAAGTGGCAGAGGCAGACTTTCACGCCCATTTCCAGCCCGTCCTTCTTGCGGGAACCCTTCTCCCCCCGCTGGTGATTTTCGCCCTGGGGCAGGCAACGCTCAGGGCCACCTCCATGCCCGGCAGCGAGTCCGGAACATTTCTGCAGTCCTCCTATCACGGCAATCTGGGATACATCGGCCTGGCCGTGGCCTACTACTATCTGGGGGATCAGGGATTGACCCAGGCCAGCATTCTGTCGGGATTCCTCATGCTCTTGCAGAACCTGCTCTCTGTGTGGGTCCTGCGGCCGGGACCCGGTTCGGCTGGACAAAACAGTGCTCTGGTCCTGGTGAAGAAGATCCTGGTCAATCCGGTGATCCTGTCCGCTCTGGCCGGAATCGCTTTCTCCCTTTTCCGTATTCCCCTGCCGGAGATAATTTCCCGCAGCTTGAGCATCCTGAGCGGCATGGCCCTGCCTCTTGCCCTCATTGTTATCGGCGCTTCACTCTCCGTGCGCCTCATAAGGGCCCACCTGTGCCAAGCTCTGGCCTCGGGGGGCTTCAAGCTCGTTCTGCTGCCGCTGGTGGGGTATTTGGCCTATCTCGCTCTGGGGCTGGACAAGGCCGTGTTCATGCCCGGACTGGTCCTGCTGGCAGCCCCATCCGCAACCGTGACCTACGTCATGGCCGCGGAGATGCACGGCTCGCCGGATCTCGCCTCGGCCACGGTGACCCTGAACACCCTGCTCTCGGCACTGACCTACACCCTGTGGCTCGGGCTTCTCTGAGCTCGGCCCGGTTTGACACCACCCCGGGGTTTCATCCTTGATTCCGGTTTGACAGGGGGAATGCCTGGTGTCAGGATTTGATAGTCCCTCGAAAAACCAAGCCATTCGCCCCATAACAGGGAGAGAAAAGCCATGCGTTTCGTCATAGTGGGAGGAGACGCCGCCGGAATGAGCGCGGCAAGCAGGGCCAAGCGCAAGATGCCCGAGGCAGAGGTGACCGTTTTGGAGCAGGGGTACGATGTCTCCTACAGCGCCTGCGGCATGCCCTACGCCATCGCCGATCCGGAGCGGTCCATGCAGGCGCTTGTGGTGCGTGAAGCCCGTGCTTTCCGGGAAAAGCAGGGGGTGGATGTGCAGCTTGGCTGCCGAGTGGAGGGCATCGATACCGGGAAAGGACGCGTCTACGGCACCTCGCAGGATGGAGAATCCTTCCAGCGTCCCTACGACAAGCTGTTGCTCGCGACAGGCGCTTCGGCTGTTGCCCCTGATTTGCCGGGGTTTGACCTGCCTGGCGTGGAAGTACTCAAGAATCTGGAGCACGGCCGCAGGATCAAGGATTATTTGGCCCGCAACCGGGTCCGGAGGGCGATTCTGTTGGGCATGGGCTATATTTCCCTGGAAATGGCCGAATCCCTGCGGACGCTGGGGATCGAGGTGGCCATGGTCAAGCCCGGTCCGGAGCTGTTGCCCTGGATGGACCGCTCCCTGGCCGAGCTGGTGCGCGTGGAGCTTGAGGAGAACGGGGTGGAGCTCTATCCCGGACGGGAAATTCACCGCCTTGAGTCCCGGGACGACGAGTTGCGGCTGATTTGCGGGGCCGGAGAGCTGAACGGCGACTTCGTCCTGGCCGGCATCGGAGTCCGGCCCAACAGCGAGCTTGCCGCGGATGCGGGCCTCGATCTCGGTCCGAAGGGCGCAGTGGCAGTGGACAGGACGATGCAGACCAGCCATTCGGACATTTACGCGGCGGGAGACTGCGCGGATGCCTATCATGTCGTCAGCAGGGAGAAAACCTGGATCCCGCTGGCCCTGAGGGCCAATCGTTCCGGCCGGGCTGTGGGAGACAATGCCTGCGGCGGCAATGTTCGGCTGGACGGGGTGGCCGGCACCAGTGTTTTCCGGGTGCTGGGCCAGGAAGTGGCAACCACTGGCATCAACGCGGATCAGGCCCGCGAGCACGGCTTCGATCCGGCCACGGTCAGCATCGAGAGCCGGAGCCGGGCCCACGGGCATCCGGGGGCACAAGCCATTCGGGTGGCCCTTGTCGGCGACAGGGGCTCCGGGCGGCTGCTCGGGGCGCAGATGGTCGGCGGAGAGGGCGTGGCCCACCGCATCAATGCGGCTGCGGTGGCCCTGCACGCCGGTATGGACGTAGAGGCCTTCAGTCAGACCGACCTGGCCTATGCCCCGCCCTTCGGGCCGGTCTGGGACCCTCTGCTCACCGCCGCACGCGAGCTGCTCAAGAAGCTGGAGTCATAAAAACCCATGACGCGACGCGGGAAAAAGCGAGTTTCTTCCGGAGTGGCCTATCTGGACCGGGTGCTGGGCAGTCTCTTTATCGGAGACAATGTGGTCTGGCACGACGAGGCGGGAAGCCTGGCCTTCGTTTTTGGGTACAACCTCATCGCGGAGTCCGTACGCCGGCAAAAGCCTGTCATTTATGTCAGCTTCGATCGCTCCCCCAAGAATCTGCTGGATATGCTCGGCACCATGGCCGAAAACCAGTATGTGACCATTCTGGACTGTTTCACCAACGGCAAGGGGGACGGCTCGGAGATCTTTGCCCAGTTCTACGAGAAAAACGGGGCGGAATGGCCCTATCGGATCGTCCAGGTACATAAGCCCGGAGATCCGGAACAGGTCGCGGAGGCTTTCTATGGGCTCCATCAGTCCATGAGCGGCGAGGTTCGCTTCGTCTTCGAGAGTCTTACCGGTATGCAGGATTTGTGGGGCGGGGAGGGGCCTGTCATGCGCTTTTACGCCCAGGCCTGCCCCCGGCTCTACGAGCTGGACACAGTCGCGTACTGGGTTCTGGAGAAGAATCTTCATTCCCGGCAGTTCGTGGCCTACATCAATCAGATCGCCCAGGTGTCGATCGATTTGACCAAGCACAGGGGTGCCTCCTCCTTCTCCGTCCACAAGGCGGAGAAGAGGAACCTGAACACCCTGAACACTGCCCACATGTTCAAGACCGAGGGCATGACCCCGGAATTCCGGGAAGAGCAGGCGGTCTTTCCGGAGCGGGCTCTGGGCCGCAGAATCAAGACCTTCCGGACCGGCCAGGGGCTTTCCCAGAAGGAGCTGGCCGGCCTGGCGGGACTGACCCCCAGCACGGTTTCCCAGGTGGAGAGCAGCACCACGCTTCCCTCCCTCCCGGCCCTGTTCAAGCTCGCCGAGGTGCTGGGCGTGGATGTCGGCTCCTTCTTTTCCCCGGAAATAGGCGCCAATCGCCCGGTCGTTCTCAGGCCCGAGACCGCGCGGAGCGTGGAAAGCAAGGATCTCGCCAGACAGGGCGTGACAGTCGCTTCGCTGACCCCGCTGGACAGCGAGGGCATGGTGGAGCCCTACCTCGTGGAGATCGGGCCCCAGGCCTTTCTTGCCTCCCACTTTTTTCAGCACAAGGGGGAGGAGTTCGGGTATGTCCTTGCCGGCAGGCTGGAGCTGGTGGCGGGGAGCTCGGAACATGCTGCCCAAGCTGGGGAACGCGATCCATCTGACCAGTGAGATGCCTTCCCAGTGGAGGAATCCGGTAAGCGAAACAGCCCGCCTGCTCTGGCTGAAGATCAGGTAAAAAAAAGCGGCCTCCCAGGAGGGAGGCCGCTTGCATGCCCTGAAAGCGGAGGGTATGTTTAGGATTTGAGGATCCTGTAGGCACTCTCATCCCTGGCCTCGATCATGTGGGGGATGCCGGTGACTCTGGCTGTTTCTTCGTTCCCGGCGAAGACATCGTCCCGATCCACGGTATCGAGCCGGAACTTGCGCGCCCCGGCCATGAGCTGCTGCAGCCCGCAGCCTAGCTTGTCCGTCAGAGTCCACAGGGCGATGGCGCCCAGGGGGACATTTTTCATCTCCTCCTTGCCCACCTTGTGCTGCACGTCGTAGTAGTTGGCGAAGATCTCCTCTTCGCTTGCGCCCAGGGAGCTTACCGTCTTGGGCAGTTCGTCCCAGTTGCCGTTGACCTTGTCCTTCCGCTCCGGATAAAGGACCCCCTCGATGTTGGCGCCTAGAAATCCGGGGATCATCAGGGAGCGGCCCATGCAGATCATCTTGGTGTAGGGAGCGCCCAGGGCCATGCCCTTGAAGATGCTGTCCTCCAGGGCGAACCCGCCGGCGAAGGAGATGTCCACCACGTTCTCCCCGCGCGCGGCGAGCTCGGCGGCGTATTCCCTGGCCTTGGCATGCAGGTGGACCGAGGGAACGCCCCAGCTCTGCATCATGTTCCAGGGACTCATGCCGGTTCCGCCGCCGGAGCCGTCGATAGTCAGAAGGTCAAGGTTCGCCTCGGAGGCGAACTTGATGGCCATGGCCAGCTCCTCCATTCCGTAGGACCCGGTCTTGAGGGAGATGCGCTTGAATCCCAGGCTGCGCAGATAGTCCACCGCCTGGTGGAAATCCTCGCGCACCTGTTCCGTCTTGTCGTGCTGAGTGGCGCCCAGTCTGCTGTGGCGGGCAAAGGAGGTGATGGAGCTGTGATTGAAGGCTTCCTGCACCTCTGGAAGCTCCGGATCGGGGTCGACCAGATAGCCCCGGCGCTTGAGGAACAGGGCGTACTCCAGACTGGTGACCTGGATCTCGCCGCCGATGTCCTTGGCGCCCTGGCCCCACTTGATCTCCACAATCACCTGGTTGCCGTACTTCTCCGCGATGTATTCGGCAACACCGTTGCGCGTGTCCTCCACGTTGAGCTGGACGAAGATGCCCCCGTAGCCGTCGAAATAGTCCAGATACGTGGTAAGGCGGCGGTCCAGCTCGGGGGCCTTCTTGACCCGTCCGTTCTCGATCTCTGCTTCCTTGTCCACGCCAACAACATTTTCCCCGACCACTATGGGGATGCCGCACAGGGCCCCGCCGATGGCGAAGGAGTCCCAGTACTTGGAGGCGATGAAGGTCGAGCCCAAAGCCCCGGTCATCAGGGGCATGCGGGTCTTGGTGGTGATCTCCGACCCGAACTCGGAGCTGATGTCCGAGTTGGTGAAGATGCAGTCGTCAGGGTCATTGCTCATCTGGGAGTGGATCCCGTGAGCGCCGTAGGCGTAGCCCTGGATGCGAAGGGATTTGTAGGACACGCCCACGTGGCTGATATTGTCCGCGCCCGCGGTAACCGTTCCGAAATCACGGGGATACAGGAGCTTGCGGCCCACCAGGCTGGAGAGAAAGGTCTCGCACTTGCCCTTGCAGTCGGCCCTGCAAAGGGTGCACAGGCTTGATTCCGCAGGATCGCCGCGGTTAACGGTTCCCAGGACGTCGTTGCTCTTGGGGGTCTGCATTGCTGTCTCCTTGGGCTTATTGGGGTTTTTCGTGGTGATAGAGCCTTCGATTTACCGCCGCTTTCAACGGGAGCCCAGGGAGTGATGCATTGGCAGGGGCCAAAAAAACAAAGGCGTCCCGTTTCCGCGGCAGGAGCGGATGAGGGACGCCTTTGTCCGCCTCGTTGGCTCGCGACCGCACGCCATTGTACGGTCGATCATTAGGCACACTTATTGAATCCGAATAAAGTTCATTTCTATTAAATATCGAGTTCATGTCAAGGAAAAGGAAGGAGGGAAAGTTGGCTTGAATTGAAAGAAAGCCTCAGAAATGAGGCGGCGATAGTTTCGGGCGACAGGAAACCGAAGGCGAAAAAGAGATGCCATGCCAGGGCAGGAGACCGCGGAGCGTCGGCTGCAATCCCCTAGTCCCATTGTGTGGGTGAGGACGAAACCAGGGCGGTTCCGTGGAGCCCTCGAAGGGTAAGAAGGGGCGTGTGCTTAGCGGGCCGGACTATTCGCGCTCCAGGTCCTCGGAGATAAGGATGGCCTCGGCGATCTGGCGCAGGGACTTGCGCGAATCCATGCTCCGTTTCTGCATCCAGCGGTGGGCCTCTTCCCCGCTCATAGAGCGCTTCCGCATTAGGGTTTCCTTGGCCCGCTCCACCATCTTGCGCGTTTCCAGCTCTTCCTCGATGACGCGGGTCTTGACCATGAGCTCTGTGTTCAGAATGGCCACAGCGGCCTGGTTGGCCACGGCATTCATGAGGTTGAGCTCCGTGTCCGTAAAGTCGTAGGGCTCGGACGTGAAACAGTTCAGGGCTCCGATGACCTTTTCGCTCTGCAGCTGCAGCGGAACGCCGATCATGGAGGACAGGCCGAGCTTACGGGCCATGGCCTTTTCCTTGAAGCGTCGGCTGCGCAGGACATTCTTGATGCACAAGGCCTTTTTGTTGGTCACCACATGACCTACCACACCCTCGTCCAATTCCAGGACGCGGTTCTCCAGATACTCCGGGGCGATGGCCTGGGTGGCCTTGAGCCTGATCTTGGGCGGTTCCTCGTCCTCGTCCACGAGCCACAGGGAACAGATGTCCACATCCATGCCCTTGGCCGTGACCATGACAATGAGCTTGAGCAGGTCCTCGAGGAAGAGGTCCGAGGTGATGGCCCGGCTGATGTCCGTAAGGGCCTTGATGTACTTGTCGCTGCTTCTTCCGTCCTGGATGGGCATGGGAACAGCATACTCAAACTCGCCGTCGCTATCAATTGGCCGGACCGGGGTTTTGTCGGGCTCGCGGAGACAAGGCTTGCCGGCTGATTCCTTCCGCTGAGTCATGAGGTCAGTGAGTCAGTAAGTCAGTGAGTCGGTGTGTCAGTTTCCACTGTGGGTCGGTTCATCAGTGAATCAGTGAATCCGTTGATCAGCTTAGCCAAATTCCGACCCCCGATCTTCGACCTCCGACTTGGGGCCTTTTAATGGGCGACCTCCGGCTCATGCCGAGCTCGTTATGTTTGTTGGAGTTACTTTAACACCTGTTTAAACACTGGGAAGTCGTGGAGTGGACTGCTTGGGCCTGATCGGCAGCTCTCGAAGCGGGCCCCTTGCCTCGTGGGGAATCTCGTCGAAGAGGGTGCGCTTGATTTCGTTCGGGAGGGCTCAAGCAAATGTGGAGTGTATCGCAGGGGGCCAGGGATTAGAGCTTTTAAGTGCGTAGTTCCCCAATGTAGCCCCGACATCAGATGCTTGTTTCAAATTCGGGGATGGAGCCTGGAACTTGGCATCGGGATTGCTAAAGGGAGGGCGCCCTGCGCGACCAGGCAATGAGCGAGAACCCCGGGGAAGGGCAGGTCTCCGAGGGTCACGGGGGCTGTAATGNNATGATTTTCCTGAAAAAAACATACGCGGAGGAGCATCGATTATGCATGCGACAATTCAAAAGCCGCTGGAGGAGATCCTCGAGTCCATTCAGGAGGAGGAGAGGGTCTTCGTGGTCGGGTGTGACAACTGCGCAGCAAAGTGTTCTACCGGCGGGCACAGGGAAACGGAGGCCATGGCCTCGCGTTTGGAGGCAAAGGGCCGCGAGATCACCGGATGGTGCGTGCCCCATCCCCAGGGCATGTCCCTGTGCAAGCTGAGCAATACAAGTCATGTGCTCAATGAGGAGCACGGGCAGGAGCTTCGTGAGGCGGATATCGTGGTGGTCCTTTCCTGCGGCCAGGGACTGCACGCCGTGGTGGATTCCCTTGAGGAGACCAAGCAGGTGCTCCCGGGGTGTGACACCATCTTCGGGGGAGAGACCGTGGCTCCCGGGTACGTGGCCGAATACTGCTCCCTCTGCGGGGAGTGCGTCGTGGCCTCGACAGGCGGGCTCTGTCCGGTGACCCTCTGTTCCAAGGGGCTGCTCAATGGCCCCTGTGGGGGAGCTGAGGAGGGCAGATGCGAGGTAGACCGCAGACGGGACTGCGGCTGGCAGCTCATCCTGGACAGGCTGGATCGGCTGGGCAAGCTGGACCAGAAGTTCCGAGACAGCGGGGTTCGGGTCAAGGATCACGCCAAGAGCACAGGCCCCAGGGCCCTTGTGGTCCGCGATCTTGAACAGGAGTTCGACTACGGGGACCAGCAGCATACAGTGGACACATCCGGGTCCTAGTGTCTTGGCTGGGTCCGGAGAGAAAGCCAATAGATCGGTATTCAAAACCCGGCAGGCCCATGTTCGGAGGATTATCCTCAGTCCCTGGCGATGCCGGGCACACAAGGAGAGAAGACGATGAAAATAACGGATCGCATGCGCAGGGGGGAGTATATCGTGACCTCAGAGGTGGGTCCCGCCAAGGGAGCAGATGGCTCAGGGATGCTCCGTGAGGCTGAGACACTGCAGGGCCGGGTCCATGCGGTCAATGTCACGGATCAGCAGGGCGCGGTCATGAGGCTGGGGTCGCTCGCGGGGAGCGGGATGCTCAAGCGGCATGGCCTGGAGCCGGTATTTCAGCTGACCTGTCGCGACCGCAACAGGATCGGCCTGCAATCCGATCTTTTGTCCGCCTCCGCTCTGGGGATCGACAACGTCCTCTGCCTGACCGGCGATCACGTGAGCCTGGGAGACCATCCCCAGGCCAAGCCGGTCTTCGATCTTGATTCCGTGTCCCTGCTGCATGCGGGGAGCGAGTTGAAGCAGGGCCGCGATCTGGCGGGGAACGCCCTGGAAGCGGCTCCGGATTTCGATCTGGGATGCGTGGCGAGCCCAGCAGCCGATCCACTGCGGCCGCAGCTCTACAAACTGGAGAGAAAGGTCGTCGCCGGTGCCCAGTTCATTCAGACCCAGGCGGTATACGATCCGAGGACTTTCGATGATTTCATGAAGCGCGTGGAGCATCTGAACGTGCCGGTTATCCTGGGCATGGTGCTCCTGAAGTCAGGCAGAATGGCCCGGTTCATGAACAAGCACGTGTCCGGCATCCGGGTCCCCGAGCCCTTGGTCGAGGAGCTGGACCGGGCCGAGGACAAGAGAGCCGCTGGCGTGGAGATCGCCGCGCGCCTGATTCGAGAGATGGGCGACATGTGCCAGGGCGTGCACCTCATGCCCCTGGATCGCGTAGGCGCGGTTCCGCAGATACTGGAAACCGCAGGGATCGCCGAGGCGGCGTAGCGGGCGTTCCGGAGGTCGCCGCGCATTTCCCTCGGCTACGCCTGCCTTATGGCAAAAAAGGAACCATGACCTGAAAGAAGCCGAGCTCTTCAAAGAATCGCCAAGCAGCCATGGACAGCTCCTGTTCGCTGTGTTAGAAGCGTTTTAACATCTGTTAAACTCTCTATCGGACAGGCGAATTATGCAGGAACAGGAGCTGGCCCACTATTGGCCAACGATCGCGAATATCGTCCATGACGGGCTCATGGTGGTGGACAGGTCGGGGACCATTGTCTCCGTCAACCGAGGGCTGGAAGAGATGACCGGCTTTGCCAGGGAGGAGCTGATGGGCAAGCCGTGCACGATTCTCAATTGCGACACCTGTGTCCGCGTCCGGGAACATGAGGGCGAAAAGTGGTGCCTGCTCTTCCGGAGCGGGAGCCTGAGCAAACAGCAATGCGTCCTGACCCGCAAGGACGGCTCTCCGGTCCATGTGCTCAAGAACGCTTCCACAATGCACGACGAACAGGGAAATGTCATCGCTGGCGTGGAGACCATGACCGACGTGAGTGAGCTAACCCGTACCACGAGCCAGCTGGAAGCCTGTCAGCGGGAGATACCGGGCGATCGCAGCGACTTCGGACTGGTGGGGAACTCCGTTTCCCTGCAGCAGGTCAGGGATCTGGTCGCCAGCGCCGCGTGGTCCGATGCACCGGTTTTGATCCAGGGTGAGTCCGGCACGGGCAAGGAGCTGATTGCCAGGGCGGTGCACGAGATGGGACCCAGGAAGGAGGGCCCCTATATCAAGGTCAACTGCGCCGCTCTGAACGAGTCGCTGATCGAGTCCGAGCTCTTCGGGCACGTCAAGGGAGCCTTCACCGGAGCGCACAAGGACCGCGCGGGACGTTTCGAAGCCGCAGGGTCCGGTTCGCTCTTTCTGGACGAGATCGCCGATCTGCCCGCCAGCGTCCAGATCAAGCTCCTGCGTGTGCTGGAGGAGAAGGTGGTGGAACGCGTGGGCGATCAGCGGCCCATCGAGGTGAACCCCCGTATTATCACCGCCACGAACAAGGACCTGTCCGAATTGGTGCAAAGCGGCGCCTTCCGCGAGGACCTCTTCTACCGCATCAACGTCATCCCTGTCCGCGTGCCCCCGCTGCGCGAGCGGTCCGAGGACATCCCCCCGCTTGCGGAGCATTTTTTCCGCGTCATTCAAGGGAGCAATCAAAGCGGGATCCAGGGAATGAGCAACGAGGCGCTCCGGATGCTCGTGGAATACAACTGGCTCGGAAATGCCCGCGAGCTGAGGAGTGCGCTGGAATACGCCTTTGTCGCCTGCAACGAGGAGATTATTCAGCCCTATCATTTCCCGCAGCATATTGTGCGGGGACCCTCACGTGCTGGGGAGCGCTCCGGAAGGAAGGACCAGGATGCCGGGAAAAAGGAGCTGATCGAGGCCCTGCGGGCGAGCGGGGGGAACCGGAAGGAAGCGGCCAGGCTTCTGGGCGTCTCCCGCGTGACGGTGTGGAATCGGATGCAGCGCTACGGGGTCACGGTGGGGAATGCTGTAAATGATTGATATGGATCAAGCTTTGCCAGTGTCTTGTCACGTTTCATTTGTCGGACACAAAGAACATACAGAATATCTGTATAGAATAAGCAGAAAGCCATAACCTCCCAGTTGATGCTTAAGACGTTAGGCTCGTGAATCGAGTTCTATCGGAGATACTCTATGCCCTATTGCGTGAACCATCCCCATCGGGAAACGAGCAACGTCTGCATGAAGCACGATCTCGCCTTGTGCGAGGAGTGTGTCACCTGCAGGGATCCGGAGCTCTACTGCAAGCATCGAACCGCATGTCCAATCTGGTTCGAGTACAAGGAGAAAATCAAGGAGGAGCGGCGTAAGCGGGAGGAGAGCCAAGCCGCTGATTACGGGGAGAGCGCTGCGGGTTACGGATAGATGCGGAGCCCTTGGAACTGACTGCCGGAAGGAACAGGAACATTGGGGCAGTCAACAATGACGCGCCCGCTATCTACCTCGTGTTTTGCAAAGAATCGAGAGCCGGTTCTCGCCTTGTCCAACCCTATCTACTGGAGTGAGTTATGCCCTTCAGCAGCCGCATGCTTCTTTGTATCGGCCTCTGCACAGTGTGGGCGATCGTTCTGTGCTTGACCCCGGCGGCCGCTTCTGTGGATGAAGCAGGATCTCCAGGCTCAGAGCCGGGGGTCCTCGCTCCGAGCGCTAAGCCATGGTCCACAGTGGATCACGGCAGCCACGAAGCCCTGCAGCAGGATTTCGATTCCGGGCCGGAGGTGACCGAGGCCTGTCTTTCCTGCCACAACCAGGCAGCGCAGCAGGTTCAGGAGACCATCCACTGGACCTGGATCTGTCCGGCCGATCCCCAGGGAGTCATGGGCAAGAACGGGCTCACCATGAACAATTTCTGAGTCTCCATCCACGGCAACGAGGCTCGTTGCACATCCTGTCACGCGGGATACGGGTGGAAGGACAAAAACTTCGATTTCAGCGACCAGAGTCGCGTGGACTGCCTCGTCTGCCACGAGCAGACAGGGACTTACAAGAAGTTTCCCAAGGGTGCGGGCAGGCCCGTGAAGGAGCCGAAAAAATTCGGGGGCAAGCTCTTCCGTCCTCCGGACTGGAACAAGGTATCACAATCAGTGGGTCGTCCCACGCGCCGCAATTGCGGAACGTGCCACTTCTACGGAGGCGGTGGCGACGGGGTCAAGCACGGGGATCTGGATTCCTCGCTCCTGGATCCCTCCCGTGAGCTGGACGTCCATATGACCGCGGAAAACGGCGGGCCGGACTTCGACTGCGTCCGGTGCCACACGACCACGAATCACCGCATCGCCGGCCGGTGCTACAAGGTGCCCGCCGCTGAGGAACGGGAGAGTCTTCTTGAGGACGACAAGGTGTCCCGGATCACCTGCGTTTCCTGCCATTCCAAGACGCCGCACGAAGAAGGGCACAAGGCCAACGATCACACGGACAAAGTGGCCTGTCAGAGCTGCCATATTCCGGAGTTCGCCCGGGAGAACCCGACCAAGATGTCCTGGGACTGGACCGAAGCGGGCAAGCACGCCGAAGACGGCTCCATCCTGGTCAAGAAGGGAGATCTGGGCAAGGCGGTGTATCACACCAAGAAGGGACGCTTCCGCTGGGCCAAGAACGTAGTCCCGGACTACTATTGGTTCAACGGGACCATGGAATATCATCTGATGACGGACACCTTCGACCCCTCTGAGCAACCTCTGGAGCTGAACAGCCCCGAAGGGAGCAGAAAGGATTCAGACTCGCTCATCTATCCCTTCAAGGTGCACCGGGGTGTTCAGCCCTATGACGCGAAAAACAAAAAAATGGTCAATCTGCACCTCTTCGGGTCCAAGGAGTCCGGCGCCTACTGGAAGAATTACGACTGGCAGAAGGCCATAGACTCGGGCATGGAGTACATGGGTCTCTCCTGGAGCGGGGAAATGGGATTCGTGCGCACCGAGTATCACTTTCCCATTACCCACATGGTCGCGCCCAAGGAGGACACCCTGCAGTGCACGGCCTGTCACGCGGAGACTGGGCGGCTGGCCGGACTAGGGGGGTTCTACATGCCCCGACGGGACCATAGCTCTGTGCTGAACGGCATCGGATGGACCCTGACCGTCCTGGCACTCCTCGGGGTGGCGCTCCACGGAATCGGCCGCGTAGTGGTGTCCAGGCGGCGCGGTTCGCGAAAGTCATGAGGGAATTATAGGAAAACAGCGAGAGTTCCCGGAAAGGGGGATAGGAATATGGCAAATGATCGAGCGATGTATCTGTACACGCGTTTCGAGCGCTTCTGGCACTGGGTCCAGACCCTGCTGGTGGTCCTTCTGGGGCTGACCGGGTTCGAGCTCCACGGCTCCCTGAGCCTCTTCGGGTTCGAACAGGCCCATGCCGTGCATATCTATTCCGGATGGGCCTGGCTCATCCTCTATGCCTTTATCGTCTTCTGGCTTTTCACCACCGGGGAGTGGAAGCAGTACAGCCCCACCTACAAAAAGCTGCTGGAAGTGATGGGGTACTATGTGTACGGGATCTTCAAGGGCAAGCCGCACCCCGTGCCCAAGAGCAAGGGGGCCAAGCACAACCCTCTGCAGCGCCTGACCTATTTGGGTGTAGTCTCTGTGCTCGTGCCCTTCCAGCTGATCACCGGCTTTTTGGCCTACACCTACAACTCCTGGCCCGCCATGGGCTGGGACTGGTCCCTGAAGGGCGTGGCCCTGTTGCATACCGCCGGTGGATTCGCCTTTATTATCTTCACCATCATGCATGTCTACATGATCACCACGGGCCACACAGTAGGAGCGCACACTAAGGCCATGATCACCGGTTGGGAAGAGGTGCCCGAATCGGAGGGTATTGCCGGCTGGGAGACACGCAGTCGGTGAGTCGGTGAGTCAGTTTGTCAGTGAGTCGGTGTATTCGGTGGCCGAAATCCGATATCCGGTTTGCGATATCCGGGAGGAACGGGATGCGGATTTCGGCATACGACCAACCAGTCATTCGCGCATGAGCTGGTTGCATCGTACGGGGAGTCAGTCCGAAGCCGCCAGATGGGGGTCGTGGACCGGAGCGGGGATTTTCCGGATATCCATCTCCCGCTCCAGACGCTCGATCAGATCCAGAAGCTCCGTCTCCTGATCCGGGGAGTAGGTCAGGCAGAGCAAGGCCTCGAACCGGTCCAACACGCTCATAAAGGCCAGATTGTCGTAGCTTTCCAGGACGAACTTGAAATAGGCGATTTCCGCGCGCGGGACCCGGACATAGATGCGCCCGGACCAGCGCGGTGGCTCGGAGCGAGGTGTTTTCTTCCGCATACGTCAAGCCTGTGATTTTGAATGGCAGGTGCTTTTCAGAGAATCTCCGCACCGTCTTCCCGGACAACCACCATGTGTTCCCATCGTGCGCCTCCCCAGCCGGGGTAGTACAGTCCCGGCTCGATGGTGATCACCATGCCCTGTTCCAGGTTGTCCCGGGAGCTGGATCCCAGCCCCGGGGGCTCGTGGGTCTCCAGGCCGATGCCGTGTCCCAGGGCGTGGGGAAAGTACTTCGCTACCCCGTGTTCCCGAAAGAATTCCGTGACCTTGGCGTAAAGGTCCCGTACGGCCGTTCCCGGTCGAATGCTATCGATGGCCAGTTTCTGGGCCCGGCGCACGAGATCCAGTGTGGTCTCGAACGTCTGATCGGGATCCGAGCCGATCCACAAAGTACGGGACTGGTCCGAACAGTAGTCCCTCAGCCGTCCCCCCATGTCCAGAAGCAGCGGGGCCTGATCCGCAATAGGGCTTGCAGTCGGCTCATGATGGGGGCGGGCCGAATTGGCTCCGGAGCCAACTATAGGGGGGAAGGACAGCTCCGAGGCCCCGCCCTCCCGAAAGGCCTTTTCCAGCTCCCAGGCAATGTCCGTTTCGCTCCTGCCGGCTATTTGCTGGGATTCCAACCGGGTTAGGACCTCATAGTTCAGGCGGCAGGAATGCCGCAGTGCCTCGATCTCGGACTCGTCCTTGACCGTGCGCATCTCCTCCACCAGACCACGCATGGGCACAAGCTCGAGCTCAGAGCTCAGCCCCTCGAAAAGCTCGTGGCTCATGATCCGGCTTTCGAATCCGATGGTCCTCGTCTTGTCCGCGAAAAATTCCGCGAGCTGTCCCGCCCTGTTCCCGGTATATCCGAAAATGGTCTCCTCCGGCCAGCACTGCCTGGCGACCTCCAGAAAGCGTCCGTCCGTGCAGAGCCAGTCGCGTCCACGGACGGTGATAAGAAGGCATCCGGCGCTTTCGTTGCACTGCGGATCGTGCAGCTCGAATCCGCTTAAATAGTAGCGGTTTGCCGGGTGCAGCACGAGGTAGGCATCGAGGTCGTTCTCCCTCAGTTTGCGGCGCAGGGCTTCCCGTCGTGTGGCGAAAACATCCCGCATGGCGATCTCCGGGTGCGATTGGCGTGTTTTGTAAAAAAGGTTTCAACTTGCTGAGTTATTATGGGATTTACCGCGAGGCGAAGGCGGGTGGAGCGCTTCGCTGGGTTTCATAATACACTATGGCCTTGTTCGTACCGCTTGAGGTAAAATTGGGTCCACTCCAGACAGAATACACACCATTTAAAGCCTGCCCCAAAGGAAGCGTTCCGGGAATGTCGATGAGGTGTTGCGTATCCCATCCTCTGAAACCTGGGATGAAACCTGCGCTCCAGCGTCCACCCGCCTTCGCCTCGCTTTTCATGCTTGGTTGTGCCCGGGTCCGTCCAGGAATGAAGGTTGTATGTACAGTCCGGTTCGGGCAATACAATTGGGAAAAGATAGAGCAGTACATCCGAGCGGTCAATGCGGGTGCGCGGCCCGGAATGAAAAGGCGTGTTGACATTTCCCGGAAAATGGTAAGAATTTTTCGGAACCCTTTGCGAATCTGGCGACGAGGGAGCACGACATGAGCGCTGCTTGACGCGTCGCGGCTTTCCTGCCATGGCCTGCCCTGCACCTCTGTGATGATGAGTGCGGTACTGGCATCGTTGGTCGGTTTTTTTCTAGAATTGAGTCTGTTCAATCCAATTGCCTCTAACGAATGAGCGAGTCGGAGGTTATCAGTGACTGGGGAAACGAGGGGTACGACCATACTCGCGGTCAAGGACGCCCATGGGATCGCCATGGCCGGGGACGGCCAGGTGAGCATGGGCCAGGCGGTGGCCCTGAAGCACGGGGCCAGGAAAGTCAAGCGCGCGTACAAGGACCGGGTGCTCACCGGCTTTGCCGGGGCGACGGCGGATGCGTTCACTTTATTCGAGCGCTTCGAGTCCAAGCTCGAGGAGTTTAGCGGCAATCTGTTGCGGGCAAGCGTGGATCTGGCCAAGGACTGGCGTACGGACAAGTATCTGCGCCGCCTCGAGGCCATGCTCCTGGTGGCGGATGCGAGGACCATGCTCCTCATCGGGGGCACAGGGGACGTGATCGAGCCGGACGACGGGATCCTGGGCATCGGCTCCGGCGGCCCTTACGCCCAGGCCGCGGCAAAGGCACTGGCCCGGCACAGCGACCTGTCCGCCAGGGAAATCGCCGCGCGGGCCATGGAGATCGCCGGAGAGATCTGCGTTTTCACCAACGACAATATCATTGTGGAGAGCCTGGAATCGGAATCGGGCGAGGCCTGATCGAGAGCTCGAGGGTGGCTGAGCCGCAGGGGCGTGGGGAGAGCTGAATGTACCAATTCCCGGCAGGCCAGCCTTTGGAATGGAGCTCTGGCTCCCATGGTCCGTGCCCACGGACAAATAACCGAGAAAACCTCTCGCGAGAGGAGGAAAGAATTGATGGATGCGGCACTTACTCCGCGCGCGATCGTGAATGAGCTGGACAAGTTCATCATCGGCCAGAAGGACGCCAAGCGGATGGTGTCCGTGGCCCTGCGCAACCGCTGGCGTCGCAGGCAGCTCGATCCGGAGCTCCGGGAAGAGGTTGCGCCCAAGAATATAATCATGATCGGTCCCACGGGCGTGGGCAAGACCGAAGTGGCCCGCCGCTTGGCCAAGCTGGCCGGGTCGCCCTTTTCCAAGGTGGAGGCCTCCAAGTTCACCGAGATCGGCTATGTGGGCCGGGATGTGGAATCCATGATCCGCGATCTCATGGAGATC
>JGI1684J13235_1000377_pt1 | contig 16836 bp, 13 predicted proteins | sample PonA232FremontCA_2_FD_13235 | JGI IMG/M metagenome (IMG submission 13235) | reverse complement strand
AAGCCGCTTGAAGCCTTCCGATGCCCTATCCCTTTGCACGGGCTCACTGGACCCTCGTGTTGCAATCCATTCTCATGAGTGATACCTCCCCTCAAGAAGGTGGAGCGCAGCTTCGTCGTTATTCCGGCGGAGCCGCCTCCTCTCTGCACAAGGCAACTCAACACCTCTTGGCCAAACCCCGGCGCTCTGTTAAGCTTTCCTTTCAATTCGCCCGGGATCAGGTGCAGGGTATTTTTTTCCCTCGGGGATTCTCCCCGACTGCGATCAAACGGAAAGCAAGGCTGTTTCATCGTGTTCTCGCCGAAGCGGCGGGCATCTCCTGGCTCCAGCAGAGCCAGCGACGGGAACCTGGATGGGGCTCCGGGAAGTCCGTTTATTCACCTTAGCTCCGACAACGAGGGACTGCGCGAAGCGCTTCGAGGAAAACCATGAACGGACACGGCTTGAAAGTGGATCTGCATTTGCACTCCAGGCACTCCGCCCGGCCCACGCAGTGGTTCCTGCAAAAGATGGGCAGCCCGGAGAGCTTCACCGATCCCCAGGCCGCCTATTCCCTCGCCCGAAGCCGGGGCATGGATCTGGTGACCATTTCCGACCACGACACCCTGGCAGGGAGCCTGGAAATCGCTCATCTGGACGGCGTTTTCCTCAGCGAGGAGGTCACCGCCTTCTTCCCCGAGGACAGGGGCAAGATCCACGTGCTTGTCCTGGACATCGACGAGAAGCATCACCGGGAGGTCCAGCGCCTCAGGGAGAACGTCTACGACCTGGCGGACTATCTGCACCAGGAGGACATAGCCCACAGCGTGGCCCACCCCCTCTGCGACACCAATCACTGTCTGAGCCTGGAGCATGTGGAAAAGATGCTCCTCTTGTTCACCCATTTCGAACAAAACGGCGCGCGCAACCCCATTCAGAATCAGATCCTGGCCGAAATCCTGGACTCGCTCACTCCCGAGTCCGTCCACCGCCTCGCGGACAAGCACGACCTTCGGCCCAGAGGTGAGCGCCCCTGGATCAAGACCCTCACTTCCGGCTCCGACGACCACTCCGGGCTGGATGTGGCCCGTTCCTACACTCTGGCACCCGCTGCGGAAGACAAGGCGACCTTTTTCCGGGAGCTGCGCCAGGGCCGGGTCCGCGCCGAAGGGGTCTCCGCCTCGCCCAGGTCCCTGGCCCACAATATCTACGGCATCGGGTACCAGTTCTTCAAATCCGAATTCCAGCTCAAGCGATACGTGTACAAGGATTCCCTCCTGCGTTTCGCGGACAGCGCCCTCAGCCTGCCGGAAAGGGATACTCGGGCCGCCCCGTTCCGTGCGGTGGATTTTTTCCTGCGCAAGCTCTCCCCGCTCCTGCGCCGCAACCGCAGGACATCCCTCACCGGACTCCTGCAGAGCGAGGCCCATTCCGTCCTCGAGGCGAACCCCTCGCTGCGGGAGGCGATCCAGAATCCGAAATCCACCCCCTGGGACCTGGAGGACAAATGGTTCACCTTCACCGCCGAGGTCACGGACCGGGTNATCCGCTCCTTTTCCAACTCCCTGCGGGAGAACATGTCCCGGGCCAAGCTGTTCACCATCTTTGACAGCCTGGGGGCCACCGGATCCATCTATACCTTGCTGGGCCCGTATTTCCTGTCCTATCACCTTTTCACCAAGGATCGGGAATTCTCCAGGGCCTGCCGGGACCACTTCCTGGGCCGGGAGAACACCGTCCAGCCCGCGGACGGCTCCGCAGACCTGGCCCTGTTCACGGACACCTTCCTGGACACGAACGGTGTGGCCGAGGACCTGCAGACCCAGCTCCAAATGGCTCGGAAGCTGAACTGGAACATGCGCGTTCTGACCTGCTCGGAGCAGGGCTATGGGGACAAGGGTGTGAGCTTTCCCTCCGTGGGGACCTTCGAGCTCTCGGAGCGGCCGGGCATGGCGATCCACTACCCCTCCTTCCTCCGGATTCTGGACTATTGCCACAGGGAGGGTTTCAACCGGATCCACGCTGCGACCCCCGGTCCCATGGGACTCGTCGCCCTGGGGATCGCCCGGATCCTGGATCTGCCTGTCCGCGCCACCTATCACTCCGCCCTGCCCCAGCGCATCTGCGAGCTCACCGGAGACACCGGGCTGGAAGAGATGGCCTGGAAGGGTCTGACCTGGTTCTACAACCAGATGGACACGGTCTACGTCCCCTCCCAGAGCGCGGCGAACAAGCTGGCTCAAAAAGGGATTTCCCGGGAAAAGATCCGGATCTATCGCAGAAGCATTGACATCGAGCGATTCCATCCGGCCAAACGCAACGGGTTCTGGAAGAACCGCTTCCGGACCGAGGGCGAGACCTTCAAGCTCCTGTACGTGGGCCGGGTCTCCCGCCAACGCAATCTCGAGCTGCTTGCGGACGCCTTTCTCCGCGTGAGCAGCCAGCGCAGCGACGTACGGCTTGTGGTCGTAGGGGACGGCCCCTATCTGGAGCGCATGCGCGCCAAGCTCGAGGGAACCAGGGCCCTGTTCACAGGCATGCTCCACGGCGAACAGCTCTCCCAGGCCTATGCCAGCAGCGATCTCTTCCTCTATCCCTCCAGCGCTGACACGCTGGGTCACGAGGTCCTCCAGGCCCAGGCCTCGGGCCTGCCCGCCCTGGTGGGCGACAAGGGCGGAGCCAGGGAGCACCTGACACCGGATGAAACCGGGCGGGTCCTTCCCGGAGACGACCCGGCCGCATTCGCCACAAGCATTCTGCAGCTCCTGGATGACCCGGAACAGCTGGCGGCCATGGCCTCGCGGGCGCGCCGGAGCCTGGAGCATCGCACCGAGGAGGCGACGTTCCCGCAGACCTGGCGCATGGATGAGTGACAGGTTTTGCCTTCGCGTCTTGGCGGTTCATTTGAACGGTAGCGAAGAAAGCAGACGCTGAAAGATCATGACCACCCCTGTCCGGACGAACGCCCTAACACGCAGTCTTCTGCTCTCCAGAACGGACAACGTGGGCATCCAGCTCTTTCGCTATGCCTGCGTGGGCTGCCTGGGTTTCGCAGCGGACTACAGCAGCCTCTACCTGCTCACGGAATTCTGCGGGGTATACTATCTTTTCTCCGCGCCAGCGGCCTTTCTTCTGGGGCTGATCGTTCACTACACCCTGAGCGTCAAATGGGTCTTCAGCAGGCGCACCCTGCAAAGCCGCTACGCGGAGATAGGCATCTACATGGGGCTGGGCGGAGCCGGGCTGGTGCTCAACGAGGTCGTGATCTGGGCCCTCACGGAGTTCGTGCATCTGCACTACATGGTCTCCAAGCTGTTCTATATCGTCATCTTCCTGATGCTCTTCGGCCTGCGCAAGGCCTTGCTCTTTCGATGACGCCCCTTTTGCTCTGCCCACGAATTCACGCGAATCTTCGCGAATGAAGAGTTGAGCAAAGGCCAGGAGTTTCAAATAGCTTGGAATAATTCGCATGTATTCGCGTTATTCGCGGGCAAAACGTCTGATGAACCCCAAAACAACGAGAAGGCGGATATGGCGGAAAACATCATCGTTCTGGGCGGAGACGGCTTCTGCGGCTGGCCCACCAGCCTCTACCTCTCCCGGGCCGGATACGACGTGACCATCGTGGACAACCTCTCCCGGCGCAAGATCGACGTGGAGCTGGAATGCGACTCCCTGACCCCCATCCGGCCCCTGAGCAAGCGCATCCAGGCCTGGAGGGACCTCACAGGACGCAACATTGACTATGCCTGCCTGGATCTCGCGGAGCACTACCACCGCATCCTGAGCCTCATCCGGGAGCTAAGACCCCGCGCCATTATCCACTTCGCTGAGCAGCGCGCCGCGCCCTACTCCATGAAGTCCTCCTACCACAAGCGCTATACGGTCTCGAACAACCTCAACGCCACGCACAACATCCTGGCGGCGATCGTGGAGTCCGGGGTGGACACCCATCTGGTGCACCTGGGCACCACTGGGGTGTACGGCTACGGCACTGCGGGCATGACCATCCCCGAGGGCTACCTCACGGTCAAGGTGGAAGTGGACGGCCGGGAGCAGGAGCTGGAGATCCTCTATCCGGCCAATCCGGGGAGCGTGTACCACATGACCAAGACCCAGGACGCCCTGGCCTTCTACTTCTACAACAAGAACGACCAGGTCCGCATCACGGACCTGCACCAGGGAATCGTCTGGGGCACGAACACGGAGGACACCTCCCTGGACGAGGCCCTGATCAACCGCTTCGACTACGACGGGGACTACGGCACGGTGCTCAACCGCTTCCTCATGCAGTCCGCAATAGGCCATCCCCTGACCGTGCACGGGACAGGCGGACAAAAGCGGGCTTTCATCCACATCCAGGATACCGTGGAGTGCATCCGATTGGCTGTGGAGACCCCGCCCGCCAGGGAGGAACGGGTCAAGATCTTCAACCAGGTCACGGAGACCCACACCGTACGGGACCTTGCCCGCAAGGTGGCCCGCATGACGGACACGCCCATCCGCTACTACGAAAATCCCCGCAACGAGGACAGCGAGAACACGCTGTCCATACGCAACGAGAAATTCCTGGAGCTGGGCCTGAACCCCATCACCCTGAACAAGGGGCTGATGAACGAGGTCTACACCGTGGCTCGGAGGTACAGCCACCGCTGCGACAGGGACAATATCGTCTGCACCTCCACCTGGCGGCCGGACATGCAGCCCGATCTCCACGGCAAGTACGAGGAGCGGCCCGGGGAGATCCCGGAGGAGGACGCCAGCAGCGAGAAGCCCTCGGAAATCGAGCCCGGATAAATGAACCGCTCGTTCGCTAGCCCTCACTCGACTTGGGGGGACAAGAGGGACGTGATGTGAGCCCTGCAGACCGCTGCAGGGTCAAGACCCGGCCTCGGCGTGCCTGCGGCAAGCGAAGCTTGACTGCGTCTTTCCCCGCGGCAACAGTCCGCCGCGGGGAATGTCCCGTATGTCGAGCGACCGGAGGGAGCCGGCGGTTAACACCCCTAATCCGTGAATCCGCAACATCAAAAAAAGACGCAGCAGAACCCGCACACGGCACAGAACGGCATTTGAAGCATGAAGATCCTTTACGGGGTGCAAACCACAGGCAACGGCCACCTGGTCCGCTCCGCAGCCATCATCGCCGCACTCAGGGAAAAGGGACACACGGTGTACACCCTGATGAGCGGGGACGCGGGAAAAGAGATCAAGCGCCCCGAGGCGTATCAGCCCTATGAATCCCGGCGGGGGCTGACCTTTGTCACCCGAAACGGGCGCATCCGCTACCTGGACACCATCCGGCAGCTGCGCCTCCTCCGTTTCTATCGCGACATCCGCTCCTTCCGGGCCCGCGACTTCGATCTCGCGGTCACGGACTACGAGCCGCTCACCGCGCGCATCGCGAGGCGCAACAGGATCCCCAGCATCGGCGTAGGCCACCTCTACGCCTTCGCCCACAACAAGGTCCCCGTTCCCAGGCTCGATCCCGTGGGCGTCACCGTCATGCGCCGCTTCGCTCCGGCGGACATTCCCCTGGGCCTGCACTGGCACCACTTCAATCACCCCATCCTTCCCCCCACCATTCCCGATGACGTGTACAGCAAGGATCGCCAGCACCCGTCCAAGATCCTGGTCTACTTCCCCTTCGAGTCCCCCGAGCGGATCGGAGCCTTTCTGCGGCCCTTCCGGGAGCATGTCTTTCATATCTACACCCCCGGCCTGAGCGCCCCCATGGAAGAGGCCAACCTGATCTGGCGTCCCGTTTCCAGACAGGGATTTGTGGAGGACCTTTCCGACTGCGGGGGAGTCATGTGCAACGCCGGATTCTCCCTTCTCAGCGAGGCCCTGCATCTGGGGAGAAAGGTCCTGGCCAAGCCCGTCTCCGGACAAGTGGAACAAAAGGCCAACGCCCTGGCCCTGCAGCACCTCGGCTTGGGCTCGGTCATGCCCAGGCTGGACCAGGACGCGGCGCGCGACTGGCTGCGGATGGACTCGCCACGGCCACGGAACTATCCCGAGGTCCTGCCCCTTGTCGCGGAGTGGATCCATGGCGGATCCTGGGATCGCCCGGATGAGCTAGCGGAGAGGGTCTGGGCCTCGAGGACCTGAACCGTGCAGCTTTAGCCCCTGAAAAAATTTCTGGCTCTTCCGGTACAAGCTTACACGGCTCGAAAGAATAGAAACCGCCAAGGCGCCAAGTGCGCCAAGAAGAGAATATTTTGCCCTGCTGGGCTAAACAGCAGGGCAAAAGGCTTCGCCTAACAGCTGACAAAGTGGGCTATCAGTTGGAGTCAAAGCTGCGCATCCCGAGAAGGATGGCCAGTATTTGCTTTGCGGCGGCCCCGCAAAGCAAATAATCTTCCTTGGCGTCATCCCTTGGCGCCCTTCGCGCCTTGGCGGTTCAAAGCCATACACCCACGCTTTAACCGGATGAGCCGGATTTCTCCCTCAAAATGTCTCCCCTGCCTTGATCCGCTTCTCGCTCTCCGCTACCATAGAGCATAGGGAAAATGTGTATTCCGCCGCCTTGACGGATTGCTGTTCCCGGCTTTTCGAAGGACACGCGATTGCGAGGGAGCCCGCGTTCAGCGGCCCAATCCTGCCAACCCAACCCCAAGGAGGAGAATCATGGCCCAGGATAGTCAAACCACACCCCAGCACTGCCCCGGATTCCAGGACTTCAAGAACCTGAGCGTCTTCGAGTGCCGCTGTCCGGAATGCGCCGCAGTGAACGAGATCTTCTCCGACGAGTTCGACAGGCCCCACAAGTGTTCCTCCTGCGGCAAGCCCATCGACTTCACCAAATGCGCCCTGGAGGGCTCCGGAGGCCAGAGCAGCCCCCGTTAAGGGGTTGCGTGGAATCGCCAAGGCGCCAACGGAAAACCTTTTGCTTGAAGGGCCGGCAGGCCCCGGAGGGAGATCCATGCACGTCAGCAAGGAAGAGCTCAAAGGCAAGATCCTGAACATCTATCCGGAGTTGGACCAGTTCGGCCTAAGCCTGGACCTGGCGTACGACGAAAACAAGGATGCCTGGATAGCGACCGTGACCAAGGGCGAGCACCAGCTCTCCACCCATCTCGAGGAACAGGACGTGGAGAGCTGCCTCCAGGGCGGGGAGTGCTACCACTTCGGCATCCAGCTGGGCCGATTCATTCGCAACTANTGCGAGGGCGGCAGCTCCTGCCGNCTCTGAGCGCGCCNTCNGANCNGCCCCNNCACCANAGGCGNTNCCGCGACCAAAAGCCCTTTCCGGGCGGACGGACATGTCCCCCGAAAAGGGCTTTATGAGGGCGGGGCCGTACAATCCGCGAAAGCGGCCTACCGCTTGAGCTTGCGGTGTTTGCTCCGCGCCGAGCGGTCCGGGTCAGCGCCGAGCCGCTTGCGCTTGTCCTCCTCGTATTCNGAGAAGTTGCCCTCGAACCAGAGGACCTCGCCCTGGCCCTCGAAGGCCAGGATGTGCGTTGCCACCCGGTCCAGGAACCAGCGGTCGTGGCTGATGACCATGGCGCTGCCGGCGAAGCTCTGCAGGGCGTCCTCCAGGGCGCGCATGGTGTTCACGTCCAGGTCGTTTGTCGGCTCGTCCAAGAGCAGGAGATTGGCCCCCTCCTTGAGCATCATGGCCAGATGCACCCTGTTGCGCACGCCTCCGGAGAGCTCGCCCAGCTTCTTCTGCTGCTCGGATCCGGTGATGTTGAACCTGGCGATATAGGCCCTGGAACGGATCTCCCGGTCCCCGAGCTTGATCGTATCCCGGCCCTCGCTCACGGCCTCCCAAACGCTCTGCTCCGGATCCAGACGCTCGCGGCTCTGCTCCACATAGGCCATCTGCACCGTGGACCCCACCTTGAGGCTGCCCGCGTCGGGCTCCTCCCTGCCGGTAATCATGCGGAAGAGGGTGGTCTTGCCTGTTCCGTTGGGGCCGATGATGCCCACGATCGCCCCCGGGGGAACCAGGAAGGAGAGATCATCCATGAGCAGGGTGTCGCTGAAGCCCTTGCGCACGCTGTCCGCCTCGACCACCACGTCCCCCAGGCGCGGCCCGGGAGGAATGGGGATCTCCAGGTCCTCCACCCCCGATCCGGACTCGCGGCTGAGCAATTGGTCGTAGTTCTCGATCCGCGATCGGTTNTTGGCGTGGCGCTGCTCGTTGGTCATTCCGATCCATTCCAGCTCCCGCTCCAGGGTGGTCCGCCAGTGCTTGTCCCCCTTCTTTTCCGTGTCCATGCGCGTCTTCTTCTGCTCCAGCCAGGAGGCGTAGTTCCCCTTCCAGGGAACCCCGTGCCCGCGATCCAGCTCCAGGATCCACCCGGCCACGTTGTTCAGGAAATAGCGATCGTGGGTCACGGCGATCACTGTGCCGTGATAGGCGTGGAGATGGTGCTCCAGCCAGACCATGGTTTCCGCGTCCAGGTGGTTGGTTGGCTCGTCCAGCAAAAGGATGTCCGGCTGCCGGATGAGCAGGCGGCACAGGGCCACCCTGCGGCGCTCTCCCCCGGACAGGACCTGGACCGGAGTATCGCCCGAGGGGCAGCGCAGGGCCTCCATGGCCATCTTGAGCTGACTCTCCACGTCCCAGGCGCCGATGGCGTCCAATTGGTTCTGCACCTCGGCCTGGCGCTCCAGCAGGTTCTGCATGGCCTCGTCATCCATGGGCTCGGCGAACTGCTCGTTGATCCGCTCGAATTCGTCCAGCAGATCGAAGGTTTCCCTAGCTCCTTCCGCGACGACATCGCGCACCGTCTTGGAATCATCCAACCGAGGCTCCTGCTCCAGATAGCCCACGCTGTATCCCGGGGCCAGATGGGTTTCGCCCTCGAAGTCCTGCTCCACTCCGGCCATGATGCGCAGGAGCGTGCTCTTGCCGGAGCCGTTGAGTCCGATGACCCCGATCTTGGCCCCGTAGAAATAGGACAGGGAGATGTCCCGAAGCACCGGCTGCCCCTTGTAGTGCTTCCCCACCCGCATCATGGAATAAATAATCTTTTCCGCTTCCTGCTGACTCATGCTATCCTCCGGCTCAATTGAGCGATTTACGTCACAAAAACCACACAAATGCGGCAACACCCCTCTCATGCCCGGCCCACCCGGACCCAGCCAAGCATCCAGTGCGAGCCTCGCCCGGCACTCAATCACTGAATGAGTGCCGAGCGAGGCAGAAAATAAACCTCTTGCCAGCGGGATGCAAGCTCCGCACCAGGGGCGCCCCGGGCCCAGCGGCGGAGCTCAATGCACGCAGGCCTTGTCTTCATGTCCTTTTGCCCCTAAAATCCATGTATGCCGCATCTGCTCCGCGGATCAAACAAGCTGGCTCCATGTTCTAAGGCCGGGAATCCGATGCAAAGCCGTGGGTAGGGCCGCCCCCGGCGCTTCGAGCATCCCTGGCCGCGAATCCCATGCCATGCCTCACAGCTCGCGAATCGCCCTTATGGAATTCCGCTCGAGCCCGACTCCCTGTTTCAGGAGAAGACAGTGAAACTGCGCCGCATCCTGATCCTCTTCGCCGTCCAGACGGTAATCCTGGTCTGTATCGGTGGGTATCTCTACTACGACGCGGTCAAGGACGCCGCGCTGGAAGAGGCCACGCGCCGCTGCCGCACGACCGCGACCAACTTGAGCAGGAATCTGCACAGATATCTGACCCAGTTCGAGGAACCGGTCCGGACTCTGGCCGGCATGCAGGAGCTGCAAGGGGCTCTGCTCCAGGAGAGCGACCCCCGGGCCCTAAGCCAGGCGAACCAGATGCTGGACCGCTTCGCTTCCAGCTTCGGTGTGAACGTCTGCTACCTGATGAACACCGAGGGGCGGACCATCGCCTCCAGCAACAGGAACGATCCGGACAGCTTCGTGGGAAAGAACTTCAGCTTCCGTCCCTATTTCCAGCAAGCGATCTCCGGCAATCCGCACATCCATCTGGCCCTGGGCACAACTTCCGGGGAACGGGGGGCATACTCCAGCCATCCGGTGTTCTCGGAGAAAACCGGGGAAATACTGGGCGTAGCGGTCATGAAGGCCTCCGTGGAATACGTGGAGAGCAAGCTGCTTTCCGTGGACACGGGCACATTCCTGGTTCGGGACCCGCAGGGGATCATCTTCATCAGCAACCGAAAGGACTGGCTCTTCAAGAGCACTGCCAGGCTTTCCCCGGAAAAACGGCGGGAGGTCCGACGGTCCCAGCAATTCGGGAATGGTCCCTGGCCCTGGATCCAATGGGACTTAGACGGAAAACGGGTAGAGGGCCCAAGTGGCGAAATCCATCTGACCTATACCCGAACCCTGCCCAGTTTCCCCGGATGGGAGCTGATCTACATCCGTTCCAAGCAGAGCATTCTCAGCAGCGTGCAGCAACCCCTTCTGCGGATCCTCGGGCCACTGGTCGCCGGCCTGTGCCTGCTCATCGGGCTCTACGTCTTTTTCCTCTACACCCGTGCGGCCAAGGAGCTGACCAGGCGGCGCAAGGCAGAGGACGACCTGCGCCGCAGCGAACAGAACTATCGCCATCTCTACCACAACACTCCGGCCATGCTCCATTCCATTGACACNAACTACCGCCTGGTCCAGGTGAGCGATTTCTGGCTCGAAGCCACGGGGTACAGCCGTGAAGAGGTCCTGGGACGCAACCTGACCGACTTCTTCACCCCGGAATCCAAGGAGCACGCGGAAAAAACGATATTCCCCCACTTCTTCCGCACCGGCTTCTGCCGGGACGTCCCCTACGAGCTGGTCCAAAAGGACGGCTCCGTCAAGGACATCCTGCTCACCTGCAACGCCATCCGCGATGACTCCGGCGAGATCACCCGTACTCTGGCCGTNTCCGTGGACGTGACCCAGCGCAAGAAGGAACAGGAGGAGCTGCAGCGGGCCAAGGAAAAGCTCGACGAATATTCCCGAGAGCTGGAACGACGGGTCAATCAGAGGAGCCAGGAGATCGCCGGCATCCTGCGCTACACGCCGGCCATTATCTACCTCAAGAACACGGACGGGACCTATCGCCTGATCAACCAACGCTTCCGCGAAATCCTCGCACCGGGCGAGGAAGACGTTTCCGGCCGCACGGACGAGGACTTGCTGCCTCCGGACTTCGCCGCCCAGATCGCGCGCAACGACCGGCACGTCCTGCGTACCAGCAACGCGGCTCGCTTCACGGAACGCCTGGATCTCCCCGACGGCTCCCGCACCTACCTTTCCATCAAGTTCCCCATCTATGACGAAAAAGGCCGTATCAACGCCCTTTGCGGGGTCCTGACGGACATCACCGAGCTGCAGCGGGCCCAGAACCGGCTGCGCAACCTCTCGCGCAACATTATCGCGGACCAGGAGAGGGAACGCGAGGCCATTTCCAGGGAGCTGCACGACGAGCTGGGCCAGATGCTCACCGCCCTCCGCATGGACTGCGTCTGGCTTGTCTCCCATCTGGAGGGCCGCAACAGGACTGCACGGCAGCGGGCCGCGACCATGCGGGACCACATCGACAAGACCCTGGACAACGTGAGCCGCCTGTCCCACGAGCTCCGCCCCGGGGTTCTGGACGATCTGGGGCTTATCGACGCTGTGGAGTCCCTTGTTTCGGATTACGAGAAGCGTACGGGCATGGCCTGCATCCTGGAAAAGATGGACGTGCCCGAGCTTTCCAAGACGGAATCCACGGCTGTCTACCGCATCGTCCAGGAGGCGCTGACCAACTGCATTCGCCATTCCCGCGCCACGCAGATCGTGGTCAGCATGTGCCGCGAAAACGACCATTTCTTTCTNGAGGTGCGGGACAACGGGATCGGCCTGCCGAAGNACGGGGACTTCTACGGATTCGGCATTACCGGAATGCAGGAACGGGCCTATATCGTGGGGGGGGAGCTGCAGGTCACCGGATCCCCGGAAGGGGGCACAAGTGTTGTCTGCCGCTTTCCCCTTGGACAGGACCGCCCCGAGGACAGGGATCAGGGGACCCCCGAACAAGGAGAACGGTTGTGAAAATACTTCTCGCGGACGATCACAGCATTGTTCTGGACGGCCTGCGCCGCATCATCGAGGACTGCGAGGACATGCAGGTCATGGCCGAGGCGCCCGACGGGTCCCGNGCCCTGGAGGCGGCGCTGCAGGAAAAGCCGGACCTGGCCGTGATCGACATCTCCATGCCCGACATCGACGGACTGGAGCTTATCAGCCGCCTCCTCTCCCACTACCCCGATCTGCCCATCGTGGTCCTGACGGTCCACGAGGACAAACAATACATGTTTCGCGCTGTCCAGGCCGGGGCCATGGGCTATATCACCAAGCGCTCCGCCTCGGAGCAATTGGTGCATGCCATCCGGAAGGTCCAAGCTGGCAAACGCTTTTTCCCCGAGGAGGTGGCCGAGGCCATAGCCTTGCAGCTTAGCCGGGGTGGATCGGAGAATGATCTGCCCGGATCGCTGTCCATGCGCGAGCTTCAAGTCCTCAAGCGCCTGGCCCTGGGTGCCACCAACCAGGAGATCGCCGATTCCTACAACATCAGCGTCAAAACCGTGGACACCCATCGCCAAAGGATCCTCAAGAAACTCGGGCTGCGCAATAACGCCGANATCTCGCGTTTCGCCTATCAGCACCGGATCATCGAATGAGCGGTGCCATCGGCGACGGGTCAGAAAATTTCTGAGGCCCGTCCCAAAAATTCCTACGCCGAAATCAGAATTCTCTCGATTGTCTCTTCCCCATGGAAGAAATAGCCTGATTCAGTATAAGAGAATAAAACGTTATCGCCGGGTCCTTCGTCGCTTCTGGATTGGCTTGAGCCTGCTGGATCCCCGCACGGAACGCCTTGCCCTCGAATGGGCAACTCGCTTTCAATTCCGTGCAACAAGCCATCCTGCGAAACAGCTTTCACAAACACACACATTATCCGGATGGGGGCGCTATGTCCGCACTAAGCCGCCTCGACAACGCCATCAGCCTCTTCAGCACCGCCATGATGGTGTTCTGCATGTCCACGGCCACACTCGTGGCCTTTGTCAACGTGGTGGGCCGCTACGCCCTGAGTTCCTCCATCACCTGGGCGGCGCCCCTCACGGAGTACCTCTTTATCTGGTCCGCCCTGTTCGGAGCGGCGCACGGGTTCAAGATCGGGATGCACATCGGCGTCACCGCCCTGATCGAGAATCTCCCCCGGGCGCTCGCCAAATACCTCCTGCTCCTCAATCTGGTGCTCATGATGGTCTTTCTCGGATTCCTGGTGAAGTGGGCCATCGACTTCATCCAGTTCAGCATGCAGTTCGACCAGATCGAGGTGGAGCTAAGGATCCAGTTCTGGATCATCTACACCGTGGTGCCCATGTCCATGAGCATCGCCATCTACCAGCTCCTGCTCAAGTTCTACCGCACCATCACCACCCCGGTGTCCGAGTTCACCTACGACGCGATCATGAAAGACCCGGAAAAAGCCCCGTCCACCGAGCAGCAAGCCGTCTAGGAGCAACCGACCATGGAACCCTTCATCCTCTTCGGTATCCTTTTCGCCCTTCTTCTCGCAGGGGTGCCCATTGCCCTGTCCCTGGGCATCTCCGCCTCCGTGTTCATGGTGTTCTTCACCGCGACCACGCCCATGACCATCGCCCAGAAGCTCTTCATCTCCCTGAACAAGTTCGCTCTCATGGCCATCCCCCTGTTCGTGCTCATGGGCAACTTCATGGCCCAGGGCGGGACCGCCCACCGCATCATCCGCTTCGCGCGCGCCCTGGTGGGCCATCTGCCCGGCGGCCTGCCCATGTCCGCGATCTTCGCCTGCATGATCTTCGCCGCGGTGAGCGGCTCCTCCCCGGCGACGGTCGCGGCCATCGGATCCATCATGATGGGCTCCATTCAGGCGGACGGGTACAGCGAGCGCTTCTCCGTGGGATCCATCGTCTCCTCCGGATCCCTGGGGATCCTCATGCCCCCGTCCATCATTCTCATCGTCTACGGGGTCACGGTGGACCAATCCATCGGCGCCCTGTTCATGGCCGGCATTGTCCCCGCCGCCTTCCTGGGCCTGACCCTCATGGTGGTGACCTACATTGCCGCGGTCAAGGGCGGCCACGAACGCAAGCCCATGGCCCCGCTCTCCGAGATCTGGGCCGCATTCAAGGACGCCATCTGGGGCCTCTTGGTCATCGTCATCGTCATCGGCGGCATCTACGGCGGGCTGTTCACCCCCACTGAGGCGGCCGCGGTTGCCGCGGTGTACGCCTTCATCACCGCCAAGTTCATCTACGGTGACCTGAAATGGAAGGATATCCCCAGGACCATCAACACCGCCGCCGCAACCGCGGCCATGATCATGTTCATCATCGCCAACGCCATGGTCTTCGCCCATGTGCTCACCACGCAGCAGATGCCCCAGGACCTGGCCAACTTCATCGTGGGCCTGGAGCTGAACAAGTACACCTTCCTCATCCTGATCAATCTCCTGCTCCTGTTGGCGGGCAACTTCATGGAGCCCTCCAGTCTGATCATGATCCTGGCCCCGCTCATCTTCCCCATCGCCATGAAGCTGGGGGTGGACCCCATTCATCTGGGGATCATCATTACCGTGAACATGGAAATCGGCATGCTCACCCCTCCGGTGGGCCTCAACCTCTTCGTGGCCAGCGGCATTTCCGGGCTGACCCTGCAGCAGACCATCATGGCCTCGCTGCCGTGGTTTTTGGCCCTGTTGTGCGGCTTGGCCATTATCACCTATGTGCCGCAGATATCCCTCTTTGTTCCGGAAATGATCTACGGAGGGTGACCCCGGGCCTTGTTCCACTAGCGGCCCGAATCACATATCCGCGAACCTTTAAACCAAGGAGGGGTTCATGAAATTGAAATCTCTATGCATCGGATTGACGGCGATCTTTCTGCTTTCTGTGGCAGCGCCGTCCTTCGCCGCGGACTACACCATCAAGTTCAGTCACGTGGTCGCCGTGGACACGCCCAAGGGCCAGGCGGCCAACAAGTTCAAGAAGCTCGTGGAAAAGCGCACCGACGGCCGGGTCATGGTCGAGGTCTATCCCAATGCCGCGCTGTACTCCGACCGCGAGGCCATCGAGGCCCTGCAGATGAACAGCATCCAGATGGCCTGCCCCAGCTTCTCCAAGTTCACCGGCTTCGTGCCCGAGCTGCAGATCTTCGACCTGCCCTTCCTCTTCGAGGACAGGGATCACCTGTACAAGTTCATGGACAGCAGCGTGGGACAGGAGCTCCTGGACATGGTCAAGAAGCAGAACCTCAAGGGCCTGGCCTACTGGGACAACGGCTTCAAGCAGATCTCCCTCAAGAACACGCCCATCCGCACGCCCGAGGATGTTGCGGGCAAGAAGTTCCGCATCATGTCCTCCAAGGTCCTGGAGGCGCAGTTCAAGGCTGTTGACGCCAGCCCGCAGGTGCTGCCCTTCTCCGAGGTGTACAGCGCCCTGCAGCAGGGTGTCGTGGACGGCCAGGAGAACACCATCTCCAACATCTACACCAAGAAGTTCCACGAGGTGCAGAGCTACCTGACCCTGAGCAACCACGGCTACCTGGGGTACATGCTGGTCACCAACCAGATGTTCTGGAACAAGCTGCCCAGCGACCTCCAGGACACCATCCTGGAGTGCGTGGAGGACGCCACCAAGTACGAGCGGAAATTGGCCAAGGAGCTGAACATGAGTCAGCTGGAGAAGATCCGGGAATCCGGCGAGGTCGAAATCCACAAGCTGACCGACGAAGAGCGCCAGGCCTGGAAGGACGAGATGCAGGAAATCTATCCCGAGTTCTACGACGTCATCGGCGAGGATCGCATCCAGAAGGCACTGGATCTGGCTGAGTAACACGCACCGCTTGAACGGCCGGGACCGTGCCGTCCGGTTCAAGGCACCGGACGGCACGGACCTTTAGCTCCCAATATCCTTGAACCCGGCCACAGCTTCCCCCCAAGAGGGCAAAGCTCAACGTTTCTTCCGAATTCCACTTGACATTTCGATTCATTCGCTGCTTTGCTTGAAGGGCCAAACAGACCACGACCCGAAAGCGGCACGAGCAAGGCACAAAACACGAGGCCCCGGAGCTCTGCATGAACGATCTGATCCTGGGAGTGCAGCTGACGGTCCTGGGGATGGGGATGGTCCTCTTCATCCTGAGCATCCTCTATCTGGCGGTGGCCGTCATGGGCCGGATCATCAACCGTGAAACCGGAGAGCCAGTTTCCGCTCCCGGAGATCACCCATCGCCTTCTGTTTCCGCGGAGGAACCGGAGCCTGGGCAGGATCTCCCGATTCAACGCGACAGACGGAAACGGGCCGCCGCAATCACTGCGGCGGTGGCCGCCTACAAGAGGACACAGCGCACCCGGTCCGTCAAATCCCCGTACATGATCCCCTATAAGGACGAATCCGGTTTCCCCGGGGCATGACCGGAACAGCTGACACGCGCAACCGGGGTTTATATGAAAATGTCTATAACGTTCTGAATTGTTGCAATTTTTTAGCGAGCCGAGCCGGGGAGAGCGCTTAAGCGCAGGTTTCATCCCAAACATCAAATGCCAGGGGGAGCAAGATTTGAGCGGCTCCACCCTCAAGCCACGGATGAACAAGGAAGATTTTTCTTTAGGACAGCATTTGAAGCAAATGGGCACGCTACTTGCGCCTACAGCACGTTACTTCAAAGCCATGGTCTCTATGAAACCCAGCCAAGCGCTCTCCCCGGCTCGGCTCGCGACATTTTCATGCTTGGTTGTGCCCGGGTCCTCCCGGGAATGATGGTTGTATGACCATGCATCCGTTCTGCTGAATTTTATCCATATTCTTCCGCAATGCTTAGATGGGCCCGGCATCGCCGGGCATAAAAACGATTAAGGAGATTTCCGGACAAGGGAGAAAGGTCGGCGGTTTGGCC
>JGI1684J13235_1000376_pt1 | contig 16844 bp, 14 predicted proteins | sample PonA232FremontCA_2_FD_13235 | JGI IMG/M metagenome (IMG submission 13235) | reverse complement strand
CCGGGATCCAGTCTTTTTTCTGTTTTTCTAGATTCCGGCCTTCGCCGGAATGACATTAGTGTAAAAGCGACAAATTATGTGTGACAAAGCACTAGATATTGATTGAAAGATTGCAGTAAAAATATTTTGGAAATCGACTTCATCGCCAACTTCTAAACTTTGCCCCTGATCCGGTTGAAATCCCTCTCATCCCCGATCAAGGTTATAATATCCCCCTTCTGTATGTAAGTGTTAGAGGAAGGATTTACAATGGTTTCCCCGCTCCTTTGAATCGCTATAAGCGTTACACCGTATTCCTGACGCAGATCGATTTCATTGAGTGTCTTGCCCACGAGCTCGGATTCCTCTTGCACCTTGAAGGTGCTAATCTTCAAGTCAGGCACTTGCTCCTGGATTTGACAAACATTCTGGTCCAGTTGCTCCTTGCTCCTGAGTATACTGTAATTACCAGCCTTCATCTCGTTCAACAAGCGCAGGATCTCCTGCTCTGAAATCAGGTAACGCTTCAGGAGCAGGGAGAACAGTTCCATGGCTATCTCGTATTCCTCGGTAATAACTTCGTTTGCCCCCAATCTGCTCAGCATGTCGATTTCCGCAACGAATCTGGTCCTGGCTATTATATGCACTTCCGGATTCATCTGCCTGGCCACTGCCACCACCTTTCTGACCGCCACCCGGTCCGGTATGGTAACCACAAGCACCCTGGCCTCCTTTATTGCAATATTTTCCAAAACCGGGGCCTGAATGGAATCCCCGTAAACAATATTTTCCCCCTTTTCCTTTTCCTCCTTTACGGTCCTGGGATTCATCTCGATTATTGCATACGGGACCCGGGAAATAATGCAAGCCCGCGCCACCATCGAGCCTATAACCCCATACCCCACAATTATAACATGGTCTTTTAGCTCCTTTGTATCTGCGGAACCGGTATTTCCCTGATCTCCCGTAAACTTCCCGGAAAAAAGTCCTAGTCTCGAGAGCAAAGAGATTATCCGGTCCGCCACCGGATGGGCATACTGTATCAAAAACGGGGTCAAAGCCATGGTTATTATGGCAGAAGCCAGCAGGATCTGATACAGGGGGGAGGGCACAAGATTGTAATCCGAGCCGAAGCTCAGCAGGATAAAGGAGAACTCTCCCACCTGGGCCAGGGAAATTCCGGTAATCAAGGAAGTCCTTAGCGGATATCCGGAAAGAAAAGCAGCAGAGCCGGCCAGAACAAATTTCACAAACACAAAGAAAACCACCAGGCCGAGTGTGACCAGTGGATAGTCAAAGACCACCCCGGGCTCAAAAAGCATCCCTATGGAGATAAAGAAGATACTGGTAAATATATCCCGGAAAGGCAGTATATTGCCAAAGGCCTGATGAGAATACTCGGACTCGGAAATGATAAGTCCGGCCAAAAAGGCTCCGAGAGCTATGGACAGGCCCAGTTCATGGGTAATCCAGGCAATACCTATACACATAAACACTATGCAAAGCAGGAACAACTCCCTGTTCCGGGTCCGGACAATGCCATGCAGGACCCTGGGAACAAACCATTTGATCCCCACCCAGACCAGAAGTACTATCCCGCTACCTTTCAAGAACAACCAGAAGAAGGTAGTGGCAATCCCGCCGTTAAGTTCCCCGGCAAGCAAAGGGGTAAAAATCATCATGGGAACAACTATAAGATCCTGGAAAAGCAGAATAGAGAGGCAATTTCTACCCTGGGGTGTATCCACTTCCCCGGATTCCTGAAAGAGCTTCATCACAATGGCAGTGCTGCTCAGGGAGATAAAAAAACCGATAAATACAAGGCTGTTTATCGAATATCCGGTAAAAAAAGACAACAGGAGCATGCTTACCACTATGGTGGAAAATACCTGAAAGGTCCCTCCTACAAACACGTTCCTCTTTATTTGTATGAGCTTGTTAAAAGAGAATTCCAGACCAATGGTAAACAAAAGCAGGATAACCCCGATTTCTGCAACAAGCTCAACTTCGTGCTCAGCCTGGATAAGTCCGAAACCGTTCGGACCCGCTGCGATTCCCACCAGGATAAAGCTGACCAATGTAGGTATTCCGGCGCGGTGGCAACAATAAAGTACCACCATGGAGAGGCCTGCTATTATTGACAGGCCAGCAAGAATTTCGCCCAGCATTTTCAACTCCTTTCATCAAAATATATAACAATACTGCGAAAGTTTTATGCTAATCTTCCGAGATAATCTGGATCTATTTAAACCTTGCCGGATGGTCCACTGTGCGACTTGCTTATCCAGGCCTCTTGAGGGCCGGATAAGCACTCAGAGCAAAAGTGGAGCACCCGGCAAGGTTTAAAGTTTCGCCGTAGTGATAAATATATACTCAAATATCAGTGTTAGACATACCCCTCAGGCTATCATCCACATATCTTCCAGGAATCACGGTAATCCTGGGCAATCCATCCAGGGAACTCTCGTCCACCAACAAAACACAATTGAACACATCTTCCAGGTTGCCGAAACTGAGCACCTCTTTGGGATGTCCTGTTTTGTAGACCCTGCCGGATTTGAGCAACATTATCCTCTCACCGTACAGGGAGGCAAGGTTCAGGTCGTGGGCAACCATTAATATTGTCATATTTTGTTTTTTCTGCAAATCTTCCAGCATATCCATAATCAGGACCTGGTGCGCAAGGTCCAGTGAAGAGGTGGGCTCATCCAAAAGCACTATATCCGCCTCCTGGCAAATAGCCCTGGCTATAAGCACCCTTTGCTGCTCCCCCCCGCTTAGCTGATCCATATTCCTGTCCGCCAGATGATCCACCTTGGTGACCCGCATGGAACTCTCAGCCTTTTCCTCGTCCTTTTTGGATTCGATCCCGAGTAGACCTATATGCGGGGATCTACCCATGAGCACGGTTTCTTTTACTGTAAAAGGATAGTTGATATGAACACTCTGGGGAACGTAGGCCAAGGTACGGGCCAACTTCTTTTTGGAATAGGCCTGCAATTTTTGCCCCAACACATGTATGTCACCGGATGAAAAGCTTTCTATGCCGGCAAGGGACTTGAGCAGAGTGGTTTTGCCTGAACCGTTCGGACCCACGATAACAAAGAATTCCCCTTGGGTTACGGAAAAATCCACTTCACTCAGGACCTTGGTATCCTGATAGGCCAAATCCAGATTCCGCACATCTACAACATTAGTCATAATCACCGCAACTGCAAAATATTTGAAACAACTAAAAGTTTTAGTGTTAAGGTCTTAATGTTTTAAGCAAGAGGATGTTTTAGCTAAAAATTTCTCGCTACTTCGTAGTCGAGATTGCCCTCGCTACTTCGTAGTCGAGATTGCCCTCGCTACTTCGTAGTCGAGATTGCCCTCGCTTCGTTGTGCCCGGCAGGGCAGGAAGATTAACATGAAAAAAGTTTTATGTTTTAGAGTGTTAAGGTTTTAAGGTGTAGAATAAGACTTTTCATCATTCGTTGTGGCCGCCAGGGCATGGGAGTTAATATGGATTCAACCCTTTAAAACCCTAAAACTAACCCTTGGACCTGTACAGCAAAAAGATAAACCCAGGTGCCCCGATCAGGGCGGTAACAACACCAACGGGCATTTCACCCTGGGAAGGCAGGGATCTGGCCAAGAGATCGCAAACCACCATAAAGGAGGCCCCTCCCAAAATGCACGCAGGAGTCAGGATTCTGTGGTCTGCACCCAGAAGCAGCCTCAACAGATGCGGAACCACCAGGCCGACGAATCCAATCAGTCCGGCCAGGCACACCGAACCGCTGACTATTAAAGATGTCACCGCCAAAAGGGACAGGGTGACGGCTTTTACATTCACCCCCAAGCTCTGGGCTGTCTCCCTACCCATTAGCAGGATGTTCATGGGCCTGGACATAATGAATATAAAGACAAAGACCGGTAGTGCTATCAAGACCAGACCCAGTACCTGTGCAGGGTCAGCTCCGGACAAGTCCCCCATTAACCAGAAAAGCACCCCTTGTAATTCAGTATGGCTGATCAGGGAGATCAAAAACATGATAATCGCGGAACAAAACGCATTGATCATCACCCCTGCCAAAAGGAGGCTGCTCTCGCTTTGCAGCCTCTTGCCGGATGCAATGAAGACAACCAAGAACAGGGTGCCCATACCGCCCAGAAATGCCAGAGCGGCAACACCCGGGAAAACCGCCATTCCCATGATCATACCCAGAATGGCACCCACTCCCGCTCCACCGGAGATCCCCAAAATATAGGGTTCAGCCAGAGGATTCCTGAGCAGGGCCTGGAACACCAAACCGCCAACACTCAAGATCGCACCGGTCGTAGCTGCCAGCAGGACTCTCGGGAAACGTATTTTCCATATTATGGCATACTGCGTTTCCAGTTCCCCTTGAAACAATGTCATAAACACATTTACAAAGTTGTATCCGGTGGAACCCACTGCGAGCCCCAAAAACACCGTACCACCCAAAAGGATGAGCAGCAGGGATGAGACTAGCAGTATGCTTTTGTATGCAGATCTGGAATTATTCTTGAACAATTTGCTACTATCTCTCGATTTTATTAAAAAAAGTACCGTTTTTGGGCAATTTTACCGCCAAATCAGGATGAAACAACTTAAAAAGCCTGTTGAGTCCCTGGATTATTCTCGGTGAGGGCCTGTTGACCAGGTCGGAATTCACCGAGTATATGCGACCTTTTTGCACAGCCGGAATACTGTCAAATTCAGACCACATATCCTTTGCCTGTTCGAATTTCTCCTCCTTGTTGCTCATGGAGGAAACCACTATCATATCGGGTCTGAGCTGCAGGATGTCCTCCCTGGAAAAGCGGGGGTAGGGCTTATCACTGTGCACAACGTTTCTTCCCCCGGCGTTCTGGATAAGTTCGTGCACTATGGTATTTTCACCTGCGGAAACTATAGGGGATATACCGATCTGGAAAAACACCCTGGGCCTGTATTCAGATTCTTGTACCAGGCCCTTTATCCTGTCAAACCGGGCCTCCATCCTTCCCAGAATTTTCTCCGCCCTGTACCCGGCATTCAAAAGATTACCCAATTTGAGCAGGGTGTGCCCGATAGCATCCACATCCCTGGGATCAAGTGCATATACAGGAACACCCAACTGCTCGAGCTCACTGACAACGCTTTTGGGATTGCCGTCCTTGGTAGCCAGACACAAATCCGGATTCAAGTCTATTATCTTTTCCAGATCCAGATTCACATAGGAACCCACCTTGGGCAATCCCTTGGCTCGTGTGGGATAGTTGGCGAACCTGGTCACTCCCACCACTTGGTCCCACTTGCCCAGTAAATAAACATACTCTGCGATACTGGGAGCAAGAGGGATAAGCCGGTCAACATCCCCTGGAATACTGACCTGTCTGCCCAACTGATCCCGCACCTCGTTTTCTGCCATACTCTGTGTACTGCAAGCAAGACTCAGGAAAACAATAACAAATACAATCACAAAGTTGCAGTTTAGCCTATCCTGAAAACACATTTGTCAATCCCTTTTATGGTCAATTCAGATCCGCATCTTGTCCAGCCCTGGATCAGGGAAAATTTCAGCAGGCAATAAAAGCCCTTGCCCTTGGCAAATAGACTGGGCCAAAAACAGATTTGCCATAAATTGCCCTGGAAAGCAAAGCTAGTTCTTTACGGACAGCAATTCTAATTTTAATTCATCCCAAAATGAATATTATTTTAACACAACAACCTTTAAGCCTTGCCGGGTCAAATAGATCCATGTTGTCACACCAGTAGCTTAATATAAAATTCTCGCTGCTGGAGTTAAATTTTTTAAAATTGCTGCTGTACGGAGACAAAAATCGCAAACATGATTTTTGGTGGTATTTGCTAGTACTTAAGGAATCAGAAGGCTTGGTTTGAAATTTGGATTGGAAACTAAACTGCAGAAAGGCAAACTGTTATTTTATCCGGGCAGCCCGGAAAGACCAGGCTGCCCGAAAAGCAAGGAGTGGATGTTGATTCAATTGAATTCTAGGGCCATTTCTTGATTTGATTACCTTGTTTATCCCTTACGTTTATCTCAATGTTTCCACCGCCGTCCAGGCGATGTGTAGCGCAGGAAATTCACGGGTCGTAAGCCCGGACCGCCATTTCGATCTGGTTCAGGATTGTCTCGTCCACGTGTCCCTCCTGTATGAGGCTCTTTGCAGCCTGATCCACGCTCATGTTGATCGGGGCCAGGTTGTGCGTGGTACCGACAATCATATTCGCCCCGGTTATCAAGCCGTTCTCGTCCGTGGAATAGTCGTGGATAAGAGTACCCCTGGGGGCCTCTACACACCCCACGCCGCGTCCGGCTTTGGGCTCTACCTGGCTGCGTACATCCTCTTTGGTAATCTCCGGATCCTGCAGTATTTCAATAGCACGCTCGCAGGCGTAGACCTCTTCGATCAGCCTAGCCCAGTGATAAAGCAGCGTGGCTTGGGCCGGTCTGCCAAAGCGCTCCCGAAATTCCTGCAACTCTGCATTTGCCTTGGGGGTGGGTATGGAATCCACAACATTCATCCTGGCCAAGCAATTGGATCTATAGATCCCTTTTGGGTCATTCCTGTCCAGGGAGAACCCCTCGCCCCAAGCCTTGGCATAGGGCATTTTTCCGTAGGAGTAAGGCTCCACGTGTTCGGAAATATAGTCTGTATAATCCTGCGGGGAAAACTCGCTAAAGGAGCCATCCGGCTTCATCAGGCGTATATTACCGTCATAGAGATTCATGGCTCCCTGGTTGTTAACCGTGCCTATAAACCCGGTCTTGATGACTCCCAGCGACTCGATGGTATCCATATACTGCGGAAAGACCTCGTTCTTGGCAAAATCCATGGTGTAGAGGGCAAAATCCAACAGTTCCCGCATTTCGGAAAGCATCTGTTTTCTTTCCTCTTCCTGCAATGGCTTGGCGAATCCACCGGTTACACCGGCCACCGGGTGAATAGCCTTCCCTGCAAAATTCTCCATGAGCATCTTGGCCTTGCTCCTCATCTTGACCACTTTTTTGGCCAACTCCGGATTGGACTTGGCTATACCGATAACGTTCCTTACCTCGTAGTCGCTACCCGGTCCAATCACAAAATCCGCGGCTGCCAGAAAAAAGAAGTGCAAGAGCTTGTCCTCTGCATGGGATATCGTATGCATGAGTTCCCGCAATTTCTGTCCAGTACCCGGGACCTGGGCTCCGAAACATGCATCCACCGCCTTGTTGGATGCCAAGTGATGGTGCCAGGGACAAATACCGCAAATGCGGTTTACAATCCTGGGCAATTCCTCAGCCGGCTTTCCTTCCACGAACTTTTCAAAGCCGCGCAATGACATGATATTTACTCTTGAATCCTGCACCTCTCCGTAATCGTCCAGGTTTATGTCTATGGAGGCATGTCCCTCGATCCTGGTAAGAGGTGATATGTTAATGGTCTGTGTCATATATCCTCCGGTTAAAGACCTTTATTTTGCAATAGATTGTGTGCTCCGGCAAAACGAAGTAGGGAGGTCAATTCATCCATTCCTTCGAATTCAATGCCATTGGAAGTTAAGGCATTCAGCATATCCAAAAGGGGATTCCCGTCGAACTTAACCGGCCCGTAACATCCCCTGCAGGGAACCCGGGCAGATATACAACGCGGAATTTTCTTGTCTCCCCCGCATCCGGCCTTTGTCACTGGCCCCATGCACAGAACCCCCTGTTCAAGCAGACAACGCATCTCGTCCAAGGGCTCACTGGGCTCGTAAACCGGTGTTTGCAAAAATCGCCTTAACTCTCTGACTTGCCCTTTGCCCTTTCTTATTGTCGGACAAACGTCGCAAACGCTCTTGCCGGACAAATCCGGCATACCTCCCTGGACAAGAGAAATCAGGGAGGAATAGACTTGGTCCGGATGAGGTGGACATCCCGGCATGCATATATCCACACTTATCTTTTCATCCAGGGCATAACAGCGGTCCAAAAGTTCTGGCACACCCTGGGAAGGATACTCCCGGGGTATGTCGGTGCTGCAAGTGGAATAATATCTATCCAGGATATCCTGGTTTTTGTAGGAATTACAAAGAGCAGGGATCCCCCCGTGCGTCGCACAAGTCCCGATAGCTATAATCAAGTCGCAACTATCGCGCATAGCCTGTGCCACTTCCAAATGTTCCTGATTCCGAATACCGCCGCTTATAATGCCCACGTCGGCAGACGGGATCTCCAAGTGCTTCTTGTCACCCAATTGGCCGTAATACTTGTGGTCCATAAGTGCGGGTATATGGACAAACTGAACCTGCTCCAGAATCTCCAGCAGCCTGTCCCCCATATCCAAGACAGTGATCTCGCAACCAGAACAGGCATTCAGCCATTCTTCAGCTATCTTGACAGTCATATATATACTCCTTGAAAATCCTCAGGGATTCTATTCTTTGAGTTTTACCGAGGGAGAGCGGAGTTCCTGCCTATTGGTAACAGCCATCTCCCTCTTCTTTTCCGACCAGTGCAGAACGCGCTCCAAGGCTTGAGAAGCAACGCGCATCCCCAGGGAACTGCTGAATTCCTCCACTGTTTTGCCCCTGGCATCTGCAAAAACAGCCCTGCCAAGAGGTGTCCTTGCCAGGACATTGGTCCATCCTTCATCTACTCCCACACCGCCGAAGGAGAGGTCTGCAAATTCAGCAGAATAGTCGGAACAGAAGCGGCACGCTTCTCTCTTCATGAAATCCAGCTTGTCCAATGGGATGGTTATTATCCTTCCACCACGCAAATGCACCTGAAAATCGTCCTTGATATTTATCTTTACCACGTTGTCCCAGGAAAACTCCCCGATTTCGGCCAATTTTTTCCGCTGTTCCTCTCCGAAAACAAAATTTCCGGAACAAAAAAGGCCCAGGCAATGGGTAATAACTTCAGAGGGTACTATCTCCAGGGCCTGCATTTTCCTGATGGACTTGATCTGGCAGGGGGTTCCAACAAACGCCACCCTGCGCAGTCCCTTGGCCATCATGGGCCTGAGTTCCTCTATGGATGAAAAAGTAAGATAGCGATCACTGAAACTCTTCATACCGTGGGAAGTATCAAAGTGAAATCCTGCGGAACTTATGATATCCTCCTTGCTCAAAGCCAGAAATGGCTCGCGCTGAAACTGATTTATCTGCCTGGTAACAATAGCCCCGTCGATTTTCCCGGTTTCGAACAGATGCAAAAGAATCGAGGTAACCAAACCGCCATCTGTTGCCACGTTCCTGATTTCCGGCTCCCTGGAGCGTGCAACGCTGTTTTCCAACACTCTTCCAATCGGGGCACTCCAACTGACCAATCTCTTGGTCTCTTCCTCCATTTCGTCAATTTCAGGACATATGGTATAACATAGCCCGCACTCGATGCATTTTTCTATTTCACCGTATCTGGGTATTCCTTCCTCACTCAATTCCAGGGCTCCGTAATTAACCGCAGTGCAAAAGGTAACGCAACCGCCGCAGCGGTGACAGAGGCCAGGATTTTGTACTTCCTGTATCAAATTGAAAAAAGTCTTCATAAAAAGCCTCCTGAATTGTCTTATTTATGCCGCATCCGAGTTATGCCCGGCCTTGAACGGATTGGGGCCGAGTTCGCGGATACTCTGAACAAAATTCCTGACTACATCCGCAAATCGGGATGCCTCTGCAGAGGAAACCCATTGCAAAGCGTATCTATCAGGATTTATGCCCTTTTCCTGCAAAACAATCCTTATGCCTTGAGCTCTGGCCTCAGCTTTGTAATTACCATCCAGGTAATGACACTCTCCCAGGTGTCACCCCATTACAATGACCCCGTCCGCTCCTTTGCCAAGTGCGTCCACCACTATACTGGCAGGCACCATGCCTGAACACATCACCCTGACTGCACGCATATTCGGGGGATATTGCAGGCGGGAAACCCCGGCCAGATCACCGCCGGCATAAGCGCACCAGTTGCAGAGAAATCCTATTATGTTCGGTTCGAACTGTTCGCTCATAAAGCGACTCCTTGGGTTTTCAGTTATATGTTTTATGGTTTTAGTTTTAGAGTGTTAGAGTGTTACTGTTTTACTTGTTTAAGTGTTTATGTGGTTACGTGATTAAGTTTTATAGTTTTAAGGTTTGCTCGCTACTCCGTAGACGAGATTGCCCGAGTTTTAAGGTTATGCACTTAGTTGTTTATGTGGTTAAGTTTTTTGGCCTTAGTGCCTTATTCTTACATAAGCACGTAAGCACTTAATCACTTAGCCACTTCTTTTGGATTAACCTCCAGCAGGGTGTCTACCTGGGATCGGAGTTGATCCACGGTAAATCCCTCCACATTGATCCCGTCCTTGGGGCAGGTGGCCTCGCAAAGACCACAGCCCTTGCATACCGCCTTGTCCACTTTAATCAGCTTCCTGTCTTCACCTTCCTCCGATATATCTATAAGGCTCAAGGCCCCGTAGGGGCAGACATCCAGACATAAGGCACATCCGTCGCAGTGTTCGGTAACTTCGGCCTTAATTGCGTCCAGCTTCATAACATCCCTGGACAGCAGAACCCCTGCCCGGGAAGCTGCAGCTTTGGCCTGGGAGACCGATTCATCTATGGACTTGGGATAATTGCAGATCCCTGCCAAAAAAAGGCCGTCCACACTCATATCCACTGGCCTGAGTTTGGGATGCGCTTCGTTCATGAATCCATCCTCGTTCAGACCGCACTTGTAAAGTTCCACCAATTCGCTGCTTTCCCGCGGCACTATCGCAGTTGCCAGTATCAAGCGATCCGTGGAGATATTTACTTTTCTATTTAAAATGTGTTCTGTTACACCTACCTGCAATTCCGTACCCTTTTGGCTCACGTCGGGCATATCCTCCAGGTCGTAGCGGATGAATACAACTCCTTTCTCCCTGGCCCGGGTATAGAGATCCTCCCTTAAACCGTAGGTCCGAATATCCCGATACAGTACAAACACATTCATTTCCGGATTGGTTTCTTTAAGTGAGATAGCGCTCTTCATGGTATGAGTGCAACATACCCTGCTACAGTAGGGACGTTCCGGAGTTCTGGAACCTACGCACTGGATAAAGACCGCTGTTTGGATATTTGCTACTTTTTCCGGTTCTTCCCTTAGTTCCCTGTCAAAATCCAAATGGGTCATTACCCGGCTGTCAGAACCAAGCAAATAATAATCCGGCCTGGATTCGGTTGCTCCGGTAGCAATAACACCAGCTCCGTATTCCAACTGTTTTGTCTCTCCTCCTACATCAACGGTACTGCTGAAATGACCCACCGAGCCAGTAGCAGAAGTAAGGCGGGCGTTCTTCCAAACCTCTATATTCTCGTGGTTTTCCACATCTTGTACCAATTGCTGCACAACCGGTTTTATTTCTTCTCCTTTATAGGTCTTGTTCAAAAGGAGGGAATTTCCACCCAGAGCATCACCCTTTTCCAACAATACAGCCGGATAGCCGAGATCCCCGAGTTCCTTGGCAACAGTCAATCCTGCCAGGCCTCCTCCCACAACCAGTGCCTTTTGAACAACATCCACTTGCAATTCCTGCAGTGGATAATCCCTGGAGGCTTTGGCAACAGCCATGCGAACCTGGTCCTTTGCCTTGGCGGTAGCCTTTTCAGGCTCCTTCTGATGCACCCAGGAATTGTGATTCCTGATATTGGCCATCTCAATCAGGTAACTGTTCAAGCCAGCCTCCTGAAGGGTATCCTGGAACAGGGGTTCGTGGGTTCTGGGAGTACAGGCTGCTATCACGATTCTGTTCAGGTTGTTTTCCTTCATCTTTTGAGCAATCATCTCCTGGGCATCAGTAGAGCAGGTGAACAAATTGTTTTCCACCAATACCACATTGGGAAGCTCGGCTGCGTATTCAGCAACTTCCTTGACGTCGATCACCCCGGCAATATTTATACCGCAGGAACAAACAAAGACACCAATCCTGGGTTCTTTGTCATATACATCCCATTCTTCAGGATAAGTTTTCTCCTGGGTGAGAGTGTTCTTGGCAGGCAACAAATCTTTTGCCGCTTCAATTGCAGCCGTGGATGCCTCGGTAACAGCACTGGGAATTGACTTGGGACCAACAAAGGCACCGCTAACATAAACCCCGTCCACAGAAGTACTTACCGGTTCAAAACTGGAAGTCCTTGCAAAACCGTACGGATTCAATTCGATACCGATATTTTCAGCCAGACGCATGGAGCTCTCCTCAACCTCCATACCCACGGAAAGCACTATCATATCGAAATATTCCTCCCGGAGCTGCCCATCTTCCGTGAAGTACTGCATATTCACTCCCACCTGACTGGGGCCTGGGAGCAAGGAATGGGGTCTTGCCTGAACGAATTTGACCCCGTGGCCCTTTGCCTCTTCGAAATAGCGCTCGAATTCCTTGCCGTGGGTCCGAATATCCATGTAAAATATGGTTTCCTCCGCCTCATTTTCCTGCAGGTGTTCCGGTGTCACCTGTGCCTGCTTGATGGCGTACATGCAGCAAACGCTGGAACAATATCCGTTCCCGCAGCGATTGGTATCCCTGGAGCCCACGCACTGAATCCAGGCAATCTTTTGCGGTTCCTTGTCGTCAGAGGGTTTCCTCAATTGCCCCATGCAAGGACCGGAACTGGAGAGCAGCCTTTCGTACTCCATGCTGGTAACCACGTCCGGAACTTGGTCGTAGTTGTACAAATCCACCCCGGAAGGATCAAAGGGCTTGAATCCGGAAGACATTATTATCGATCCCACCTGGATATTTGTTGTCTGCACCACATCCTCAAAATTAATAGCGTTTGTAGGGCAGAATTTTTCACAAGCCCTGCATTTTCCCTTGGTAAGATAGATACAACTCTGCGGGTCTATGGCGTATTTCAGCGGGACTGTCTGTCCGAATTTGATATAGGCAGCCTTGCGCTTGCCCTGGCCCATATCGAATTCATCCTCCACTTTCTTGGGGCATTTTTCAGCACAAGCACCGCAGGCTATGCACTTCTCGGTATCTATATAGCGTGGATGCTTTTTGACAGACACGGAGAAATTGCCCTTGCCACCGGAGACATCTACAACTTCGGACAATGTCATAAGCTCTATGTTCAAGTGCCGACCGCACTCCACCAATTTGGGCGAAATAATTCACATGGCACAATCATTGGTGGGAAAGGTCTTGTCCAGCTGAGGCATGACCCCGCCTATTCCGGAACTCTTTTCCACCAAATAGACATAGTATCCGGACTCCGCCAAATCAAGAGCCGATTGTATACCGGATATTCCACCCCCAACAACCATTACCGATCCAACGGGTTCAGAACTGGAAACACCCTTTCCGGCGGCTACAAGCTGGCTATCCAAATACCCCTCGGGGAACATATTCTCGATTTTTTCCAGAGGTACTGCATTTTGAATACAAAAATCGTAAAAATCCTTTTCGTGGATTATGTACCTCTTTGCTATAGTCTTACTTGCCTTGAGCCTACCTTGATTGATCCAATTCCTCACCGTATTGCGGTGTACGTCCAAACGTTTAGCCAAATTTGCAATCCTAAACTCTATCATAGCCCTTCCCCTTTTTATGCTATCTATGCAATATTATGTTTTAATTATTATGCATAATTTTCTTATTTAGCTATTTTACTCCTGTTTGTCAACCATAATCTGCACAATCTTGTTTCAATACAACCTATTGTGCATCACAAAAAACAACTTCAGCACAAAAAGACCAAGAACACTTGGTGGATCTAATTGCATTAATTGTCTTAATAAACTCGAGAAAAAATAATCAACCGTTATTAGAGAAATCATGCTACAGAAACATACAAGCTGCATTGCATCACTGTTCTAGTCCCCGCTAGCCGGGAAACTAGAACAGTGGCATTCCAGAAGGGTTAATATTACGGATTGCGGGGATTTAAAAAGACTGGGAAACTGAACTGCTCTCCTGCTAAGTAGCTGTATTGCTTTCAAGGACCTTAGCCAGGAATGCAAGCATCCAAAATAAAGCGGCAGGCTTTTGGAAGTGTATTCTGGACCTCTTGGGAAAGCCCGGGTTGAACCTGCTCCGGAATATGGGCCACCTGTATCGCCAATATCCTAATATTTATCCCCCCTCCATCCCTTAGCTCCTGAAGCAAGTTCACTGCCGGAAACTGATGCAGACTGAAATCTCCGCTCTTTTTTCCGGGTATGTCCTCCACCCTGAGTTCAAAGACTTCTCCGGGATTTCTACCCTCCATGTCCACTGCATCCAATATCCAGATAGACTCCGGCCTGGTTTCGCTCAAGGTTAGGTCAAAGAGGATATCGCTGACCGCAGTGCCCATATCCTCAGCATACATGCCCTCGGGCAGTGTATAGTTCTCGTTCAGGTACTCCACTGCCCTCGGACCAAAACCATCATCCCCGAACAAGGTGTTTCCGCACCCGAACACCGCTATCCTACTCTCCAGGATTTCCTTGATCACGCTTCCTCCTTGCCAACCGTTCACGGTTCAGATTTTAATTTATTGTTATTGGAATCAATTAATCAGAACAAGTGGTATTTTTCAAGCCATTTTTGTTGAGCCGATAAAACCAATGCCTTAAATCCTGAGTCATTGCAAGGATACTACCGAAATTTGAATCAAGCTGAATAGCCAGAAGTAACAACCCCTGACCAACTCTACCAAGGTTGAGGGCGTGTCCAAAAAATAATCAAAAGAACCTTTAGGAAAAAAGATAAACAGATTGGTCAGGATTGACCATGACGAATGGCCCCTTGTCTCCGGGCTGCTGCATTATATAATCCATCTGCTCCTGGCTCGGATTTATGTATTTCATGTCAAGCACCTTTTTGTAGCGATTGTTTATCATACTCCCCCTCAAGGGCCCTGTCGATCTCTTCTCGAACAAGTCCGCTGCTATCAGAGCGGCAATCCCTTAAAAAAGATTCCGCCTCTTTGCCTCCGAGTTTTCCCAGGGACCAGGCTATCATGCCCTTGACCCTGTAGTCCTCGTTTTCCCGGAACGCTTTGATCAGTTCCGGTACAAATCCCCTGTCGCAGGTATTGCCGATTGCCCTGGCCACATTCATCTTCCATTTCCATAAATCATCCGGAGAGATGTAGAACATGTGCGGCCAGATCCGTTTCTCGAAATATTCCCTGTCCATGTGCAGCAACTTGCTAAGTTCAAAATCCTCTTCCTTGGCGGTCACTTTGGGATTCAGGGGCAAATCCTGGGCAAACCACGGGGCGTTCCTGGGACAAACCTCCTGGCAGCGATCGCAGCCAAAAATATTTATTCCCATGGGCTCCCTGAGTTCCAGCGGAGTTATATCCTCCTGCAAATATGTCAAGTAGGAGATACACTTTTGGGGATCAATGGTGCCGTTACCCTTGAGCGCCCTTGTGGGACAGGCTGCTATACATGCATTCCTGCACCAATCCGGGCATCCGTATTCTATGGTCGAATTGTCGGGTTCAAACTCAGTGTCCACTACTACTGCCACCGGAAGCACGAAGGAACTTCCCCTGGCCACCCGGTTGGCGTAAAGGAGGCAGTTCTTCCCGAAAGTACCAAGTCCCGCCCGAGCGGCCGCAGCCCTGTGCGGAAGATTGAACGGGACCTTGGTGTCTATTTCGTGTTCGGAAAAAAATTTGCGGAACTCTTTTATCTTGCGGGATAGCCCATCCTTGGTCACGCGATCGTCGTCCAGATAGCAGCGTCCGAAGTGTCCCTCCATCCATCTGGGAAATCCCTGTTTATAATAATTTTCCAAAAGCACCACGATGGACTTGGCACCCGGAAGGGAATTGGCGGGGTCAGTACCCTTGAGAAGCTTCAAACCCAAAGCTTCAGCCCAACCGTATTCCCCTTGTTTTTCCTCCAGCAGTTTCTTGTGCTCTGCAAACGGCTCGGCAGATGCGAACCCCACATCTTCAAATCCCAGTTCCAGGGCTTTGTCCACTATTTCTTGTTTAGTAAGCATTTTAGACTCCTTTATATTTGAACAGTTTCAAGGTGTTGAAGTTTTAGTTTTTAGGGTATTAGGGTTTGACAGGACTACTCTTGGGGGGATTTTCTACCGGAAATCCCCAGAAAAGATCTCAAAACGTTTACGCACTCCAACAGTTCGTTTTCATCCTTGCTTAGCCTGGCCATCATCACCCCACCTTCCAGCACAGCAACGATATGCCTGGCAATTTGCTCTGAATCGGATTCGGACTTCAACTCGCCACACTGTTTTGCCTTGGCAATATAGCCGCTCATCAATGATATCCATTCCTGGAAGATCTCCTGGATCACCCCGGTAAATTTCTCATTGCGGTCACCCATTTCCAGTGCAGTATTGCCGAATATACATCCCCCGATAAATCCCTTTTTACTATGAAAATCCACGATGGCCTCCAGGATGCTGTCCAACTGCTGCAAAGGAGTCTCTCCGCGGATCATGTTGTTAATATACCAAAAATACTCTTGTTTAGCCTCCTGGATCAAAGCCAACCCCAGTTCCTCTTTACTGGAGAAATGAAAATACAGATTGCCCTTTTTCACTCCGGTAGACTCTATAATGTCATTCATGCTGGTATTGCAGAGCCCTTTTTCGTTGATCACCGGTATCGCCTTGGAGAGTATCTTTTCCCTGGTATAGTTTCCCTTGGTCTTGGTGTTCATAAACTTTCTCCTTTTTGTACTGACCAGTTGGTACATTTTTTCTGATAATATATTTTTTGTCAAGTACTTCAGCCCTTAAAACACGGCAATTTTATTCTCAATAAAATATTCTTTGTTATCAATAAGTTATCTTTTTACTCCAGTTTTGCTTTGAAAATAAATAACTCTTTAAACGCTTAATGTTTGAATTTTTATGAACTCTTTGATTTTATTTCTTGATCCAGTTGGTCAAGA
>JGI1684J13235_1000370_pt1 | contig 17016 bp, 16 predicted proteins | sample PonA232FremontCA_2_FD_13235 | JGI IMG/M metagenome (IMG submission 13235) | reverse complement strand
GAGATGGTCGAAGCAATGTCCCAGTACAGGAAGGAAGTCAAGGAAGGTGAGTTCCCGGCGGAGGAGCACTGTTACAGGATGCCGGACGAGGAGTACGAGAAAATTTAGATTGTGACGATATTAGGAAAGAATAAGTTGTGAATCTTTTCATCGATTAGATAGTTTTCCGGTAAAGCTAGAAGTAAAGAAATCGCTTGAATCGCGCTACCCCACCTACAGGGTGGAGCATTACGCCCGATTCATGGCTTTGCCAACGCGATTTCTCACTAACTGCAAACAAACACATTCATCCCTGACCACAGGACGGGGTATTCTACCTGAAATTGATAATAATCGAAATAAAACTTACTTTGGTTCAGATAAAATTCGATTGTATAGTATTTCGTGTATAAAAGCCTCGAAACAAGAAAATAAGTTGAGGCACCGCAAAGGTTCCTTCAGGATGTAATTAACACAACTACATCAAAAAGGACGGACCCCACGAGGCCTCAAGATGACGATAAGCTACTGGATCGGATTTTTCAAAAGTACAAAGAAGACGATTCGGAAGAGGATCTGTAGAGTACATCTTAAAAACCGACTTTTACAAGTTGTTGGAAAAAGAAATGACCGAACACCTAAAAGCCCGAAAGTATGAACAAAACGAAAAAAGGTATGGACACAGGAACGGCTACCGAAAGAGGAACCTACGTACAAGAGTAGGTACCTTAGAGTTTAGAGTGCCTATGGATAGTGAAGGAAACTTTTCCCCAGAGATCTTCGACAAGTACCAGCGTTCTGAAAAGGCACCGGTACTAGCTCTTCAGGAGATGTACTTGAACGGTGTATCGACAAGAAAGACCAAAAAGAGCTCCGAGAAGCCCTGTGGTACAGAATTTTCAAAGGGTCAGGTCCCCCGAACCGCTAAAAGTGTTTCGGGGGACCATAACTGGAGATAAGTTCTGAAGGAGAGGTCCTAATTTATCATAATGAAAGGAGGAAACCAAATTGGAACTGAAATTGCCCTACGGGGAGAACGTACTGGAGCTTATTCTACCCGATAGTAGAAAAGTGAAACTTGCTGAAACATCGACGGTAAAATCGGATACCGCTCCCAAAAAGCAGGTTCGAGAAGCTTTGGATAATCCTAAGGGATCGGTACGGCTGGAGGGTCTGGTAGATTCAAAGTCCGGAGCCGCGGAAGATTTGAAAGCTACGATAATTATAGACGACAAGACCAGAGCATGCCCCGATGATATGTTGGTGCCCTTGATCTTGGAAAGATTGTCTGAATCCGGTCTCAGGCCAGAAAACATGACAGTTGTCGTGGCAACTGGCCTTCACGAACCCCCGGACAAATCTGAGGTAAGCCGTCTGGCTGGGGGTAATGCGCTTCCCGAAAGCCTAGAACTGATCGGTCACGATGCGATACACTCTGATCTTGAATCTATAGGTAGAGCCTCCCAAGGTTACAAAGTTAAGATAAATTCTACCGTGGCAGAAGCAGATCTCAAGATTTCTACTGGGTTTATCGAACCCCATTTTTTTGCGGGTTTTTCGGGGGGTAGGAAGAGCATCCTTCCTGGTGTTGCGTCTAAAAACGCGATTTTAGCAAATCACTCATTTGATAATATTGGGTGCGATAGAGCCAGCACGGGTATATTGAAAGGAAATCCTGTTCATGAAGGAGCAACTGAAGCAGCCAAACTAGCGCAGCTAGATTTCGCTCTTAACGTGGTTCTTAACAAAGCCCAGGAAGTAGTCGGCGTATTTGCCGGCGAATTTCGGGAAGTATTAAAGTCAGGTATATCGCGGGCCCTCGATGTCTGCGGTGTAGAACTTAACAGACGTTACGATGCTGTCCTTACGACGAATAGCGGGTACCCTCTGGACCAAGATCTATACCAAACGGTTAAGGGGGTGTATACTGCCTCGCTAATTGCCAAACCCGGAGCACCGATAATAGTCGTTTCGGAATGTTCCGCGGGTCTTGGGCCCAACCAGTTTTATTCGCTGAATCGAGATAACTCCGAGCCGGAGACTGTACTGGAATACATTAAAAAAAATGGTCCAATGGTTGCTCAGTGGCAGAATCAGGTTCTTTGTGACGTTCTGAAAAACCACAAGATATATCTAAAGTCTTCTCTACCCGCTCGCAAGGTGAAAGATATGATGCTTGAACCTCTGGAAGACCCTGAGGAATTTCTGCGGGAACTCGTTAGGAACCTGGAGGAGAACGAAAAAATTGTAGCTCTGCCGGAAGGACCTTTTTCACTTCCATACATCAAAGGTTCAAAGATGGAAAAGACAATTCTAGAATACAGGAAGTGATTGGCGGTTGCGTAATGATCTTGCACTACTCCAGGAGAATATATGTGGCAAATACGTGGCAAATACAGGAATTCGTAAGTGCCTCGGGTCCTGTCAATGTATTATGGTAAATTATGAATTAATTTCAAGTCTCCCCCCTAATAGCGTATACCGATCCTCCACCTTGTCGTTGGAGACGGCAATTCCGACTGCCTTCTTCGTACCCACAATAACCGCAAGCTCTTCGGCTCTGGTCAAGGCAGTATAAAGCAGGTTGCGCTGAAGCATCATGTAGTGCTGGGTGAGAAGCGGAATGACCACCACCGGGTACTCACTACCTTGACTTTTATGAATCGTTACTGCATAAGCTAGGACCAGCTCTGAAAGATCACCGGTATCATAGCTTGCTCGCTTAGTAGGAGAGAACTGAACCATGAAGCTCGACTTCTCGTTTGAGCTTACTATCCTGCCGATGTCACCGTTAAACACTTCCTTTTCGTAGTTGTTCCGTATTTGCATCACTCTGTCACCTACGATGAACTCCCGGCTGGAAAGGGGAAGGTCCAAAGGTTCGCCCGAGTTCAACCTGTCCTGAAGCAGCTTGTTTAAATTCTCCACGCCGGACTCACCTCTGTGCATCGGGGAGAGGACTTGGATATCCTTTTTGGGATTCAGGTTGTATTTCTTTGGCAATCTTCTGCTTACGAGGTTAGTTACTTTTTGTGCTACCTTTTCGGGCTCGTCTTCCTCAATAAAGAAAAAGTCACTCTCTTTACTGTTTCTCAGGTCCGGGAAATCTCCCTCATTAATCCTGTGGGCGTTAGTGACTATCCTGCTGCGTTTGGCCTGCCTGAATATCTCGGTAAGCTCAACTTGGGGAACTTGTTCGGAATCGAGCAGGTCACGCAGGACATTCCCCGCCCCCACGGAAGGCAGCTGGTCCTTGTCACCGACGAGAATCAACCTCGCTTTTTCCGGTACTGCTTTGAGCAGGTCGTTCGCAAGCAGCAGGTCGACCATGCTCACTTCGTCTATTATTACTACGTCAGTATCGAGTTTGTTTGTCTCGTCGTGCTCGTAGCTGTTTGGCGGCTGGAAGCCAAGCAGCCTGTGGATGGTCTCGGCCTCCTTACCCGTCGCCTCCGCCAGTCTCTTTGCCGCCCTTCCGGTTGGGGCAGCCAAGGAAACCTTTTTGCTAACCTTTGCCATCAGCTCGACGATCCCCTTCAGGATTGTAGTCTTTCCCGTGCCGGGTCCGCCAGTTATTACAAGTACTTTATTTAACAAACTCTTCTTCATAGCCGATAGCTGATCCTCGTTGTAGTCGATCTTCCGGGTCTCGGCAAAGTTGTCGACGAGTTCGGATACGTTCTCTTCGTTGATGTTTGGAGTATTCTCCATCAGTTCGGTTATCCTATTTACCACTCCGACCTCTCCATAATAGAAAGGGGCAAGGTAGTGGGATTTGCCTTCACCTAGCTGCTGCTCCGGAATAACCCTTTCCTCTCGGACCAGTTCATCTATCGCCGGGCCTATCCGGCTAGTTTCGGTCTCCAGAAGTTCGGCAGCCTCCTTTACCAACTCCTTGTAGGATAGGTATAAGTGACCGTCGTTTGTCGCCTCCTGCAGGGCGTACTCAACCCCTGCTTTAAGGCGGGGAAGTTCGGTTTCACCCAGCCCCAGCTTGGTCGCTATCTTGTCCGCTGTCTTGAAGCCGATGCCGAAGACATCCCGGGCCAGCTGATAGGGATCCTCTTCCAGTATTTGAACCGTATCGTCCCCGTATTCTTTGTAAATCTTGACCGAGTAGGTAGTACTTACCCCGTGTTCTTTTAAGAAGATCATTATATTCCTTATTTCCTTGCCTTCCTTCCAGCCTTCCTTTATCCGATCCAGCCGGTGGGGTCCTATCCCTTCTACCTCTTCCAACTTTTCGGGGTGCTGATCTATTGTGTTTAAGGAGTCTTCCCCGAATTCATCAGTAATTCGTTCAGCAATTACCGGACCGATACCTTTGATGAAATCAGAGGCCAAGTACTTCTTGATTCCGGCCTCGTTTGCAGGCAGGTCAATCTGGCAGTCCTTGACTTGAAACTGTCTGCCGTACTCGGAGTGGTGGTCCCAGTAGCCTTTCAGGCTAAGCTCTTGGCCAGGGAAGACCGAGGGTAGGTTACCCACCACGGTAATCTCGTCTTCCACCATCCCGTTCGGGTCGGCCCGGGCCACGGTAAAGCCGTTTTCCTCGTCCTGGTAGACTATTCGTTCCAAGCTGACGCTAATCTGGTTGAGGTTATTACTGTTTGCCATGGGAATATTATTATATCGAAATAACGGTCCCTGCGACACCGATTCGGTTGATTTAAACTGTTTCTTCAACTATAAACCTACCTTAAGGAGGTTTTATCCATGAACAAAGGAGAGTTCGTCGAGGAGTTGGCGGAAAAGACTGGTTTTACGAAGAAGGATTCGAAAAAGGCACTGGACGAAACACTGGATATAATCACCGAAGCATTGGAGGAAGGGGATGAGGTGATGTTCACCGGCTTCGGCAAGTTCGAACCCCGGGCGAGGAAAGCGACTGAACGGATTAACCCTCAGACGGGAGAGATGATTGACGTCCCGGCGAAGGTCGTACCCAAGTTCAAGGCGGGAAAGACATTACGGGAAACGGTAGAGGAGAATCTGGAAGCGGTTGAAACCGAAGAGGGGCTTGAGGTAGAAAAGAGCTGATTTTTAATCAACTAAAAGATCTCCGTCGAGTTTACCAGTCTTACCACACTCCGGACACCGGCATTTTGCACCGTCCATGATATCGATCTTTTCTTCCGTGAAGGTAGCCCAGCCCTTGTAGATAACTACTTCGGTACCGCATTTGGGGCATTTGAGTTGGCCTAAGCTGTTTTTCTTCAAGAAATTACCTCCACTTGGTAGGGATGGTAAAGGACAACCTCCGGTCCGTCGTACTCCTGGAGTTCGCCAGTTACCTTGATAGTTGTGTTGTCATAGTCCTGGACCGGATCAATTCCTTTGCTGGTGAAGTACTTCTCGTCATCCTTAAAGATAACGGCGGTAAAGTCGGTTTCGTAGTTGCTGCTGGAGTTTAAGAAAATGATGTCGCCGGAATCGTAGGTCCCAACCACGTGGTACCGGACGGTAACCACCTTTCCCAGGTATTTGTCCACCTTCTCCTCGATTTCCGCCGCGGAAAAGACCGGAGGACTCTCACAGTAGACTTGCCATAAGCCTCTACAGTTCTGTCTGGCCTCTTTTTCCAGTTCCAGAAAGTAGTCGGAATATTTTACGTTCGGAGGCAGGGTGTGGACCCGGGCGTAGCCTTCTCGCAATAACTCCGCATTGACGTTGATCCACGCGTCATCCTGTTTTACGTACAGGTAAGCCAGGTGGCGGTCATACTGGTCTCTTTCTGGACATCGTACTCAAGTTTGACCTTCTTGCTTCCAACCAGTTGCTTGTTGAACTCAGAGGCCTTGACGCCAAAATATTCCACCGGCTTCTCCGGGTGGTGAGTTTCCGGTGTGTCCAGGCCAAGGTAGCGGACTTCCATTCCGTTGGCTAACTTGATTGTGTCACCGTCGTAGACTTGGATTACAGTTGAAGTGACCTTGGCTTCGGTATGGTCAGGTTTTTCAGCTAATACTAGAGAGGCAGAGATTAGAACTAAGGTCAGGAACGCAATGGCAATGGCTTTTAACGGTAGTTGAATACTTGTTTTCATCTTTAGTCACTCCGTTTGGTTAGGGAGTGATTTTGCCGGATGAGGAACTTAGACATCTACATCCAAATTTTTAATCATGCGTTAAGAAATTTGACCAACCAACCTGAAGGCCCCCGTTGCCTCAAAACAAAATCGAGTCGAAACCCGATACGTTGCCTCAAAAGTAAATCTAGCCCAAAACAACTCGGACTTTCCTGCTAGGCTGGTCAGTTTTGAGACGGAAGTTGATCGTTGCATCATAATAAAATGTACTCCAAATCTTCCTCGTTTTCCTCTACTGTTTCGTTACCTTTTCTTCCGTTAATCCGGTATAATTCCCTGCGTAGGGATTCTATCTCCCGGTTGAGTTCGGCCGGGTTCAACGAGTCGTATTCTTCTTCTAACCTATACTTGCTCGATCGGGAGATGGATCCAACTCCCAACAGTCTCCGGTAGGGCGTCTTTGCCTTATCGTAGGTCTTGGTTACTTTGGCCCCGTCTCTTTGCTTTCCCACCAACTTCATCGAGGGCTGAAAGAAGTTGGTGTAGGGTCTTAACTTCCGATAGATCTTGTTTAGCAGGTTCCTTTCTTCTAAGGTGTCGTATCTTCTGTATCCAACGGTTTTTCTAACCACCGACCAGTTCTTCTGTTCGACATAGCAGTTATCGTTTTTCCTGTAGGGTCTAGATCTGGTAAAGGTGATTTCGTTTTCTTTACAGTAGTTTACTAGGTGATGGTTGATGAACTCACTTCCGTTATCCGAATCGATACCTTCTACTTGAAAAGGCAGACGCTTTGTTATCTCCTCTAAGGCACGAAATACCCAAACCCTTGCCTTGTTCTTAACTGCCTTGGTCTCGGTCCAGCCTGTGGTCACGTCGGTAACGTCTAACGTGTAGGTAAACTCTCCTGAGGTATTTGACCCGCAGTGGGCTACCAGATCTATTTCCACGTAACCCGGCACGGTATTGTCCCACTCGGAGAAGGTCTTTATCGGTATTTCACTTTTTAGTAAAGTACCGGGCTTGGTCGATGACCTTCCGGTGAAGTTCAGCCCTTTCTTCACTGGCTTAAGGAGTCTATCTACCGTTGCGGGGCTTATGTTTAGGAGTTTTTCTTCCACTTCGTCGGTAACGTCTATTTCGCCGAACCTCTTTAGTACCGGAACTAGCTCCTTTAGAAACGGAGCTAGTCTTTTCCCACAGATACAGCCCTCGGTGAACCAGATTCTACGTAGAGCTAAGAAGACTTCCTCATCGTACTTTGGTGGCCTACCGGACTTGGGTTTTGGTTTATTAGGTTTTGTCTTCTTATTTACTCCGTTTCTCAGTAGAGTTGCCGCGTACTTGCGATTATACCCGGCTACTTCCACCAACCAATCAATGATTTCTCCCTTTTGTTTTTTCGATCCTTGTTTATACTTCTTTCTCAGTTTTCTGGTTACTGCCTGTTTCTCTTTCAACTTTAACCTCACTTTTGCCTCCCTTGAGGTCAACTTAAGCCTCCAGGGAGACTATACTTTAAAATCTATTTCGACTCGATTTTACTTATGAGGCAACGATACCCGTAGGACTCGATTATTAATGAGGCAATTCGTGAGGTTGGTTTTCCCAGCGGTGGATCTAGTAGAGTTATGATTCAGAACCATCAAATTTTCACTCTTAATGCTCAGTTATTTGAACAACTTATCCAATCTCCTCCATCAGTCCAGCCTCTTGCAGCAACTCTTTCAGGTCCCGCAACTTCTGGGATGCGGACATGACATTATCCACGCTCATGTAAGAGACAAACTTCCGGAAATTTTCATCCAGGGCATCAATTTCATTTCTGAATTTCTCCAGCTGCTTGACAGTGGATATAATAACCAATTTTTGAAGAGAAGGGTCAGCATTCTTAGCTTTTTGTAGGTTTAAAATGGCAGAGTCCCGGCTGCCCTTGCGCTGCACTTCAAAGGCGTAAGCTATCCGCCCAAGGTTGGCTACTTTGGTACTCCATCTAACGTCTATTCTAGCACCTGGTCCCGCCTGATATTCCTTATCGACGTCAAAGCCGAGTCCGTCTCCAATTTCAAGCAGCGTTTCAATCATCTCGTCATGAGAGAAATCTTCCACGGGTTCCTCTTTTTCTTCCGATGATTCAGTAACTACGTAAAAAAGGAAGTAATCCAATTCCAAAAAGTCTTCTAAGCCGTCCCCCAATTTTTCTAATCGATCACTAACTTCAGAAAGGTACTCGTTGAATTTTGCGTACTCCTTGCCGTCAATCTTTTTCTTGTCCAAAGGGAGATCTTCGGAGTATGACAATATCTCCAGCCCTTTCCTGGCCTTCTCGTTCCAAATACCACATTCATTTGGGAACACACAGGTAAGTAATTCAGAAGCACTGGCCGGGCCCATCATTCTTACTTCTTCCGTTAATAAATTATAAGCCTCACCTTTGTTCGGTGAGTCGTGTAGGGCAGTTTGTAACTTGTTTTTCAGGTTTTCTATTCCGTCTTTTAACATCTCTTCAACCAGATAGTCCTTGTTGGTCCACATCTGGAAAGCCCAGAGTTCCCTTATTATTTCCCGGATATCGCCTTCCGATAGGTGATCTATGTTCTCGGGGGAGAGTTTTTTCTGAAAGAACTTCTTTTTAGTTCTTCTTTCTTCAGTAAACTCTTCACCTTTGCCTTTCTCGTGGTTCTTAAAGTTTTCATACAGATTAGAAAGTTCTTCGTCTGAGATTGGCATATCTTTGCCTCCTTGTCAGAAACACTTTTCAACCACTGCGATTATAGAATAAATGGAAAAACTAACCAAATTGGGGGAAATAGAGGGGGCAGAGAAGATTGCCGAACACTGTATTTTTAGATGTCCGTGCTGTAAAAATTAATCAAAGGCAAGTTTTTAATTAACGTGTTTTCACGACAATCTTACCGGGAATTTTTTTAAGTGGCATTTTTAGGTTTACGGTTCTACCTGAGAAGTCATCTCCGGTTACCTCATACTCACTACCTTTAACCTTAACTTCCAATACCCTATCTGGGAAGTGAACAGTCCATTTGAACTCGTAGCCTGCCATCATTGCGCTTCCAAGCTCTTCTCCCCACTCTGATTCATTGGAAGAATCAGTTTCACTCTTCTCAGAACTTTTCGAGATTTCTCCAAAAGTATAGGTGATCGTTCCGTCTTCATTCCTTTTCTTCGTATATTTTGCTATATCAGTGTTATCGCCTTCCATTTCTTCTACTTTGTTTGCTTTTGTTCTGGGAAGTTCAAGTTCATAAATTCCCTCCTTTTCAGTTGCTTTAAAATCGAGACCCGACTCTTCCCATTCTTGTTTAACCATAGCGTAGAATTGCCTGTAATCAGTAGAAATTTTAGCTTCTATCTCGTCCTGAGTTTTATCCACCTTAATCCACTTCTCTATGGTGATATCGGCACATCCTGATAAAAAGAGTGTCAACGCTACTATTATGCCTAAAAGTGGCAAGATCTTAAATCTCTTCATTGCGCCCTCCTATCTCGCATTTCTCTTCTGAAAACCGGTAGCACTTTGTTCCTCCGACACCCGGGTTCAAGTTATCTTGCAAGCAGAAAGTTTCCTTGGATTCTCTCAACCAAAAGGATTATAGAATAAATGGAAAAACTAACCAAATTAGGAACAGATAAATGATTCTTCGGAGTTTACAAATATTGGCAAGAACTAGTAGCTAATTGTATATTCAAGGATCGCTGAAGTAACTTTTTAAATCTAAAACGGTATCACAATTCTGACAAGTAATCTCTCCAATTTCTGCAAATGATTTCACATTCCTCTCATCTATCAAAATCTCCTCAGCACATTGGGGGCACTTTAATTCAACAGAAGCTTCGATATTTTCTATCAATTTATTTAATTCCTCAGGCTCTTCAAAGTAGCTGGATGACTTCTGCCAAAATAAAAGATTTAATTTTCGAGTAAGCTTCTGGACTGAATCATGGGTTTTGTCAATTTTTGCTATAGTAGCCATGAGTGTTTCTGAAACTTCGACAGTATGATAGAGCAGTATTGGTGTAATCCAATAGAGGTAGTTCCACTGGCTTAACTTGTCTTCGTGTGAGGAAAATACAAAGTTTAAATTTTGCTTTTCTGTTCTTTCTTTTGGATGAGTGGTGACAACGTGTAGTGCTTTATTCCAAACTTTCCCTAAACTCCAGTAAACTTCTTTATCATATCTGCTTCTGTAGATAAAATCAGACTCGAACGCATAATCTTCGGATATTCGTTTAATTGCCTTTCCTATAATTTCTTTCTTTTCGTCAGATTGAGTAGATTCTATTGCGTACTCTTCGGGATTGCCTTGATAGAACTTGTTAACAACGCTTTTGGGATCCGCCAAGAGCCATTCCAATATAAATAGGTCATCTCTGAATGGTTTTCGAAGCAATGCAAAAGAGACGGTCAACTTCCCTTTCCGCGAAGCTTGAAGAGATTCAAATACGAATTGGCAAAGATCGGTTAATACGGCGACAAATGTTTGTCTGTAACTTAAATCTTTGATCAAATCCTCATCTCTACTATCCAACCAACTCCAAAGTTCTTCTCCCGATAAACCTCTCATTTCCTTTGCCTCAGTCTTTGAATTAAAGATTATCTCAGAGTTGAAAATATCTTTCTCTTCTCCGGTTTGCACAATCTGGACTAAGGAGTCATGGAGGTATATCGCAAAATTGTGACTTTCCTCAAATCTCTCTGGTAGAAGATCTTTCAAATCGCACACCTCGTATGGGTTAATCTAATTCTTGTTTTCAGCGGCTTATCGGGATAAACCTTCATTACATAGGATTATAGAATAAATGGAAAAACTAACCAAATGGGTTTTTTAGGGTAAGCTATACAAAGGAAACCACATAGAATGAAAAGAACGTTCTCTCTCCTGATAACCCGGTAGCACAGGGCGTAAGGAAATTAACCCCTCGGCCGGGATTTCGAGGAGTTGCTCTGAATTCAGGCTAAGGAACCTTCCAGAAATGGTTTTTCAAGTCACGGGGGCTGAGTCCAGCACTTATACTTAAATAATAGGGAGGAGACAAATCCTTTAATGTCAACTCCTCCTTTACTCTTACGGTTTCCCCCGGAAGCATTACTGGTGGTAAATTTTTATCGGACCACAAATATGGAGATGTTCCTGCATTGATTTTTCCTAATGTTCCAGTAACAAATGGTGCTTGAAAAGCACAATTATACGGACCAAGTTTTAATTTTTCTTCAGTGTGGTTAACTATTTTAAAAACAACCCTCAAAATACCGTCTGCTCTTTGATGCTTTTCCAGAGAGAAGTTTAGATCGCATTCGGTTATTGATTCATTAACTTTAGTACTTTCTATCGCCTGCTTCAGTAGTTCTGATGGTTTGCTTTCGTAAACTGGAACGCGTAAATCCATTAAACCAAGTAACTTTCCTGGCCCAAAAAAGATCTCCTTAGGCTTTATACCTTCCGGGGCTGAAAAGGCCCAGGTGTTCCATAAAACTGCGCCTGGCTCTAAGACCGTGAAATTTGCCTCTTGAGGGGGTAAAAAGGTGTGACCGGGATGTAAGTAACCTTCCTGGTCCTTTAGTTTGATTGCAGTTCGATTTAGTATCAGCCTGCTAGAGGATACATTCTTTACCTGTGCTTCTAACAAGTATAGCATCTCATTTTCTTCCGGGGAGATTATACTGCTTTTTTCCTGTAAATAGTCATCCCCCTCTTCAACCTTCCTTTCGAGTACCGCCCAACCTTGTAAGTCTTCCGCCAGAGTAATTACCGAACAACTTACCAACATTAAGGTTATCAACACCACAAAAAACACTTTTTTATATTTTTCGATAATTGTTTGCCCCCTTCACTATTATTACGATTCCAAGAAACCCCAAAGAGACATCCGACGGGATATTGAGGGACTATATTTGATCTTTTCCGGGCTTTTATTCTGTATCTTTTTGTGGATGAAACTCCACCTTTACACCTCTGTCCAAAAGCGTTTGAATATTCTGTAAATCTTCAGTGCCTTTGGAAAGGTCTAAGTTGTTTCTTTGAATCTGAACTTTATCACCCCTACCCAAACCAACCTTTTCCCCACTTTTTTTAATTTTAAAATTATCAACTAACGGTTGAATATTGGTGATCTTGTTACCAACAAGAGTTAGTTCTTGTAGCTTAAGCAAGTTGACGAGTGAAGATATATCAGCAATATCGTTTGAGTTGAGATAAAGGTAATGGAGTTTGGTTAATTTTGATAATGGTGATATGTCTGAGACATTATTAGCTGTAAGACTGAGGTTTTGTAGCTTAGTTAATTTTGTCAGCGGAGATATTTCCGATATTTTATTACCTGTAAGATTGAGGCTTGTTAAATCTTTCAGGTTCGATAAAGGTGATACATCGGAGATGGAGTTCGCTGTCAGCCTAAGAGTCCGAAGATTATTTAAATTAGATAGTGGAGCTAGATTTGAGATTTCATTGTATGCTAGATCGAGGTGTTTCAAGTTTCCACAAAATCTGATTCCGGTTAAATGCTTGATTTCCTCAAGACTTACCCTCAAAGCTTCCACTTCCTCTAAATCTGAAGCAAAAATATCTCCTGTTGCCTTACCGATTTTTTCCCTTATTGCTAGTTCCAGTTCACGGTTTTGAAAGTCCACTTGTTCGTTTGCTCCAGCTAAATTGCTAAAAAATAGAAGAGTAATTAGCGATAATAAAATTATTTTTCTCATACTACAGCCTCCTTAAAAGCATCGGGATTATAAAATAAATGGAAAAACTAACCAAACAGACTATCTTAACTGTTAAAAATATCTCCTATAAGGCTTACATTCGCCTCTTGCACAAACGTATCTTTCGAGAGAAATGTTGTTTGAAGCTAATTTTCTATACCGTTGCCGAAAATTAGACTTATCCTGTTTTGAAGGTCTGAGGCTGCCATTGGGGTGGTTGTGTAGCTCAATAACTTTGTTGTACCCTTCCTGACTACAACCTTCTAGAATCAGTTCTGCCGGGGCAGTAGTGACCTCATTTCTGTTCCTGCCTTTGTGAACATAAAAATCTTTAACCTCTTCTCTGCCGAATGTTCCTCCATCGTCTATGAAGCCCACTACGTACCATTCATGTTTTTTTCGTTTAAAAAATCCGGCGATAAATTTTACAAAGCGGGACTTATTCTTATACGGCGACTCATAAAGCTTAGAATCCCCGGTTGCATCGTTTTTAAGCCATTTGACTGCATCGTCCATCCGAGGATTTTTACTTGAAAAGCTAGAGCGAGAAAACAAGTAGATTAAATATATTACACCAATGACTACTGCTATTGCCCACATAATTTGCCACAGAGCCTCTCGTCAGTAATTCGAAGGAGAATTTCTCTATCTCCACTCGAATTATAGAATAAATGGAAAAACTAACCAAATTGGTGGGGGTCAAGTCTATCTGAAGCCAAAATCCTGGAAGAATCTAGTTTGTAAGGTGGTACGAAAATCATAGGCAAAGAAAGGCTAAAATATCATCTCAGCCATTATCATTTCTCCACCGTTCAGTAACTTTGGCAATTTCGTCAGAGGTTGTTGGCCCATTTTCCCAACCCTTGATAAATTTTATGTCGCTCGAATCTGGTAATTTTTTATCTTCTAGCTCTTTTATAAATATTCTTGATGGTATACTTGCAGCTTCTCCTACGAAAATACCTTCTCGCCTTGTTAATGCAGGCAACATACTTGTTAACCCCTGTAAGTTATCCGGTAAGAACTGTTTTACATGAGTTTGATCACTTTCGTTTGTAAGCCGTAAAACTATCCAAGAATTGCATTGTGACAGCACAGTGGAGTCAATATCAGAAGGCCTTTGTGATACTAACATCAAACCAAGGCCATATTTTCTACCCTCTTTTGCTATTCTTTTAATAGATTTCTGAGCAGCTTGGTATTGTGCTTTTCCACTCCTGGGAACGTACTTATGGGCCTCTTCGCAGATCGTAAGAATAGGATCTTTTTTTCGTTCCTCAGCTTTTTGCCAAGTTTTGTACTCGAATAGCAACCTTGCGATCATAGAGGTAAGCAAGCCAGCAATCTCATTTGGCATATTCGATATATCAACTATTCTTAAAGGTTTGTCGTCCAATTCTGAAGGATTTCCGATAAACTGTTGAAGTATTTCTTCTAAGTCTGGAGAGTCATCGCTGTATTCTTCCATTAAGAACTTCCTTCTGGGGTCATTTCTTAAAACTTTTAATTTATCTAAAATTGATTCATAAGAGCTTCTTTTTGATGGAGCTTTTTTCTCCCATTTTCTATGCTTAACCCTCATCTCCTGTTCTTGCTTTATATGATTTTCGAACTCATTTAACTTAAAAGGATGTGGTTTATCGCGATTAAAATTCTGAACCTGTTCCTGTGTCGTGCCTTCCTTTAACCTATGATTCTCTGGGTGGTCAATGTCACAGTCATCAACCTCTTCCCCTTCCCATTCTTTTGTTTCCTCTATCCAACTTTTTTCTACTAAGCGAGAATGCTCTAAAGCCTTATAAACAATATTGTTTTGCGATGTTGCTTCGCGCTCAGTTTTGCCAATAATTAACTCCCTCAACTCTTCTCCCGACATCAACCAATATGGGAGCTTTAACTCGTTAGCAACACTATTTTCTTCCGGGGAACAGTTAAATATAATAGCATCATTTTCAAATGCGGAGGCATATTCTCCGTGAGGGTCAATCAATACTACTTTTGGTGAGAAATCTGAATCCTCGCCATTATATTCCTCTAATAATGAATGTAACATAGAGGCAACAGTGGCAGATTTTCCGGATCCTGTTGAGCCAAGTATTGCTGAGTGGTGCCCAAATAATTTATCTGCATTTGCAAAACATTCACTTTTACTAGAACTAACATATTCTCCGATTGGTATCAAAGAATCTTGTTTTCCAGAAGTGTTATGGATGCCTTTATATAAAAGTTGGAGCTCTTCGCTAGTTGTTAAATAAACCTTTTGTTGTGGAAGTGGGTAATCATGCACTCCTCTATTAAAGTCAACTCTGTCAGGGGGATGGTAATATCCCCCGCCAAACAAATTTGCCTCTAAAACTCTAGCATCTTGAGTAGCCGGTAAAACGGGTCTTTCGTCTTCAAATTCAATTTCAGATACCATTCTTAATCGGCTAACAAATGCAAATAGTACCTTTCTCCGATAATGAATTTTGACAATACTTCCAAACTGACCTATAGGATAAACTTCACCTGCATATAACCTATTTAACTCATCGATATCTTCTTCTAGCTCTACCCTAATTTGAGGCCCTTTTACTTCAATAATCCTGCCTATAGATAAGTTTTCATTAGGGCTAAATAGTTCCATTTTATCTTGCCCCCACCTTTATCAGGTCAACAATTCCTTGAAACTTCCAAATATCCTCCTTGTTTTCAAATTCATGCTTCCTTTCTAGTCCATTACGATAAAACCCATTATTCGTAGTAACCAAAACACTATTATCAGAGACAGTCTGACTAGTTTCTAAAAGTTTTTCTACAAAACGTGGGAGTCCAATATCATTTTCTTCTGTGTTGGGTAACTCCTTTACGAACAACAGCAAGGTCAAATTGTTGTTCTGATTTTCAAATGCCCGCATTACTTCTTTGTTTACATGCTCATCTCCCCAACTATACCCGATAGAAACTAAAAGTTTTTCTGAATCTGCGCTTAGACAATTCCTAAAACTATCAAACATAGTTGAAAAGGGTTCTCTTTTAAAAAGTTCAAATTTTGAGGAGTCCGGATATATGAGTGAAGGTTTGTTCAAGTTTAATTCCGATCCCTTTCTCATAATTCTTTCTTCGTTAAAACACCAATCAATAGAACCGTGCAGTTTGTATATTTTTGCTTGTAAATTTCGACTTAATCTCTTAAATGGACGGACATATCCATCCCCACCTCCAAACTCCTCAGGGCCCCAATATGCTGTTCTTGAACCTATAAATCCATCAATATAAGATACACCTTGCATTGAAAGAGCGTTTTCTAAAGTAGGGTCATAGTTCAATGTGAAGAAAGGAACAGGTTTTCTTCTTTCTTCTAGCCCCCCACGAAACTTCCACAATGTTTTTATGAAGTCTTCATGAGTGCTACAATCTACTACTGTTTTTCCGTTGCTTGGTAACTTTAATTCACCGTCGTTCCTTATAATGCCCGAGTTAATGATCTTTTTTATAGAATTTCTTATTCCTTCATGTAAAGAATCAATCTCCGATTTGGATAATACTATAGAGTCTTTCTCTTGATCATTAGTTACTAATTCGTATTCCTCCTTTCGTTTTCTTTGTATTAACTGTTTTATGTCAATTAGAAAAGAAAGCAGGTCTTCCACGTTTGAGTTCTTTTTCAATATATCTAATATTTTCGAATAATAATTTTCTTGCTTGTCCGACAAATGTTTAGGGGCCAAGGTTGTCAGTTCCGACATTAAGGGTAATTTGGCTGATTTACCAGTTCCTGCCCCAAGCACCCAGATATGTGTAGATGTTTCACTGAGCAAGCTATAAATTTTTTCTTTTACTTTATTTAGCGGTTTACTGTTCACCAAAAACCCCCTTAAAGATTAAAATATATGATGACAAAGCCGAAATTTATAAGACTGGTGGCAATCATCATAAGGATCTAACTTCTTGCAGTTTATGCCTTTACTCTACGCGGAACCTAATCACCAATCTCCCGGTTAGTTAACCTTTTGCATTGTCATAGATATTTGTAAATAGTTACTGCTTCGTCTCGATCTTTGTATTTAGGTAGCATCTTCTTGTTTATCTAAAGACATTTGCAATTCCTATCACATTTATAGTTTCATTCTGACTCTCAACTACTGCGATTATAAAATAAATGAAAAAACTAACCAAACTTGCTTAAAGGCAAGTTTAAATGAAAAGGCCCCGCCAGAAGCGGGGCCCTGTGAGTGTTTTAGTGTAAGTGATATGCGGATTAGTTGGTTATGTCGGCCTCCACCCAAACGAGCTTGTGGTCGGAGGCGTT
>JGI1684J13235_1000367_pt1 | contig 17073 bp, 12 predicted proteins | sample PonA232FremontCA_2_FD_13235 | JGI IMG/M metagenome (IMG submission 13235) | reverse complement strand
CCCGCGTGTGCCGCGCAGCGGCACCCGCGCCAAATCAATGAGCACTGCGGATTGACGCAGATGCTGACGAGCTACAAATCCGAATAGCCTTTCCGCATTCCTGTTCCATCCCTTCACTCTTCCGCCCATCCCAGGGAGCGCTCCACCGCCTTTTTCCATCCGCTGTACGCCGTTTCGCGCACTTCCGGCTCCATATTCGGCTGCCAGGTGGTCTGCGTTCTCCAGCTCGCGACGGGATTTTCCCCCGCGGACCAGAACCCCGTGGCTATGGCAGCGGCATAGGCGGCGCCCAGGCACGTGGTTTCCGTGGTTCCCGGCCTGCTCACGGGAACATTCAGGATATCCGCCTGGAACTGCATCAGGAGCTCGTTGACCACCATCCCTCCGTCCACGCGCAGCTCCCGAAGCGGCACTCCCGAATCCCTGTTCATGGCCTCCGCCACGTCGCGCGTCTGATAGGCCGCGGCCTCCAGGGCGGCTCTGGCAATGTGGTTTTTCGTGGCGTATCCGGTCAGACCGGTGATCACCCCTCTCGCGTCCGGACGCCAGTACGGAGCGAGCAACCCGGAGAAGGCGGGCACGATGTAGACTCCCCCGTTATCCGCAACCTCGGCAGCCAGATCCTCCACCTCGGNAGGGCTTCGGATCAGGCCCAGATTATCCCGCAGCCAGCGGATCAGGGACCCGGCGTTGGCAATGGCCCCTTCCAGGCAGTANGCNGGNNTCTCNCCGCTGAACTGATACGCNGGCGTGGTCAGCAGNCCGTGCTCCGAGGGAACNGGNTCGGATCCGGTNTTGAGNAGNAGNAANCAGCCCGTGCCGTAGGTGTTCTTGGCCTCCCCNCGNCGGAAGCAGGCCTGCCCCACCAGNGCGGCCTGNTGATCNCCCAGGGCNCCGCAGACGGGCACGCGCGCCCCGAAGGGNCCGTCCTCCGAANTCGGCCCCCAGGANTCCGCGTCGCTGGATGGCACGATCCGGGGAAGCCCCGAGCGGGGGATATCCAGAATATCCAGATGCTCCTGCTCCCACTGCAGGGTATGGATGTTCAGGAGCAGGGTACGGCTGGCGTTGGTCACGTCGCTCACATGGGCCCCGCCCTCGGGGCCGCCGGTCAGCCACCAGATGAGCCAGGTCTCCATGGTTCCGTACAGGGCGTCCCCCCGTTCCGCGGCCTGTCTGGCCTCGGGAACGGCGTCCAGGATCCATTTGATCTTGGGGCCGGAAAAATACGTGGACACCGGCAGACCGGTCCTCGGTCGAAAGCGGTCCGCGCCGCCCTCTTTGATGAGCTCGTCGCAAATTCCGCGCGTCCGCACGCACTGCCAGACCACGGCGTTGGCAAAGGGCCGGCCGCTCCTGCGGTCCCAGACCACCACGGTCTCCCGCTGATTGGTCACCCCCACGCCTGCGAGATCCCGCCCCCTTATGCCGGACTTGGCCAGCGCCCCGCGAATAACCTCGCGCGCATTGTTCAGGATCTCCAGGGGGTCGTGTTCCACCCAGCCGGGCCTGGGCTGGATCTGGCGGTGCTCCTTCTGGTCCATTCCCACCACGCGGCCCTTGTCGTCATAAACAATGAACCGCGTGCTCGTGGTCCCCTGGTCGATTGCGCCGATATACCCTGCCATAACGGATCATTCCCCTCTAGGCCGCATACCTATCAGCCCGTTGAAAAAGTCCCCATCAGGCAGGGCGTTGAAAAATTTCAAGTGCAAGGCGCGAAAAAAGTTCAAGCTCGTAGCGTAGTGTGCCTACGTAAGAGTTTGAACTTTTTGAAGCAACGCAGCAATTGGAAGATTTTCAACGCCCTGCTATTCCAGATCCAGCTCCAGCCCAATAGGACAGTGGTCCGAACCGTGGACCGTGTCCTCGTGCCAGGCGTTTTTCANCTTGTCCCGGAGCTCCTCGCTGACGAAGAAATAGTCGATACGCCACCCCGCATTCCGGGCGCGGGCGTTGAAGCGGTAGGTCCACCAGGTGTAGTACCCCGGTTCCGAGTTGAACATGCGGAAGGCGTCCAGGTACCCGTAGCTGATGAATTTGTCCATCCACTCCCGTTCCATGGGGAGAAAGCCGGAAGTCTTTTCGTTGTTCTTGGGGTTCTTGAGATCGATCTCCGTGTGGGCCGTATTCAAGTCGCCGCAGACCACGACGGGCTTGTCCCGGCGCAGCTCCTCGGCGAATTCCAAAAAGGCGTCGTAATAGGCCATCTTGTAGTCCAGCCGCTCCTGGCTCATCTTGCCGTTGGGGAAGTACACGTTCGCCAGGTAGAACTGCTCGGACTCCAGCAGGATAAGGCGTCCCTCCCCCTGGAAGCGCTCCTGCGGCAGCTCCAGGCGCACCGAGAGCGGCTCCGCTGCAGTGAACACCGCAACCCCGGAATACCCCTGCTTGACCGTGGCCGAGGACCAGATGTCCCGACACCCCTGCACTTCCCGTTGCGACTGGGAGAGCTGTTCCGGAGAGACCTTGGTTTCCTGCAGGCAGATCACATCCCCGCCGCAGGAATGGAACCAGTCCCAGAATCCCTTCTTGACCGCTGCCCGAAATCCGTTGACGTTCCAGGAATAGAGCTTCATATCGCTGTTCACCCTTTGGCTTGTTCACTCACCCGCAAAGCAACTGGACCCATTTATGCGGATAAGTCTACGATTTTTCCTTGAATCGAGCAAGTCCGGGGTGTATTCTCCCGTCTCGCGCAGCACAAGCCATGGGAGGACATATGCGCCGCACCCACTGCATCCCCTTTCGCTTTCCCGGCCTGGACGGAGTGCAATGCCTTTTCAGCACCCGCATCGCCAGCAAAGAATCCGGAGAGCCCGTATCGGGCAATCTGGCCCGCACGGTTCCCGGTTGTGAACGCGAGGCCGAAGAGGCCGTCGCCGGTATGCAAGAAGAATACGGCATCGACGCCTGGCGCGAAACGCGCCAGGTCCACGGGACGGCCATCCACTTCCTGGAGGATTTGGCCGAGTCGGATACGCCCCCTCGGGGCGACGCACTGGCCACGAGCCTGCCGGACCGGGCCCTGGTGATCAAGGTTGCGGACTGCCAGCCGGTGTTGCTCGCCCACGCCTCCAGCGGCGCGATCGCGGCGCTCCATGTGGGTTGGCGGGCCAACCGGGAGAACGCTCCCGGCATATGGACACGGGCCTTCTGCGATCGCTACGGCCTGGACCCGCGAGACGTGTACGCAGTCCGGGGCCCGAGCCTGAGCCCGCAAAAGAGCGAATTCGTCCATTTCGAACGGGAATGGGGCCAGGCCTTTCTGGACTACTTCCATCCGGACAGACGCACGGTGGATCTGTGGCGCCTGACCCGGGACCAGCTTTCAGAGGCGGGGATTCCCGAGGAGAATGTCTTCGGGCTGGATCTTTGCACCTATAGTTTGCCGGAGCTCTTCTTCTCCCATCGCAGGAGCGCGGACCCGGAGCGGCAGGCGGGCCTCATTATCATTCAAAGTTGAATTATGCGTCGGTCCCTTAGTGTTTTTAACCGCCAAGACGCCAAGAACGCCAAGGAAAGATCTTTTGCTTTGCGGGGCTCCCGCAAAGCAAAAACTAAGCCTTCGATTTCTCTTTTTTTGGGCTCTCCCTATTTCAGTCCATATGTAATTTCAAGGAGTTATCAATAACTCGTCATTCCAGAGCGTGTTGGCGAAGCATTTTGCCCTGCTGTTGAACCCGGGAGGGCACCCTGCACCCATTTTTTCAATGTGTATGGGACATTCGCTCCCCTTGCACTGAGGCAATAAAATGGGTGCAGGGCTTCTTGGCGCCCTTCGCGCCTTGGCGGTTCATTCGCACACAGAACCTCACTCCTTCGCGGCGGAAATCCGGAAAAAGAGGGAATAGAGCACCGGACACCAGATCAGGGTCAGCAAAGTGGAAAAGCCCAGGCCGAACATGAGGGCGTTGGCCATGGGCCGCCACAGCTCACCACCCTGCAGGGACAGGGGCAACAGACCCAGAATGGTGGTCGCGGCGGTCATCAGGATGGGCCGCAGGCGGCGCTGCGCCGCCCGAATCAATGCCTCGATCCCGTCTTCCCTGCTCCGCTCCAGCTCGATCTGATCCAGCAGGACGATCCCGTTGTTGATCACGATTCCCAGCAGGGAGATCACCCCCAACAGGGCCATGAACCCGAAGGGAGACTGCGTGGCCAGCAACCCGCAGGTCACGCCCACGGCCATGGGCGGCACGGTCAGACCGATGACCAGCAGCCTCCGCACGGAGTTGAACTGCAGCATGAGCACCAGCAGGATCAGCCCCACTGCCACAGGCACGTTCCACAGGATGGCCTGATTGGCCTCGCGGCTCTCCTCGAATTCACCCCCGTATTCCAACCGGTACCCTTCGGGCCATTGCGCAGAGTTGCGCAGGGAGGCCAGCTTGGGACGAATGCGGTTCCGCAGCAGCTCGATCCCGTACAGGCCCGGTTCGATGTCCGCCTTGACCGTCATGGTGCGCACGCTGTTGCGGCGTCGAATGTTGCCCGGCTGCCACTTTATGCGCGCATCCGCCACCTGGGAAAGCGGCACACGCTGCTCTGTTGCCGGGGAATAGACGTACACGTCCTCGATGCGGCTCAAGTGCCTCCGGGTTTCCTCCCTGGCCCGGGCCACCAGGGGAATGATGTCCTCCCCCGCCCTGTATTCGGACACCTGCAGCTCGGAGTACTGGCTCTGCAGGGAGAGCGCGATGTCCTCGCTGGACAGACCCGCCTCCTTGACCCTGTCCTGATCCACCTGGATCACCATCTTCTTGCTCCACTCCCCCCAGTCGTCCCAGACCGTGGTCACCCCTTCCGTGTCGGAAACGCGACGCACCACCTCGTCCCGCAGGCTGTAGAGAGCGGGGATATCACTACCCCTGATACGGATCTGGATGGACGCCCCCACCGGAGGGCCCCGCTCCAGACGCCGTACCGAAGCCCGCGCATCCGGGAAGTTGGCGGCAATCTCCTCCTCGATGCGCTCCTTCAGGGGCAACAGATCCCCCANCTCCCGGCAATTCACCACCAACATGGCGTAGTTGGGGCTGTCCTGCTTGATCTTCAGGGGCAGATACCACCTGGGCCCTCCGTACCCGACAAAGGAAGCCGTGGACTCCACCCGCGGGGAGCGGCGGATTCTTCGGGTAAGCTCCCTGGCGCGCCTCTCGGTGACCTGGATGTCCGTCCCGTAGGGCTGCCAGAACTCTACGGTCAGGGTCGTTCGCTCGTTCGAGGGAAAGAACATTTGGGGCACGTACTGAAATCCCCACACTGCCGCGGCCACAATAGCGATGGCGGCAAGGAAGACCGACAGGCGCTGCCTCAGGCAGAACCGCAGCACCCGGCGATAGCCCCGATAGAAGAAGTTGTCCCCGCCCCGGCTCGAGCGGCGCTGCGGGGGATGCTGCCAGACAGCGCTGAGCAGGGGTACGAAGGTCAGGGACAGGACCCAGGACCAGAGCAGGGTCAGGGTCACCACCAGGAACAGGGAGCTGGTGTATTCCCCGGTTTGGGTCTGGGCCAGGGGGATGGGGAGAAAGACGAATATGGTGGTCAGAGAGGCGGTAAGAAGGGGCAACCAGAGGCGGCGGACGGAGGCGGCCGCCGCTTCGCTCCTGTTTTCTCCCCGCGCGATGCGGACCTGGATGTCCTCGCTGACCACGACCCCGTTGTCCACGAGGATGCCCAGGGAAACGATGAGGGCGCCGATGGAGACGATCTGCAGCTTGATCCCCAAGAGGGGCATGAGGGAGAAGCAGCCCAGCATGGCCATGGGCACCAGCAGCCCGGCGATCAGGCCGGTTCGCAGCCCGGTAAAGAGGAGCATCACCACAACCACGAAGGCAAAGGCCTCCAGGAGGTTCAGGCTGAAGTCCCGGATGGAGCTCTTGACGTATTCCGGCTGGTCCAGGAGCTTCTTCAGGGCCATGCCCGCCGGAAGGTCGCCGCGAACGGACTGTAGCCAGCTGTCCACCCTGGCGCCCACATCCACGATATTTTCCTGCCGGCTCAGGCTCACCGCCAGGGCTATGCCGCTTCGACCGTTCTCGGAAAAGAGCCTGGACGGCGGATCCCGGTATCCCCGCCGCACGTCGGCGATATCTTCCAGCGCGATAACGCCCTCGTCCCCGGGGAGCCGGATGCTTGTGCCGCGGATATCCTCCAGGCTGGCGAATTCGCCGCTGGTGTCCAGGGTAACCCGCTCCGGGCCGTGGCGGACCGTGCCGCTGGGCTGGACCGCGTTCTGCGCGCGAATGACCTCCAGCAAACGCTGCGGGCTGATCCGCAGCTCAGCCAGACGCTGTCTGGAAAACTCCACAAAGATCCGCTCCTCGCGGTCCCCGTGCAGATCCACTTGAGCCACCCCTGGAATCTCCAGCAGCCTGTCCTTGAGATCCTCGGCCCGGTCCTTGAGGACGGCGTGGCTGTACCGCTGCCCGGTCAGCCCCAGAACGATGCCGTAGACCCGGCCGAACTCGTCGTCCACTCTGGGGCGCTTTGCGGCATCCGGCAGCTCGGGGCGGACATCGTCCACCTTGTCCCGCAGGTCCTGCCAGATGGGCTCGATGTCGGTATATCTGTCCCCGATCTTCACGTTAATGACGGACACCCCCGCCCTGGACTGGGACTTGAGAACCTCTATCTCGGGCATCTCCCGGATATTGTCCTCCAGCTCGTCAGTGACCAGCTTTTCCACATCCTGCGGCGAGGCGCCGGGGAAACGGGTCACCACCACGGCGTTGCGGAAGGTGAAGTTGGGGTCCTCCAGGCGCGGAAGGGTGAAATAGTTCCAGATCCCGAACCCGATGATCAGCAGAATCAGGAACCAGGTCACCCTGTTATAGTGAATGCTGGCTGTGGCGGGATTCATTGGGCACGATCCGGTGCTGCTTGCTGGTGATTCACCATGGGGTATCGACTCCCCTTATGAGACCCATGTCCGGTGTCCGCCATCCGGTACTGGCCTCTTATGTCCGACGTCTGACGTCTGATATCTGGCGTCTGTCCTCCGACTTCCGATCTTCTACCTCCGAGCAGAACCTTCTTTTTTCCATATGCCGCATGCCGCATCCAGCATTTTCCATCCGATCTCCCATTCCGACCTCAGACATCCGACATCCGATCTCTGATCTCTGACCTCCGCCTATTGCCTCTCTATCTCAACCTTATGCCCCTTCTCCAGTCGGCTCATTCCGCGGACAACCACCAACTCGCCCTCCTCAACGCCGCTGCGCAGGACCAGTCCCTGGTCTGTCAGCTCGCCCACCTCAACAAAACGTTTCTTTGCTGTACCGGTCTCCGGATCGACGACGAAAACCCAGGCTTTGCCCTTCTCCCGCCCCAGAACGGAGCTGGGAGGAAGGGCCAGACCGGATCGCGCGGGGAAGCGGAACACGGCCCTGCCCACCATGCCCGGACGCAGCCCTTCCGGCTCGCGCTCGAGCTCCAGGCGGACCGGGTAGGTGGTGCTTTTGGCCGCCTCCACCCCCACCTCGTCGACTCGGGCCGGAAAGGTCTCTGGGGTCAAAGTGCGGAATGTCGCATTTGCGCGATCACCGGGCTGGATCCGGGCGATCACGTCCTCGGGGACGAAGACGCGCAATTGCATCCGATCCGCAACGGAAAGGACGGCCACTGTCTGCCCCGCCCGGACGTTCTGCTGCTCTTCCGCCGGAGCGCGGGAAATGCGCCCCGCCCTGTCCGTGGTCAGGACGCAGTCCTCCACCTTGTCCCGGGCCTGCTCCAGGGACTTCCTGGCCTCGCTCAGACCGGCCTTGGCGGAACGGTATTCCGCTCGGGCGCGATCCAGCTCGCTGCGGCTGGTATGCTCCTTCTCGTAGAGATCCTGAATGCGGCGATAATCGCTTCGTGCCCGATCCAGGACGGCTTCCCTCCGTTCCACCTCGCTCTGCCTGCGCTGGGCCTCGAGCCGGTAATCACTGCAATCCAGGCGGGCCACGACCTCTCCGGCCTCTATTCGCTGTCCCATTTCCACGGCAATGGAGCGGATTCTGCCGTCGACCTCAAAACTGAGCGGAATGGTTTCCGCGGCCCTGGCCGTTCCGGCGAAGCTGCGCTCTTGCTCTATGGAGACAGTCTTCGCTTGGAGCACCCGCACCGTCTTGGCCTGTTCCCCCTGTCCCTCACTGTCTTCCGTTCCCGGGCCGCAGCCCCCCAAAAGGGCAAGCAGCACCGTAAGAACGATCCCCAGAGCAGCCACTCGTCTCATGGCACGGTCTCCTCGCGCGTCGGCATGTTCTTGCGCAGCGGTCGGCATTCGGATCCAAGCGGGGTTGTTTGAGGAACGAGCTCATTCCCTGCCCACAAAAAAGGGGCGGAAGTGCGAGGCATCCAGCCCCAGGCAGGCGTCGATGCGGCGCAGCAAGGTTCCCCCGTCTTCGGGGAGCCGACCGTGGAGGGCGATGTAGTTGCTGTAGTGATCGCTGGTGAGTCTTGTAGAGGCATCCGTGTTCTCCAGGAAAAGTCGGGCCTCGCACAGGACCTCGTGCGGGCCGAGCACGGTAAAGCGGCCCTGTTCCACTTTTTTGAGCAGGGCGGTGTTCACCTTGGGCACAAAGGTGCGCAACCGGATGAACTCCGGCTGAACGGCGTTCACCACCGCCGCCGTGTTCAGGGCGTGTTCCCGGCTCCTGTCCTTTCCCCCTATTCCCAGCATCACGTAGGTGCTGTTCTCGATTCCCGCNTNGCGNAGCATGAGGCCCGCCTCGATCTGCTGCCGGCTGTCGCACCCCTTGCGCACTGAGGCCAGGACCTCGTCGTCGCCGCTCTCCAGGCCCACGTGGATGCGCGTGAGCCCTGCCCCGGCCAGCCGCTCCAGGCCCTGCTCCCCTTTTTCCAGGACGTACTTGGCCGAGCCGTACACCGTCATCCGCTCCAGGCTCGGAAAGAGCTCTCGGGCCTGCTGAAGCACCTGGGTCAGATCTTCTGCGGGCATGGCGATGCTGTTGCCGGCGGGGAAGAAGATACTCCGAAAGCAATCGCCGTAGAGGCGCCTTGCCTCGCGCAGGTCCTCCACGATATCGGCTACGGGACGGACCCTGTAGCGCGGCCCCTTCTTGTACACCGTGCAGAAGGTGCATTTGTTGTGCGGGCAGCCCACTGTTGCCTGAATCAGGAGGCTGTCGGCCTCACTGGGTGGTCGGTAGATTGGGCCTTGATAGCGCATAAAACCTTCGGATTACGGGTCTGCACAGGGCCAAGGGCTGAGGTGCAAGGGTCCATGACCCGAGATTAAGGAGTCAGCACCCAAAATACAAGGAGCGGAGCAAATCCGTCGATAAGACCCAGATATTTCCCTCTCTTGCCTTATCACCTCACTTGTCACTCCTCACTCATCGCTCAACACTCACCTCAAATAATCCCCCCGCCGATGGAGAGTCGAACAAAGCTGAGGATCAGGGCGACCACGGAACAGACGAGCCCGGTCTTCGCTCCCGCGCGACCAGGGCCGTTCAGGGAAAGAAAACCGAGGACCACGCCTATTGCGGAAAAGGGGATCACGAACCAGTTGAGGATTCCCAGGAGGGGAATAAAGGCGACACACATGGCAATAAGGGCAACTATGCCCCAGATCGCGCTGATAAGACCCATCCGTCTCTCCTTTACCGAAATGTTTCTCGCATTGTATGGATCAGAGCCTACATCCCAGGATCGGGATTTGGCAAGCGATGGGTCCTTTGGAGGGCTCCCGGATCGGACTGCTCACTACGTAACCATTCAGGGGGCAGGATAGGCGGACTACAAAGCCTCAGAGAGCATTTTTTCTCACCGCTGAGGGGGCTGAGGAGGCGCAGAGAGATATTTTTTGCTTTGCGGTGAGGTGCCGCAAAGCAAAAGGGCTCAGCCCTGGCGTGAAAGCGAATCGGGACTCCAGCCAAGCGGAGCCATATTAACCTTTGCCCCTTCTCAGGGCAAAGGATAAAGCTTCTTCCTCCGCCTCCTTCCCTCCGCGTTCTCCGCTTGCCCGGTTAAACCGGGGACCCCTTTGGGATGTTTAACTGAGGCGCCTCGGCGGTGGCTACTCTTCCTGCCGCAGAAGCGCATAACGACCCCCGTGAAGGCTTACCTCACTACCCTTTCGGCTTGTTGAGGACTCCTTCAACAAACGCCTACCCCCTGTACTCGGGACAGTGTGTTCCCGCAAGCTTTTCCAGCATCCTGCCCAGCCCCGTGCCCAGGGCGAAAATCGAGCCCATGCTCAGATTTCTCTCCGCATTGGCGTCGAAGAGTACGCTCAGGTGGGAATCGAGCCCCTCATCGGGATACCAATAGGCAATCATTATGGGAACCAGGGGCAAAACATAGAGCACTGCGGCGATGTCCGCCTCCGCGCCGTTTTCTGGGCGTGTGCCGCGGAACATCCCCAGCAGATCCCGAAACAGCTCTGGGCAGGTGTCCGCAACCTGTTTGAGCGGCTTTTCGCAGCGTTGGCCGAACAGCCCCTGCCAGGAAATGCCCTGGGACAGCTCGCGCAGCGGCTTCCACTGGCCATTGGGCCGGGCTCCCGAAGCGTTCAGGACGTAATCCAGCACCGGAACGGCTACCCAGTAATTGGTATGAATGGCTGTGTGCAGGCCGCCCTCCCGGTCCACGGCAACATCCATGCCCAGCGCCTCGAGGCGCAGGCGGCTTCCGTCATAGCTGCCTCCGAGCCTTTCCGCGGCTGCGGACAGATCCAGGCTCGCGACCCCGCGCTGCAGCTCCTGCATCCGCTGGGCCATCTCACGCTCCGAGGCCTCCACGGGATCGATGGGCTTTTCTTCATCCTCTGTGGAGGGAATGACACNGGGATCCACGCGGGGACACTCCGCAAGGTTCCTCTGGCCCCTGAACACGGCCGCGGCAAAGGCCATGCAGGTCGTTTCCCCGCACTGGCCGCAATTGGAATTGTCCAGGAGCTGAAATATCTGTATGGGGCTCTGGGGTGTGGACATAATCGGTCTCCTGAGTACGTGTCGGCCATCTCGTGTCACTAACAATGTATCCGTAACACCACGTTCCTCTTTGTCAAGCGGCCGCGCCGATTGCGCCAGTGCGGGGGCACTCCCGGCCTCGGGATCCGGTTGAGGACGCTGAGCACCTCAGGCAAACGCGCTCCTTGAGCTGAAGCTCAATCCCTCTTACTCCATGCGGGATCTTGGTCCATCCGCATCAGAGACCCAGCCCCTCTCACTTGACGACACAAAGGGGGTGTGGAAAAATTTCAATACACTCCTTTCCCGGGCCGACCCGGGCACAACCAAGCATGAAAAGCGAGGCGAAGGCGGGTGGACGCTGAAGCGCAGGTTTCATCCCGGGTTTCACATGATGGGGTACACAACACCTCCTCGACCCTCCGTGAACAACCTGTGTTCAAGGCAGAATCCATATGACGCGTTTCCAGTCGGCACTGGGCTCAAATTTCGCCTATTGCGTTTCAACAAGGGCGAGGTCTATATGAAACTCAGCTAAACGCTCCATCCGTCGAACCTCACGACCAATTCCTCAACAATTCAACAAGTTAGACACATTTTCATATAAAAACACCGGCTCCCTTCTTCTCAGGGATTCCCAACATTGCCTCTGCGAGAGGCGCAAGGAGGATCTATGATCAAGGTACTCATCAAAAGACATGTCCCCGCGGAGAAGGGCAAACAGATTCTGCCCCTTTTCAAGAAAATGCGTTCCATGGCCATGGATCAGCCGGGGTACATTTCGGGAGAAACACTGCGCAACTACAACGATCCGGAGGAGTACCTGGTCATCAGTGTCTGGAACTCCCCGGAGGACTGGCAGAGCTGGCTCCAAAGCAAGGAACGGCAACAGGTGCAGGAGGAGATCGACGGCATTCTGGGTGGAAGGACGGAATACGCCATCTACCATCACGGGCTCTAGTGTCTTGCCAAGCGTGAATTGTCGTATTTTGTAAATCCTGCATAACCACTTGTGTGTTATGGTTCGGGGTGGTCTCTGTAAATAGGGCAAGACACGAGCTTCGCTTCTTCTTGTGACAAAAGAAGAAGCAAGAAAATCAGAAGATTATTGCACCACCTTTTTGTTTCTTTTTTTGAAAAAGAAACGGACCTCAGTGTCTTGTCTCCAAAAAGCTACTTTATTCTTTTATGTCTCAGCCGTTATTTTTTGAAATCCTCTTTTACGACACTTGAAACGTGACAAGACACTAGGGGCCTGCTGAAACTCCTTTTCAGGCAGCACCGCCGGAATGGGGGCCACTGTCCCAAATCCAACTGGTGATGGGAAATGGCCCCCAACGGAAACCGAACAATCCCGAGACAAGAACACGTCCCGACAGGCGGGGTGCTCGGGCGCATCCCGCCTGTCTTTCTTTTCCGCCCGATATGACTCAGGGATCATCGTGCAAGGATAATGCGTCCCAGCTTTTGATATTACGGCCAGGAGGGGGTGAGCGGCCCCGCAAGGGCTATACTTCAGCAGAGTGAGAACCATTCAGTTTATCCCGCAAAAAGACGAGGCAGGGCAGGCTATGGAGCAGGGAAAATTCTGGATTGCGATCGGCGACTTGCACGAATCCGCGAAAAATATCGCGCGAATACCGGATGCGGACCATGCCGAGGGGATCATTGTCACCGGAGACCTCACCAATGCCGGTGACAACCAAACAGCGGACCGCATCCTGGAGCAAATAGCGGAGGTAAACCCCACTCTATACGTCCTGTTCGGCAACATGGACAAGAAGGGGGTGCAGAGCCTGCTTCAGGACAAGAACGTGAGTATCCACGCCAGGGGCACGCGCCTCAACCAAAGCATCGGACTGGCCGGAGTGGGCGCTTCCCTCCCCACACCCTTCGGCACACCCTCCGAGGTGTCCGATGAAACGCTCGCCGATTGGCTGCAACAGGCCGTCAGCGAAGTCGAACACCTGCCGCGCACCATTCTGGCCACGCACAATCCGCCGCTCAACACGGTGACGGACAGGCTCTCCAACGGAAGCCACGTGGGAAGCCGCAAGCTGCGCGAGTACATCGAGGCATCGCAGCCCGATGTTGTCGTTACGGGCCATATCCACGAGGCCGTCGGGGAGGAACGGATCGGAGCGAGCAAGGTCATCAATCCGGGCCCCTTGCAAACTGGGGGGTACACCCTCATCCGGCAGAACGGGGACGGCGAGCTCCACGCGGAGCTGCACAGACTCGGCAATTAACCCGGATCCTTCCGGAGGCCGTTTCACCCGGCACCCTTTGCCCCGGATCTCGAAACGCTCGCCCCTCCTACCCTTCTCTCTCGGGCGATGGTGCATCGTGCCATTCCCCGCGAAGGTCCTCCACATCCACGTTTTCCCGTGATTTGCCCGGCTGGGACGGAAGGTGAGGCATGCGGTTGAACGAACACAGAAAGGAAACACTCCGGTCATGACGGAAGAAGAACACCCCCCCACTCAGACCGGGGGCGCCTATCCACAACAGACTGTGAGCAAACCGCTCGCGATCGCGAAATGGTCCTTTTGCGGAGCGCTGCTTGGCGTCTTGATCCTCCACCCCCTGATCATGCTCCTGGGAAACCTGATGCAGCAGGACACCCTGCAATGGGCCCTCTTCTTCCGGACAGCCCGCCAGGAGTTCCTACGCAGCTTCACCCCGGCCATGCTCCCCTGGACCCTGGGATTCGCCGCAGCTAGCGCGCTCGCGGGCGCGCTCTACGGGAGAATGCGTGAGCTCACCCTGGAGCTGGCGCGTCGCGAGGAGCTCTTCCGCCTGATCACCACCTCCGCTCGCGACGGCATCCTTCTCATCGATGAGCGCGGCGAAATCCGCTTTTCCAATCCCGGGGCCACTTCCCTCACCGGATACGATCCATCCGCCCTGCTTCGCCGCGGAGTACAAGAAGTAATCCTTTCCCCGGACCCGGATCCTGCTGAATCCGGCGGGAAGACTTCCGCCTCAGGCCTTTCCCTGCCCTACCAGAGTCCTTCCGAGACCAGCCTGCTGAGAAGCGACGGCTCACATATACCCGTGGAAGTCACTGTGGGGAACGGGGCGCACAGGGAAGGCAACAACGAGGTAATCGTTGTGCGCGACATCTCCGAGCGCAAACGGCTGGAGCGGCTGCGCCGGGACACGGAAAGGGTTGTCCGCCACGATCTCAAGGCTCCCCTGAACACCATTATCGGGTACTCCCGGATTCTCCTGCGGGAGGACATCACCGGCATGGACCCGCGCAAACCGGCGGAGGCCATTCAGCAGCAGGGCGAGCGCATGCTGCACATGATCGACCACTCCCTGGATCTCTTCCGCATCGAGGAGGGCAGCTACGAGCTCAGTCCGGAATGGTTCGATCTGGAGCCGGTACTGCATTGTCTGGCGCGGGAGCACGGGGCCCTGAAAAGGACCCGCAACCTCACCGTTGAATTGGAGGTTGCCTGTGAGCCCGAGGGCGCATGGGGCTGCCCGATACGCGGGGAACAGCACCACATCGAGTCCATGCTCTCCAATCTGCTCCAGAACGCCCTGGAGGCCTCGCCGGAGGGGGGCACTGTCGCCGTCAGGGCGAAAAGCGCCGAAAACCGGATCCTGGTCACCATCCATAACAGCGGTGAAGTTCCGCAGCAGATCAGGGACCGCTTCTTCGAGCCCCACGCCACCTGGGGCAAGTCCGACGGGACGGGGCTCGGCACCTACAGCGCCAAGCTCCTGGCCCGGGCCCACGGGGGCGATATCGGCTTCAGCAGCTCACCCGGGGAGGGGACCCGCGTCTGGGTCGACCTCCCCCCCGATCCGGATCAAGCGGACTGATTAACCGCAGGGCCTTTCCCTCGCCGAACAGGCGGTCACTGCAAGCTCGCCCCGATCCGCAACAGAGCGCACAGAGCCGCCGCCAGAATCATCCTCGCGAACAGGAGGATGAAGGCCGTCCCCGTCTCATGGGTAGCGGTTGGTGGCAAAATGAAAGGGCACCAGTTTTACGATTTTTTTGATGCCGGATTCATCGAACCCTCTAAACGGAAACCCTGAACGGGGAACCCAGAACGGCGAACGGGGGAAGGAGACCCCCCTTCCATTCCATTTGACCCCCGCATCACGCAAACAGGCCGAGCCGAATTCTTCAGGTCAAGCCCCGCTTTCACCCCGGCCCTACTTCTTGAAGGCCTGCGTCCCGGTGATGTGCCTGCCCAGAATCAGGGTATGGATGTCGTTGGTCCCCTCATAGGTGTACACGCTCTCGATATTGGCCATGTGCCGGATGGGGGAGTAATCCAGGGAAACCCCGTTGGCACCGAGCAGCTCGCGGGATGTGCGGGCGCACATCCTGGCCACGGAGACGTTGTTCTTCTTGGCGAAGGAGATCTGCTCCGGGATCGCCTTGCCCTCGTCCAGCACGCGCCCCACTCTGTGGGAGACGAGCTGGCCCTTGCCGATCTCCATGAACATGTGCACCAGCTTGTCCTGAACCAGCTGGAAGGAAGAGAGGGGCTCGCCGAACTGGTTGCGCTGCTTGCAGTAGTTCAACGCCGTGTCGTAGCAGTCCATGGCCGCTCCCAGGCCGCCCCAGGAGATCCCGTAGCGGGCCTGGTTGAGACAGCTGAAGGGCGCCTTGAGCCCCAGGGCGTCCGGCAGCCTGTTCTCATCGGGGACGGGGCAGTTGACCATGCCCAGCTCGCCCACGCCCCCGGCGCGCATGGAGCCTTTCTCGTCCAGGGAGCTCTGGGTAAAGCCCTTGGTCCCGGACTCCACGATGAAGCCCTTGATCTTGCCGTCCCGGGTATCCTTGGCGAAGACCACCGCCATGTCCGCGATATCCGCCTCGGTGATCCAGGTCTTGCTTCCGTTGAGGATCCACTGACTCCCGTCCCATTCCGCTGTGGACTCCATGGATCCCGGGTCCGAGCCGTGGTTGGGCTCGGTCAGGCCGTAGCAGCCGATGGTTTCTCCGCTGGCGAGCTTGGGGAGCCAGTGTTGCCTCTGCTCCTCGCTGCCGAAGCGCCAGATGGGATACATGACCAGGCCCGTGGTTACGGCCACGAAACTGCGCAGGGCGCTGTCCACGCGCTCCACCTCTTGACAGATGAGCCCGAATTCCATGTAGTTGGCTCCGGGACAGTCGTATTCCGTGGGCAGGAAGGCGCCCAGCATGCCCAGATCGCCCATTTGCGGGGCCAACTTCCTGATGTCCAGGGGTTTTTCCCCGTGGAAGGCCTCGGCCACGTAGGGCTCCACTTCCTTGCTCAAGTATTCCCGCACCGAGCTTCGAACAAGTTTTTCCTCCTTGCTCAGCAGGTCGTCCAAATTGAAAAAATCCACACCCTTGAAAGCCATGTGTCGCTCCTGTTCTCGGTTAACGCATTTGCTTCGCGCTATATGTTTTTCCTTTCAGCATAAGAGCTTTCCCCGGTCTGTTCATCACCCCCCTATTGTCCAAGGCCTAGGAATTCATCAGAATTTCAGGGAAAAATGTTCGCACTGGCCTCCACGCAGATCAAGACCCATTTAGCATTATCATCCGGCATCCGATCTCTGGTATCCGTCCTCAGTCCTCTGTCGTCTCGCCTCCGGCTACGGTACGAACCACTTCCAAAGCCGGCTCCTGCAGCTTTTCCCGGAAGCGCAGCCCGATGGCCGTCTCCAGCATCTCCCGGCTCAAAACCCTGTTCATTCCCGCCAGGGCCGCGAGGGAGGCCAGGGCCCAGTTGGGCTCCTTGATCCCCATGGCCCCCATGTCGATCTCCTTGACCGTGGCCTCGGTCCGGGGAATCTCCACCTCGGGCACCTTGAGCACGAGCGTTTCCGCGGAAAGCGTGTCGAAGAGCTTTTTGCGCCGCTTCACCCCGTCCTCGGCCAGGGCCACGACCACGGAAGGCCGGGTGATGCCGGTGTAGGCGATGGTTTCCGGGGACAGGATGGTTTCGCTCACGGAGTGCCCGGTGAGCACGGTGATGGGATAGTCGTTCTTCTGCGTGGCCTGATGCCCGGCTGTCATCGCCGCCAGGCACAGGAGCTCCCCAGCGGTCACCACCCGCTGTCCGGCGGCGCCGAGCAGGACCGCTTCCACTCGCTCCTCTTCCGGGGCCGTAAAGCGCGGCTCGATCGCCACGGGCAGCTTGGC
>JGI1684J13235_1000364_pt1 | contig 17101 bp, 12 predicted proteins | sample PonA232FremontCA_2_FD_13235 | JGI IMG/M metagenome (IMG submission 13235) | reverse complement strand
CCATATACAAGGAGCAAGGGCAATCTCGACTACGAAGTAGCGAGAAATTTTGAAACCGCAGTGTATATTAATACATGAGGATTTCAAAGGCTTAAAGCTTTGATGTAGATGGGTGAGTTTTCGTCCAAGCACTAATTAAAAGACCATGCCTGTTTATGTTTTTGTACCAAACTTCCTTAATCTATACAGAGGTAATACAATGAAAATGATTGGCGGTACATGCTTATTGCTTACATGTTTTTGTGTACTTGCATGTTCTCCGAAGGGACCACACCAGATGGAAATGGTTCTTTCTCAAGTTCCGGTTCCAACAGGTTTCTACTTGAAGACCCAACAAAAACTGCAAGCGGTTCAGCACTGGAAATCCCTGGCCTCGGATGTGGCTGAAAAAATACACAACAGGCTGGACAAGAAAAACACTATACTGAATAAATCCATATATGTAGCACCTTCAGGTAACACACCTTTTGAACAGGGATTTAGAAAGCTGCTCATTTCCCAGTTGGTAAAAGAGGGGTTAAATGTGACCCCAAAAAACAAGGATCAGATGTTGCTCAGTTTCGAGGTGGAGACATTCAAGCACCAGGACAGGTTAAAGACAACAAAATACGGGACCTATACGACCTTGCTTCCGGGTATGTCCACAAAAAAACTGGAGAATTCGGCAGAAGCGAACAAAATAAAAGGCGATCCCAGAAAGAATATGGAGGCAGGGAAATATATTTTGGAATTGCCGCAGAGAGAGATCATGATAACTACATCCCTGATGTACCAAGGCGAGTTTTTAGCCAGGGATTCTTCGGTTTTTTATATCAATGACAAGGAATGGTGGCACTATAACAAAAGAAAGAAGGAAAACGACTATAATGTTAAGACTTATCAAATAGTTGCTGATTAAGGAGAGTTAAATGAAAAAAATATCAATGTTTGTTTTTTTTCTCCTTTTTACTGTTGTTTTAGCTCGAGCGGTCAATGCGGAAATTGTACCATTCTATAAATCCGCATCCTATTTGGGAGATGCTGCAAAAACCATTGCTTACAAGCTGGATCAAAATTTGAATCACAGGCTTAACAGGTCCACGCCAATAATCAAGACTAGTTTGGTAAATATTGATAACATGAAAAAATCTTCCACCCTGGGAAGATATCTTGGTGACCAAATCGGAAATGAATTTTCCAATTACGGATATAAAGTAAGCGAACCAGGAGTTAGAAAAGACTCCGTATTAATGAAAAAAGGTAAAGGTGAGTTCGCACTTACCAGGGATGTTGAAAAAGTGCTCCCGGACAATGCAAGCCAGGCCCTTATAGTGGGCACCTATTGCCAGGGCAAGAGATATGTGGATGTGTCGGTAAGGATAGTAAGTACAATGGATCAGTCAATCATCTCTTCCAGTAATATAAGGATAAGAAAAACTCCATCCATAAAGGACATGCTGAAAGAAAGCACATATGAGGTGTCGGGGAGAAATGATTCCGAGACCAAGGACTCCGGCACAAATGATTCCGAACATTCAGGGCCATACCAGAGTGGGAAAGTGGAACTGGACAAACAATCCATTATAGATACAAGAATTATTCAAAAAAGGCTTCGCAAACTGAATTATTATCATGGATGCATTGACGGGATCTGGGGGCCCAAGACCCAAAAGGCAATGGAAAAATTTAAAAAGGCAAACAATGTTTCCAATCCCAAAGAATGGAACATGGAAACACAGAAAGAATTGTTCAGTTTACCTTGAAACCCGGAGCTTGAACACAATGATTTTGCGAGAACCACACCGTAAATATGGACAGGAATTGTATATGAAAAGGGCTTTTCTTGGGATATTCCTTGGTGCACATTCATGTCTTGTACGGAAGTTTGCAAATATAATCAAGGTCTGAATACTATGGAAACAAATTATTATTTCACACCTCTTTATAAATACAAATGGAAGCTAAAAGGGGATATGCCGCTTGTAAACATCGAATCCCCTCAGGAAGTGATTGAGCATAAATATTGTTTGCCAGAGAGATACAAGGTGATAACTGAATAAATCCGGTACAGCAGTACCCTTGCTATTGGAGGAAAAACAACCTTGAAAAAAAATATCCAGGAGAATAAATCCATGAAATATTCAAGTGTATTGGCTATATGTTTATTTTTAACCGCGTTTCTTGTTAGCGGTTGTTCGCACATCAAAAACCTGGATTTTGGCTTCAAGGAATCGAAAATTAACAGGGATTCCAAGTTGATAGAGCTAAATTACAGGGCGGCTCGAATCTTGAGTCAAAAATTGCAGAAAAACCGAATCAATGAAGCTCCCATGTTGGTTTCCACATTTGTCAATCTGGACAATGTCAATTCTGCAAATTCCCTGGGAAGGCTTATTCCACAGCAAATCAGCTCCAAATTGACCCAGCTGGGCTACAGGCCCCTGGATATTCGGCTAAGGGACAGGAATATTTTAGTCCGCGAAAAGAAGGGAGAAATAGCACTCTCCAGAAAAATTGAGGATATTTCTTTACAACATTCAGGAAGGACTATTTTGGTAGGCACGTATTCTTTCCTGAACCAAAAGATATTTGTAACAGTAAAAGTCTTGCGTTGCAGGGACAGCGCTACGCTAGCCGCCTATGATTACGTATTGCCCTATGAAAAGGATAATAAAATAAGACCGTCAGTATTAACAGATTATATGTAGAAATACAGTGTAAAATCTGACTTGCATTATTACGCCCCGGCGTAATATCGGCTTGATATTCTGATAAGCCAAGGAGCCTGAATTTGATTCTTTCAGGCTCAGCAATAAATCAAATTCAGGCAATTTCCTGCATTTTTTTTCCTAATTCACTTCCATAGTCCTGGCAGGCTTTAATTCCTTCTTGATCGGAAATTTTCTTTTCCTTAATCAAAAGATGCCCTAAGCTTGTCATATTCATATTATAAACATTTTCCATAGTATCAAAAATAATTGAAGCAGCATCGCCTGAATGCGTGTAGGATCCGAATGCACCTCCAACCTTGTTTTCCAATCCAGCTTCCTTGGCCAGGAACAAAAATTGTTTCATTCCCTCGGTCATATCTCGGTGATATGTAGGACATCCGAAAATGTAAGCGTCATAACCTTCCATATCTTTGATGTTTTTTATTTCAGACACTTTTTTCAAATCTGCTTGGTAACCAGACATCCGCAGGCCCTCAGCTATATATTCTGCCATGGTTTGGGTGTTACCTGTACGGCTAACATACGCTATTAATGCTTTCATAGTAGTTGCTCCTAAAATGTTATGTATTTTTAAATCAATATATTAGAATAGTGTAATCAACAAGAAAATAAAGGTCAACAATGATTAAATAGTATTTTGACCCGAATGTTTAACAGGATGCGGGACCGGTTTGTTATACTCATAAAACCAGCAACCTTTGTCTTTGGAGTACTGGGCATGCTTCCTCATGCCCTTTTTACTGCAAAATCAGATTTACATCCTTTCCAAAATGTATTTGATTACCTGCTGTTAGTAAGTTTTGCTGGACAAACTTGAACAAACAAAAGCTGAAAAATTTTGTTTGGCGCGATTTTTTTGGATATGCTTGAATTCGGGTGGACTTAATATTGATGGGCAATGCAGGATTCGAACCTGCGGCCTCCAGCTCCGGAGGCTGGCGCTCTATCCAACTGAGCTAATTGCCCGATCTTTTATCTGTAAAAGGGTTTACAACGATTGTCAAGTCCAGCTGGCTCGGTTAAACCTAAAATTTGCCCATGCTGTTAAAAACAAAATCTCTAGACTCCAATATCTTGAATATAGTTCCCAGTTTTATATGTATGGAAAACTATAAAGATGGTCAAAAATCCACTTAACACTCCCAGTTGGTAAACCTAGTCTGCTCCGATTTGAAAACAACATCACAACATGTTAACTCTCATTGCCCAGCGGGATAAGGAAGCGTGGGCATTCTCGTCATCTAAACCTTTGTTGCGAGGGCAATCTCGACTACGAAGCAGTGAAAAAGATCCCTTAATTACTGAATAACAGGCTTTCAACTTTTATTCTTACTTAAACACGTAACCACATCTTTCATATAACAAGGCTACTTATTTACATATGAGACCCTTGTATCGAAAAACATTAAAAAAAATTCTCAAAATTAAGGCCTATTTTTGGTTGAAGGCTTGAACTTAGTGAGTTAAGTTTTCATCCCGGAAAGATATATTTTTCTGGATTCTTACAGATCACCCAAAGGAGGATAATTATGGCTAACAACACCTTGACCTGGCACGGACATGCAAATTTTCAAATCGCCACCCCCAACTTGAACCTGATTATCGATCCCTGGTTTGAAGGTAATCCATCCGCCTGCATCGGATTCGATGCCTGTGAAACCATGGATCTTATCCTTGTTACCCACGACCACGCGGATCATACCGGCCAAGCAGTGGAGATGGCAAACAAGACCGGGGCCAATGTGGGCGCTATCGTGGGCACCGCACAAAAATTGATTCAGGACGGAGTGCCTGAAGACCAGATCATCAACGGTATTGGCTTTAATATAGGCGGCACTGTTGAATTCCAGGGCATAAACATAACCATGGTGCAAGCCTTTCATTCTTCGGAATCCGGGGCTCCTGCAGGATACATCATCACCCTGGAAGACGGCTACTGTCTGTATCATGCCGGAGACACCGGGATTTTCAGCAGCATGGAATTGTTTGGACAGCTATACGACATTGACCTGGCTATACTTCCCACAGGCGGTATATTCACCATGGATTCCAGGCATGCGGCACTGGCCTGCAAGATGCTGAACTGCAAGGAAGTCGTTCCCATGCACTGGGGATCCTTCCCTATTCTGGAACAGGATACCGCCAAATTGCAGCAGGAACTGCAAAAGGCCGAGTCAAACACCAAACTAAGAGAACTGCAGCCTGGTCAAAGTATCGAGATTCAAAAAGGATAGAAGACAGGAGATGCAAACAAGCTTTTTTGAACAGTTTTTTTCCTCCAGGGCCTTTGAGTTCTTGATAAAATCCATCGACTTGGCCCTGGAGGAAGACGGGAAGGATCTCACTTCCCAGGGCCTATTCAAGGAATCTGATAAAATGCAGGCCCTGATTTTAGGCAAGGAAAACTGCATCCTGGCCGGATTGCCGCTTATTGAATTAATTTTATCCCGAACCGGGAGCGATACAGACAACTATCAGGTGAGCAAATTCAAGACAGAAGGCGAAAAAGTGGAAGCAAACTCCAGAATTGCCGCTATTGAAGGCTCCGCCTTGACCATCCTGAAGTGCGAAAGGGTAGTACTAAACTATCTTTCCCACCTCTCCGGGATCGCCACGCTCACAAACAGTTTCGTACAGGAACTTACTGGCAGTGTCAGCAAAATAACCGACACCCGCAAGACACTGCCCGGCCTGAGGTATCCGGAGAAATACGCGGTAAAAGTTGGAGGAGGATGCAATCACCGTTTGGATTTGCAGGATATGCTCCTGATAAAAGACAACCATATAGACAGGGCAGGCGGCATTTCAAAAGCTGTCAGTAAAATCCGGGAAAGATACCAACCCTGTCCGCCCATTGAAGTGGAATGCAGAACAGAAGCGGATGTTGACGAGGCAATAGCCTGCAAAGTGGACAGGATAATGCTGGACAATATGGAACAATCCCAAATAAAAGGCGCTCTTGCCAAAATTCCCCGGGAAACCGAAAGCGAGATCAGCGGAGGTGTTTCCCTGGACAATATTCGGGAAATCGGAGTATTGGGGGCTAACTACATATCCTGCGGTTTTCTGACTCACTCCGCTTATAGCGTAGATTTAAGCATGCAATTGTTCAAAGGGGAGACTCCTTAATGTTGCAAAACAGGGAAAGATTCAAGACTCAGGTTTTAATAATAGGTACCGGCATATCCGGGTGCACAGCTGCTATTGAACTCGCGGACAAGGGAGTGCAAGTAACCATGATTACCGCGGGTGCCAGATTGGACAACGGCAATACACCCCAGGCCCAAGGGGGTATAATCTTTAACGAATATGACGAGTCTCCGGAACTGCTCCAAGAAGATATTTATACCGCTGGCTGGAATTGCAACTACGAGAAGGCGGTTAAACACATCTCCCAAAAAGGCCCTGAAATTGTGCGGGAAATCCTGTTGGACAAACTGCAAATACCTTTTGAGAAAAACCGGGAAGGAGAACTCAAGCTCACCCGGGAAGGAGGGCACAACAGGCCCAGGATACTTTATTGCGCGGATTATACCGGCAGGAGCATTATTGACGGATACATTACAAAAATAAACAACAACCCCAATATCAATGTTCTCACCAACCGCACCGCGGTGGATCTCTTAACCAGTCACCACCAATCCACCAGCCAGGAATTTCAGTACCAGCTAAACAACCAATGCGTAGGGGCATACGTATTCAACCAATACACCTACGAAGTTGATACGGTAATGGCGGATTTCACTATCCTGGCTACCGGGGGCGTGGGCCAAATCTTCCTGCACACCACAAATTCCCCCTGTTCCATAGGTTCCGGAGTCACCATGGCCCACAGAAGCGGAGCCAAGACAATGAACTCGGAATTTGTCCAATTCCATCCCACTGCACTTTTTCAACGCGGTGGCCAGCAATTCCTGATCTCGGAAACGGTAAGGGGGGAAGGGGCAAAATTTATCCGTATAGATGGCAAACCCTTTATGAAGGAATACGATTCCCGCGGGGATCTTGCTCCCAGGGACGTTGTCACCAGGGCCACCATCCAGGAAATGCTGGAAACCGGAGACGATTTCGTATATCTGGATGCGGCAAACTATATCTCCAGGGATCTTCCCAGCAGGTTCCCCACAATATACAACAAGTGCCTGGAACTGGGGATAGATATCAATAAGGACCCCATACCGGTTGTACCTGCTGCCCACTTCTTTTGCGGGGGGATTTTGGTGGACCTGGAAGGCAAATCAACCCTGAACCGGTTGTATGCAGTCGGAGAATGCAGTTGTACCGGTGTACACGGGGCAAACAGATTGGCCAGCACTTCCCTGCTGGAAGGTGTCCTATGGGGCAAACAGGCCGCGGAATCCATCCACCGCAAAATCCAGAAAAAGAATCATTTGAATAAAAAACTCATGGAGAGCATCCTTGACTGGACCCATGTGGGAAACGATGAAAACGAAGACCCTGCACTGATAACCCAGGACTGGTTAACCATAAAACACACCATGTGGAACTATGTGGGAATAGTACGAACGGATTCCCGCTTGAAAAGGGCTGTAGAAGACTTTGCAAACTTGAGCAAGCGGCTTTATGAATTCTACAGGAATACACCCATAAGCAAAGAGTTGATTGAGCTCTTCCATGGATGCCAAACTGCGATTTTGATAACTAACGCCGCGAGAATGAACAAAAAGAGTCAAGGCTGTCACTACAGGCCGGAATAATATGTCGGAATTTAACACAAAACCGTATTCAGGTGCTGAAAAAGGTTCGGTATTGATTTTGATCCTGCTTATTATTAGTGTCCTGATGGTATCGGTCATGGAGAGCATGCATCTTATGCAGGTGGATAGACTCAGTTCACGCATATTTCAGAGCTCATTCCGGACCCGGTCCATATCTAAATCCGGCACTGCAATAGCCAAATTCCTCCTGGCCCGGGACAAAAAAAAAGACGAAGAAGAAGATAAGAGTTCCGATCATCCGGGAGAAGCATGGGGTAAATTCCCCGAACACGAGGGAGTTGCAACACCCACTCTGGAAACTGGAAGATTCAACGGCACTATAACGGACGAACAAAGCAAATTCCCGATCAATTATTTAATTAATGAAGACGGCGAATACAGGAAGGACTACAAGAAAATACTGCTGCGGCTCTTGAAACGCAAACCCTTTTCCCTAAAGGATACAAAGGCCCAGAAAATAGTACAGGCAACCAAGGACTGGCTCGACAAGGACAATGCCCCCACAGGGGAATTCGGGGCGGAAAAAAACTATTACCTGAGCCGCAAGAACAAAGGCTCCTGCAAAAACGCCCCTATCACCGCACTGAGTGAATTACGGCTCATAAAATACATATCCGGAAAAATCTATAAAGGAGACAAGGACAACCCGGGATTAAAAGATTTGCTAACAGTACATTCCAATGGCAAAATAAACATCAATACGGCAGGGGAACACCTCTTGGCAGCCATGGTAAAGACCACTGTAAATAAAGAGACTGCCAGGGAATTCGCCAAAACCATGCTCAAATATCGCAAGGACAAGACGCACTACGATTTTCTTTCCGAGTCGGATTGGTACAGGAACAGGATGGCAGGATACAATGACATCCAACTGCCCGGAAAAATAGTAACTACAAAAAGCGATTACTTTACGGTAAAAATAAACGGCAGCATAGGTGAATACTCCAGTTCTAAACACACAGTGCTTAAAAGAGAAAAGGATGATAAAAAGATCAAATTCAAGACTCTTATAACCGAGGTGAGGTAATCATTCTAATTGTTCACGGTTACGTATTTACGTTGTTGCGTGATTAGATAAGAACAAGAGCCTAAATCTTGATATTCCAGAATTGAGAGAAGGTTCTCGCTACTTCGTAGTCGAGATTGCCCTCGCTACTTCGTAGTCGAGATTGCCCTTGCTGTGTTATGCACTGGAGGGCACAGGAATTAACTGGATTTGTCAATAAAAACCGTTAAAGCGTGATATAATGCAAAAAACAATCTTAAGTATAGATCTGGGTACAGCTTGGGTCAAAATACTCAAAACCCAAGTGGGAATCAGAAACGAATCAGTTCTCAACTTCAAGCTCGTACGCGTATATCCTGAAGACACACCGGATTCAATTGCCAACAAAGTATATAACGCTGTTGAGCAAAACGACCTGTTTGCAGACCAAAACCTGCTTGCGATAAACAGCGGGGATGCACTCTATCAGGAGCTTACCTTTCCTTTTACCCAACAAAACAAGATTAAACAAGTCCTGCCCTTGGAGTTGGAAGCCAATATCCCAGTAAATCTTTCTGACTATAGTTGGAACTATTACCTTACCAATACAGGGGGCAAACAGTGCAAGGCATTCTGCGTCCTGCAAGACAAGGATTCGATCCGGCAATGGCTGGATGCCTTCCAGGAAGCGGGGATAAACATCCAAAGGATTGACCTGGATTTGACTGCATACTCCGGATTTGCATCACTTCTGTGCGGCAAAGGGGAAAACCATGCCTTTTTGGATCTGGGATGGAGCAAGACCAATCTGGCAATGATTCAAAACTCGCAATTACAATTGATGCGAACCATCCCCCTGGGCATAAGGGATATATTGCAGGAAATCGATCCGGATACAGACGCTGGACAAACCCAGAAAATCGAGGATATATTTGCAGAGCTAGCGGACCCGCAAGACAAGAACTTTACACTCCCCAGTAGTTACCAGGAACTTGTCAGGCAGCTCAAGTTGTCGTTCATGCAGGAAGAGTCAACGCTTGATAATATTAATATCCATGTTACCGGCGGTGGAGCATCCCTCCCTTCCCTGGCCGAACTCATAAACCGGGACACGGGACTGGAACTCTCCTTGGGCGAACTGCCGGTTCCAACCTCACTAAGGCTTCGGAAACAAAGCAGTACTGCACTCTTGTTCACCACCCTGGGACTGCACAGGACGCAACAAAAATCCGGGCTTAATTTTCGCCAGGGCGATCTGGCACTGAATGAATTCGAACCCCTGTGGAAACCGCATTTAAGATACGGCATTGTTGCGCTGGCCTTTATCCTTTGCACTTGGGGCTTCTCCTTTGGCTCGGAGATTTACTTTCAACAGAAGAAACTGAACAAACTGCAAAATCAAATAAAGCAAACCTTTCAGGGGATTGTGCCAGATGCAAGCAAAGGCATAAACCCCATGCAATATTCCAGCATCATCCGCTCCAGGATCGAGGCGTTAAAGAGCGGCTCTGTTACCGAAGAAGTTCCCCCTGCAAAGAGCACCCGGATCTTGTCCTCCATCAGCAAGGCTCTGCCGGAAAAGCTGCAACTGCAGATCGAGTTGCTCAGCCTAGACGGCTCCAGTCTCAATCTAAGCGGCACTGCCAAGGATTATAACACAGTGAATCAAATCAAGACTCATCTAAAAAATCTGAAGCATTTATCAGATGTCAAGATAGTGGGGGCGAATGTGAATCAGGGTGGAGAAAAAGTGAGCTTTAATATCCGGACTTCTATTCAGGAGCAATCCTAGGAAACTACGAATCAAACTCAAGACACAATCACGGACAACTGAAAAAGACAACTACCCAAAACAAATATCCCAGCATTCGGAGAGTAACCTACATGAACATTATCTCGTTATCTGACAGAAAATGGATCTACCTTGCGGCCGCCGTCCTGGTAGCAGCCTTGTTATATCAATGGGGACTTTCACCTGTGCTTAGCTACAAAAAGGAACTGGTGCAAGAACAGGAAGCAGCAAAGGATAGATTGAAAAATCTGAAAAAACTGGAAAAAAGATATATACAAGCCCAGAAGGGCAGTGACAAGTCAGATAGCCTGGACAAGAAGGATCCCAATTTCACCCTGTTTTCCTATCTGGAAAAACAGGCCTCCAAAAACGCCATAAAGAATAACATAGAATTCATGCGCCCCTCTTCGAAACAACTCTCCAGTGGAGTGACGGAAACACAAGTGGAACTAAGGATCGGTAATGTATCCCTGGAGAAACTGACTAATTTTTTAAAACAAATTGAATTTGCACCGGAGAGTATCTTTGTGAAGAGATTAACCATCAGATCACCCAAAAACAATCCCGGCAATCTGCAGGTAAACTCCATAATCGTAACCTATCGCTAAACAAGGAAGCATAGATGAAAAAAAGATATTTTTTCGAAATATTGGGATATATTGCCTTTGCAATGGTTTTGTTCCTGCTCGTCTTCATGGCGTACTTCCCTTATTCCGCCCTGGAAAATAGAATAGAAACCGCGGTGGCCCAAAGGTTTGATCAAAGGATCAATATCCGGGGACTGGGTTACAATTTCCCCTTGGGATTATATTTCCAAAGGCTCAATATCCGACCCGATTCCAAGTACCTAAGAAAGGCCACACAGATATCGAATTGCAATATCAATATTGATTTGTTCTCCCTGATCACAGGACACGCAAAGACCACCTTCAGGATGCAATTACTGCAAGGTTCACTGCATGGAATTCTGAATTTGGACTCATTTTTACAGCCACAAAAATACAGCTTCAATATTGACTGGGAACGACTGGAACTGGAGGACAATCCCATAGACTACAACAGAAACAGGATTAAATCCATCCAGGGATCTTGTTCCGGTGAAACGAAACTGCAGGGAAATTTGGACAAGCCCTTGCAATCCTCTGGTGAAGGAAATCTAGAAATCGGTGAAGCAGGAGTGCTGATAGAGGTATCGCCCCTTCCCCAACACAATTTCAAGGATTTTCAGGGCAACTGCAATTGGAAATTAAAGAACCGGAAACTTTATATAGTTAGTTGCAACCTGAAGGGAAAAGGTATAAAAGCCAACACTGAGGGCAATTTGCGGTTAAACAGACCGTTTATAAGCAGCAATATTGATTTGACCGGAGAAATAAGATTTACAGAGTCAGACCCCAAGATATACAGCCTTGCGCAGAAATATATGGGAACCAACAAACTGGATTTCGAATTAAAGGGAAGGCTGAACAATCCTTCATATTCCTTGAATTAGTGCTTGGCCAATCACAGTTTTCGGCCAGACACTAATTGATTCTTATCCGGAAATCAGGAATTTCCGGATTTGGAAATAGTAAGTTTTCAATTCGGAAACTAATTAGTTCCCATCCGGAAATTCTTAATTTCCGGATACGGAAATAGCAAGTTCTCAATTCGGAAATTAGATTTTTTTTGTTTGACAAGGAAATCAAGAAATTATGAGGAGGCGTATCTTAATACGTCGACGAATAATTTTGAAGATTGACGAAGTCAAACNNNAANNNGGCAATTTCCGGATGAAAACTAGACTAACGCAATTCATCAGGAATCCTTGCTACTGGCAAGGGCTCTATTTTGTGCAGATTTTTGCGGTGCAGATCCCTGTACAGGGCAAGTACTTGCCTTTCCCTGGGGCTAAGGTGGGTTTCCTCTTGTCTTGCATTGTCAAATCGCATTGCCCATTCCAGTTCCGGGTAGGTTGCACCCAATTGTTCCTCGTCGCTCCTGTTATCCAGCCACAGGCCGTCGGTGGGCTTGGCATACAATATCTCCGGCAGGATGTCCAAACATCCCCCTACATCATAGACTTCCGATTTTAGAAGATCCGCTATAGGAGCTATATCCACTCCCCCGTCCCCGTACTTGGTAAAAAATCCCACCCCGAAATCTTCCACCTTGTTGCCGGTTCCGGTTACCAACATCTTGTTATGGGTTGCATATGCGTACAGTGTGGTCATCCTGAGGCGGGACCTGGTATTGGCCATAGTGAGGTCATCCTGAATTTCCAAGGGATAAGTATCTTCCAGGGCTTGAAACACAGGGGTGAGATCTATAGTCACTCCTTCCACCCTTGCATAGTTTTGTTCCAGCCAATCAATGTGCCTCAAAGCCTGGGACTTTTGGTCCTCTAACTGGTAAATAGGCATATTCAAGGCAATAACCCGTTTACCGGTTTTGGCGCACAGAGTGGAAGTAACCGCGGAATCTATTCCACCGGAAATACCCACAACAAAACCATTCATACCGGAACTGCAGCAATATTCGGCAAGCCAATCCACTATAAAGTCGATCACTTTTCCTGTCTGCATGGTTTATTCGTTCCTCGTTTTCTGGTTCGCCGTTCTTTGGTTTTATGGTTTTAGGGTTTTAAAGTGTTAGAGTTTTCTCGCTACTTCGTAGTCGAGATTGCCCTCGCTACTTCGTAGTCGAGATGCACAATTGTTAGGCTTTTAGGGATTCCACGTTCACCTTTCACGGTTAACCCTTGAACAAAACATACCCAATTTACTGTTTCCTACAACTCCACAGCGACAGCTCGATATCATACCACCCTGATGGCTTGGATCTGCACCAATCACCAATTCTCTAATTCTCTAATTTTCACTGCACTAATTGCTTTCAGGTTTGAGCTTCCCACTTCCTCTGTCTTCTGTCCCCTGTCACAGTATACAGTCTATGGTCTTGCCAGGTTTGAGATCGTAAACTTGATCCTTGACCTGGACCTGTACTTGTTCCGCTCCACCCTTCAATGCCTCGATCCTTATCCTTTTGGCCCTTATTTCCACATCCAGCCAATGTCCGCGGTAGCGAAGATGGAATCTCACTTCACTCAGTTCCTCGGGAAATGCGGGATTGAACCTCAAGATATTCCCTCTGGCTTCCAGTCCGGTATAAGCGCGTTGTACAATATCCACGCACCCGGCCATGGCACCGAGGTGAATGCCCTCGGCGGTAGTACCGCCCTGTATATCGGAAATATCTGTCTTCAGGGCTTCCTCGAACAATTGCCAGGAATGTCCCCTGTCACGTCTTGTTGCCACCCAGGAATGCACAAGATAACTGAGAGAAGAACCGTTGGAAGTACGTTCCAAGTAATAGTCAATATTCTTGGGAATAATGTCGTGTTTGAAAGTATATCCAAGCTGGGAGAACAACTGTTCCAGATGTTCAGCACTGAAGAGATAAAAAAGCATCAGGGCATCTGCCTGTTTGGAGGCTTTGTAATAATTGGGGCTATCTCCTTCCGCCTCCAGGATTCGATCCAGTCTCTGAATATTCCCGTACTTTTGCTTGTATCCCTCCCAATCGAATTCCTGCAAATCCTCGTAACCCTCGAACTGGCTAATTATCCCGTCTCCGTGGAAAACCACCTTCATTTTTGTGCTAATTTCCTTCCAGCGCTCTATTTCAGCCTTGCGAACATCCAATCTTTCGCAGAGCTGATCCCACTCCTCCCTGGGAAGGATATCCGCCAACTCCAGGGCCCGGTTCATAAGAAATACCACCATGACATTGGTGTAGGAGTTATTGTTGATTCCGGGCCTCTTGGCGTCAGGATATCCGTCGTGATACTCGTCCGGTCCCATCACCCCGTGGATCTCAAATCGCCCGGAATCTTCGTTATAGATAGTGATGCTGGCGAAAAACCTGGCTATCTCCAGGATCATTTCCGCCCCGTAAAAGGACAGGAACTCGAAATCCCCGCTAATCTGGCAATACTGCCAGATATTGTAAACAATAGCCAAGTTAACGTGCCTCTGCAAATGGGAATGATCCGGATTCCAACGCCCGGATTTGGGATTCAAGTGAAGTTCCTGGGTCTCTTCCCTTCCATTACTTCCGCTCTGCCAAGGATACATTGCACCTTTGAATCCCTTGTTTGCAGCCATGCGTCTGGCCTGGCCCAATCTGCGGTAGCGGTACATAAGCAGGGATTGGGTAATTTGCGGGGCACGATAGTTTATGAAGGGAAATATGAGCAACTCGTCCCAAAATATATGTCCACGGTAGCCTTCCCCGTGCCATCCCCTGGCAGGCATCCCCACGTCAATATCCATGGAGTGCAGGGAAGCGCTCTGCAGTAAATGGAAGCAATACAAATGCATGGTTCTCTGTACATAATAGTAATGATCGTAGTCAGACACAGGAGCAGAAGGGTCGCCATTCACATTCAGCTCTACCTCTACTGCAAACCTGCGCCACAAATGCTTCCAAGTGATACTGTGCCTATTGGAAAGGCAGTTGAACCTCCTGGCCTCCAATATCTTGTTACTGGCTTCCAAAAAGGATTCCGAGATGGCGTAATCCCTGGAGGTAAAAAATGAAACCACCTTTTCCACTGACAACCCGCTGCCCTGCTCCACATCCACCTTGAATTTGTGGGCAATATATCCCGGCTCCTGAACACAATCACGCTCAACTGCAACCGGCTTCCTCTGCTTGAACACCTCGGTCCTGGCAGCCTGGGATATAAAGATATTGGACTGGTTGGTCCTTACTTTCAAACCGATGGTACGAACATCTATTTCCTCTGTCTTCACAGGCTCCAAATGCTTGCTGCTCAGGGATTGATACCTCTTGACCCCGGCGTTGATCACCGTGCCATCCAGTGCGCTGCATACTTCCACCTCACCGGACCAATTCACCGGCACAATTGTGCTCTCCAAGGCACCCAGATGCATGTGCTGCATACAGACAATGCGGCGGTGATATATCTTTGTCTCCCTGCCTTTATTATCCCGAAAGTGCACTGTTCGGTACATTATCCCGTTGTTTATATCCAAGCTGTGCCTGTAGCTCAAAATTTCAGTTTCATCCAGGTTAAACCATTCCTCATCCGGGAAACGGAAATTCAAATAAATCCAATTGGGCATGTTCACCAGGTCTTCGTTCTCGATAAGCCTGCCCGCTTTTTCGCTCTTTAGTCTATTGTATCCACCTGCCAAATAAGTACCCGGGTAGTGGACCTCGTCCGCATTGCACTCCGGAGCTGCCCCTCTGGTAGCAAAATAGCCGTTTCCAACGGTACACAAGGACTCCCGCAAACCTTCCTCCGAAGGTTTGTACCCTTCGTATACCAAGGACCAAGTACGCCAATTCCGGAGAAAAACCTGGAGCATATGCAGGAAGTTCTCCACTTCATCCACAGATTCCAACCTGTACTTGGCACTGGTTATACGGGATTCATTTCCAACCACAATAGAAACACCCTTTTGTTCCAGTACCTTGAAGGCATCTTCGTCCGTGGTATCATCCCCGATATATATTGGCACAACCTGATACTGGTCCAAATCCAGCTTGTCCAGGATCCAATTCAGTGCCTTGCCCTTGTCCCAATCAATAGAGGGTTTTAGTTCCATAACCTTTTTTCCCAGTCCCTTGCGCAAATCCGGATGCTCCTTCAAGGTACGGTCTACAACTTTCTTCAGTGTATCCACTTGATCTGCATCCACATTGCGGTAATGCACGGCTATGGAGAACTTTTTCCTCTCTACCAGGGCGCCGGGTATTTCCTGCAATCCTTTTTGGAGGGTCTGCTCAACACTATCCAATACAGGAAGCATATTTTCCGCTTCCTGCATTTCCATATGCATGCCGCCCGGTCCTTCTATCTCAAAACCGTGACTTCCGGCAAAATACAAATCTTCCACTTGTACCAGTTCCCTGGCATCGCCGAGTCCCCTGCCACTGATTATAGCCACCTTGCACTTCTCGGTCAGAGCGGTCAGGACCTTTCTCATTTCATCCGAAAGCACTGCATCCTCGGGACGGGAAACAATCGGTGTAAGAGTCCCGTCGTAATCCAGGAACACCACTGCCTGTTTATCTTTTATCTGTTGTCTGATCTCCTCGAAATAGATAAGCCCGTTGGGCAAATTCTTTAAATTGTCATCCAAATAGAGCTCGGCAAGGTCATTCAATACTATGTCCGCACCAGCCTGCTCCAGGTCCTCGGAAACATCCGCACGGTCAATACCCACCACCAAACCGAAGTCCCCTCTGCGTCCTGCCTGGACCCCGGAAATCGCATCCTCTACCAGGGCACATCTACAGGGGTCCACATTGAGCATTCGGGTGGCTTCCAAAAAAGAGTCCGGATCCGGCTTACCCTTCATGTCCAGATGCTCAATATCGATGCCGTCCACTTGAACATCAAAAAGTTGAGCAATATTGGCAGCATCCAGAATGGAGCTACAATTCTTGCTAGATGAGACAACCGCGGTTTTAAATCCCCTGCTTCTCAGTTTGAAAAGCAGATCCAGGCTGGAGTCGAAAACATCCACCCCGTTTTCCTTCAAAGTCTGGGTAAATATCTGGTTTTTCCTGTTGCCCAGACCGCAAATCGTCTCTGCATCTGGAAAATCGTCAACATCCCCGAATTCCAAATTTATATTCCTGGATTCCAGAAAACTCTTTACTCCCTGATACCTGGGTTTCCCGTCTACATATCCCAAATAATCGCCCTCAATATCAAAAGGTGTAAAATTCCCGTCCGGGCTTATCTGCCTCAAGTAATTGTCAAAGAGTTCTTTCCAGGCCTTGGCGTGGACACCGGCAGTATCAGTCACCACCCCGTCCAGATCAAAAACAAAGGCATCGTAAAAGGCCCTGGATATCC
>JGI1684J13235_1000360_pt1 | contig 17227 bp, 14 predicted proteins | sample PonA232FremontCA_2_FD_13235 | JGI IMG/M metagenome (IMG submission 13235) | reverse complement strand
CCCGGCCCTCCGCGTTCCGGGAGGGCAGCACTCTCCTCGGATGCGGATTAACTTTCTTGTAACCATTCAGGGGGCAAGAATGGTGCACCGCAGAGGCGCAGAGGACGCAGAGGGCTCGCAGAGGTTGAGTTCTTGGGCTAGGAATTGTCAGCTCCTCCGTGGTGTTGCACAACTCGAGAACAGTGCCCCGGTCTGCACAAAGCGGAGGCCATTTATCGTTTGCCCCGCCTCGGGGGCAAACGATAATGATCTCTTCTCCGCGTCACCTCAGCGCACTCCGCGCCTCCGCGGTGGGCTACTCTTCTCTCCGGAGAGGCGCAGAAGAAGCTCAGGAAGAAACCCCTTGAACGCTTACACTCGCTTCGTCCCGCTCAAGGCGGGCCACGCTGTCCTCCACCCTGCGGGCGAATTCCGCGTACTCCTCGCCCTCGTAGACCAAGGGGGCGCCGATGCGGGCCGTAACCCGGCCCGGCCTGGGCAGGCGGGCGTGATAGGGGAAGGCCTCGAAGAGGCCGCTCAGGGCGATCGGAACCACGGGCAAATCCAGCCGCTCAGCGAGCAGGGCCACTCCCGGACGGAAGGGATGGATTGTCCCGTCCGGGGTCATGATCCCTTCGGGAAAGATGAGCGGGCAGTAGCCTTGGTCCGCCATCTCCCCGGCGTAGCGGAAGGCCCCTTTCAGACCGCCGGAAGACACCGGCAGGGGAAAGCCGTTCATCAGGCCGCAGGCGACGGCGTACTGGAACGCGGACCACATCCGCCGCCACAGGGGCTGTCCGGCAGGGAAAAAATGGGGATGGAAGAACTCCAGCTGCATGGTGGGGGCGAAACTGCGGCGCCAGGATGGCGGCAGGGAGGCGAGCACGGCCAGGGTATCCAGATGGCTGGCGTGGTTGGCCGCAAGGATGACCGGCGGCCGGACGTCACGGAGATGCTCCCGGCCCAGAACGCGAAAACGGGTGTAGAGCCGAAACAGCGGCAGCAGGACCGCCTCCTGCGCAGCCGCCCTCCCCCAGCGAAGCGGCGCTTGCCTGGCCCAGCGGGGCGGCGTGTAGGTAAGCTCACGCGGTGTATACCGCTCCGGCTCCTCCGTGCTTCCATCGGCGCCGGCCGATTTCGTCCCTCGGCCGGAATCGGCTTGCGCCGCTGCGCCCTCGCGCAAGTCGGCTTCCAGCCTGCCCACCCGCATATCCCCCGCGAGGAGGGCGGCATCCGCATCCATGCCGTACTCGGACTCGAGCAGCGAGGAGAGCTCGACGAGATCCAGGGAGGAGAGTCCCAGATCCCGGGCCAGATCCGTCTGCTCCGTGATGCTCTGGGCCGACAGTCCGGTCAGCCGGGACAGGGCCCGCCTGAGAGGGGGCACCCCCGTCTCGCCGGTCTCCCGGGGAGGAGCTTCCTTCTCTCCCTGCTCCACCCACCGTGCCACCTCTCGGCGCAGGACCTTCTGCGTGGATGGCGTCCGGGGAAAATCCTCCCCCGGCCAGAGGTCGACGCCGCTCAATCGCTGATGCGGCTCCAGCTGCCGATTGGCCTCGCGCAGGACATGATCGGGGTCCGCGCCCTCGTCGGAGAGGATCACGCCATGCACGCGGGGCTCGCCGTCGGCGCCGGCCGCCCCCGCGACCGCGCTGTCCCGGACTCCGGGCATGCGGCCAAGCACTTGCTCCACGTCCTCGGGATGGACGTTCACCCCCTCCGCGGTAACGATCACGTCCTTCTTGCGGCCGCGATAGTACAGGCGTCCCTCCTCGTCCCGCTCCACGATGTCCCCGGTGTGCAGCCATCCAGATTCGTCCTCGCCCTGCGGAGTTTCCTCCCTCCCGAAATACTCCCTGGAAATGTTGTCCCCGCGGAGCAGGAGCTCCCCGTCCTCGGCAATCCGCGCCTCCTGGCCCTCGATGAGCTTGCCCAATGAGCCCTGCCGGGTACGGAAAGGGTGATTCAGGGCCACGATGGGGCTGGCCTCGGTGAGCCCGTATCCCTGCACCGGGATAAAACCCAGCCCCCGCCACCAGGTCTCCACCTCGCTGCTCAGCTCGGCCCCGCCCACGACCAGGGCCCAGAAGCGCCAGCCAAGAGAAGAGTGAACGCGGTGATAGCGCCAGATGCGGAAAAGAGGACAGGACCTGGCGGATTCCCGCACTTTGTCCGGGGACGGCAAACCGAGCCTGTGCTCCAGATGGTCCCCGAGCTGACGGATCATCCGGGGCACGACAACCAGAGCGGTGACCCGCTCCCGCCGGATGACCTCCAGAACCCGGCCCGGGGCGAGCTCCCGGGAAAAGACCGAGGATCCCCCCAAAAGGACGGGGATGAACAGGCCAAGTGTCTGACCGAACATGTGACTCAGGGGCAAGAGATTGAGAACGCGGATGGGCTGGAAGGGACGCAGGAAGGGGGTGTATCTGCCCATCTCCCTGGCGATGGGGGCAAGATCGGCGCAGATGTTCTTGTGCCTGTGCACCACCCCCTTGGGACGGCCGGTGGTCCCGGAGGTGTAGATGATCTCCAGGACGTCCTCCGGCTCGATCCGGATGCGGGGCATTTCCGTCCGCCCCTTCGGAGCCGGGAGATCGGTCAGCCGCAGGACGGATACGGAGAGACCCGAAACGTCGCGACCGCCATCCACAAGGGTGAGCGCCGCCCCGGTCTCGCGGGCCACGGACTCCACAAACTCCCCGGAAAAGCGGGCCTCCAGGGGCACAAGCTCCACCCCCAGAGCGGCACCCGCCCAGAAGGCGGCGACCCACTCCGCGCAGCTCTCGGCCCAGAGGACGAGGCGGTCGCCCTTGGCCAGCCCCCGCTCTTCGAAGGACTCGGCGTACGTCGCGATCAGCTCGCGCAGCTGGCGGTAGGAAAAGCTCCGGGTCCGGTATCCCGTGCCGTCCCGGATCGCCTCGCGCCTGCCGAGAGCGGGCATCCGGTCCAGTAGATCGCCCAGAGTGGAGAGGTGCATACGCGGCTCCGCGAAACCCTATTTCGAGGGGGTCAGCAGGCGCCTCAGCTCGGCCAGCTCCAGGGTATTGGCCACATCCGACTTCTCCAGCCACCCCCGCCTGGCCTGATCCACGCCGTAGTGGACCAGATCCAGGCCCGCAGAGTTGTGTGCGTCCGTACAGATGGCCATCCGCGCCCCGGCCTCCCTGGCCATGCGGATGTGCACGTCGTTCAGATCCAGCCGGTCCGGCTGGGAGTTGATCTCCAGGAACACTCCCCTGTCCGCGGCGCGCCGGATAACCCGATCCATATCCGCCTCGTACGGGGATCGGCTCTGCAGCATGCGGCCCGTGGGATGGGCCAATACATTACAGCAGGGATGATCCAGCGCGGCCAACAGACGCTCAGTCTGGGCCTGTCCGGGAAGGTTGAACTTGGAGTGGACCGCACAGACCACCAGATCCAGGCGGCGGAGAACATCCTCAGGCAGATCCAGCCCGCCGTCGGGCAGGATGTCCACCTCGATGCCCTTGAGCAGGGTCGCGCCCTCGCCTTGGGCATTCACTCTGTCGATCTCCTCCAACTGCTGGAGCAGCCGCTCGCTTCCCAGCCCCCGGGCCACGGAGAGCCTCTGGCTGTGGTCGGTAACCGCCAGATAGGCGTATCCCCTGGCCCCGGCTGCCAGGGCCAGATCGCGAAGGTTCTCCGATCCGTCGCTGTAGTGGCTGTGCACGTGGAGATCCCCGCGAATGTCTGCTGCGCTCACGAGCTCGGGCAGAATCCCGTTGGCCGCCGCCTCAAGCTCGCCCAGGTCCTCGCGCAGCTCCGGCTCGATGTCGGTGAGCCCCACCGCGTTGTACACCCCGGATTCGGTGCCGCCGGCGATCTGTTCCTTCCCCTGGTAGATCCCGTATTCGTTGATCTTGTACCCCAGGTTCTGGCCCATCTTGCGCACCGCTATATTGTGGGCCTTGGATCCTGTGAAGTAGTGAAGGGCCGCGCCGAAGCTCTCCCCGGGCACGGCGCGCACGTCGACCTGCATCCCGCCCCGGAGCACCACGCTGGTCCGGGTCTCGCCCTGCATCAGGACCTCGGTGACGTCCTCGTACGTCACAAAGTGCTCCATGATCCGGGGGTTGTCCTCCGCCTGGACCAGAATATCCAGGTCCCCCACCGTCTCCTTCCGCCTGCGGTAGCTCCCCGCGATCTCCAGCTTCTGGATTCCGGGACCCTGCCGGAGGTATTCCGCGAGCACCTCGGCCACCTCCTCGGCGGCGGAGAGCGGAAAGCGCCGCTCCTGCTGAGCCGCGGGCTGCTCCAGCTCGTGGAGGATATTCTCCTCCGTCTTCTTCCCGAATCCCTTGAGTTCCCGAATACGTCCCTCTCGGGCCGTACTTTCCAGATCCTGCGGCCCGGCGATGCCCAGCTCCCGGTACAGGGCACTCACCTTCTTGGGGCCCAGGCCCTCCAGCTCCAGCAGCTGAAGCAGTCCGGAAGGGAGCTTTTCCCGCTGTTTCTGCAGGGCGCTCATATCTCCGGTCCGGACCGCCTCTTCGATCTTGCCGGCCAGCTCCTTGCCTACACCCTGGATGGCGGTCAGATCCTCGCCCTGCTGGACTACATCAGCGAGACGCCTGGGATATCCGCCCACGATTCGGGCGGCGTTGCGGTAAGCGCGCACCCTATACTGGTTGGCCCCCTCGATCTCCAGCAGATCGGCCAGGGTGGTGAACATTTCTTCCAGATCGCTATTGTGCACCGGCATAGCGCGCTCCATGCATCCCCGTAAACGGATCCCCCGCTCCCGTTGAAGCGGAGCTTCCTCCAGCCATCCATCAGGTTACACCCGGACAGACCGCTTTTCAATGTGGGCCTGTTCCCCGGACTTCCATAACGTTTTTCCATGAGCTCGGCCCCAATGGATCACGAACTTCCATTTGTCCTCAGCCGAAAAGTCTGATGAAAAGAGTGAGTGAAAGGATTCTCTATGCAACACCATTATCAATCTCTTCAGGAAATCGATCGGATCAGGGACCACGCTCTGCTCCATCTGGAACAGGCTCGGGAGCAGGGAAGCAAGATCGTGGGAATATACTGTATTTTCGCTCCTGGGGAGCTAATTCGGGCCGCAGGCTGTATCCCTGTCGGTCTATGCGGCAAGAAGGAAGATCCCATTCCCGAAGCGGAGACCGTTCTTCCGGCCAATCTGTGCCCACTCATCAAGTCCAGTTACGGATATGCGGCAACGGACACCTGCCCCTACTTCGCCCAAGCAGACATGGTGCTCGGGGAGTCCACATGCGACGGCAAGATCAAAATGTTCGAGCTCCTGAACGAGATCAAGCACTGCAGGATTCTCCATCTACCGCCCACATCCCGAACTGATAGCGGTCTTCGCTATTGGTACCGGGAAATTCTCAAGCTCAAGGATTTCTTGGAGGACTGGACGGGACAAAGGATCTCCCACACCGCCGTTCGACGAGAAATCAGCCGGAGCAACCGGATCGGCCGAACCCTGTGGGAAATCGGCGGTACATGCCAATGGGATCACCCTCCACTCTCCGGTTCCGAGATGATGCGGATTTTCGAGGCCAACAGCTCCACGCCCTATCCCGAATCCCTCCGCTATTACGCGGACAGGCTGTTACAGGAGGTCGCTTCCAGGAGACGGAGCACAAATGGCACCGCTTCCCGCCCCCGTATTCTGCTTACCGGATCTCCGGTGGGATCCGGCTCGGACAAGGTGCTGCAGCTTCTGGAGCAACTCGGCGCACAGGCAGTGGCCCTGGAAAACTGTACCGGCCTGAAGAGCCTGTATCGAAACATCCGCGAGGATTGCTCGGATCCGCTCCATGCCTTGGCGGAACGCTACCTGCAGACCCCGTGTCCCTGCATGACCCCCAACGCCAACAGATTCAACTTCATCCGCGACCTCGTGCGACAGTTTCGCATCCAGGGGGTAGTGGACCTGTCCTGGCAGTCCTGTCAGCCCTACAGCGTGGAATCCAGCACGCTTTCCCGCATGATCCGGGAACGACTCAATCTGTCCTATCTTCACCTGGAAACGGATTACTCAAACAGCGACACGGAGCAATTGCGTACGCGCCTGCAGGCCTTTCTGGAGCTGATCGAGGACAATGCCTGAGTCTATTGGCTTTGCAGGAGATCATTGGGTGGGAAGGACAAACGTATCGCAAAACCTGCATCAGGAGAAGATCCCATGAGTGACGAGAACAGAAGAATGTGGTCCGAGCTGGGCCTGAACCTGCGGGCCCATGATCAGCTCCTTTCCGTCCTGTCCAATGCCTATCAGGACATCTATCTCTCCCAGCAGAACCGACCCGAGAGCACCAGCTACTTCGACGACGTGATGAGCGAAATCCACGGCCAGAGAATTCAAGAGCTGATGCGGGAAAAACAGCAGGGACGAAAGATCGTTGGTTCCTACTGCGTCTTTGTCCCCGAGGAGATCGTCCAGGCCGCGAATGCCACGCTGGTGGGCCTGTGCTCCGGAGCGGACTTCGCAGAGGAGGAGGTGGAGAAATACCTTCCCCGCAACACCTGCTCCCTGATCAAGTCCTCCCTGGGCTTCAAGCTGGGCAGGGTCTGCCCCTTCCTGGAGGGCTCGGACATGATCGTGGGGGAAAACACCTGCGACGGGAAGAAGAAGTTCTACGAGACCCTCAGCGATCTGGTTCCCAATATGTACGTCATGGATCTGCCCCAGATGAAGTCCCAGCAGGGAAGGCAGATGCTGCGCTCGGAGTTCTACCGCTTCCTGGAGGCCATGCAGGACCTGACCGGCTTCCAGGTCGATGCGACGGCGCTGAGGAATGGCATCCGGATGGTCAACGAGAAGAGAAAGGCCATCCATCGCCTGCAGAGCCTGCGCACGGCGGATCCCGCCCCTATCTCCGGCCTGGACGCCCTGCTGGCCAACCAGATATTCCTCTACGAGGATCCGCGGCGCTTCGCCAGAGAAGTGCACAAAATCTGCGACGAGCTGGAGCAAAGGATCGAGCGGGGGGAAGGGGTCTTTCCGGCAAACGCTCCCAGAATCCTTGTTTCCGGATGCCCCATGGCGGTGCCCAACTGGAAGGTCCCTCATATTGTGGAATCAGCAGGCGCGGTCATCGTGGGCGAGGAATCCTGCGTCGGGGAGCGCGGCAACCGCAATACCACCGAAGAGGAGGGCGAATCCCTGGAAGAGCTCATGGAGGCGGTGGTTGACCGCTACTTCGGGATCGACTGCGCCATCTTCACCCCCAATCCGGACCGCACCGAGCACATCCTGGATATGGCAAAGCGCTACCGGGCCGACGGGGTGATCCACTACGGCCTGCAGTTCTGCCAGCCCTATCTCATGGAGTCCTTTGGCGTGGAAAAGTCCTTGGAGGACAAGGGAATCCCCGTTCTCAGGCTGGAGACGGACTACAGCCAGGAGGATTCGGGGCAGTTGCAGACCCGGGTGGAAGCCTTCCTGGAGCTTTTGAAATAGGGGCGGATATGCGAGCTGCAGGCATCGACATCGGCTCCCGCAGCGTAAAGCTGGTGGTGCTGCGCGACGGGAAAATCATCCATTCGGCAATCGCGGACACCGGATACGACCCACAGGGAGTTGCCCGGGGGCTGCTGGATCAAGCGGCGTGGGACTATGTCCTGGCCACGGGGTACGGACGCACTATGGCCCAGCTCCATTTCCAGGCCCCCACAGTGACCGAGATCAAGGCCCACGCCCGGGGGGTGCGGCACTCCTGCACGGACTGCCGCACGGTCCTGGATATCGGGGGGCAGGACACCAAGGCCATTTCCCTCACTAACGGGGGCAAAGTAACCAAGTTCGAGATGAACGACCGCTGCGCCGCGGGTACGGGGAAATTCCTGGAGATCATGGCCTCGAACCTGGGATTCCCCCTGGAGGATTTCGGGGCGCAGGCCCTGCGCGCCGAGGAGATGCAGCAGATAAGCAGCATGTGCACTGTCTTCGCAGAGTCCGAGGTAACCTCTGCGATCGCCAAAGGGGCGGACCGCAGGGAGATCGCCAAGGGTTTACACATGTCCGTGGTCCGGCGGGCGACGGCCATGCTCAAGCGGGTGTCCCTCACTTCGGAAGTGGCCTTCACCGGCGGAGTGGCCCGAAACGCCTGCCTGCTCCACCTCCTGCGAGAAGAGCTGCAGCTGGAGATCCTCGTGCCTGACAATCCGGACATGACAGGGGCTCTGGGAGCGGCCCTGCTCGCAGCGGAGGCCTAGCGCCCCGATGGTGGCGGGTTGGCATTTCTCGACCCTCTACGTGGACTCTTGAACAAGGAGAACGCCATGGAACACGACAGCCCCATCAGCAGAAGGAAATTTCTCCGACAGGCTGGAATTGCCGCCAGTGCCGGCCTGGCGGCAAGCACCCCCCTGCTCTTTTCCGCGAACCGAGCCTTCGGCGGCGTGCCTCAGATCAACTTCGCCTACATCCTCTCCGACCACCACGCCCCGCTCATGCTCCTGGCCGGTGAGTGGGAACGCTTTCGCGAATCGTGCGGCACTTATATCAAGCCCGTCCGAAGCCGCACCCTGTACGACATGCATGTCAACGGGGCCAGGGTTGCCCGGATCAAGCTAATCCCCACCAAGAAGGGGCCGGACGTGCAAAAGCTGGTTGCCAACGGGGATGTGGACGCGGGGATCAGCGGAACCCAGGCCATTCTGCTCTCCGTGGACCGCGGAGCGGGTGTGAAGCTGATTTCTCCGCTCCAGAAGGCGGGCAATGTTTTCGTGGTGCAAAAGGATCTGCCCGTCCAGGGCTTCCATGATTTCCTCAATCTGGTCCGTGACACAAAGCAGGGCATGAAAGTCGGCATGCCCGGACCGCACTGCGTGGCCACCATCATCTTCCGCTCCGCCCTGGATCGGGCTGGTGTGACCTACACCGAGAGTAGCGCGGACAGCGGAGCCGACGTGCAACTGATCAACATGAAGGGCCACAGCAACCTGACCACCGCCCTGTCCAACGGCATGGCCGAGGCGGTCATCGGGGCCCAGCCCTATCCGGCCATCGCAGTGGAGCGCGGAGAGGGGAGAATGGCGGCTAATCTCCAGGACCTTCCCGCCACGGTGGACTGGAGAGGCCACGCCTGCTGCTCGCTGGAGGCCACGACTGAATTCCTGCAGCGCGAGCCCGATCTGGCCCGAAGCCTCATGGAAATGATGGTCCGGGCAGCGCGCAGCACGGCCGAACGGCCCGATCTCGCGGCGAAGGCCTGTTCAGGGTGGCTCGGGGACAGCCTGGCGGTGGAAAAGCGGGCCATGCCCACCCTGGCCTACGGCACTGAGCCCACGCAGGGATGGCGGCAAAGTGTTCGTTCCTTTATCCAATCCATGCGCGAGATGGGCATGTTCAAAGGCACCCTGAGCGAAGACGCGGGCGGAGATCCGGAATCCCGGGTCTACGACTTCACTCTGGTGAATGATGTCCGCGAACAGCTGGAGCTGACCTCCGCCTGAGCGATGACCATGCCCGAAAGATTCCTCGCGCGTGCGATTCTGCCCTGTCTCCTGCTCGCCCTGTGGCAAGCCCTGGCCCTGTGGATCGACAGCCCCACTGTGCTGCCTGGCGTGGAGTCGGTGGCGCATGTCCTGGCCCACCCCCTCCAACCCATCCTGATCACCGGAAGCCTGATTGACAACCTTCTGGTCAGTTTGCTCCGGGTCATCTGCGGATTCGTCCTGGCCGCAGCCCTGGCGGTGCCTCTCGGTCTGTTGCTGGGAATGTCGCCGCGAACGGAGAGACTGTTCGAATCACTGATAGAACTTCTGCGGCCCGTGCCTCCACTGGCCTGGGTTCCGCTCCTGCTGACCTGGTTCGGGCTGGCCGGTCCGGCGGATTATCTGCCGCTTCTGCGGGAATGGGCCGTTCTGGACAGCCTCAAGTTCTCCATGATCGCGGTGATCATGATCGGGGCCTTTTTCCCTATCCTGCTCAACACCATCCAGGGAGTCAGGAACCAGCCCCGGATCTGGATCGAATCCGCCCGCACCCTGGGTGCCAGGCGAACCACCCTGCTCGCCAAGGTCATCCTGCCCGGCAGCCTCCCCTTCCTCATGACCGGGCTGCGCATCGGCATGGGAATCGGCTGGATGTGCTTGGTTGCGGCGGAAATGCTCCCCGGCTCCAGCTCAGGGCTGGGCTATCTGGTCTGGTATGCGTACGAGCTCATGCATACCGAAATCATTCTGGCCGGAATCCTGATCATCGGAATAGTTGGACTGCTCATGGACCAGGGATTCCGTTTCCTGGAAGCACGGCTCTGTCCCCCAACCACCCGGATATAACCATGCTGCGCATCGATCAGGTGAGCAAGGCCTACATGGCCGAAGGAACCCGGGCCAGCTCCGCCCTGCGCGATATCACCCTCCACGCCGAGCCAGGCGAGTTCATCTGCGTGGTGGGGATGTCCGGATGCGGCAAGACCACTCTGCTGCGTCTCGTGGCGGGCCTGGAGCAACCATCGAGCGGAAGAATCACCCTGAACTCGGAGCTTATTGATCGCCCGCATCCGGAAAGGACCTTGGTCTTTCAGGAGTATGCCCTCTTTCCCTGGAGAACGGTGCTGCACAACGTGACTTTCGGCTTGGAGCTCCAGAACGTCGGCAAAAGAGCGGCCAATAGACGAGGGATCCACTACCTGAAGCTCGTGGGGTTGGATTCATTCCGACATCAGCGCCCGCACGAGCTCTCCGGAGGCATGCGGCAAAGGGTGGCCCTGGCCAGGGCCCTCGCTGTCGAGCCCGAGGTGCTCCTCATGGACGAGCCCTTCGGTGCCCTGGACGCCCTGACCCGGGGGAGGCTGCAGCAGGAGCTGGCCGAGCTCCAGCAGCGGGAAGGCAGGACGGTCCTGTTTGTCACCCACAGCATCATTGAGGCGGCCTTTCTGGCGGACCGGATTGTGGTGCTCCACCCGGAGCCGGGACGAATCGGGGCCACATACGAAGTGGACCTGCCCTGTCCCAGAAACCGCAAGTCCCCGGAGTTCCAGGGACTCTGCGAAAGGATCGAGGCGAATCTTTCCCCCGGCACCGAGGGAGCTTCGGGCTCAAACCCAACGGATCAGGGAACTGCAAGGCGAAATCCATGCACCATTTGATCTTCCCCATCAACGCCCTGCCCTCGATTCAGCTGGTGGATTCGGATTTCCTGGATATCCATTTCAGCCCGGAGCGCAAGGCGGAGGCGGCCTTCCGCTACTACTCGGAAATCGACGCGGATGTGATGTTCTATTTCAGCGACGTGGTCATCCAGGCCGAGGCCATGGGGGCCGGGATCAGCTACTCCAGGCACCGCATGCCCCGGGTGGCCTCTCCGGCATCGAAAATCGAGGTACCCCGGCCGCATCGCTGTCCCCGCATGCAGGCCAACGCCAACGCCCTGCGCCGAATGGAACGCGATTTCCCTCAGGCTCATCGGGCCGCCCTGGTCTACGGCCCCTTTACCGTAGCCGGCCAGATCGCGGGGGAACAGCGGCTCCTGCGCATGCTGTCCGAGGCCCCCCGGGAGGCGGAAGCCCTCCTGGAAAAGTGCTCCCGCCTCGCTGCCCGCTACAGGGACTATCTCCTGAACAATGGAGCGGACCTCTTCTGGATCTCGGACCCGCTGGCCGGACTCCTTCCGCCGGAGCAGTACATGCCCTGGGCGGGGGACCCGGTGCGGGAGCTGTTCGCCCCCTCCCCCCGGACGCCTCGCATCCTTCATGTCTGCGGGGACACCTCCCACATCCTGCCGGGCATGCTTGCCACCGGCGCGGACGGGATCAGCTTCGACAACTGCATGGAGCTCCTCCTCCAGGAGGAACAAATTCCAGAGACTGTGTCCCTCATTGGGAATCTGGATCCGGTGCTGGTCCAGACACAGCCTCAAGAGGAAGTCCGGAAGCACACCGCGGATCTGGCACAGCTCATGGGCCCGCTCCGACACTTCTGCCTCTCCACCGGCTGCGCCCTGCCCCCGGACACACCGGTGGAGTCCGTGGCCGCATTCGTGGACAGCGGAAAGGAGGCATTGGACCACCTCGAGCCCTGGACCGAAGACATGCTCGAAGTATGCCGGACTGTCCACATGGGACGGGGCAACCAGGCGAAAACTCGGATCCGTTCCGCCCTGGAGCGCGGTGCGGACCCCCTTTCCCTGCTTATCGGCGGCTTGAGCCGGGCTATCCGCAAAGCGAGCGGCAGATACGAAAGCAAGCTCTGTTATCTGCCCGAGTTGCTCCTCATCGTGGAGGCCTTCTATGATGGATTTTCCTGTCTGGAACACCGGCTACGGGAACGGCCATTCCGGGGGACAGTGGTTCTGGGAACGGTCCGGGGAGACATCCACGAGATCGGGAAAAACCTGGTGCGGGTCTTTCTGGAGACCTCCGGCTACAGGGTGGTCGATCTGGGCGCGGACGTGCACCCGGAAACCTTCCGGCAGGCCTGTGAAGAGCACAACCCTGATCTGGTGGGCCTTTCCGGATTCACCTCCCATTCCAGACAAGCTATGCAGGAGACCATTCAGGCCATTAGACACGGCAAAGCCGGAGATCGTATAGCCGTAATGGTGGGTGGAGCCGCAGTCAATCCTTCCCGGGCGGGGGAACTAGGCTGCGACGGTTACGCCCGCGACGCGGTCGAAGCCGTACGTGTGGCGAACGCGTTGAACCCTTGAAGACCTTAAGAAGCGTAACCAGGGATATAATTGAGTGACTCAAAGCTCCCCCAAGCCCTTATCAAGTATCTTCGGATCCCGGACGACCGGGACGCGAAAGACAGGGTTGAATCCCTCAGACAGGAGGCTCTGGGACTGATCCGTCCCATTGTCTGGTACCGGGACATTTCTCCGGAAAAGTTCCACACCCTGTTCTCGCCCTGGAGCCGGGAAAGCGAATCGATTACCTCCCTTCTCCGAGGGGCGGAGCGGATTCGGCTCCTCGCCGCGAGCCTGGGAAGCGCCCTGGAAAACGAGTCGCGGGTGCGTCAAGCAAGGGGGAATGTCTTTGAGGGCTACATCCTGGACCGTATGGGCAGCTACCTGGTGGAGCGGGAGATGAGGCGCCTGGACCGACGAACCTCGGGACAAGCCCGGTCCCGCGATCAAATCTGCGGCAGGCGATTCAGCCCCGGATACGGGGACTTCCCGCTGGATGCGCAGATCGTGTTCCTCCGCATCCTGAGCCCTGTAATCCCCGAGCTCCGCATCAGCTGCGGCTTAGTGCTTTACCCGGAAAAGACGGTGACTGCCCTGAAACCGGCATACCCCGCATCGCGGCGCGGGACGGGTTAGCCCCTTTTTCAAGAAGTCCGCGGGATCGAGTTCTTCCTGCCCGGGGATGACCTCTTCATGCAGTGGTGGCCGACCTGGCCCGGACTCTAACCGCATCCGGCGGTGCATCCCGATACCAGAAATTCCGTCGCCCCAAAGGAACCACACACCCTGAATGCATAGCATCTGCATCATTTTTTTATTTTTCTTATCTAGTGCCCTTCACTTCTTTGCATACTTTTTTTATCCGGACATAATTGGACGTTTACCTTTGAGCAATCATTTTTTTGTTTTCCTTTGCATATTATGAATCGTTATTTATTTGGCAATACAACATTCGAAATAAAAATTGGACCACATCGAGTGATGCGGTATAGGTTCCAACAAATGGATCTGTATTGATGAATGCCAACTTGTTGTACAATGGCCGGGCCCATCAATCAAGGAGACATGAAAGGTATGAGGAATTTTCTCGCTTCCAGATGGGGTATCATGTGTGTGGGCGGGTTGATCGGCGTTTTCGCAGCGTTGCTGCAGAAATGGGGAAACCCAGGGAACATGGGGATCTGCGTGGCGTGTTTTGAAAGGGACATAGCTGGCGCAGTGGGCCTGCATCGGGCCAGTGTGGTTCAGTACATGCGCCCCGAGATCATCGGCTTTGTTCTCGGGGCCCTGATCGCCGCGTTCAGCTTTCGGGACTTCCGTCCCCGGGCAGGGTCCGCCCCCATTGTTCGATTTGTTCTGGGCATGTGGGCCATGATCGGAGCTTTGGTCTTCCTGGGCTGCCCCTGGCGGGCCATGCTTCGACTGGCCGGCGGGGACGGCAACGCCATCCTCGGCCTTCTGGGGCTCGTGTTCGGCATCTTCATCGGCACGAGATTCTTTCGGTCGGGCTTCACCCTGGGCCGGGAAACCAAGAGCTACCCCGCTGTTGGCCTGCTTCTGCCCGGCGCAATGCTGCTTTTTCTCCTGCTCATGCTCCTTTTCCCTCAAATTCAGGGCGAGCCGAAATCAGGGATCCTGTTCTACAGCCTCAAGGGGCCAGGCGCCCAGCACGCCCCGCTTCTGGTGTCTCTGGCCGTGGGGCTGCTCGTCGGATTCGTCGGCCAGCGCAGCCGTTTCTGCACCATGGGAGCCTTCCGTGATCTCATCCTGTTCCGGCAGACCCATCTTTTGGGCGGGGTCGTCGCGCTGATCCTGGCCGCCTTCGCGGTGAATCTCCTCGTGGGCCAGTTCCATCCCGGATTCGTGGACCAGCCCGTGGCCCACAATCAACACATTTGGAATTTCCTGGGCATGACCCTGGCCGGGCTGGCCTTTGCCCTGGCCGGCGGATGCCCCGGAAGACAGTTGTTCATGGCCGGAGAAGGTGACGGGGACGCGGCTCTCTTTGTTCTGGGCATGATCGTGGGCGCCGCGTTCTCCCACAATTTCGGACTGGCAAGCTCTCCCGCGGGAGTGGGACCCTACGGGATTCAGGCCGTTTTCCTGGGGCTGGCCGTCTGTCTGGCCATGGGATTCTTTATACGCCGAAAGTCGGCATAAGGAGGGGTTGCAATGAGCGAAACAGTTGACGCCAGGGGCCTGTCCTGTCCACAGCCCGTGCTGATGGCCACGGAAACGATGAAAAGGATGGGGCGGGGCGAAATCGTGGTCCTGGTGGATACCCAGACCTCCATGGAAAACGTCGACAGGGCCGTACGGTCCCAGGGCTGGGAGGTCAGGGAAATCAGGGAAGAGGGGGATGAGCTCCATCTGTACATCGCGGGGGAATAAATGGGGTTTCTGGATCGATGGCGCGGGAAGAAGCGGGATCGAGCCCGTTCGAGCCGAGAGCGGGGTATTCTGGTCTTTTCCCATACCAGCGAGGTGATCCGGGCCGAAGAGCTGCTCAAACAACAGGGATTTCCGATCAAGGTAATGGGGCCGCCGCCGAAAATTCGATCCGGCTGCGATCTGGTGGTCGAGTTTCCCTTGATCGAGGAGCTGAACATTCTTCGGCATCTTCGGGAAAAAGGTGTGCCCCTCCAGGAAGTGGTGCCGGTGAGCGATCACTTGCTCAAGCCCGTGGACCTGTTCGCGATCACCAATTTCGGGGATCATCTCATGATTCGGGCGGCGAACATGAAGCTCACCGCGCACAAGGAAAGCATGGTCATTGTCAATGTCTCCGGTGGCGGCTGTCCCGATGTCCCCTATCTGGCCAGGGAAATGATCGACAGACCCTTGCTGGAGGCGCCCCAACCCAGGGACATTGGCCACACCTTGTGCGGATACGCCCTGCACCTGGCCTACGAGGAAATGGTACGTCGATGCTCGCAGTAGTCGGAACGGTTCCGGAGGCTGACTTCCCCCTGATCTGTGGCAGGGCCAGTTTCCGTGCTTCAGGATTGATGGTGGAAGGCAGACACGTGGATATCGACAGGGGCACGCCCGCCTTGCTGGCCACTGCCTGCCTTATGCTGCAGGCCCTGGGGCAGGAGACTCCATTGGCCTGTCTGGCAGGAGATACCGGCTTGGGACACGGCAGCCGCAGGCTCTATGGATACTGGGCGGATCATCTCAGCGACTATCCTCTGGGTAGCATGGTCTTTCATTACCTGCAGCCGGATGTGGACGGTCACGGACGGGTTCTTTCGGCAGTGGAGGAGCTGAGGAGCCGTCCTCGGCTCATTGCCGACGCCGGATTCATGTACGCGGCCAAAATGAGCGGCCAGAGCCCGGAATACGACCTGTTCACTCCGGATGCCGGGGAACTGGCCTTTCTGGCTGATGAAAAGGCTCCCCATCCCTTCTATACCCGTGGATTCATCCTGTCCGAAGAAAATGAGGTTCCGTTCCTTATTACACGGGCCTACACCCACGAAAACGCGGCACGGTACTTATTGGTCAAGGGCCAGAGGGACTATGTAGCCGATTCCTCGGGGATTCTAGCCTCTGTAGCACATCCAGCAAGCCGTTGCATGGAAGCGGTGGGCGGGACGGGGGACACCCTTACCGGAGTGGTGAGCAGCTTGATCGCGTCCGGAATGGATATCCCCCGCTCCGCCGAGCTGGCTGCCCGGATCAATCGCATGGCCGGGGTGATGAGCAGGCCTACGCCAGCGTCACGGATCCGGGATATCATTCCCTTTTTGGAGCGGGGCTATATGGAGTTGGAATGATCTTATATCGAAGAGGGGCGCATGAAGTCCAATCAAAAGGCGATCCGCTTACATCGCTCCCTCTTCAGGCAGCACTGGCCCATCTGCTCCATCGGAAGTGAGACTCCACCCGAATCACCCCCCCCCTTCGCTCCCGCTCCCTCTACATGGGGGCCCAGAGGGACCCGGTCGGCAAGCGAAGCTTGCCATGGCCTATCTCCGCGGCAACGGTCGGCCCTGGTCACTTGGCTCTGGGTACTCGGCCCTCGGCTCTGGGAACCCAGCAGTCAGCGCCGAGCTCCGAGCGCCTAGAACCCAGCGCCGAGCAGTGATGCAATCGGAGGCAGCAGGCGGTTCACATCTCGTAATAGTAACCATTCAGGGGCAAGAATAGTGAACCACTAAGGCACAGAGAACGCAAAGGGCTCAGCCCCAGCGTGAAAGCTAATCAGGACTCTAGCCAAGCGGAACCCAATTATCCTTTGCCCCGTCTCAGGGCAAAGGATAAGGCTTTTTCCTCCGCGTCCTGTCCTCCGCGTTCTCCGCGCCTCGGCGGTGGGCTACTCTTTCTGCCGCAGAAGCGCAGAACGACCCCCATGAAGGTTAACTGTCAAACTGCACCGCCAGTAAGGGGTTGAATGCTGGACTCAACTTTCGGGGCAAAAAGCACAATTGAATCTGCAGTTAACTGACTGAAATTATTGTTGATCTATGTTTGATGGATCCTCTCTCCTTGTTTATAATGTTATATATTACATTTGAACACGAAAACAAAGGAGAAAGGATCCATATGGCTAGTTTTGCTGCTTATGAAAACGATAGTGGTCAAAATATAAAGTCCGATCGTTTAACGCAA
>JGI1684J13235_1000357_pt1 | contig 17363 bp, 15 predicted proteins | sample PonA232FremontCA_2_FD_13235 | JGI IMG/M metagenome (IMG submission 13235) | reverse complement strand
CAGCTCCGACTCTGGATTTTCTAACGCTCGTCACGTGGGGGCATCCCTGCCCCCACCCGACTCTCGGTGGCTGCTGTTTTCCGGGACCCAGCAAAATTTCTCCAGCGAGAAATCTTTTGTCACTTGAAAACATGTTCACGGTCGGGTTTCCCCCACGTGGCGAGCGAAGAAAATCGGGCAGAGTCTCCGCCGAAATGATTCAAAATACCCCGTGTCAGCTTACAATGATCAGTGGGGTGGTGAATGGTTACAAAATTATGGCCAAGAGCTTGTTCGCCTGTTGACAAATGGATGGGCATATGTTTGGCTTGAACATATGCAGAACGAAATTGGGCTCAGTCTTACCCTCAGCGTGAATGCCTCCTTTTCCTATTGGGGCTATTTTTGGTTTATCAGGGGTAACGACTGCGGCCCGATAGGGAGCCTATGAGCAAATAGGAGCACAACACCAAACAGGACCCAAGGGCCGCAGGCGAAAAGCCGGCGGCCCTTTTTTTTGGCTGTCGGTTTGTCGGCCTAGAGGGGCAATCCGCAAGGAGGTGCCGGCATGCATTTGGGCAAGGCCATTCGATTGGAGCGAATCATCAACCGGGATACGGAGCGGACCATTGTTGTGCCCATGGATCATGGGATCACTGTCGGGCCCATCAGTGGCTTGGAGCAAACAAAGGATCGGGTCAACGAGGTTGCCGAGGGCGGGGGCGACGCCGTGCTCATGCACAAGGGCTTAGTGCGCTGCGGACACAGGGAGCGGGGCCGGGACATCGGACTGATTATCCATCTCTCCGCAAGCACCAAGCACTCCCCTTCCACGAACACCAAGACCCTCGTGGGCTCGGTTGAGGACGGGATCAAGCTGGGCGCTGACGCGGTTTCCGTGCACGTCAACCTGGGAGACGACCAGGAGCAGCAGATGCTGGCCGACTTGGGGCGCGTGGCCAGCTCGGCCAACGAATGGGGCATTCCGGTTCTGGCCATGATCTATGCTCGCGGGCCTCAGGTGAAGGACGCGTACGATCCGGAAGTGGTCGCCCATTGCGCCAGGGTGGGCGAGGAGCTCGGGGCTGATGTGGTCAAGGTGAGCTATACCGGGGATATGGACAGCTTCGGCAAGGTGGTCGAGGGGTGCTGCGTCCCGGTGGTTATCGCCGGCGGCCCCAAGATGGACAGCCGCAAGGATTTGGTCCGGATGGCGCATGATTCCGTGCAGGCCGGCGGAGCGGGTTTGTCCGTGGGCCGGAACATCTTCCAGGACGAGAACCCCGTCGAGCTCCTGGGGGCCCTGCACAGAGTGGTCCATGAGGAATACCCCGTGGATAGGGCCCTGGACCTGTTGAACTGATTCGTCGCATTCAGCGGAGCAGGGCGGGCTTCCAGTCCAGTTGCGCGAGCACCATGCGCGCGTAGAAAGCAAGCGAGAAAGCAGTATGCCCATTCCCATTCTGGTCAAGATTGTCCCCTTTGATAAGGCCATGGTGACAGCAGCCCTCGAGGCAGGGGTGGACGGAGTCATCGTCGACCCGGAAAGGGTGCAGGAAGTGCAGGGCTTGGGCCGGATTCGGACCCTGACCCCTGAGGAGCTCACCGTCTGCTCCGTGGCGGACAAGGACGAGGAGGAAGGGGCTGCCCAGGCTCTGCGCCGGGGAGAGGCAGTGCTCCTGCGGCAGGGCTGGGAGATCATTCCCGTGGAGAATCTCCTGGCCGAGGAAAAGGGNGAGCTCGGGCTCGAGGCCGCCTCCGCGCACGAGGCGAGGCTNGCCGCCGGTATCCTGGAAAAGGGCGCGGACTTTTTGGTCCTCTTGCCCGAGGCCGCTGCTGAGATGAGGGAGATCGTGCGCGAGCTGCGCCTGAGCGAGGGATACATAGGCCTGGAGACGGCCCGGATCACCCAGGTGCGACCCGTGGGTCTGGGCCACAGGGTGTGCGTGGACACCTGTTCCCTGCTCTCGACCGGGCAGGGCATGCTCGCCGGGAACTCCAGCGCCTTCACCCTCCTCATCAACGCGGAGACCGAGGAGAACCCCTACGTCGCCTCCAGGCCCTTCCGGATCAACGCAGGGGCGGTGCACAGCTACACCGTCCTCCCCGGAGACCGCACCTGTTACCTGGAGGAGCTCCAGGCCGGGGACGAGATCCTGGTTGTCGACGCCCAGGGCGGCACCAGCCTGGCCACTGTGGGTCGGGTCAAGATCGAGGTGCGCCCCCTGCTCTTGATTGCCGCGGAGACCGAGTCCGGAAAGGGTCAGGTCTTTGTCCAGAACGCGGAAACCATCCGGCTGGTGACTCCGGAGGGGCGCCCAGTGAGCGTGGTTTCCCTGAGCGAGGGGGACCAGGTCCTCTGCCGCACGGAACAGGGGGGCAGGCACTTCGGCATGCGCATCACGGAAAACATCGAGGAAAGGTAGATGGCCGACACGAACGGCACGCGATCCGGAAAGGGCGCTGGCGAGCTGACACAGTTGCGGGAGGAGATCTCCGGCGTGGACGAGGAGCTGGTGGCGCTTTTGAACAGGCGCGCCGCCCTGAGCCGGGAGGTCGGGCGCCTCAAGTCCAACAGCCGGGACACGGTCTTCCAGCCCTTCCGGGAGAAGGAGGTGCTTCGGGAGATCCTGGACAAGAATCCCGGGCACATGCCCGAGGAACATCTCCGGGCGGTGTACAGGGAGATCCTCTCCTCCTCCCGCAGCCTGCAGCGGCGTCAGAGCGTGGTCTATCTGGGGCCGGAGGGGACCTTTTCCTACTTCGCCGGCCTGCACTACCTGGGCCGGTCCGCGGACTACAGGCCCAAGGCGGTGCTGGAGGACGTCTTCCGCAATGTGCGCCAAGGCGAGGCGGACCTGGGGATCATCCCCCTGGAGAACTCCCTGCAGGGCACTGTGGGTCAGAGCCTGGATCTGTTTTTGCGCTACGAGGTCTTCATCCAGGCGGAAATCTTCTGCAAGATCAGTCACAGCCTCCTCGCCGCGGGTCAGAGCCTGTCCGATATACGGGTGGTCCATTCCCATCCCCAGGCCCTGCAGCAGTGCACCTCCTGGTTGAGCGCCCAGCTTCCCCAGGCGGAGGTGGTGCCCGCGGAGAGCACGGCAGCGGCCGCGGAGCGGGTGGAGGGCAAAAGCGGGGAAGCCGCCATCGCCCATCCGGCCCTGGCGGAACGCTTCGATCTCAATGTCCTGCAGACCGGGATCGAAGACCTGCCGGAAAACTGGACCCGCTTTCTGATCATCGGGCCCAAGATGCCCCCGCCGGGCAACAGGGACAAGACATCCCTGCTGTTCACCCTGACGGACAAGCCTGGCTCCCTGGCCGGGATGCTCAATCGTCTGGCCGAGGAGGAGGTGAACATGAAGAAGCTCGAGTCCCGGCCTATGCGGGGGGAGCGCTGGCAGTACGTTTTCTTCTCCGATGTGGAGTGCGATCTTACCCTGGACCGCTACGACCGGCTCTTGCGGAGCCTGCGGGATAACTGCCACAACCTGCGCATTCTGGGGAGCTATCCCAATGGGCCCTATCTGGATCTGGTCCGCCAACGGGTTTAAGTAGTGATTGGACGTAAACGCACCCATCTCCTTCGTCGCCGCAAAATTTTGAAATCCTCATGTATGAAGATACACTGCGGTTTCAAAATTTCTCGCTCCTTGGATCTGGGCACGTTTACGTCCAATCACGGTTTTGGGTTAGGCACACAGTAGCAGATGACAGAAGGACAGAAATTTGAAGACAGATAGCTTAGCCGGTGGATTTTCAACACCCAGGACATGATCATGCGACAGCCCATAATTTCGGCCCCCGCGAGCAAGTCCGCCTCGCACCGGGCCCTCATCGCCGCGTCCCTGGCCGACGGGGAGTCGCGGATCTCCAATCTTCTGCGCAGCCAGGACCTGGAGCGGACCCGGGACTGTCTGAGCCGGCTCGGGGCCGCGATTCGCGAGGAGGGCGAGACCGTCGTGGTGCGGGGCATGGACACGCGCCGCGAGCGGGGCCCGGAGCTCGTTGAGCTGGATGTGGGCGAGTCTGGCACGACCTGTCGCCTCCTCGCGGCGGTGGCCGCCCTGACCGGCGGAGTCTGCCGCATTTCCGGCAGGGGGCGCATGCATCAGCGCCCGATGGGGTCACTGACCCGGGCCCTGGAGAGGCTGGGCGCAAAGATCGGCTGGGAGGGCGAGCCCGGCTGCCCGCCCCTTGTCCTTGACGCCCGCGGGATCGCCGCGGGCCGGGTTGGCGTGGACCTGGAGCAGAGCAGCCAGTTCCTTTCCGGTCTGCTCATGGCGGGGCCCGCCCTGTCCGCTCCCCTTTCCGTGGACATCACCGGAGAGCGGGTGGTCTCCTGGCCCTATGTGGCCCTGACCCTGCAGGTGATGCAAGATTTCGGGGCAAGATTCCTGGTGGAGGCCTTGCAGGAGGGAACCTGGGAGGAAGTGGCCTGGGAAGGCCTCACCCGGGCGGAGCCCGGCAAGGTGCGCTTCACCGTATACCCGGGGCCCTATGCGCCGCGGGAATACAGGGTGGAGGCGGACTGGAGCAACGCCTCCTATCTCCTCGCTGCAGGAGCCCTGCAAAACAAAGGAGTACGGGTTTCCGGTCTCAATCCGGATTCGACCCAGGGGGACCGGCGCATTCTGGACATCCTGCGCACCATGGGGGCCGAGGTGGAGATCTCCGGGTCCGAGATCAGCGTCTTCCCCTCGGGGCTGCGCGGAGCGGATCTGGACATGGGGTCCTGTCCGGATCTGGTGCCCACGGTTGCGGTTCTGGCCTCCCTGGCCGGAGGCGGGACCCGGATCCGCAACGCGGCCCATCTCCGGCTCAAGGAGAGCGACCGCCTGGGAGACCTGGCCGAGGAGATCGAAAAAACCGGAGCCGGGATGGATCTGCATCCGGACGGGGCGACCATCCGACCGCCCTCGGAGATGGCGGAGGGGCCGATCCATTTCCAGACCCACGGGGACCATCGCTTGGCCATGGCCTTCGCCCTGTACGGGCTGGCGGGTCTGGACTTCGTCCTGAGCGATCCGGACTGCGTGGCCAAATCATTCCCCTCCTTCTGGGAAACCTGGAGCCTGGTGCAAGGCGATGACTGAACCAAGAAAGGACAGGGCGAGCATCATCGGAGGCAGCGGGGCCATGGGACGCTTCTTCGCCGAGCGCCTGCAGGGGTGCGGCCTGGAGGTGAGCTCCCTGGACAAGCCGCTGCGGGAGGAAGAGGCCGCAGAGTGCGTATCGGACAGCGCTTTGGTCCTGCTCGCGGTGCCTCCCCATGCGGTGGGCGAGGTCCTGGATCGGCTGCAGGGCCTCCTTTCGACGGAGAGCGTGCTCGCGGACATCTGCTCGGTCAAGGNGGAGCCCCTGCAGCGGATGCTCGCCAGCCATACCGGGCCCGTGGTCGGCACGCATCCCCTGTTCGGCCCCGATCCGGAGCCAGGCACGGACCTGCGCGTCGCCCTTGTCCCCGGGCGCGACGACCAGGCGGGCGAATGGGTCCGCGGCCTGCTGCTGCGGGCCGGGCTGAGCCCCTTCCAGGCCGAGGCAGCGGAGCACGACCGGGCCATGGCCTTTCTGCAGGGCCTGAACTTCGCCACCACAACGGCCTATCTGGCCGCCGCCTCTCACGATACGGCCATCAGCAAGTACATGACCCCCTCCTTCCAGCGCCGTCTCGACGCGGCCCGGAAGATGCTCAACGAGGACGCGGAGCTCTTCCAGGCCCTGTTCGAGTCCAACCACTACAGCCAGGAGGCGGTGCGCTGCTATCGCTCCTATCTGGGCCTCGCCGCAGGCGGCGAGCTCGATCTCCTGCTGAACAGGGCCTGCTGGTGGTGGAACGGCAACAAGGATCCGGGGGGGGACCTGTAGGCCAAGGAAACGCTATTTCGGTTGTTCGGGCCGCATTCCCTCCCCGAGGGAATGCGGCCTTTTTTTTGATCCAAACCAGGGAGAGAGGGAGTATGACCAGCATCAGAATGCGGCAGTTCGCAGCGACCCATCCCGCGGATACCCAGACGCCCATCGGCATGTACATGCGCTTCGTGGGAGACGAACCCGGCCTGCTCCTGCAGAGCGCGGAAGTGGACGGCAGGCTGGGACGCTACAGCCTCATCGCCTGGGACTTCTGCCTCACGGCCAGATGCAGCGGAGGCAAATTGGCGGTGACCGTCCGCGATCCCGAAATGAGAGCTCTGGACAAGCTCTCCGGGATGGATTTCGTCCCCGGATTGCGGCAGCTCATGAGCAGCCTGGACCTGGTTCCGCCACAGACGCATCCCGGTCTGCCGGCCCTGTCCCGTTCCCTGCTGGGGTACTTCGGGTACGAGCTGGCCGGCCTGCTGGAGCCGGGCCTGGCGGAGACCCTCAGTCCCGAGGACGCGGAGTGCGCCCTGGTCCTGCCCGGGAGACAGATCCTCTTCGACCACCTGCACCAGCGCTGCGTGCTCCTGGGCCTGGAGCGCGATCCCGAGCCAGAGCAAAAACCCCGGTCCCTGGAACGGATCCAAGAAACCCGGACCGGGCCGGCGGAGCCGGCGATCTCCGGGGAGACCTACCGCTCGGGGGTGGAGCGGGTCCGGGAGGATATCCGCGGCGGTGAGGCGATCCAGGTGGTGCTCTCCTGCCGCTTCCAGGCCGAGTTCGAGGGAGACCCTTTTCTGGTCTACCGCAGGCTGCGGCAGAACAATCCCTCCCCGTACATGTTCTACGTGAGTCTCCCGGAGCTGACCCTCATCGGCTCCTCCCCGGAGGTCATGGTCCGCTGCACTGAGGGGGTCTTAGAGGGCCGTCCCATCGCGGGCACGCGTCCACGCGGGGCCGATCCGGGAGAGGACGAGGCCATGGCCAGGGAGCTTTCCCAGGACCCGAAAGAGCGGGCGGAGCACGTCATGCTCGTGGACCTGGGCCGGAACGACCTGGGCCGCATCGCGGAGCCGGGAAGCGTGAGCCTGGAGCGGTTCATGCAGGTGGAGCGCTTCTCCCACGTGATGCACCTCACCTCCTACCTGCAGGCCCGGGCGAGCCGGGATCTGGACGCCCTGGACGTCCTCCGGGCCACCTTCCCCGCGGGCACCGTGTCCGGGGCCCCCAAGATACGGGCCATGGAGATGATCCAGGACATCGAGCCCCAGTCCAGGGGGCCCTATTCCGGGGCCGTGGGCTGGCTCGGCCTGGATAGCGGCAGCCTGAACCTGGATACGGGCATTGCCATCCGCACCATGTGGCTGCGGAAGGGAACCATGACCTGGCAGGCAGGGGCNGGGGTGGTCAGCGATTCGGATCCGGAATCGGAGTGGCAGGAGTGCTGGAACAAGGCCAAGGTGCTCCTGCGCAGTCTCAACCAGAACGGAGGTGGCGATGTTTTTGCTCATCGATAACTACGACTCCTTTACCTACAACCTGGTCCAGGTCCTGGGACAAGCCGGGACGATTCCCCGGGTCCTGCGCAACAACGACGAGGATCTGCTCCATCCGGACCGGTTCCAGGGTCTGGAGGGCGTGCTCATCTCCCCCGGGCCGGGCGGTCCGGAGAAAAGCGGCCTGTGCCGGGATTTTCTCTCCCGGCTGGATCCGGCAGTGCCCGTGCTGGGGGTCTGCCTGGGCCAGCAGATCCTGGGCCATATGGCGGGATGGAACGTGGTCCGGGGGGAGCGGATCATGCACGGCAAGACCTCGCTGATCCATCACAACGGGGACGAGCTCTTCAGCGGCCTGAGCGAGCCCTTCACCGCCACGCGCTACCATTCCCTGCTGCTGGATCCCGCGGAGGCGCGGGACGGGCTTCCCGGGATCACCGCCTGGACCGAGGAGGGCGAAATCATGGGGATCCGCTTCACGGATCGGCCCTGGATGGGGGTGCAGTTCCATCCCGAATCCGTGCTGAGCCTGGAGGGTCCCTTGTTGCTGGCGAATTTTCTCCGGCTCGTGGAATCACACAAACAGGACAGGAGGCAGTGATGGACCTACGGCATATTCTGGAAACACTGGCCCGCGGCCGCGATCTGGACCAGGACGCGGCCAGGCTGGGCTTCGAGGCCCTTTTTTCCGGGGAGCTCTCCCCGGCCCAGTCCGGGGCCATGCTCCTGGGTCTGCGGGTCAAGGGGGCCACGGCTGTGGAGCTCTCCTCCGCGGTTCAGGCGGCTCTAAGGCACGCGCACCTGGTGCGGGCCGGAGACGGGCCCTGCATCGACACCTGCGGCACCGGCGGGGACGGCAGGCACAGCTTCAACTGTTCCACCGCCGTGGCGGTGTTCCTTGCGGACATGGGCTACAGCGTGGTCAAGCACGGCAACCGGGCCGTGTCCAGCAGCTGCGGCAGCGCGGATGTGGTGGAGACCCTGGGCCTTCCCTTCACCAAGGACCAGAAGGAGGTCGCGGCCAGCCTGGGACGGCACAACTTCGCCTTCCTCTACGCCCCGTCCTATCATCCCGCCTTCGCGGAGGTGGCCCCCATCCGCAAGGAGCTGGGCATTCCCACCCTGTTCAACCTCATGGGGCCCCTGCTCAATCCGGCCCGCCCCACGCATCAGCTTCTCGGCGTGGGCAGCCCGGAGGCGCTCGATCTCATGGCCCGCACTCTGGCCCTGAATGGAGTGCGGCGCGCGGCAGTGGTCCACGGGGCCGGGGGATTCGACGAGCTGACGCCCTGCGGGGAAAACGACGTGGTGCTGGTGGAGGAGGGCGAATGCAAGTCCGTGCGCCTCGATCCGGCGCAGCTGGGCATCGGGGGCTGCGCGCCCGAGGATCTGGCCTGCCGGGACAAGGAAGAGGCCCTGGAGCTCATGGGGCATGTCCTGCAGGGCCGTGCTCCGGATCCGGTCCGGGACATGGTGGCGCTCAACCTGGGTATGGCCCTTTCCCTTCTGGACGGCACGGATCTTTCCGAGTCGGTCCGCCGGGCTGGACACAAGGTGGAGACCGGGCTCACCGAGGGGGCGCTGCATGCTGGATGAGCTCGTAGCAGCCAAAAGGGCGGAAGTGGACCAGCTGCGGCGCTTGCGGGAACAAGGCCGCCTCCCGGAGCTTGTCCCCGCGAGGGGCCCGGGACTGGCCCAAGCGATCGAGGGCTGCCAGGGGACAGCGGTCATTGCGGAATACAAGCGGGCCTCGCCCAGCAAGGGCGTCATCCGGGAGGACATGGGTCCGGAGGAGGCGGGCGAGATCTTTTTTCGGGCCGGGGCCTCGGCTATCTCCGTTCTGACCGAGGCAAGCCGTTTTCAGGGGGAGATGGGCTTTCTGGCGCGGATGGAGGGAGCCGGGCTCCCCCTGCTGCGCAAGGACTTCATCCTCGATCCGCTGCAGGTCCGGCACACCGCCACCACCCCGGCCTCCGCGGTGCTTGTCATCGCCGCGGTCTTTCGCGACAGCCCCGGACAGATGGCGGACATCTGCGCGTGCGCCCGGGAGCTGGGCCTGGAGCCGGTGCTGGAGATCACCCGGGAACAGGAGCTGGATCCGGTCAGGCGGGCCGGGGCGCGCCTGATCCAGGTCAACAACCGGGATCTGGTCACCCTGTGCGTGGACCGGGAGGCCAGCCGCCGGCTCATCCGGGAGAGGGATCCTCAGGAGCTGTGGATCAGCGCCAGCGGGATCGCCTCTCCGGAGGATGTGGGACAGGTCCGGGATCTGGGATACGACGCCTGCCTGGTGGGGACCTCGATCATGCAGAGCCCGGCCCCGGGGGAATTTTTGGCCGGGCTGGTCCGGGCTGGCGCCAACAAAGGAGGCACGCGATGCGGATCAAGGTCTGCGGATTGACCCGGCAGGAGGACGTCAATGCCTGCCGCGAGCTGGGGGCGCACTGGGCCGGGTTCATCTTCCATCCGGACAGCCGGCGCTATATCGCCCCGGAGCGGGCCGCGTCCCTGGAGACAGGAAGTCTCTTGCGCGTGGGAGTCTTCGTTCGGCAGGATCCGGAGGAGATCCTGGCGATCATGGAGGCTTGTCGGCTGGATCTGGCCCAGCTGCACGGGGACCAGGACCCGGACTTCTGCCGCCGCGTGGGGCCGGAGCGGGTCCTTAAGGTGCTCTGGCCCCAGCGCTACGAGTGGAAGGAGGATCTGCAGCAGGAGCTGGATCGCTATGCCCCCTGCTGTGCCTGGTTCCTCCTGGACGCCGGCCTCTCCGGGGGAGGCCACGGCACGCGCATTCAGGCCCCCTGGCTGGGCGAGGGTCTTCGCTTCCGGCGGCCCTGGATCCTGGCCGGAGGCCTGGGTCCGGAGAGCATCGGGGCTGGGCTGGCCCTGGGGCCGGATGGAGTGGATCTCAACTCCGGGGTGGAGTCCGCGCCCGGAATCAAGGATCGCCAAGCCATGGCGCAAACCCTAAGCACGATTGAAGGAGATGCGGAATGAGTACGGGCTATTTCGGTGAATACGGCGGATGCTATGTGCCGGAGCTTCTGCTGCCGCCGCTGCAGGAGCTGGATCAGGGACTGCGGGAGATCGTGAAAAGCGATTCCTTTCAAGGGGAGTTCCGCGGGCTGCTGCGTGACTACGTGGGCCGGCCCACGCCGCTCACCCGCTGCGGCAACCTCTCCCGGGAGCTCGGCTTCGATCTGTGGCTCAAGCGGGAGGATCTGGCCCATACCGGGGCGCACAAGATCAACAACACCATGGGCCAGGCCCTGCTGGCCAAGCGGATGGGCAAGACCTGCCTCATGGCCGAGACAGGAGCGGGCCAGCACGGCGTGGCCACGGCAACCGCGGCGGCCCTGCTGGGCCTGGACTGCCTCGTGTTCATGGGGGAGAAGGACGTCCAGCGGCAGAGCGTGAACGTGCGGCGCATGGAGATTCTGGGCGCCCGGGTGGAGCCGGTGACCAGCTCCACAAGGACCCTGAAGGACGCGATCAACGCGGCGCTTCGCTACTGGATCGCCCATCAGGGGACCACGCACTACTGCCTTGGCTCCGTTGCCGGGCCGCATCCCTTCCCCAGCCTCATCCGGGAGCTGCAGGCGGTCATCGGCGACGAGGCCAGACAGCAGTTCCAGGACGCGACAGGCGGGCTGCCGGATCACGTCCTGGCCTGTGTGGGGGGCGGATCCAACGCCATCGGCATCTTTTCCGCCTTCCTCGAGGACCAGGGAGTGGCCCTCACCGGGGTGGAGGCGGCGGGCTCGGGAGAGCCGGGCTGTTTCAACTCCGCCACCCTGACCCAGGGAACGCCAGGGGTGCTCCACGGATCCCTGAGCTACCTCTTGCAGTCTCCGCAGGGCCAGATCCTGCCCTCCCATTCCCTGGCCCCCGGGCTGGACTACCCCGGCGTGGGGCCGGAGCACTCCCATCTGCGGGACTCGGGAAGAGTGACCTATAGGACGGTGGGGGACGAGGCCGCGTATCGCGCATTCAAGCGGCTGGCCGGCAAGGAGGGGATCATTCCCGCCCTGGAGAGCTCCCACGCCCTGGCCGGGGCCCTGGAGTGGGAGGGCGAGCTTAGCCCGCAGAGCCGCGTGCTGGTCAATCTCTCCGGCAGGGGGGACAAGGATCTGGAGATCGTTTTCGAATACGAGGACGCCCGTGGCGGCAAGGAGGTGAGCCATGGCTGAGGGAGGCGAGCGACTGCGACAGCGGATCGAGCGGGCGGCTGCCCAGGGGCGTCGGGCCCTGATCCCCTTTCTTCCGGCGGGATTTCCCCATACGGAGACCTTCTGGGACCATGTCCGCGAGCTGGACCAGAGCGGGGCGGACATCATCGAGATCGGGGTGCCCTTTTCCGATCCGGTTGCCGACGGCCAGGCCGTGGAGGAGGCCTCGCAGCAGAGCCTGGCCCAGGGCGTGGATCTGGACTGGATCTTTTCCGGGCTTGCCGGGATCCGCGAGGAAATCGGGGCGGAGCTGGTGCTCATGGGATACGTGAACCCCTTTCTGCAATACGGCTGGGACAATCTGGCCCGCAAGATGGCCGAGTGCCGCGTGAGCGGCCTGATCGCCCCCGATCTCCCCCTGGAGGAGAGCGCGGGTCTGGAGAGGGCGCTCGGGGCGAGCGGCGCCTCCCTGATCCGTCTGGTGGGGGTGAACACCTCTCCGGAGCGGATGCGTCTCTATGCGGAGCACGCGGAGGGATTTGTCTACTTCGTCTCCGTGCTGGGCACAACCGGAGGCAACGGCGGCCTCTCCCCGGAGCTCGCCCACGGGCTGCGGCAGGCGGGGGAGATCTTTGCTGCCACGCCCCTGGCCCTGGGTTTCGGCCTGAGCCGGCCACAGCAGCTGGAGGGGATCACGCAGCGGGTGGACGCGGTGGTCTTCGGCAGCGCCCTGATCCGGCATATCCGGGATGGAGGGAGCCCGGGAGAGTTCATGGCCCGCTGGCGTCCCTAGCAGGACGCCCTCAATCTTCCAATTGCTGCGTTGCTTCAAAAAGTTCAAGATTTCACGTAGGCTCACTACTGTTCAAGCTTGAACTTTTTTCGCGCCTTGCACTTGGAATTTGGGGGGCGCCCTGCTTGACAATGTGCCATTTCGCAGGCTGCCTAGTGCGTGTTGACACGCATCCTGACCTTATGCCCGATGGGCACGAACACTGGTCTACTGATCGTATGCATGTTTCGTTCGGAACGATCGAGACTTGGGGATATCAGCCCGGGAGGTGGAAATGGCAGAGGCTTTTGCCGGTGGGGAGTATCCCGTCATCCCGCTCGAAAGGGGCGACGATCTCCAGGGCATGGAGGCGGCGGACAGGGCCGGCTTGATCCTGTTCATGGCCGGGAATCAGTTCATGGCCCTGCCGGACCTGGTTCGGGCCTTTCTGCGCGAATGCCCCGGGGCGGAGCCCGTGGCCTACGAGACCCTTCCCCCTGGCCTGGAGCTCGGTCAGATCCTGGCCGGGGGCGCTCGGTTCGGGGAGCGCCTGCTTACGGGTCTGCCGGATGTGTACACCGCAGTTTCCGAGGAGGCCATGCAGAGACTGATCCGGAAGGGTCTGGCCCGCGATGGCGATCCCTTCGTCTACCTGCGCAACCGCTTGGGGATCATGGTGGCCGAGGGCAATCCCAAGGACGTCCGCGGGGTCCGGGACCTGGGCCGGGAGGATGTCCGGGTCTCGCAGCCGGACCCCGCGGGGGAGCACATCGCCCTGTATATCGAAGAGATGTATCGCCAGGCCGGGGGCGAGGAGCTCGTCCGCGCCGTGTTGCGGGACAAGGCGGACGCGGGAACCACGCTGTGGACCAGTGTGCACCACAGGCAGACCCCGCAGCGGATTCTGGAGGGAAGCGCTGACGCGGGTCCGGTGTGGTGGACCGAGATCCAGCGGGCTCAGGGCCTGGGTCTGGCCCTGGAGGGCATCGACCCCGGTCCCGGGCTGGATCGCAGGGAGGCGATCGCCTACTACGCCACCGGTCTCATCGGCGGCCCCAATCCGGAGAACGCCTCCCGTTTCCTTCGGTTCCTGCGTTCCGACGCGGCCCGGGAGGTCTTTTCGCGACACGGCTTTTTGTCGGGAGACCGCTAGCCCCCGCTTCAGGGACAGAGCAATGGATTCGCAATCTGTCGACATAATCCCCCGGGTCGCGCGCAGCAGGGTGCGTCCCGAGGTCAGCCGGGACAAAGTGGAGCTATGGTCCCTGGTTCTCCTGGCCAGGGGCATCCCCCATTCCGTGGATCGGGAGAACTGGGTGTGGCGCATCGAGGTCGACCCGGAGCGGGCGGAGGAAGCGGTCCGGGAGATCGAGGCCTTCGAGGGGGAGAACGAGGAGCCGGAGATCGAGGAGCCCGCCCCGGCGGCGAGCGGCGGAGTGGAGGCCACGTTCTGGGTCATGCTGGCCCTGATGCTCTTTTACAAGCTGACCACCATGGATCTGGCCGGTTTCGGGTACCAATCCATCCCCTGGAAGGACCTGGGAAGCGTCAATGTCTGGAAGGTGCACCAGGGCGAGTGGTGGCGTCTGGTCACCGGCCTCACCCTGCACGGGGATCCCACCCATCTCTTGAGCAATGTCGCCGCGGGCGGCGTCTTCCTCGTGTTCCTCATCCGGGAGCTGGGGCCCGGAACGGCCTGGAGCGCCACCCTTGCGGCCGGTATTGGCGGCAACTGGCTCAACTCTCTGGTGCAGGACTACAGCCACTCCGCCCTGGGCTTCTCCACCTCCGTGTTCGGCGCGGTGGGCATATTGGCCGGGCTGCGGGCCCTGGAGGGCTCAGAGCAGCGCACCCGCATGGATCGTCTGGTCCCTGTCGGCGCCGGGCTCGGGCTGTTGGCCATGCTGGGCACGGGCGGAGGGAACATTGACGTGGCCAGCCATGTTTTCGGATTCGCCTCTGGGGTCGTCCTGGGGCTCGGCCTGGGAAGCGTGGGGAAGAGGTCCCTGCCCCCGCCGCGCGGAGCGGACCTTTGGGTCGGTGGGCTGGGCCTGGCCCTGGTGGCGATATCCTGGCACATGGCCCTCACCTCTTCCACCATCCCGTGAGCCCGCGGCACACTGCGTATTTCCGAGTCGCCACCTATTTGGTGTAGATCTTGATCTGATTGGTGTGCGTCTCCCGCTGTCCCGGTGTGGGCTGGCCCGAGGTGAGGACGATGCGGTCTCCGGCAGCGAAGATGTCGCTGTCCTGGACGAAGCGCTCCACCCGATCCAAGTGATTGGCGATTCCCGGATCGCTCTGCACCGGAATCACTCCCCAGAAGAAATTGAGGCTGCGCATGACCTCGATGTGCGGGGTCAGGGCGTACACCGGGCGCGAGGCCCTTCGGCTGGAGAGGAGCGCGGCGGTGCGCCCGGAGGTGGAGTGGCAGGCGACGCCCTTGCCCTCGGCGTGGTCCGCCATGAGACAGGCGGAATAGGCCAGGTACTTGGCGGTGTCCTTTTCGTTCTCCGGCCGGTAGGGTCCCTGCATCTGCTGCAGGAGATAGCTCTCCGCATGGTCCGCTATGTCCCGGATCATCTTGGTTGCGCCGATGGGATAGCTGCCCACCGCGGTCTCCTCGGAGAGCATGACGCAGTCCGTCCCGTCCATGATCGCATTGGCCACGTCCGTTGCTTCCGCCCGGGTGGGCAGGGGATTGTTCACCATGGACAGAAGCATCTGGGTGGCCACGATGGCCGGCTTCTGATGCCGCCGGCAGGCCCGGATCACCTTTTTCTGGATCACCGGCAGGGCGGGCAGGGAGCACTCCAGGCCCAGATCACCGCGGGCCACCATCATGCCGTCCGCCAGGGACAGGATGGCCTCCAGGTTGTCCAGGCTGCTGGCCCGCTCCAGCTTGGCGATGAGGGGAATGTATCTTGTGTAGGAGGTGAGCTCGGAGCGCAGGGTCTCCATGTCTTCCCGGGTCTGGACAAAGGACTGGGCGAAGGCGTCCACCCCGGCCTCCAGCCCGGCGTGGAGGTCGTGCTTGTCCTTTTGGGTGAATGCGGGCAGGGAGTGGGGCTTGCCCGGAAAGGTGATGCCCTTGCTGGAGGCGACGATCCCGTGGTCCAGGGCCTGGAGCAGAAATACCCGATCCGGCTCCAGGACCTGGCTCACGGTGAAGCGGGGCACGCCGTCGCTGATGGTCACCGGGGCCCCGCTCCCCAGCCCTTCGAGGACCTCGGGCGTGTCCAGGGGAAGATAGGCCAGGTCCTGGTAGCTGTCCCTGTATTCCGACGGTCCGAGATAGACCCTGTCACCCTGGGAGACCTGCAAGGGAGCGTTTCCCACCTTGCCGATGCGGATCTTGGGGCCGCTCAGGTCTCCCAGCACGGTGAGGGTGGTGCCCAGCTCCCCCTCCAGCTCGCGGATGAGCTCGATAAGGGGGGCGAACTCCTCCGCGGGGGCATGGGAGAAGTTGAGCCGGAATATGCGCGTCCCGTGCCCGATCATGGAAGCGAGGATCTCGCGCTCCGAGGAGCTCGGGCCCAGGGTGGCTATGGTCGTGGTGCGCATGGTGACTCCTGTGGGGTTCGCACGTTCAACGCATTTTCACGCATCCCCCAACCATCTCCCACCTTGAATCATGCGGAGCCTCTTGGCAAGAGGCAGCACCCCTTCCCCTGTGCCGCATTGGCCGAGGTCTTGACTCCTGGGCGGTCTCGGGGCACTATGCCTGCGCTTTATCCTGAAAAGGGGGACGAATGGGCGACAACCTCACTCGGAAGATCATAGCCGAGCATCTGCTTCAGGGCAACACAGAGCCTGGAGAGCAGATCGGCCTGCGCGTGGACCAGACATTGACCCAGGACGCGACAGGCACCATGGCCTATCTGCAGTTCGAGGCCATGGACAAAGACCGAGTGGCCACGGACCTCTCCGTGAGCTATGTGGATCACAACACCCTGCAAATGGGGTTTCGCAATTCCGACGACCACCGCTACCTGCAGAGCGTGGCGGCCCGCTACGGCCTGGTCTTCTCCCCTCCGGGCAACGGGATCAGCCACCAGTTGCATCTGGAACATTTTGCCAAGCCGGGGGCTACGCTCCTCGGCTCGGACAGCCACACCCCCATGGGCGGCGGAATCGGCGCCCTGGCCATGGGCGCCGGGGGGCTCGCAGTGGCCCTGGCCCTGGCCGGCGAGCCCTATACCCTGCCCATGCCACGTGTAGTGCGGGTTCATCTCACCGGACAGCTTCGGGGATGGGCCAGTGCCAAGGACGTGATCCTGACTCTCCTGGCTCGCCTCACGGTCAAGGGCGGAGTGGGAGCGGTCATGGAGTACACCGGCCCGGGGGTGGAGACGCTGAGCGTGCCCGAACGGGCCACCATCACCAACATGGGAGCCGAGCTCGGGGCCACGACGTCCATCTTTCCCAGTGACGAGCAGACCCGGCGTTTCCTCGAGGCCGCGGGACGGAAAGAGGACTTCGTCCCCTTGGGCCCCGATCCGGATGCCATGTACGACAATGAGCTGGAGCTCGACCTGGACAGCGTGGAGCCCATGGCAGCCGCGCCCCACATGCCGGATCGGGGAGTCCCGGTTCGCGATCTCGACGGCCTGGAAGTGGATCAGGTGATCCTCGGCTCCTGCACCAATTCCTCCTATGTGGACCTGGCGCGGGCCGCGGGTATCCTTCGGGGCGGCCGCGTCCATACCGGAACGGATGCCCTCCTCTCTCCGGGCTCCAGACAGGTGCTCCGCCTGCTGGACGAGGACGGGATGCTCGGGGACTTCCTGGACAGCGGGGTGCGTCTCCTGGAGTGCGTCTGCGGTCCCTGTCTGGGCATGGGGGGAGCCCCTGTGAGCGGAGGGGTCAGCCTGCGCACCTTCAATCGGAACTTCCAGGGCAGGAGCGGGACGGCGGATGCCCAGGTCTATCTGGTGAGCCCGGAGACCGCGGCCCAGGCAGCTTTGGCCGGGAGATTCACAGATCCGGCCCGTTGGGGGGAGGCGCCGGAACGACCGGAAATCCCCGACTATTCCAGGGCCGGGGCGAGCCATTTCCAGTATCCCCCGCGGGACGGCTTGCAGG
>JGI1684J13235_1000354_pt1 | contig 17386 bp, 10 predicted proteins | sample PonA232FremontCA_2_FD_13235 | JGI IMG/M metagenome (IMG submission 13235) | reverse complement strand
GGGTTATGTTTCAAACAAGCGGTATGGTTATACTATATGAGCATATATGCAATTTTACTATGTGTGCGTTGTCTATAAAAATAGTATTCTTGTGAACAACCTGGACTGCCTTTTTTGGGAGTAGAAAAATTGGCTGATTATTAATGGTCAGATTATTCTATACTCTCCTTCGTCGATTTATTGAGTGCTGATTTTTCCAAACGTTCGGCCAGCCATACCTTGATAATCGATTGGCGGGAAACGCCCAATCGTTCGGCCTCTTTATCCAAAGAATCTATCATCCATACAGGAAAATCTACATTTACTCTCCGTTGCTTTTTTAAAGGTCGCTCTGCTTTCTTTAAATCAAGCAAGTTGGTAATGTCTTCACTATCATCAAATTTTTTATCAAATGTCTTTGTTTTCATATAGTTTCACCTCTTCGATTCTAGATTTACGCACGGAAATGATCCGTATGTTATGCTGTCGATAGGTAATCACTGCTGACCAATGCTTGTTTTNAATCCGTCCGATAACAATAAACCTTGGCTCATCTTCAATTTTTGCTGGAACTTCCAACAAATCCGGATCATTCCATAATTGTTGAGCATCAAAGAAGTCGATTCCGTGTTTGCTCAAATTAGCCTTGCTTTTTGATTCGTCAAATTCAAATTGCATTAGGGTATAATAATTATACTTATTTTCTACCTTAAGTCAAGGTCGGTTTAACAAAAAGGTGTTTTAACCCCCCAACATAACGTGCCAAACTCAGCAGTTGTCCAGATATCTTAATATGTTAAAGCCTAGAACTTCTAGTCTCCATCCAACATTCCAAAAAAAGTTCATTTTTGTAGTTTGTAAATCCGAAACCTTTTAACACTTTGGTACAGATAAATTCCTTTCCAGCACCTCTAAAAGCTCATCCTTATCTACAGGCTTGGCGATATAATCATCCATGCCTGCATCCAGGAACTTTTCCCGGTCCCCGCTCATAGCGTATGATGTCATGGCGATAATGGGAATATTTTTGAAATTGCAATATGATGAACGAATTTGTATAGTCGCCTCTACACCGTCCAGTACAGGCATTTGTACATCCATCAATATACAGTCGAATTCATCGTCTTCAAGTATAGACAAAGCCTTTTCTCCGTTGCCTGCAACAGTTACTTTACACCCTTGTTTTTCTAGCAAAGTTCGAATATACAATTGAGTTGTCTCGTCATCGTCCACTAGGAGCACCTTCGAATCCATTATTTTGTTTTCCTGTTTCTGGAATTGAAGACCAATTGTATCGTACTGCAGAGATTCCGGAATCCTAAATGGTAGACTGACATAAACTGAAGTCCCTTCTCCTTCCTTGCTGGATATAGAAATACTGCCGTTCATCAAATCCACCAGTCTTTTGACTAGGGGAAGTCCCAGGCCTGCTCCTTCGAATTCTCGTGTATATGAGGAAGAATCACTGCCCTGAGTAAAAACATCAAATATTTTATTTATCCTCTCTTCTGAAATGCCCGGTCCATTATCTGCAATAACAAACAGCAACCTACATTTATCAACCTGTGGGATCGACAGAAGAGTAACTTCCAATTCTATCTGTCCATCTTGGGTATATTTATTTGCATTGCCCACCAAGTTGAACAGGATTTGATTCAAACGAGTACTATCCCCGATGAGTTGTTCCGGGATGTTATCTTCCACATTTATACTTACTTCGTTTTGATTTTTTTGAGTGAGTTGTTTAAAAATATCTCTTGTCGATTGTATTAAATTGACAAGTATGAATTCCTCCTCCTTGATTACGAGCTTATTTGCTTCTACCTTGGAAAGATCAAGGATGTCCGTTAAAAGCCTGTTGAGCCGCTCTGCGGATTCCAACCCAATTTCCACATATCTTTGTTGATCTACATTCAAATCGGAATACTGCAATAATTGGAGCATTCCCATAATCCCATTTATGGGAGTTCGAATTTCGTGGCTCATGTTGGCCAAGAATTCTGACTTGGCTCTATTGGCAGTTTCTGCTTGCTCCTTAGCTTGAAGTAAAGCCTGTTCGGTCTGCTTGCGGTCGGTGATGTCACGGATCACCTCAATTGCTCCTACAACATTCCCTTTTATATCATGCAGAGGTGAGGCTTTGGCAAAAATCCATGCGCCAGTATTACCATAAAGTGCATCACAGAACACTTCAGCCAAAAGCGTATTCCCTTGCCGAGTAATTGCGGGATATAAAGATTCGACCTTTTTTGTGTCCTCAAAGACAAGGTCCATAAGTTGTGGCCGTGCTTTTCCGTAAAAAGGAATTGTATAAACGTATTCTCCCTTGCCGAGCATCTCAGAGGCCGGTACACCCGTCATTTCTTCTATAGCTTTGTTCCAAATAATAACGCGTTTTTCCCTGTCAATTGCCAATGTGGCATCAGGCAAAAATTCTATGATATCAGACAGCCTCTTTTCACTTTGCCTTAAGGCTTCTTCAGTTTGTTTCCGCTCTGTAATATCTATTAGAGAAACAACACTCTTTGTGGTTTCTGGAATCATATCTATAGTCAAAAAGCCTTGGTGCACCTCACCATGGCGATCAATAAAACGGAACTCATAGTTTTGGGGTACTACACCAGGATCCTGCCTTCTTGAAAAGTGGTATTCTTTCATCCAGGCAACATCGTCGGGATGCACGAATTCGGTCCAGGATTTTTTGCCCTCCACTTCTTTTCTGGAATAACCTGATAATTCTTCAAAGTTAGAATTGGCATGAGAAATAGTGGTATCCTGTTCAAGAATAAACATTGCCGAGCCTGAAGTCTCAAAAATCGAGCGGTAGTAGTTCTCTGATTGCCGTAGGGCTTCCTCGGTCCGCTTTTGATTGGTTATATCACGCAACTGCTCCACAATCTTGGCCACCTCTCCATGTTCATCCAGTATGGGTATGCTGCGGCAATCCAAATACATTCCCAGTTCCGGAACATATTTTTCCAACTGAACCATTTTTTTTGTGCCCAGGGCTTCTCTAGTGGCGCATGGCTCACATTCCCTATTTCGCCCTATAAGTTGAAAACACTTTTTATTGCGTACTTCCTCGGGAGACATGTTCAAAAGCTGGTAGCCGGCCAAGTTGTAGCGATCTATGCTGTGATCTGGATATTGAATAGCAAGTATGTCCGGAATTCCATTTATGATGCTCTCTAAAAGATTATTCTGCTCTCTTAGCTCCTGTTCGAGTCTCTTGCGCTCAGTGATATCTTCTGCTGAGCAGACCACATACTCTACTGTGCCATCGGTTCTCAATTTAGGAGTCTTCAAGATAGAAAAAAGTCTCCATTCGCCAGATGCATGCTGCAACCATTCTTCTGTAAGCACTGGTTTTCCTTTTTTAAAGACCTCGATATTGCTCAGACGACAAATTTCCGCTACATCTGCGTGAAAAACATCATACAGATCCCTGAAAGCCATATCTTCCTGTACTAGGCCTTGAAATTCCGCATGAGCCTTGTTTACTGCCCCGTAAGTTCGCTCGTCTATCAAATACCAAATATGTGTCTGGATATTATCCAGCAGTATTTGTTGCTGTTCTATTGCCCTATCTCGTTCCTCTTCTGCACGTCTGCTATCAGTGATATCTCTGTGAATCCCCACATAAGCATAGGCTGTTCCATCATCTCTCAATAGAGGGAAGCTTCTAAGATCACACACAAAAATTGAGCCGTCTTTTCTTTTTCTTAATACTTCATTGATGTACGTATTCCCCTCAAATAATTTGTACTGTATTTCTTCTATATCTGAGTTGACACTGAATATGGATGGATCATCTCCTTGAATTTCCTCTATCTTATAGCCGAACAATTCTTCTGCTTTCTTGTTGACGTAGGTGATCCGAAAGTTATTGTCTACTACCACAACAGAATCATAGGTGTTTTCCAATATTGTGCTTAGAAATCGATTTTGTTCTTCAGCCTGCTTTTGCTCGGAAATATCCAGGGCCACTTCGGCAACCCCCTCCAATATTCCTTCTGGTGAGCGCAACGGATAGCTCTTTATTAAATGGGGTCTACCGTCGGGGGAACTCTTTTCTATTTCCTGACTTTCCCCGGTTTGTATGGTCATCAGAACGGGACAATCTCCACAGGGTGTTTCACGTCCCCTTGTAACCCGATAGCAATATTGTCCCACCAAGTTTTTCGGATCCTCGTTTATTAAGTTTCCTGCCTTCTGATTAGCCCACTGGATTCGTAAATTAAGATCCAGGGTTAACATTAGTTCATTTAATTCATCGTAAAGAGAGGTGTCACGATGATGAGGATTTAATCTTGAGGTCATAATATTCTCTTTTTCTGAAGATTGAGTTGCGATCAACATCAATAAGATTAGAGTGTTTGGCTGTTATGGCCTTCTTTGTCATTCCCCGGCTTGTCCGGGGAATCCAGTCTCCTGCCCTATTCTGAGGATGGAAAGAGGTCTAGCTTCCCGCCTTCGCGGGAATGACGGAGAAAGAGTCTCCAGCTTTCGATGGATTGACAAAGTATTGCAAATTCACTTGACAACTTATTTCACTATTTCAGCTTGTTATATAAATCCAATTGAATTTTGTGACAATAGCATATGAAATTTACCGATCATCATTCTAGAAACTTTCCCAATATCTTTGATGTCATTCATTCAGTTCCAGAAAATAATCTGAGTGCTGTTCATATGCAAAATTTGTATATAATTGCTTTTTAAGTGAGATACCAAATTTTGACAACCCCAATTTATTAACAGTTTAACAAAGTGTTGGACTTAAAATCAAGCAAGCCTTCTTGCCACTTAATTCAGTAGTCCAGATCCTGTGGGATACCTCCCCATAAGAAAACCTAATCCTCACATACTATTGCAAAATCTTCGTTATTGTAAATTACAGGTGAAAAATTAAAAATTGAAAATGCTTTGTTAAGGACCTCAAGGAAGCAATCGAACGAGTTCATTCAACGAACTGAGCACGTCCTCCATATCAACAAAAAAACGTCCAGAAACTTCTTTTACCGTGTCCTCCAGCATGGCAATGATCTTAGCGTAGGGCATCCCCCCGCCAAACCTGACATCAGATCTTACTCCGGCAATGGGATTTTTGGGCTTGGTTGCATAGAACCAGCCAATCTCGAATGCCGTGCCGTCATCCACCTGCGGACCGTACAAAAGGGCTACAACTATGTCACTTCTGAAAGCAGTTCAATGCACCTGGTCCGAATCAACCTCTGACCACCGGAGTTGATAACAACACGAACTATTCCACCCCCAACCCCTTAAACACTGCATCCACGGGGTCGGAATAAAAGCTTGTCTGAAACTTGGCGAAAAGTTCACCAGGTATAGTTTGGATATCTCCTACACTGCTCATAGGAAGCAAAATCCGTTTTGCCCCTGAATTAAAAGCTACTTGCAAGGTCTCAGCTATATTATCAGCTGGAACTATGCTCCCACCAAGACTCATATCGCCTAGAACAACCATTTGGCTTTGAACCGGTCTTTTCATAATTCCAGAACAGAGAGAGAAAAAACTGGGAAGTGTTAATGAGTTAGCTGGTCCTGTATTGTGAAATTCCACAACATGTAAATGGTAATCATGATCTCCAGCTTTGGCTGAGGCACTCACTCTGGAAACATTGGCCTTAAAATAATCAAATCCAACCTTAACTGCTTCTTTGGTCTTGGAATTTACACCCGAACCGGACACTGAAAGTTTCCCGGACCCAGGTACTACTTGAAGCTCCAAGCGGTACAAACCCAACATTTCACCTGTTCCCTGAACTACGGTATAAACAGTGCCTGGGCTTCCCGGTCCCTCAGGAATCAAGGCACCTCCGCCCTGTTCTGGCACACTGACAAAATGTTCCTCCAGGTTTTCGTGCTCCAAGTAGCTGAAATGCACATCATAAAATTCCATACCACCTATCTTTTTAAGCTGCTCTTTTACCCTCCTGCGGTACTCCAAGGCATACTGCAAACAATTTTCCACTGTTTCCCGAGGGTACTCTCCATGCGGATAAAGAAGCTTTAGCAGTCCTGAAACTGTTTTGCGTGTTGCGATAACATCCCTTTGATTCAAGTTATTACCCAACTTATAAAATCGGTCCAAGGCGTCAGAAAAGCTCCGTTTGCGCATTTCACGAAAATATTCAGCCAAATAATCAACGATCAAACCATAATGGTTAGTAAAATATTCAGGACGCATTTTGGGTATTTCCCACCCAGGAACATAGGAATGCATACGATCAAAAAAAGCAGCATCCACCATTTCTTCAGGAAAAGGAGCAAAAAGGTGTCCGGTTTTTACCAGAGTATCAATGGATTGATTTATATTTCCGACAAAGACCATGGACGCAGTGGCGTTTACCTCTTCTTTGCCCCTGGAAAAAGATCCGGAAGCCATAAAATCCTTCATTATTTGCACACCATCTTTATCCTTGAACTTAATCCCGGCGACTTCATCAAAAGCAACTACATCCCACATACCCACTAAACCAACCTGTCTGTTGCTCAGATTATAAAAAAGGTTGGCAACGGTTGTCTGGCCTCCGGAAACAAGGATGGAGTTTGGGCTAATCTCTTTATAGATATGGCTTTTGCCCGTTCCCCTGGGTCCTAGTTCACAAAGGTTGTAATTGTTTTCCACCAAGGGAATCAGCCGGGCCAAAAAGTGCCATTTGACCCGCTCATCAAAAAGAGTGGGTTCAAGGCCGGTTGAACGTAATAATACATCTATCCATTGTTCTTCAGTAAAAGCTTGCCTGGCTTCAAAAAGGGATTCCATATCCATGCTAGGCATCTGGATGGGCTTTAATTGAGTAAGGATAAACGGAGAAGTTTTTTGACCTTCTTCATAAAAATATTGCAGGTCCAGAATGCTCCATATTCCTCCTGCCAAGAGTTTTTCATAGTTCTTTACATATTCCGGTGATACCTCTATTCCTCCAATACCCAGATTGGATAATTGGGCCTCATAGATATCTTTATTATAGTTGAGTTTTACTGTTACCTTATCAATAATTTTATAGCTACCTTGCTCTTTGATCCTGGACTTGACCTTTTCAGCCTCATCAGGACGCACATAGTTCTTGGCCAGTATATTACGAACATTTTCCAGACCGTCCTGGATAATCTCCTCATCATCTGATGAACAATAAATTCCCAGCAAATATTCCAGGACATATACCGGTACATTGGCCCCTTCCTTGACCAGTTTGGTTAGGTCCTTTCGTACCACCCTTCCAGCAAATTGATCGTTTAATATCCCATCGAGATCTTTATTTAAATCTTCTGTCATAATTAATAACCCTAAAATTCATCCATAAATGCAAGATCTATTTTGAGCGGAATGCGCTCGTATTCTATTTGTGTTTCACTATCCCTTAAGACCAGGAAATAATCTTTTTTATTGTCGTAGTCTTTTTGCTTCAAAGTCAATTTGACGGATTTTTTGCGATCATCCAGGGATTCGGATTGGCTGTCAAACGTAATCTTTTCTTCGTTGCTGATAAGTTCGTTCTGATCCCGCAGTGACACCAATAAATTTCGAGGTTTGATCCGCTCTGAAACTGCTTCGGTTTGGATAAACTGAAATTTGGAAATCGTGGAAGTAATTTTTTTGGGATTACCCAAGATAGAAACTCCGGCCTTGCGAATCTCGGACTTGATTGCTTCTTTGCCCTTCATTTCTCGAATAGCTACAACCGGAACGACTATTTCCTGAAGGGATGCTCCGCCATGGATAAACTTGGATCCCCCCATAAAATGAAAACGGTTCAACCCCTTGGGTACCCAAAACTCCATATCATCTTGAGTACCGGCAGTGTTTTTTGTAACTCCATGCCAAACCTGAGGACTTTCTCCCAGGCCTTTTCCCAAAATATATCGTTTTTTGGCTTCCAATATTCCCTCGGGCTTCAAATCCAGCTTACTTTTATCCAGCTCTTGAGGGGCACGGCCGGAAAAGACAAATCCGTGATCTGCAGTAACAAAAACATGAGTCCCGTTTAAGTTGTTAATAATGTGCCTTATCAAGGCATCAAGTTCCTCTATAGTTTTACGCACAGCTTCGAATGCCTTATCCTCACTGGAGGCTGTATCCCCTGTACTGTCAATCCGGTCATGGTAGATATAAACGACCCGGTAAGGTTTTATCAGCTCTCGACCCTGTTCTTTATTTAACTCAAAGAGTTTGTCCGCCCAGATCGCCAAGCCCTCTTTCTCAGAAAGGATCTTGGAGCGTTGTTCCAAATTGGAAGCTGATTTTTCATCAACCAGAATGTTTTGTTGTTCTCCAAATCGAAGTCGATTATGTGGCAACAAGGCGGACATTCCCAAGGAGGTATAACTGGGTACAACTCCCAACATACTCTTCATTGTTCCTTGAAAACGATATTTGCTGTTCACCTCTTGCAAAAGCTCTTGGGCTGCCTCATAGCGAAAGGCATCACTGACAATGACGAAGACCCTGGTCTTCGGAGTCTGTCGCAGGATAGGCTGAATAAAGGTGGAAAAGAAATTATGCTGATTTTGTACTTCGTATTCTGTAAGTGACCAATCTTGAAGGAAACTTTGGTCCTCAGAATCATCCAAAAAACTGTCCCAAGCCAAGCTCATCTGATCCAGGAACCAATTATAGCAGTTTTCTACATATTCTTGAAGTTTTTTCAGGACATCCAGCCCTTCCCTTTCCGCTTGGTCTGCATGTTCGCAAAAATGCCGATAGAGCTGATCCAAGTGGTATAGGTCATTAATATATGCCTGAAACATCTTTCCGGGTTGGGCAAAACTGAAACCTTCATCGTAACGACATCGGTATTGATATAATTGAAAAGCTTTTTCCAGAGCCTGATAACAAGATAGGTACAGATTTGTCCCTGAAGGTTGTTCAACCTTCCCGGCCCAATGCCCATTTTTTCGTCTTTGCAATATGTCTTGCCAATCATTGGCTTCAATATCGTTCCCCTTGATTATCCGATCCCGCAGGGACGTAATAATCCTTTTTTCCACAATAGGGAAGGTCATGACATCAAGGAGGTTATGTTCGTCGTGTTCTGCGAGTATTGTTCCCAAGTCAAGTTCCTTTTCCAATAAATTAGCCAGGGCATTGTAGCTGGTAAAGAAAGAGACATGATTTCGCCACTGGGACAAAAATACTGTAATATTAAGTGTGGTTGTACCTTGAGGGAGAACAAAATGAGCAATTGATTGTGGAGGATTATCCGGGAGGTTATGGACCAGGTCAGTTACCAGCATACGCAAAGCCAGATCCTGCAATCCTGGTGTTTCCCGGGAATAGCCGAAATTCTTTTCCATGAACCACCAAAAGGTTTGTTCAAGCTTGCATTTTTGGATAGCCTCCCAAGATTTTAATGAATTATCTTTTCCTGCAGCCCTAGCTTCAGCATATTCGCTTAGAACCTTCATGGCCACGGAAAAGACAGCAGGATATTCAGCCCGGACAGCTACAGCCAGCATCTTTTTATCCAATTCTTCTTCATCATCCCCGGGGTCCACCCACTTCTTGAGACGATTCAACCTGTCCTTGCTTCTGAAAAATTGTTTGCGGGCCTGGAGGTGGGGTTTAAGGTTATGTTGTTCAAGTCCCAGTTCATCCAAAATAATGGATGCCTGATCCGCTTGGAAGGTATAACTGTAGAGCTTGATATCCAGGAGCCAATCCTTCTCAGGAGCTGGTTCTTCAAAAGGGGCGTACAAAAGAAATTTGCTTTCAGTATCCTCCCTTTCCAATTTGATTTTCAACTCCAAGGAACCCCATTCACTTAATTGCAATACAGTGACATCATCTAGTCCAAGCTCCGATATTGACTCCAGAAATTCTTGTTCCGGATCGTACCAGAAAACCAGGCGATGTCCTTCCTGATGAAACAACCTATGGAGATTGTTTTGGATTTGTGATATATTCATTTATCTATCCGTTTTACAATTATATTTACTTCAAGGCTTTGGGTAAAACATACATTGGTCATCTTGGTCGGTGACCAGGTCGATACGCCCACATTTCCCTCACTGTTTCCTAGGTTCACTCTGCTAACAAACCAAAAATATTGACATACTGAGTATTTTTATAAATCTTGACTTTGCCAGTTGACAAATAAATCAAGCATGCCTATAAAAATATTGGAGGCTTTGATGGCTTGTGCTGTCATTGCCTTTTTTTATGCCTCTTCTTTAGGTCGTAAGTCATCAAACACAGCAAAGCTCCAGACTGTGAAATCATCCTGATCATTGATAGTTCTCAATGCCTTATAGCGGAGTTGGCATACTTTTTCTGCCAACGGTTTCAACTCTTTCCGTGCTGGTGCCTCCATATTCCCTACTTGCACTCCCCAAGATGTGATATAGGCCACCAAATCAGCAAGTTGAATAGCGGTAGTCAGATCGCTATGCACAAAAAACGGTTCAGGGACTATCCTTGATGAACGCATTCGTCCTTTCGTTGTTTTCAAAAAATATTCCTCCATTTGATTGACCAGAAGATGACAGCGTGATTTTTCCAGTTCATCAAAGACAACAACCCCCATAGGTTCTGATGCTTTATCCTCCAGATAGTAGTAAAAACGCTCAAATAAGTAAGCGTAGTCCTTCCGTAAAAAGTCATTTTTTTCTGGTTTCTCAGCCTCTTTACTGACAATGCTGGCAAAGGCCCGTGCACGGTGCTGCGAACAAACTTCCAATATCTGGGAAACAAAATCAATCTTGGCTTGTGCTAAAGCCGTCAGTTCCTTTTGGGACACGCTCTGACGTACAGCAGGATCCTCAGACTGACCTTTCTGGAGACAGGAACATGCTAAGGCAGTTCGCTCATGAAACTTCAAAGGTTCAAGTTGACCAGCATGACGGAATGTTTTCCTTTTTAAAAGTTTTTTTCCTTTTAGTTCCATGCGGCCTTCTGTTATACGCATTCCAAACAAGTCATCCTCAAGGCTGTGAATCCGTTGGATGAGATTCCATAGCTCGGTATCCTGAACTGATACACCAGCAAGAACCTCGTATGGTGCTTCTCGTCGGTCTTGTCCGCTTTCATCAAGAAACAAAAAATAGCTCAAAATCCCTCCGTTAGGTTTATTATCGCTTTCAGTCGGTACTGTGCCACAACTCCTTCATCAGCTTGGATTTTTTCACTTCAGGTGTCCAGCCTTGAAGATTTTGTTCTTAAGGTCTCAGCCATCTTTTTTCTTTAGCCTATAAACTTTAGTCTTAAGCCCTCTTCCTGGTTACTGCCTTTATCTCAGCCAACAAATTAAGCACATGGGGACAGACTGATAGTTGAAAGTACTATCTGCTATATGTTAATGGTTAAAAGACAAAACCTCTTTGAATCAGAGGGTTACAAAAGCAAAATGTTGATCGTTAAAGTTACTTCATTACTCTGTATTTTTACTTTCGGGGCGTAAAAATTGTCGTCCTTTCAGGGTAAGCCGGTATTTTTGTAAACGACTTTTTGGTTTTTCCGGGATGGTGTATTCAACAAATCCTTTGTTTAAGAGATATGTCATAAGCTCATTCAGGTATCGAGTCGGTTTGGCCTTACCCAACCCAATTGCGATCTCTTTTTTGCTTAAGGGTTGTTGCTGTAAGAGCATACTCAACACTGATTCAGCCATTTTAGACTCTATCCCTATCTTCACCCCCGACTCTACCCTTGACTCTGCCCCTGACTCTACCCCTGACTGGGTCGGTAATTCTCTTTGAACGGCAGGTCTTTCAATTTTAACTTGCTCAGCCAAATACACAATTACCCGGACTTGGCTGCCGATTTCCACAATCTCCAGTTCCGGCAAACCCAGTTCCCGGACTTCCCGAAAAATGCGGGGCATACCGCTGCCCCATTGCTCAATCCGGCACTCAGTGTTCTATGTGGTATAGGCATGGAAATAATTGCTGTAAGGCGATTCTTCTTAATGCGCAGAATAAATAGCACTGAGTGCCGGACAATCAGATTTAGCTCCCGGAACACCCGGGCAATGACATGGTTGCGAATCTTGGAGATTCCCTGCTTCATGTCCTCAACTGTCATGCCCGGTAAGAGCATGCCAGGATTATCCACCTCAATCCTGTCGTCATAGAAAGCGACCCGAATGGGTGCACCACGCTGAGAATAATCGGCATGAACAAGGGCGTTTATGACCACCTCCCGCAATATGCCCAAAGGAATACTCCAGACATCCTTGCGCCTGACTTCTGAAAATTCAGCTCCACGCATGGCGTGCTTTTTCAAAAAGAGCATGATGCTGTCCACAGCATGGGGTAGGTGATCATGGAGTTCAGTATGGTCAAATATATCCGCCTTGTCCCGGCCCACAAACCGACCGCATTGGATCCAGGCATCAGAAAAATGGCGTTGTCGTTCCTTGCCGAAAAGGAGAATCGCTCCTTTGGTGGGCACCAGCTTGCCCTGGTCCCAGGTGACTATTTTCAGGGTATGCAACTCGTTCTCACCCAAAGATCGTTCTGGACCGAAAATTTCCTTGGCTGTTTCAATGTCCAGATCTTCAATAGAGAGACCGGGCATGGGCAGCTCATCAAAGGAAATGCCCTCAGCAGATCTCCGAAGTTCGGCAATGAGTTCCCGGTCGGCTACCCGGTTTGTGGAGCCCAGGCGGATATAAACGCCGTTTTCAGGTCCTTCAGCTTTGATATAATGAGGGCGTAACCCGCTAAGAAAAACTTCAGCTGTGAGCAGAGTCTTGTCCTCTACTGTGATGAATTCAATATTTGGCACCAGCCGTGGTTCAATGGCATCAGCTACCAGGCTACACAACCTTTCTTCTTCGTCCAAGGGCTGGTCAATGCCGATCAGGTTTTTCTGGTCATCAACCCCAAAAACAAGTCGTCCGCCTGCGGTATTTGCAAAAGCTACCAAGGTCTTGAGGAAATTCCTGGGCGAGGAAAGGTCTTTTTTGAACTCCAAGGTCTTGCTTTCAGGGGAATTGATCATATGTTGAAAATTTGATGGCATTTTGTGCCTTTCCATTTTGTTATTTCTTGCCAGTTATACTCTTGACTTCCGCCAACAAATACCCGAATTTCCCATAATTATGTTTTACTCCGTCATCCAAATCCAAGCTGACACGCTGATCCGCATAATGGCGAAGTTCTTCATCGAATTTATCTAATTCTGCCTGTTTTTTCTTTAAGGTGTTCAGTTCTTTATTGAGCTTATTCTTAACTGATGCGGTGGAGGCGACCTCGATTTCTTTTTGCAGATATTCAATCCTGGAAGAAAATTTTCCCATAAGAGGTGTTACATAGTCGGAACGCATTCTGGAAAGAGTGGTTTCATTATAGCGGTGCAGATAAACCAAGCACTCAAAAGCCTTATTCTTACCTGATGAAAAAAGCCAGTATATGGGTCTTTTCTTGTACATCTTGAGGTGGTCTTGGAAAAATTTGTTAGAGAGATATCTTCTTATGGTTTCTCTGGGAGATTCATTGTTCTTGGGGCTTAAGCTATCTGCTATAAACTTGAGGTTCTCTTCTAAATGTTCTTTTGGCCAAGCAACTGATATAAACTCCTCCAAGCGATTGCTTGCGTCGTCAGCAAACCAATTTTCATCCATAATCGGGATAATCCCGTCATCATCAGCAGGAAAGGTCTGGTATTTTGACGAATCAAAACCTACATTTCCTTCATGAGCGTAGATCAGACCTGGCTCGTCAAAGGAATATCGGCCCATCATGCAGCCAATGGCATAGGAGATTAATTCCTTCATGGTATCGGTTCGCAGTAGGGCTTCCAATTCCTCCTCGGATTTATTAGCCCCATAGCGGTAGTAGGGATTGCAGGTCAGGGTGATTTCTTCCAGGGGAACATCCGGAGTAAGTTCATCTTGGAGGCCATAGGCTTCAATGAAGATACGGTTGTTTTCTTCTTCAAGGCGTTGCATTTCAAAAGTTATTTTATTCCAATGTGCTCTGACTGAGGTATAGGAGTTAAAAATATAATAAGTTTTGTGTTCAGGAGATAGAAGAGGATAGATGATGAAATTCCAAGAAGTCTCATAAGAATTCCAGTCTAATTTGGTGTAATGATATAATAAATCAATAATATTAGTTATATCTTTGTAAAGTTTGATAAATGGCAATTTTTTTAAAATTTGAGGAGTTACATTAAGAGTTGGACTCATAAGTTTCAAAAGTGATGAAGATACTTTTGAATTCAATATGCCCATAGCGTTAAATAACATCTTATAATCTTTTGAAAATAAAGCCAATCCAGCTGAATCAAAAGTAAACCCTTCAGGATAATAACGGAAGCTAGAGGCCGAGGACGTGATTTTTGACCATCCAATATGTGGTAAGAAATAGTAGTCTTCACCATCATGTCTAAATCCTGGTTTTTTTTTCATTTCTCTAATATGACTTTGTGAATACTTTAATACATAATCCCAATTCCCCATCCATTTTTTAAATTCACCACCTTTGTTATGTGGAGTATATTTATATGTTAAGGAGTTAGATACTTTTATCTGATTAAATGGCACTTCTGGCCAAGTTAATATAAATACATTGTTTTTGCCTGTAGAGATACCAGCTTTAACATCAAAATTTGATACTAAAGTTTCTGAATTTAAAAAAACATCTCTAATTTTATCACTCACCCAATACGCAATCGGACTCCCAGGAATCTTCTTGAACTCCGAAGCTGAAGCAGTATAAAGAATATGTGGATTTCCTTTGAACTCTTCAATCTTTTCTTCTTCTGAACCAGCTTCTAGAAGTCTAAGATAGGTTCCTTTATAATTATTCAAATGTCCATTATACAGGACAAAAGATGTAGTCTGTACTACTTCTCCGCTAATACTATCAAAAGCTCGTGCCCCCAGATGTGCCATAGATATAATAGTTTCTGAATCAAGCAATTTGTAACGCAATCTTTCAAAAGAAGACAAAAACATCCAACTTTGCATGGTCACAAGAGAGACAAACCTTTTTGACTTGGCAATATCCAAGGTTCGTTCGATAAACATAGCAAACAAATCCAACTTACTATCTGGATAATTATTTTTGGCGTACCATTTCAATATCTGATTAAGCCCATTATTACCCATATAAGGTGGATTTGTAACCACACAATCATATTTCTCCCCTAGCATCCTTACCTGTCTGACCAACGGCTCCAGCAGCTCCACAGCCTTTTGCTGTTCCAGATCCCCTTGCTTGTTTTTTTGTACAAGCCTTTCAAAGGCATCAATGTTTTCCCAGATCCCCTCTGGTACTTGGATGAGCGAGCCAAAAGTCTTGGCATATTGGAACAAATCCAGCAAGACCTGGAGCTGCCCCTTGCTAAGTTCCGGCTCTTCCCTTTCCTCAAAATTGAGTTGTTTTTCTTTAGGGTTTACCAAATAGCCCTGCTTCTGTTTTTGCCCCAAACGCCGGACTCTGGTCCGAAGAAGGGTTCTAGCCAGATAGTCAGCCTCCAAGCCGTTGGCTTCCTGAATGGCCTGTACGTTTAATTTAATATTATTTCTTTCTAGTATCCTGCGATTGTCTTGTCTGGCCTTCATGAGCAGAGCAAAGCCTGCCAATTGGGCGGACCGATCATCTATTTCCAGTCCGTACAGGTTGTTTTGCAGAATATAATAAGGGATGTCCCTGGTGCGGTAGCCAAGTTCCAAATAGATCTCTCTGAATAGATTGTAGGCCTCTACCAGTATATGCCCTGAACCACAGGCAGGATCCATAAAGGTAATTTCTTCCGGGTTAAGTTCCTGAGGTGTAGTGCGATCTAGTTCAGCCCGGACTTCCGGGTCCTGCTCCGCTGGCTGAATATAAAATTCCATCTTCTCCCGGATCGCCGAGTCCGGATAGGTTGCCAACCACATCCGTCCCAAGGTATTATGCACCATGTAGCGAACGATCCAATTTGGTGTAAACAAGGAAGTCGCTGCAGGAATATCCTCGGAATTAACTGTCTTGCCAATTACTTGATCTTTGCGTTCGGACATATAAAACTGGTATATCCAGCCGATAATCTCCACATCCTGCCACTCTTCCTCCGGCAGGGCCTGAACCAGCTTTTGCACTGGGGAGTCTGTGTGAAGCAAATTATCCGGAAGCATGAGTTCAGTAGCATCGTCTATTTTTTCGAATAAAAATGGGATGGTGTCGTACAAGGCATTACACTGGGCCAAGATGAGCTTTCTGTAGAGTTCATTGTCCCGATCTCCGGCTAGTTTAAGTTCTACCACCTCATTATTGTCCAAACCTGGAAGATCTACTTCAACCGCATTTTCTACAATTTCTGGCACATCCTGACCACTGCGATTGGACAGAACCCGGTATCCGTGGCCGAGATAATCGTGGATTTCCATATATCGCAAAGCCACAAAACGATTGAACCAGGTATAGGCCATAGCTTCAATGAACTGGTAAAACCCTTTTCTCTTGATACGGCTTTCCAATTCTTGACGCAATTCACCTTGCTTTTTTGAAAATGCCTGACCGCCTATCTCGGCAACATCACCCTGAAATTCCACCGGTTCAATATGCTCTTCAGACAGGCCCAGCTTGTTGGCTCTGTCCTTTACTGCCTGGATAAAGTCCTGTCTTGCCTGAGGTGCGTAGGATTTGATCTTGTTTGTATTCATAACGGGCCTTTACAGAATGCGAACTTTCTGATCCTGTTTGATTTCCTCCAAGAGTTCATTGCGTACCTTGTCCACATAAGTGTTTACATCCTCCTCGGTTTCCAGAACCGGCTTGGTGCTCAACTTGGATAATTTGACCTGCTTGGTCTTTTTAGGAGGATTATGCTCATCTTCTGAATCTTTATCCGGAATCAGGTCTTGGGATTGAGCATATAGATCGGGAAGTTGGGATAAAAAGTAATGAATATCCGGTATACTGGTTTCCTGTTCAATCTTTTGTTTGATTTCTTGCAAGGGATGTAAAGCTTTATTCCTGAGATCATTATCTGCTTGATTTTGATCCAAAATCTGTTTTAGATAACTTATTGTTTGTTCTGCTTCGGATATGGCAGCAGACTTTTCATCTTCCAAAACCGAATCATTGATTTGCTCTACTTGAGAAATATACTTTCGTACATCTTTCAATTGACTGTAAGGCCTTTCAGCCTCCAATATGCCCTGCATCTTTTTCATGGCCCTGGATGCTTCCTCGTATTGCTCCAATATATTCCGATTGGGTCTAAAGCGATCCATGGCCTGACGCAGTTCTTCCCAAGTGTGGATCTGATTTGTGTAAAAATCTTCCAACTCATGAATATCTTCACTGCTGTCTTGAAGTTGATCTTTACTTTGATTCAGACTGGAAATAACTTCATAGCTGTCCTGGATATTCAAGAGATTATTTAATTCCGACAGTATTCGATCAATATCCGCTTTTCCTGGATAATTGCCTGTATTTGCCATGGGCT
>JGI1684J13235_1000352_pt1 | contig 17420 bp, 14 predicted proteins | sample PonA232FremontCA_2_FD_13235 | JGI IMG/M metagenome (IMG submission 13235) | reverse complement strand
AGACGTCGCAATGGACGCTTATTGCGGAGGGACTCCATGAGCTTGGAACTCAAGAAATCCATCGATCATATCAGCAAGGAACGCCGCATCGACCGGGATGTTCTCGTGGACACCCTGGAAGAGGCGGTTCGGGCGGCAGTGAACAAGAAGTTCCGCAACAAGCTCGATATCGAGGTGAACTTCAACGAGGACACCGGGGATGTCGAAGCCCATCAGTTCAGGATCGTGGTCGACGAGGTGGACGATCCCAACACGGAGATCTCCCTTGAGGAGGCCCGGGAGGTCGACGCCAATGTACAGCTGGAGGACGAGCTCGGGTTTAAGCTCCACGTCGAGGATCTGGGGCGCATTGCCGCCCAATCCGCCAAGCAGGTGATTATCCAGCGCATGCGTGACGCCGAGCAGGAGATCATTTACGAAGAGTACAAGGATCGCATGGGCGAGATCATCAGTGGTATCATCCAGCGGCGCGACAGGGCCGGCTGGATTATCAATCTGGGCCGGACCGAGGCCGTCCTTCCCAAGGAGGAACAGGTTCCCAAGGAGTACTACAAGCGCGGTGATCGCATCCAGGGCTATATCGTGGACGTGCGCAAGGAGGGCAAGGGCCCGCAGATCGTCCTTTCCCGCTCCCATCCGGCCTATATGGAAGCCCTCTTCCGTCTGGAGGTCCCGGAAGTGAGCGACGGGACAATCAAGATCATGGGCGTGTCGCGAGATCCGGGATACCGGGCCAAGGTGGCCCTCTACTCCAGCGACAGGGATGTGGACCCCGTGGGCGCCTGCGTCGGCGTGCGTGGCTCACGCATCAATAAGATCGTCCAGGAATTCAAGGGGGAAAAGGTCGATCTGGTCCTGTGGAGCCCGGACATTACCACCTACGCGGTGAATGCCCTCGCTCCGGCGCGCATCTCCAGCATCACAGTGGATGAGGACGAAAAATCCCTCGAGGTGGTCGTTCCGGACAACCAGCACTATCTGGCCATCGGCAAGAAGGGGCAGAACGTCAAGCTGGCCAGCAAGCTNCTGGGCTGGAACATTGACGTGATCACCGAAAGCCGCTACAGCGAGATGCACAACGTGCAACCCGAGTTTGAACGTTTGAGTCAACTAACCGACATCCCTCAGGAAAACTTTACCCAATCCGGATTCAACTCCATCGAGGAGATCAAGGCCGCTTCCGATGAGGAGCTGCTCGCTATCGAAGGAATGACCTCGGAGAAAATCTCCGAGCTGAAGTACGCCTTGAACCTACTGCAGTCCTAGCCCGGACTCGCTTGCACCGGAAGCGGAGCAATGAGCGCCCTGACGCCTCGCGGATTCGTCGGAGGCTCATCCGGGCGGGCCCGGTTCCAAGAGGCGGTCCCGGCACCTTTCACCCGGAGAATCAGCTTGGCCCACGTGCCCTACAGGATGTGTCATGTCTGCCGGCGCAAATTTCCCAAGAAGGAACTGGAGCGCTATGTCTGCCGGGTGGACGGAGAGGGAAACAAACAGCTCCATATGGATCCAGAACAAAAAATGCCAGGACGCGGCCTCTATATCTGTCGCCATCGAGAGTGCAAGAACTCGAAGCGAGCCTTTCGGGGTCGGCTGAAGACGTGTAGGGGGGAGATATGAGCACAAAAATGCGCGTGCGCGAGCTCTCGGCAGAGCTGGGGCTCTCCAACAAGGATATGCTCCATATGCTGCGCGAGAACAACATCCAGGTCAAAAGCCACATGAGCGGCCTGGATGATGAAGACGTGGAACACATCCGCCAACAGTTCCGTTCCGGCTCCAAGGAAGAATATGCCCAGAGCAAGGTGACCTCTTCCGGTGTGATCGTGCGGAAACGCCGTCGCGGCAGGGGTCAACGGCAACAATCCGCCGAGGAGAGCTCTGAGAGCCGGGAAGCGTCCCAGGAGCAATCCGCTCAGCGCGAGGCATCCCCCGAGGTCGAAGCCGATCAGCGGGAAGAGGCGCCTTCCCAAGGCGCAGAAGAGGCTCCGGCTGCCGAGGAATCCGTAGCCACCCCACGGGAAGCCGAAGACCGGGAGACTGCCCGGCATGCAGAGGACGGCGTGAGCAAAGAGGTGGAGGAGGAAACCACCTCGACCTCATCCGCTCCGAGCGAGACCGCTGAACAGGTTTCGGAGCATGTCTCCGGAGAGGCTTCCGAAGAGGCCCCTGAACAGACTTCGCAGCAGCAGGCGGAACAGACGCAATCCCAGGGCAAGCGCCGCAGGAAGTCCCGCAAGAAGTCCCGATCCCAGGTCCAGGCGCAGCCCGAGGTCACCGTCATATCCCGTCCGGAGGTGGAGGAACAAAAGCCCGCGCCTCCCGCGGATGATGTGGCCCCGACCGCACAGCCCGGCGCACCCGCTTCCGAACCCGGGCAAAAGGCGGAGAAGCCCACCAAGAAGAAAAAGAAGAAGGAAAAGCGCACTGTCGATGTCTCCGGGCTTTACGGCGAACAGGAAGCCCCGGAACCTCAGAGCGAGGACAAGCAGGAGACACAGGAAAAGCCCAAGAAAACCAAGGGCGGCAAGCAGCCCGGGAAGAAGAAAGGCGCCAAGGGTGGCCAGTCCAAGCCGGGCAAACAAAGGCAGGAGAGCAAGCCTTCCGCGGCGCAGCCGCAAAAGGCGGCCAAGCGCAAGATTCGGATGCAGGAGGCCATCAAGGTTTCCGAGCTGGCTCAGGAAATGGGCGTCAAGGCTCAGGAGATCATAAAGGCCCTTATGGGGCTGGGGACCATGGCCACCATCAACCAGTCCCTGGATGCGGATACCGCCTCGGTCATCGCGGCGGAGTACGGATACGAAGTGGAAGAAACAGGCTTTTCCGAAGAGGTCCACCTCGAACCACAGCGCGAGGACAGCCCGGAGGAGCTGGAGCCAAGGCCCCCTGTTGTGACCATCATGGGCCACGTGGANCACGGAAAGACCTCGCTCCTGGACGGCATTCGCGAGTCCCACATCATGGACCGGGAATCCGGAGGCATTACCCAGCATATAGGGGCCTATCAGGTCACCCTCCGGGACAACACCATCGTCTTTCTGGACACACCGGGCCACGAAGCCTTTACGGAAATGCGCTCCCGCGGAGCCCAGGTCACGGACATAGTGGTCCTGATCGTCGCCGCGGACGACGGGGTGATGGACCAGACCAAGGAAGCGATCAATCACGCCAAGGCCGCTGAAGTCCCCATTCTCGTCGCCGTGAACAAGGTGGACAAGGACAATGCGGACACGGAGCGGGTCAAGCGCGAGATCGCCGAACAGGACCTTCTCCCCGAGGAATGGGGCGGAGAGACCATCTTCACCTATCTTTCGGCCAAGGACAGAGAGGGGATCGACCAGGTCCTGGAGATGATCCTGCTCCAGTCGGAAATGCTCGACCTGAAGGCCAACCCCAACAGGCGGGCCAGGGGCCATATTGTGGAGGCCAAGCTGGACAAGGGCAAGGGCCCAGTGGGGACGGTTCTCGTCGAGGAGGGAACGCTCCAAACCGGAGACGCCGCTGTCTGCGGCTTGTATCAGGGCCGTGTCCGGGCCCTGTTCAACGATCGCGGCCAGAGGATCAAGAGCGCCGGTCCCGCCACCCCTGTCGAGGTACAGGGGCTGGAGGGCGTGCCCAACGCGGGCGACGAATTCGTGGTCCTGCAGGACGAAAAGATCGCCAAGCGGATTGCTGAGACCAGACAGCAGAAACAGCGGGAAAAGGATCTGGCCCAGGAGACCAAGGTCACTCTGGAGAGCTTCTTCCAGGCCAAGAAGGAGGAGGAGCTCAAGACCCTGAACCTGATCCTCAAGGCGGACGTGCACGGCTCCCTGGAGGCCGTATCCGAGGCGGTCCAGAAGCTGGACACGGAAGAGGTGCGGATCAAGATCATCCACGGCGGGATCGGAAGAATCACCGAATCCGACGTCAAGCTGGCCTCGGCGTCCCAAGCCGTGCTCATCGGCTTTAACGTGCGCCCCACCGCGAGTGTCATGGATATAGCAGAGCACGAGGGCGTGGACATCCGCTACTACAATGTGATCTACCACCTGGTGAACGAGGTCAAGGAGGCCATGGCCGGCCTGCTCACCCCGATCACCCGCGAAGTCTACCTGGGCCAGGCCGAGGTCAGGGAAACCTTCAGTGTGCCCAAGGCGGGAACTGTCGCGGGATGCTACGTGGTGGACGGCAAGCTGCAGCGTAATGCGAGTGCCAGGCTCCTGCGCGACGGCGTGGTGATCCACTCCGGAAAGCTGGACTCCCTCAAGCGCTTCAAGGAAGATGCCAAGGAAGTCACCAAGGGGTACGAATGCGGAGCCGGAATCGCCGGATACAACGACATCAAGGTCGGCGACGTGCTGGAGGCCTATACCGAGGTCCAGGAACGGCCGTCCCTGGATTAGGTGCACCTTTTCGTCCATGCGGAGACATTTCCCGACGGAACCGCTCCGCACTCCGAGCCGAACAGCGTCCCGACTCAGCCCAAGAGCGCCATGTTCATCGGATCATTACAGATCACCTTCAGATTGCACGGCGTCTTTTCCAAGAAACAGAAGCGCGGCGTGGCCAACAGCTTGAAGCAGAAGCTGCGCAATTCCTTCAACGTCTCGGTTTCCGAGATTGCGGAACAGGAAAGCCTGGACTTCCTGGTTCTGGGAATCATCACCCTGGCCACGGACACCAGATCCGCGCACAGCGCCGTGCAAAAAATCCTGAACAAGGTGGAAGCCACTGCCTCGGAGGAAATCACGGATATCTCCACCGAGGTCTTCCATGCCTGATTTCCCCGGTCGACCACCCTTCCGCCGGAGTTTCGGAGGATATATACTATGCGCAAGGCCACATCCAGACGGGCCTTTCGTTTGGAAGAACACATCAAAAAGGAGCTGAGCCGAATTCTGATCGAGGACATCCAGGATCCCAGACTGGACCTGGTCACTATCAGCGGAGTACGGCTCAACAGCGACCTCACCATTGCCGAGGTCCTGTACACCCATTCCTCGGACAGCGACAAAAAGGAAGAGGCCCTCCAGGGGCTGAACAGCGCCAAAAAGCGCATACGTTTTCTGTTGGGACAGAGCTTGAATCAGAAGTTCGTGCCCGATCTTCGCTTCAAGTGGGACGATTTTCTGGAGACCATGATCTATGAGTCCCCGTAGCCTCATTCTGGAAATCATTCGCGAAAACGGACGCTTTCTGGTGATTTCCCACACCAGCCCGGACGGCGACGCAATCGGCTCCATGTTCGCCCTGGGCTGGATTTTGCGCGCTTTGGGCAAAGAGGTCCTCTATTGCAATGAAAGCGGCCTGCCCCGGCAGCATTCCTGGGTGGCCGCGGCGGACCGGGAAGTGCTCAGCGAACCCCCCTCCGAGGGCTACGACTGGGCTATTAGCGTGGATTGCGGGGACGCATCCCGTTTGGGCGCCTCGGTGAAATCCGGTCTGGACTTCCACAGATGCGTCAACATCGACCATCACCAGGGCAATACCGAATTCGGGGCAGTCAACTGGATTGAGCAGCGCTCCTCGGTGGGCGAAATGATCGCCCTACTGGCCCGCGATCTGGGCATAGCTCCCGCCGGCGCCCTCGGAGAGGCCCTGTATCTGGCCCTTGTGACCGACTCCGGCTTTTTCAGCTACAGCAACACCACCGCNGAGACCCTGCGCGTCGCCGCGGACATTCTGGATCAGGGCCTGGACCTGGATCGTTTCAACGCCAACCTGCTCCGCCAATGGAGCCCGGGCACGATCAAACTGCACGGACTGGCCCTGGAGAACGCCTTTCTCGCGCTCAACGGCCGCGTCGGAGTCGTCGCCGTCGATGAGGATATGGTGTCTCGAACCGGGGCCACCTGGGAGGACAGCGACACCCTTGTGGACTATATGCGCCGGGTACGGGGTGTACAGGTCTCGCTCTGCCTCAAGGAGAAGGAACGGGGCCGCACCAAGATGAGCATGCGATCCTGGGGCGAGGTGAATGTCCAAGCCATCGCCGCGAGCCTTGGAGGCGGCGGACACGCCAACGCCGCCGGGGGTGTCCTGGACGCCGGTCTGCAGGAATCGATCGATCGGGTCCTAGGGCAGATCGCCCGGCACATGGGGGAGTCGTGGACCGAAATCTCCCAGACAAACAATCCTTCGAGATGAGGTCATCGCTTCCATGAGCTCCCCGCGGAGTCGCCCCGAGCAACAGCACGGCCTATTGGTCCTGGACAAGCCGCAAGGCCCCACATCCACCCAGTGTCTGGAACGGATCAAAAAAGAGCTGAACCAGAAAAAGATCGGGCATGCCGGAACCCTCGATCCATTGGCCACAGGCGTTCTTCTGGTCGCACTGGGCAGGGCCACCAAGCTCACTCCCTATCTCATGGACGGGGACAAGGTCTACAGCGGGTGGATCCGGCTGGGCCTGACCACGGATACCTACGATATTCAGGGAGAGATCCAGTCCGAGGAGGACTGGAGCAATGTTTCCGTCGATGCCATCCGGAGGGAGATCGCAGCCTGGCGCGAATGGACCGAACACACCGTGCCGCCCTTTTCCGCGGTCAAGCATCAGGGCAAGCCCCATTACCGCATGGCGCGCCGCGGAGAAGAGCCGCCCCAAAAGACAAAACCTTTACATATTGACCGTGCGGAGGTTTTGGCCATACAATTGCCTTTTGTTCAGTTCCGTGTCGCGTGCTCCAAGGGCACCTATATCCGCTCCCTGGCCCACAGCCTGGGGATGCGCCTTGGTTGCGGAGCCGCGCTTTCGGAGCTGACACGGGAGGAAAGCAGTCCCTTCGGACTGGACCGGGCTGTGGGTCACGAAGACCTGCTCCACGAGCCCGAGGCTCTTTCCGCGAACGTGCTTTCCCTCCCGGAGGCATTGCCCCACTGGCCCAAACTCTATCTGAGCGGCGATCAGACAGCCGGTATCAGGAACGGAAACTGGCTGCGCGTCGACGAGTTGAAAGGGTATACGCCCGAAGGCGAGGGCGAGCGTGCGCTCTTCGTAACCACGCAGGAAGCGCCGATCGCCCTGATGGAAACGTGCCTCTGGCGCGGACAGCTCTATTGGGCCATCCTCAGGGGGCTTTGGTCATCCTAGCTCGAACACCCAAAAACGATGCAAGGAGGAATGCTGTGGCCCTATCAGTGGAGAGAAAGCAAGAGATCATCGATCAGTTCAAACAGCACGAGAGCGATACCGGATCCCCGGAGGTCCAGATCGCCCTGCTCACCAACCGGATCGAGCATTTGACGGAGCACTTCAAGACCCACAAGCACGACTACCATTCGCGGAACGGTCTGCTGCAGCTCGTGGGCCAGCGCAGGAAGCTTTTGAATTACCTGCGCAAGAAGAACGTCAACCGCTACCGCGATCTGATCAAGCGACTGAATCTGCGCAAGTAAAGGACACGCTTCGAGCGGCGCGGCTCCGGACGGGACGATAGCTGTCCTCCTTTGCCGCGCCGCTCGCGGCACCACACGCAACGGACCGATTCGCTTCCCGAAAGAGAATACGCGCCTTTGCGAGTGTAAACAGGTATTCCAGGAGCAAAGACATATATGGCAGAGAATCTCACAAGCACGCGCGTCAGCACTCGTCTCGCGGATAAGGATATTATTCTGGAGACGGGGAAGCTCGCCAATCAGGCGGACGGCGCGGTCTGGGTACAGAGCGGGGATACAGTTGTGCTGGTCACCGCGGTGACCCAGCCCCTTCAGCGGGATATCGATTTCATGCCCCTTGTAGTGGACTATCAGGAAATGTCCTATGCGACGGGCAAGATCCCCGGAAGCTATTTTCGCCGCGAGATCGGCAGGCCCAGTGAGCGGGAGACTCTGGTCTCCAGGCTCATCGACCGTCCCCTTCGGCCCCTCTTTCCGGAGGCATTCAAGCAGGAAGTACAGATTATCGCCACGGTTCTTTCCGCGGACCCGGATTTCGATCCGGATGTCCTCGCCCTGACCGGGGCCTCGACAGCCCTGCAGATCTCCCACATCCCCTTTGACGGTCCCATTGCCGGCGCCCGGGTGGGATACGTGGACGACAATTTCGTGTTGAACCCCACCCAGGCCGAGCTCGCCTACAGCCAGCTCAATCTCATCGTTGGCGCGTCCAGCGAAGCGGTGGTTATGGTCGAGGGCGGGGCCCAGTTCTGCTCCGAAGAGCTCGTGGCGGACGGCATCTTCTGGGGTCAGCAGCAGCTCCAGCCGCTGCTGGAAAAACAGCACGAGCTGCGAAGCAAAGTGGGCGTGCCCAAGATCCAGGTTCCAGAAATCCTGGAGGATTCGGAAATCCGGGATCAGGTACGCGAGCTCGCCTACGGCCCTCTCAAGGAGGCCATATCCGTTTCCGACAAGATCGAGCGCAGGGACGCCAAGAATAAGACCAAAGAAGATCTGAAGCAGGCCGTTTCCGAGAGGTATCCCGAAGAGCCGGAGCGGCTGAAATATGCCACCAAATATTTCCAGCAGCTCGAAGCGGAAATCGTCCGCAACTGGACCATCCAGGACGAGACTCGCATCGACGGCCGCTCCATGGACGAGATCCGCGAGCTGGGCATCGAGGTGGGACTGCTTCCCCGGGTGCACGGCTCCTCGGTCTTCGCCCGCGGCGAGACCAAGGCCCTGGGAGCGATCACCCTGGGCGGGACCCAGGACGAGCAGCACATCGAGAGTCTGGCCGGAGAGCTGAGCAAGCGCTTCATGGTCCACTACAACTTCCCCCCCTACTGTGTGGGCGAAGTCAAGATGATGCGGGGGCCCAGCAGGCGTGAAATCGGCCATGGTGTCCTCGCGGAGCGATCCCTCCTGCCGGTGCTGCCGACCCCGGAGGACTTCCCCTTCACCATACGCCTCGTCTCTGAGATCATGGAAAGCAACGGCTCCTCCTCCATGGCCACGGTCTGTGCTGGGAGCATGGCCCTTATGGACGCCGGAGTCCCCATCTCCGCGCCCATCGCCGGAATCGCCATGGGCCTGATCAAGGACGGGGACAACTTCCACGTGCTGACCGACATCATGGGTGACGAGGACCACCTGGGAGACATGGACTTCAAGGTCGCCGGAAGCCGTGAAGGCATCACCGGAATCCAGATGGACATCAAGGTCACCGGAATATCCCGGGACATCCTGGTCAAGGCCCTGGAACAGGGCAAAGGGGCCAGGTTGAGCCTTCTGGACCAAATGGCCCAGGTGCTGGATCAGCCCAGACAAAGCCTGTCCGAGCACGCCCCGCAGCTCAAGATCCTGGAAGTGGCTCCGGACAAGATCAAGGATGTGATCGGGCCGGGCGGCAAGAATATCAAGGCCATCACCAAGGAAACCGGCGCCTCAATCGATATCGAGGACAGCGGCCAGATCTCCATCTTCGCGCCCAACAGCCAGTCCCTGGAAGACACCATCGAAAGGGTCCTCTTCTACGACCAGAAGCCCGAGCTGAACAAGACCTACGAGGGCACGGTGAAATCCGTGAAGGACTTCGGCGCATTCGTGGAGATCCTTCCCGGAGTGGAGGGCCTGGTCCACATATCCCAGCTGGACAAGGGCCGCGTGGAGGATATCCACAAGTTCGTCTCCAACGGGGATGAGCTCTCGGTCAAGGTCATCGAGATCGAGGAGGGCACGGGCAAGATCCGGCTGAGCCGCAAGGCGGTCCTCATCGAGCAGGAAGGGGGCACCTTCGATCCCTCCGAGGGGAGCAGTCCCCGCGGCGGCAAGGGTGGAGGACCGGACAAGGGTTCCAAAGGCCGTGGACCGGACAAGAAGCCCGGCCCCCCCAACAAGGGCAAGAATCCCAGGGATTCGGCCGGCGGTCCCGGCGACAAGAAGGAATAATCCACTGCATTGCGGTCCGGAGGGTTCGACCGAGGGAGAGGAGCGGGTCACGCCCCTCCCCCTACTACCCTTCGGACCGCTTCTTTTTTTGACGCTCACCTCGATGACGCGGGCTCCGGCTCCAGAAGAGGACAGCGCAAACAGATGCAAACCGACGCCACGCGGCCCCCCGAACCACTCCGGGAATCTCTTTCTTCTACGGAGAGCGGTCCCATCTGGATCAGCGCTGTGGAGACCTCGGCTGATCTGCACGGCGCGGATCTCATGCGCTCTCTCCGCCAGGACGATCCCCGGCTTTCCTTTCTGGGTATCGGTGGAGAGCTTATGCGCGGCGAAGACCTGGAGTGCATCGCCTACGCTGAGGAGCTTTCAGCCATGGGGATCAGCGAGGTCCTCGGCCTCATCCCCCGCGTGCTCGCCCTCTACCGCCGCATCAAACGCATCCTGATCGAACGCCGCCCCCGCTGCCTCATCCTTCTCGACGCCCCGGACTTCCACTTCCGCGTGGCCAAGATGGCCTCCAAGCTCGGCATACCGGTCTTCTACTACATCAGCCCCCAGGTCTGGGCCTGGCGCAAGGGACGGGTCGCATTCATTCGGAAATACGTGCGGCGCATGCTGTGCATCCTCCCCTTTGAGCAGGCCTTTTACGCCGAGCACAATGTGGAAGCGGACTTTGTGGGGCATCCCCTGGTGCAATACATCGACCCCGGTGTTCCCCGATCCGGAGCGCCCGCCTCCGGCGCAAGCATCGCCGTGCTCCCGGGAAGCCGGAAAATGGAAATCCGCAAGCTCCTTCCCCAATTCGCCGGAGCCTGTAGGATCCTGTGGCGGCAATTTCCGGATATCACATTCCATCTGATCCAGGCCCCGGGTGTGTCCGAGGAGGAACTGACCGCGCACTGGCCCGAAGAAGTTCCGGTGAGCATCTGCCCTTTTCCGGATCGCTACGAGCGGATTCGCTCCTGCTCCCTGGCCCTCACCACTTCCGGCACGGCCAGTCTGGAATGCGGCCTCCTGACCACCCCCGCGATCATTGCCTACAAGCTCTCCTGGCTCAGCTACGGCGTTGCCCGGCTGGCTGTAGACGTCCCCTGGATCAGCCTTCCCAACCTCGTCCTGCAGCGCACGGTCTTTCCAGAGTTCGTCCAATCCCGGGCCAGAGCGGACCTTCTGGCCGATCAGGCCGCAATCTGGCTACAGAATCCGGCAGAGCTGGAGCGCATCCGCGGCGAGCTTCGAACCCTTCGGGATGAGCTGGGACAAAAGCGTGCCGCAGAGGAAAGCGCCCGCATCATACGCGGCACCCTGCAATCCGCGGAAATGCGGGGTGTGAAGGCCTCGGAGAGGGGTTCGACGGAAGGATAGCAGGGAGGCGGCTCACGTCGAGGTGAGCCTCAACAAAAAAAGCGGGCGAGTTTCCGGTTGGAAGCTCGCCCGCTTTTTTGAATATGCTTCTTCGCGTTTCACGGAAATGCGGAACCTGTTTGCCTCTCAGGGGAAACCGGGCTATTCCGTGCCTCCTTCCATGGAACGGAAATACTGGAAAAGCTCGCTTCGTGGGGTCAGAAGGAGCGACGTCCGATTGCCCAGGCTCTGCCGGTAGAGCTCCATACTCCTGGTGAAGGCGTAGAACTCCGGGGCCTTGCCGTAGGATGCGGCGTACACCGCGGTCGCGTTGGCATCCCCCTCGCCTCGGAGGGACTGGGCCTTGCGTCGCGCCTCGGAAAGCATGATGGAGCGCTCCTTCTCCGCTTTTGCCCGGAGCTCCTCAGCCCTTTCCCGTCCTTCGGAGCGGTACTGACGAGCCTGTTGCTGCCGCTCGGAGCGCATGCGCTCGAATATGGCCTTCTGGTTCTCCTTCGGCAGATCGGTCCGCTTGATCCGCACATCGATCAGCTTGATCCCGAAACGATTCAGCTCCTTCTCGGCCTGTTCCGACACATTGCGCATAATCTCGTTGCGCTTGGTGGTCACAATCTCGTTGAGGGTATGTCTGCCCAGGGCCACGCGGAGCTGGGAATAGACGATGTCTGCCAGCCTGGAGATTCCCCCTTCCACGGTTCTGGCGGTGCGGTAAAAGGCAAGGGGCTCCTCGATGCGCCATCTGGCGTAATTGTCAACCACCAGGGCCTTTTTCTCCTTGGTCACCACCTCCTTGGGCCGAGCGTCGTACTCCAGAATGCGGTGGTCGAAGACCACGGCATTCTGGATCAAGGGCATCTTGAAGTGCAATCCGGGGGGTACGTTTTCCTTCACCGGATCGCCCATCTGCAATAGCAGGCCCCGCTCGGTCTCGTCCACGATATAAAAGCTCTGGGAGATCCCCAGCACCAGGAGCAGCAGAATCACCACTCCGGCTACTGGCGAAAATTTCGCCTGGGCCATATCTATTCGCCTCCCGATCCTTGCTTGGACCCCGTCCGGCTCTGAAGCGGCCGCTCCGTACCCTGGAGCTGATTCAGGGGAAGATAGGGGACCATGTTTTCCGAGGCGCTGTCGGTCAGGACCGTCTTTTGTTGCACACTGCCAAACACATCCTGCATGGCCTCAAGATAGAGCCGCTTGCGGGTGATGCGCTCCGCCTTGCGGTATTCGGCCAGGAGCTTGTCGAATCGGGCCGCCTCGCCCCGGGCTCGACGGACCTTGGTTGCCTTGTACGCCTCGGCCTGGTTGAGGATGCTGGCGACATGGCCGCGCGCCTCGGGTATGATCTTGTTGCGGTAGGCCTGCGCCTTGTTGATCAGGGTGCTCTTGTCCTCGCGCGCGCTGGCCACGTCCTTGAAGGCGTCCCTGACCTGGTCCGGGGGGTGCACGTCCTGCATCTTGACCGAGGAGACCTGGATCCCGCTGTTATAGCTGTCCAGTATGCGCTGCAAAAGCTCCTGGCAATCGTTCTGGATCTCGAACTTCTGCGTGGTCAGGATATCCCCGATCTCGCTGCTGCCCACCACATCGCGCATGGAGGCCTCGGCCGCCTCCTTGACAGTGTTCCGTGGCCCGCTGATCTGAAACAGATACTTCACGGCGTCCTTGATGGTATACTGCACGGTGTACTGCACATTGACCAGATTCTCGTCTTCGGTGAGCATGAGCGATTCCTTGGGCACCTTGCGGAAGTTGGACTTGACCAGCTCCGAGCTGTCCTCCGGCATCCGGAACCCGATCTCGATGCGGCGGACCGTGGTCACGCTGGGGGTCTGAACGGTCTCCACGGGATAGGGCAGATGGTAGTGCGGGCCGGACTGCACCGTACGGGAATAGGCCCCGAACCGTTTGACCACGCCCACTTCGTCGGGGTCCACGAAATAGATCCCGGTGGCGAGCCACACAATAAGGATAATCCCCAGGATGATCAGCACCCCGGAGAGCCGCAGGCCGGAAAGCTGGCTCAATTTGCGCTTGAGCTCCTCCCAGTCCGGAGACGGCCTCCCGCCGCCACCACCATCGCCGCCTTGCCTGTTGCGACGCTGTTGTTGGAGTCGATCCCAATCCCAGTTCATATGTCCTTACCCTGGTTCCGTATCACCGCCGCATTCGCGGCACATTCGGATCGCCCTCGCTAGCGGAAACGACATCCTTGGCTTCCGCTGTGAGGAACCCGCATCGGCCGCCTATCCACACACTTGGATACCGGCCCAATGAACATGGCACAGTATCCCAGAGGCGAGCCGCGGTCAAGGAGATCCCCAAAATCCCGGCCTGTTTACCTTGCACCAGTCCCCATCCTGTGTAACATTTTCTAAAGAAGGGAATGTGCGGGCACACACGGTCTTATCCTTGTGGGAGAACCTCCTAACAATTTATGAGCGAAATGGGCCTGTCGGATAACAGCAAAAGGAGCGGCATATGGCGAGATTCAATCCGGACTGCTTTCGGGCCTACGACATACGCGGCCTTGTGGATGAGGATTTCGATTCACAGAGCGTGGAGGATCTGGGCCGCGCCTGCGGCACCTATTTCCGGCAGCACGGCCTGACCCGCGCGGTTGTGGGCCGAGACAACCGACACAGCTCCACGGAATACCAGGCCAGTATCGTCCGGGGACTCGCGGACACCGGCGTGGACGCCGTGATGCTCCCCATGGTGCCCACACCGGTATTCTACTACGCGGTGAGCAGCCTGGGCTGCCAAGCCGGGGTCATGATCACCGCCAGTCACAACCCCTCGGAGTACAACGGCTTCAAGGTGTGGGCCGGAGAGGACACCATCCATACCCATGAGCTGCAAAAGATCCGGCAGATCCTGGAAAACGGCGAATTCGAGACCGGTCAGGGCGTGGCCAGCGAGCTCGATCCCATCGAGGAGTATCTCCAGGAAATCACCGCGGGAATCCGGGTCCGGGAACCGGTCCGCGTCGTGGTGGACGGCGGCAACGGCAGCTCCGGCAACGTCTGCACCTCGCTCCTGGAGCGCATCGGCGCAGAGGTCATCCCCATCTACTGCGAGCCGGACCCCGATTTTCCCAATCACCATCCCGATCCGACAGTCATGGAGAACATCCGCGACCTGCGGCAGGCGGTTCTGGACAACGGCGCACACGCCGGCATCGGCTTGGACGGGGACGGCGACCGCATCGGCGTGGTCGACGAGCGGGCCGGGGTGCTCTACGGAGACCAGTTGCTCGCTATCTTTGCCAGGGACATGCTCCGCCATCACCCCGGAGCTTACGTCATCGGCGAAGTCAAGTGCTCCCATCTGCTGTTCAAGGACATCGAGGAGCACGGCGGACAGTCCATCATGTGGAAGACGGGCCACTCCCTGATCAAGGACAAGATGCGCCAGGTCGGGGCCAAGCTTGCCGGCGAGATGAGCGGGCACATGTTCTTCGCGGACCGCTACTACGGCTTCGACGACGCCCTTTACGCCGCCGCCCGCCTCACCGAAATCATGAGCCTGGATGTGGCCGAGCCCTTGAGCGGATACCTGTCGAATTGGCCCGAAACCCACAACACTCCGGAAATCCGTCTGGAATGCCCGGACAGCATCAAATTCCGGGTCGTGGACAAGGCAGTGGAATACTACAAAGGGCTTTCCGGTGACTTCGAGGTCCTGGATGTGGACGGTGTGCGGATCAATTTCCCGGACGGATGGGGCCTGGTTCGCGCCTCCAACACCCAGGCCGTGCTCGTCATGCGCTTCGAGGCGGAAACGGAAGACCGGCTCCGGGAGATCCGGGAATTCTTTGAAAGCCCGCTGCAGGGATGGATCGAAGAGCTGGGCGGATAGCCGGGCCCTTCACCCATTCGGCGAACGGGACCACCCCAGAGCTCGGGAGCAACCCTGCAGCTATTCGCCGAATGGGTGAAGGGTTGATCCCGACCCCGGGGATGGTCTAGGACACCCCAGGAAAGGCCCTGCCGCGCATAGCGCCGCTGATCTCCGACACCCCGAAACAGGATCGACACATCATGCCCGCTTCCAAGCAAAAATCGCAAGTGACCATCTATACCGACGGGGCCTGCCAGGGTAATCCCGGGCCGGGCGGATGGGCCGCCCTGATCAAATCCGGCGACGACTGTCGCGAAATCTCCGGCGGGTATCGCAGGACCACGAACAACCGGATGGAAATCCTCGCCCTGGTCCAGGCGCTCAGCCATCTGCAAGCCCCCAGCAGAGTCGAGGCGTACACGGATTCCCGCTATCTCAACGACGCCCTGAACAAAGGGTGGCTCAGGGGATGGGTCAAAAACGGCTGGCGAACCGCCTCCAAAAAGCCGGTCAAGAACCGTGATCTCTGGGAGGCGCTTCTCGAACAGCTCGAGCGCCACCAGGTGGACCTCAACTGGACCAGGGCCCACAGCGGTCAGAAGGAGAACGAGCGCTGCGACTATTTGGCCAAGCTCCAGGCCCAAAAAAAGGATCTCCCCGTGGACACGGGGATGGAATCCTCCTGACGCCACTGTTCAAAGAGGGATATATGAGCGACGCACCTCTGGAAGAAATCCAGGAGCGGATCGGCTATCGGTTCCGGGACGGGAATCTCCTGCAAACCGCGCTGATCCACAGCTCCTACGCCAATGAATACAACAACAATCTCCAGCACAACGAGCGCCTCGAATTTCTGGGCGACGCCGTGCTGGAGCTCATCATCTCCGAGGCATTGTACACGAAGTATCCCCAGACCCGCGAAGGGGACCTGACCCGCATGCGAGCACGCCTGGTCAGCGAACCCGCCCTGGCGGACATGGGCCGCAGGCTCGGGCTCCAGGACCATCTCTATCTGGGCCGCGGCGAGGAGAACCAGGGCGGGCGGGAACGCGACGCCATCCTGTGCGACGCCGTGGAATCCATCCTTGGGGCCGTCTTCCTGGACAGCGGATTCGAGAAGGTCAAACAGGTCATACTCCGGCTCTTCGCGGATATGTGGCCCAACCACATCCGGGCCCAGCCCAGGAAGGACGCCAAGAGCAAACTCCAGGAGATTACCCAGAAGGAGTATCAGGAGCGACCCAAATACTTCCTGGTGGACAGCTTCGGTCCGGAGCACGCCAAGACCTATCGTGTGGAGCTCACGCTCCCCGACGGGAGCACCCGCACCGCGGAGGCCTCGAGCCTGAAAAAGGCGGAGCAGCTCGCCGCGGAGAAGGCCCTGCTGGATCTGCAGGACCCGGAGGAGGGTTAGCGTCGAAGCTCCGTCCTTCTCTCATCACCTTCCCGGGAGAGGGAAAAAAGACGTATCGCAAACGGGCGGCCTCCGGCCGCTCACTCCCTCACTCTCCGTGATCCTCCCCGTCCGTGTTCGAGCTGGCATCCTCCAGACCGGCCACCACCTCTTCCACCTCGTCGATAACCCGGCCCGGTGTGGATGCCCCGGCGGTCAAGCCCACCGCGTCACAGGCCCTGATCCGTTCCAGCGGCAGCTCCGAGGCCTCCTCCACGTGAACACAGGGTTTGCCCTGCGAAGCGGCCACCTGGGCCAATCGCCGCGTATTGCCGCTGCTGCGCCCCCCGACCACGATCATCAGATCGACCTGTTCGGTAATATCCCAGGCCTCCTGCTGCCTCTGCCTGGTCGTATCGCAAATGGTGTCCAGAACGGGGAGATCGCCGCTCAGGCGTGCGCTGAGGATCTCGTGGATTCGCGTGTACTCCGAGCGATCCTGGGTGGTTTGCGCGGCCAGCACATAGGCCCTGCCCTCGGCGAGGCGTCCGGACAACTCCGATATGTCCTGGAAGACCATGGTCTCGCTCTGGGCGTAGCTCACCAGGCCCACGACCTCCGGATGATCGGGCTCACCGTAGAGCAGCAGATTCCGGTCCTGGGTGTGGGATTCGATGAGCTTCTGGGCCTTCTTCACCTTGGGGCAGGTCGCGTCCACAAGGCGAACCCCGTGGCGCCGCAATGTGCGGCGAACATGCCTGGGGACGCCGTGGGCCCGGATGACGACGCTGCAACCGGAGGGCGCCTTTTCCGGATCCTCGAGCTGGGAGACCCCCCTTTCCGCGTAATCGGCCAGCACCTGAGGGTTGTGGATGATCGGCCCCAGGGTGTAGATCGCCCTCGCCTGATCCGCCCCTTCCGAGAGCTGGCGCTCCAGCTTCTTCAGGGCGAGATCCACACCCATACAGAAACCCGCTGTTGCGGCTCGTATGACTTTCGGCATCTT
>JGI1684J13235_1000351_pt1 | contig 17452 bp, 16 predicted proteins | sample PonA232FremontCA_2_FD_13235 | JGI IMG/M metagenome (IMG submission 13235) | reverse complement strand
GGCCATCGAAAAAACTCAGCTTTTTTAGAACAGTGGGAAACTATCAGTAATCCCTAGCAAGTCCTATTGCTTCGATTTCCAAGTGGGTGCAGGGCAGTGGCATGTTGCGGCTTTCGTCCCCGCTCACAGCCGCGGGCCGGTCCCCGATTTTCACGGGGTTCCCTTTCAAGCGTCGCAGAAATGCCGGATTAACGGCATTCTGCCCGCACCTGAGTAGTATCTCAATGAACTAATTATTAGTAGCACCTAATAAATTTAATCTTTGGAAAGCAACTTATACTTGATTCTGACAATTGTCAACAAGTTGTTTTTTTGCACAAAACTGACTTATTCCGGATTAGTATTATTAAAACCGCTTTGCTGAGGAAACCCTGGGAGATTCTGAAAAGATTAGCGGGCCCGGGGACCAAGTATTGATCCCCGAGGCCCGGGAAGGGGATTATATAGTGGAGGATATGTGCCAAGTATGTCATTTAGCGGATTGCCGCTAACTTCACTTGCAAGTGGAAAAATTTAATTACAGGTATTAGTTGTATTTAAACCCGGATCGCAAAGCCTTAACCACACAACGGTTTAACCGTGGGAAGATTCAGTCTGTTTTCACAACCCTCATGCTTTGAACCGCTTTAACCCAGCGGTCCGCCATATTATCTGCGGGAATGATCATGTAGTACTTGCCGCCTTTTTTCAATTTTTCCCCGTTGCGAGCACTGGCCAGGATCGTTCTTTTCCCTTCCGGAGACAGGAAGATTTCACCCAGCGAGAGCACTGACCTGTATCCGTCGGGTGCACTAACAAGCAAGAACGACCCGGGTTTATAATCAACACCTTTTTTTTTCAACATATCCCTGAGTATGTATCCAATATATGTAACGCTACCGTGGTATCCCCTGCCTTCACCGACTGTATGCACGAAGGCTTTCCTGGTGCTGGCCAGGCCACTCAAGTCCTGGATTTTTCCCTTTCCCTGCTCCCTGACAAAGGATATACTCGGGGAATAAAGACGGTTGTTCGATTCGTCCCCTGCATTTTCCCATTCAAAGTCGATCACTTCGATCTCCGTCACCCCCTCCAGACAACGATTGGAATGCCGATCATCAGACACTATCAACCTGGGCATTTCTACTTCTCTTTTCAACTTGTTCCGCTTGGATTTGCATTTTTCAGGGTTGGGGCTGGAGCTGCAATCGTGGTGCGGGATTATTGGTTGACTCTGGTATGCCAAGAGGACAGAACCTGCATCGCTGTAAAACACCTCCCCCCAGGACAGGGCAACCTGCTTACCATGAGGATTCTTGATCAGTATGCCCAGATCGACAGGCTTGGAAAAGCCGGAATCATCCTTGGAAATACCAGCAGTCTTTAGCAGGGTTTTCAGGGGGACCCCGAGACAGGAGAAGACCCCCTTGAACCTGTTGCTATTGGTTATATCGTTCAACTGGGCGCGGACGCCTTGAAAATTTCTCAAGTCCTCCATGCAAATCTGGATTTCGTTTTGCACATTCCCGGTAATGGAAACCGTCTGTTTGGACATTTCCGCCTGCAGGGAAGCGGGACAGGAAACAAACAGCAACAACAGCAATACTGCCGCCTGTTGATAAAAATCTTTTACGCGCATCACAATCCTCCTTTTTTTATAAAAAACAATAACCAGTCCAGACCACTGGATCCGGACAACAGTACCTACTCCTGCAGCTTTTTTACGTTTTCCTCCTCATCTGTTGACCCGGTTCTTATGCTGCTGTGCAAGTAATACCACAACAAAAACAGCATCATGACAAAAAACCCCGCCACTATTACCGCTAGCCCAGGATCGCGCCTAACCTGCAGCTTGAACTGAGCTTCCTTGTCCCCCTTGGGCACCTTGACCAGGTTGAAGGTATGACCGGCAAAAGAAGCAGGCTCCAGAAAAGTCAGCGTCTTGAGGGCAGACTTTTCTCCCTGCTGTACTTCAAGAGTCAGGGAACAGCTTTGCAGCGAACCCTGCAGGGACTGGGGTTGATGGTAAAATTTGCGGCTCGTCTCAACCACCGAGATCTGTATATTGTTTCCCATATTAAGGACCTGCCCGGGTAAGACCTTGTAGACTTGGTTCACCCCGGCTATTTCGCTGAGCAAATGTCCAGTGATTATGGCCAGAAAACAGAAATGCACAACTGATGGAGAGAGGCGTACAATGAAATTCTTCAGGGAAAACTTGTAACGCCTGGAAATGAGTACAAGCAGACGCTTCAGGGTACAGCAGAATGTGTTCACCCCCAGCAGGAACAGAAGGAAAAACAGCATGGGTATCCACCAGATAATTTCCCAGTGTTTGCTCCCGTGCCTCGCATACCACTCTTGCAGGTGCATATCGTTCAAGGGATCGAACACCTGGAAGAAGAACTGTATCCCGTAGGCACCTATTATCAGAGCAACTGAGGTAAACAGCAACAACCAGAAACTGGTTCTGAGATCAGTGAAAAAGCCCCATATTAGCCTGAACATTTTCTATACTCCAATCTTCATGGTCATCTCCCAAAGGAACCCGGAATATCCGAACCACAGGACCAGGAGCGTGCCGGCCAGGGCAAACCATGCCTTGTTCTTTGGCTTCCAGTCCGGCAGGAAGCGCAAATGCAGATAGGCGGCGTACAAGCACCATATGGAGGCGGATTGCAAATGCCTGGGACTCCAGCTGAGCGGTGATGCCCAACCCAGGTAAGCCCAGATCGCCCCCACGATCTGGGCAAAACTGTAGGATACAAATCCCCAGACCAAGAGGTTGTGAAAGTAAATCTGTCCCTCTTTGAACACTAGATACCTGAGGGCGAACCATCCACCCAGAATGAAACAAGCGTGGGCAAGGACCTCGGTAAGGAAGAACAGGGTGGAGAAAACAGTACCCGACTTGGGGGAAGGTGGCATCACCCCTTTGGGACTGAAGACCCCCACCAGGGAAAAGAACACCACCAGGTAGATTCCGGAGCGAAGCACCGGGGTCTCCTTGTTCTTTACAACCAGAAGGGCAGTCAGCACAGCCAGCACGAAAGGAAGGAAAAAGACCTCCCCAAAAATGGCGTTGGGGGAAAAAATGCCCAAATACCAGCCCCTGGCCAGCTGACTGCCCAAATGGAATAATGTTCCGCAGATCAGGAAAATATCAAAGAGCTTATAGCTGCGAAACAGATAACAACCTAGTCCTGCTGCATACATTAGTGTTGCAGCATAAAACAGTATAACCGTGATCTGGCTGATCATCATTACAAGCTGGCCTCGATTCCAACTAAGAAACTTCGTCCCCTGCCCGGGTAACCAACTTCCTGTTCATAATCCCTGTCCTGAATATTGTCCACTTCCATATAACCCTTGACGTGCTCACTGAACTGCTTGGACAACTTGCCCCTTAGCAGGAAATAGTTGTCAGTCTTTATAAGTTCCTGATCCTGGTTGTCAGGTGTAGGTACCTGAGATGTTGTTGCTCCGACAAACAATCCCTGCATATCTAGTTTGGTATCTATATATGGTATCAAGTATGACAATTTCAAATCTGTCTTATTCTCGTAAAATCCTCTCACCTCGTCGACAATGGCACCGGGGCTTTCATTCTCAACGTCCTGGATATTGTGCATGGCAGTAAAGCTTAAGTCTTGAACAGGCTGCAGGGTGAAACCGAATTCAGCTCCTATTATCCGAATTTCACCGGTATTAATCGGGTAATTCAAACTCTTGTTATTGTTATAAAATTCATCTGTAATCCAATCCTCGATGTCGTGGTAATAACCCGTTGCCTTGAGTTCAAGCACTGAACCAACCCATGTCGATCCACCCAGGGAATAATTTATGCTGCTCTGGGAATCCAGGTCCGGATTATCTCCCAGATCCTGTAGAGTGGGGAAACGGGTTTTTCGCGCCACAGAGGCAAAAAATTCAGTGGATGGGTTCATTGTATATGTAAGACCAAACATGGGATTGAATTCACCCGTGGTATCCGAGGTTTCCAAGGGCTTTTGCCCAAAACTGTCTGTATAGACTTCGCCATCTTCAAACTTGAACCAATCGTAACTCGCCCCAAAAACAGCAGTTAATCTCCAGGGAAGTTGGAATTCGTGTTCAGTTCCTACAGAGCCGGTATGTGAATTGTATTCGTTGTAAGGAAGCGTCTTTGCATCTCTTTCCTCGTGCTTGTCTTGCCGATACATAAAGGATAGATGTGCGCTGTACCAAGGAGCAACTGAAAAGTCAGCCACAATATTACCACCGTAATAATCGTCCTTGAAAGTACTGGTAGCCAGTACATCATTATAGGCTGTACTATTATAGAATTGGTTCACATCTTCATGATTGTGATAAAAAAGTTTGCCTCGCAGGGTTAATCGCTCCGTTATTTCTTGTTTGCCGCTAATATCTATACTGTAGTCCTCATATTCGTCAAAACGCCAAAACTGAGTAAAAGCATCCGGCCCAAAAGGAAAATACTTTAATAAGTCATTGCTGGGCGGGGCTCCAAACTCGGACTGGGAATAAAAGAAACTTACATAGTATTGGCTTCCACTGTCAGGAACATATCCAGTCCTGGCCCAGAACTTGTCCGATCTCTTATCCGAGTTCTCCCTCAAGCCTCCATCTTCAAGAATTTTATTGCCTTTGTAGGGTCCTTTAACAGTTTTCACTTCTTTTGGATCGTAATCCTCGGAAAGCTCCCAGCCGTCAGTCTCGAAGTGCTCGTAACTGAGCCAGTAGTTGATATTCCCGATCTGATTGCCGTGGGAAAATCCTTCCCGATGGGTGTCGTTCTCCCCGAATTCCGCGGTAAAGGAAGCACTGGGTTCTTCTGTACCCTGCTTGGTTATCACGTTGACTACTCCGGCCATACCATTGGGACCGTAAAGGACAGAAGGAGCATTCTTGGTGATCTGGATTTTGGATATTATGTTTGTTGGTATCTGATCCAGGTTCAATTTACCGTAATTGGTCTCGTAATAGGGTATGCCATCTATCAGGAACAACACATTTTCGGAAGGGAAGCCGTGAATACTTACTGAAGGCTCATTTTTAGCTCCTGATGTAACAACTATTCCCGGAGCAAACTTCAGTGCTTCCGCCAGTGTATTGCTGCCTGTAGCCTCAATCTCTTGGGCAGTGATTTCATTGTGAATTGCAATATCTTCTACCCCTTTTTGCTCGCCCTTTACCACCATCTCCCCCAACTGATAAGTTTCGGAGCGGGTCTCGTTGCCTGCAGCCAAAACACTGCTCGGCACAGACAATAAGAGTATGACGGTAATCGCTATTAGCCTGCGAATAAACATAAAACCCCCTTTCTATTTCCTCAAGTTAATTTTCCACTTCCCAAAAAGGGAGTTACGATATTAGTAATTTTTTGTCAACACAATTAATAAACGGTAAATATTAGACTAAAAATTACCAAAAAATACTAAAAACAACAAATGATATTTTAAATAGAAAAAAATGCAAATAATGGCAAAGGGGTTATTGACTATTCGGGTCCTTCCGATTATGTCGCGCAGGACCCAAAATCTTGTTTACCAATCCATAGACAACATTTTTTATTATTTTAAGTTTTTTTTAGTTGCTATGAGTAGAAAACAAAACTTTATTTAAATATGTTGACATATAATATCTAATTATGACAAATGAAAACCGTATAGTTTAGGTGGTACACCTCAAACTAATAAAGCAAGGAGATATATCAATGCGGGTGAAAATGCCGAGCGCCATCTGCTTGACAAATTTGCTACTTTTAACTTCTATTTCCCCAGTCAATGCCAAGGAGCGACCTGAGTTCAATGCCGTATATGGTCAAGGAAAGCAGACGTTAAGAATAGCAACTGGTAGTCCGGGAGCTCTTGGCCTTCTCCGGGAAATTGCCATCCCTTTTGCGCGGAAAACAACTGTCAGCTCAAGTGGTTAAAACGCGGCAGCGGAGCCTCTCTCCAGGCTTAAAAAAAAGGTCTAGGTAGATGTGGTGATGGTACATGCACCCACAGTTTTCTGTCAGGTACTAATTAGCAGGAGACTATGGGAAACAGTGACTTAATGAATATTTCATTCCAAAAAAAGGAGAAATGTCTATGAATTCTCACAATATCGGCGTTTTGGCCTTCAGCCTTTGTCTTATCTGCCTGGTGGCATCTCCAGTCCTAGCAAAGGAAAAGCTTGTCATCTTTCACGCCGGCAGCTTGGCTGTACCCATGCAGAAAATGGAAAAGGCTTTTGAGAGCAAGTACCCCAATATCGATGTTCAGAGGGAAGTGGGTGGAAGTACCAAAATGGCCCGCATGATTTCGGAAGTAGGCAAACCCGCTGATATTATGGCCTCTGCAGACTATAAGGTTATAAACAACAATCTCATTCCTGATCATGCCATCTGGAACATTCGCTTCGCCAGTAATGAGCTAGTCCTTGCCTACACGGACCAAAGCCACGATGCTTCCGAGATCTCGACAGACAACTGGTACAAAATCCTACAACGCGAGGATGTAGAATGGGGACACTCAGATCCGAATCTTGATCCCTGCGGCTATCGATCCCTCATGGTCATGCAGTTGACGGAGATATTCCGCAATAAGGATGATCTCTATCAGGATCTACTGGACAACCGACCCAAAAAGAATGTCCGGCCCAAGTCCGTAGAACTTGTGAATCTGCTAAAATCCGGTCACATGGACTATGCCTGGGAATATCGCTCGGTTGCCGTGCAGCACGACCTAAAGTATGTGAGCCTTAATGATCATGTCAATTTGGGTAACTACCACTACGACGACTTTTATCACCAGGCCGCGGTAGAAGTATCCGGAAAGGAGCCGGGAACTACCATCAACAAGCACGGCAAATCCATCACCTACGGAGTGACCATGATCAAGGATGCGGCCCACCCGGAAAAAGCAAAGCTCTTTCTGGAGTTCATGCTCGACCCCGAGGGAGGGCTAAGTATCCTGGAAAAAAAGGGGCAGCCGCCTTTTGTGCCTGCCAGGGTCTCCAGCCGGGATATGCAGCAGAATTTACCAGCCGACTTGAAGGATATGGTGGTAATTAAATAGCAATAAATACAAGGACCGATCAGCTATGATTTGCTCCGGCCTTTTTTAAAGAGAAACTTATGTTGTCGGCATCAAAAGGAAGATTCACCGTATTCCTGGTATGTTTCAGTATTCCTTTCCTCCTGCTCATAACCATGCCCCTGGGGCAAATGCTGACCTCATCGGGTCCACAGGCCCTAATGCGCACCATCTTGGACCCGCAAGTACTCATGGCCCTCGCACGGAGTCTGGGCGCCGCCCTTTGCGCAGCACTAATCTGTTTGATCTTCGGCACACCGCTCGCCTACCTTTTGGCTAGGCAACGATTTCCCGGACGCCGGGTGCTTGAGGGCTTGGTGGATTTACCGATCATGATTCCCCATCCGGTTATAGGAATAGCCATACTTAGCCTTGTGGGCCACAACCATCCCCTGGGGAGAATTCTGTCCGATCTGGGAATTCAGCTAATGGGGACCTATTCTGGGATCATCGTCGTATTCACCTTCGTGGGGCTTCCCTTCTATGTAAACGCGGTGAAGAGCGGATTCGAATCCATTCCCATCCGCTTGGAAAACGCTTCCAGGAGCTTGGGGGCCGGAATTACCTCCACTTTTGTCCGAATCACACTCCCCTTGGCCTGGAGGAGCATGGTTTTGGGAATGATCATGTGCACCGCCAGGGCAATCAGCGAATTCGGGGCCATCGTCATCGTGGCCTATCACCCTATGACCGCACCAGTTTTGATTTACGAACGCTTTACCTCCTTTGGTCTCGATTATTCACAGCCAGTAGCAGTATGGTTGATACTGATCTCCTTCTGCCTCTTTATCCTAATGCGCTTCTTCGCCAGGTCCAATGAGGTGGTGTATGCTTGAAATAGAAAACATAACAATCAACCTTCCGGGGTTTTCCGTACAGAACATTTCATTAAACGTGGGCCCAGAGGATTTCTTCGCACTTCTGGGGCCTACTGGCTCGGGAAAATCTGTCCTCCTGGAAGGTATCACCGGTTTGATACCCTTAAGTTCCGGCAGGGTAAAAATCGCAGGCAAGGACATCTCCGGACTAGCTCCGGAATCAAGGAAAATAGGCCTGGTGTATCAGGATCACGCACTTTTCCCTCATATGAATGTCAGGGAAAACATTCTTTATGGTGTCAGATACCATCGCATTCCCGCCGAAACCTGCAAATCCCGCTATGATATGCTCTTGCAGCGGCTCAAGCTGGGAGATATCCTGCACCGTAATCCCACCACCCTCAGCGGCGGAGAAAAGCAACGTACAGCACTGGCCAGATCCCTCATGCTGGAACCCCTAGCCCTTCTACTTGACGAGCCCCTATCTGCACTGGATCAGGTCTTCCGGGACGACATACGGCAATTGCTCAAAAGGCTTCACACCGAGTTGTCCATACCTTTTGTCTTGGTTTCGCACAGCTTTTCCGAAGTCCAGTTCCTGGCTAACAAAGGTGCGGTCATTGACAAAGGCAGACTTAGGCAATCCGGGACAATCGAAAATCTTTTCCAAAGGCCCAATTCCACTTTTGTGGCATCTTTCGTAGGAATGAAAAACATTTTCCCCTGCCGAGTATCTGGGGACAATGCTTGGGTGGAGGGAATACCTATACAGGCAGGAAACCCCAGCCCCGCAGACACTCACTTGGCCTTGAGACCCGAGGATATTGACGTTGCGGCCAACAACCAAAGTGTGTACGAAAACAATCTGCAAGGGATCATTACAGAGTTGGACTGCCAAGGATTCTGTTTTCGGGTTGGAATACAGGTCCAAAACACGTTTTTTCAGGCCTTCTGGACCAGACAGAAAGTGGCTGAACATGAACTTCGTCCGGGCAAGGAGATACGCATCGGATTTTCGGCCCAGGCAGTGCATACCTTTTCCGAGCCAGAAGTATGAGGTCTAACTTATCTATATACACTAGGAAACATAGACTATAAAAGCCATAAAGATTGAATCCTCAATTGGATATTACGGTCGAAGAATCTTTCCTTGCCAATAAGCAGGTCGAAGCGTTCCCAGTGAAAAGTGACAAAGTCCAGTCCGAGCATATCTGTTACCGACCTGATACTCGGAGCTACGTCCGCATTTCCGGAAAGGACCTCCAGACCTGCTTGCAAGTGGCTTTGCACTTCCCTGTCGTAACCAGGAATGGATTCTGGTTGCAACCCCTCTCTATTCAGGGCCTTGTCGAACCTCAGCCTGTCCCGGTAGCCAGCATAACAACAATTCCCTGTAAACTCATGCCAAGAATCAGGACATCGAAAACGAATGCAATCTGAACCCCAGAAAGATACCAATCAGTGGCATAATCTTGAGAATTTTAACAACAAACGGAGATATGATTTTCCCGGTCCGGCCAATTATCAAAAAAATCGTTCCAAAAAAAGAGGGGGACAAAGCCGGGGACAGGCGAATTGAATCCCAAGAGCAGTGATTTGCAAATTATCAGGAGCGCCTAATAAACACAATGTTTGCAAGGGGATCTATACTTGATTCTGAAAATTTTCAACAAGTTGATCTTTCCCACAAAGCGGAGCTATTCTTGATTCTAGTTGTTAAAACCGCTTTGCTTCGGAGACTCTGGAAGATTCTAAGAAGATTAGCGGGCCCGGGGACCAAGTATTGCTCCCCGAGGCCCGGGTAGGGGGTTATCAGGTATTTGGGGCAATGCATAAAAAACCTTCGCCAAGTCACTGGAAACCCCTACATCTATAGTAGATGCACCAAGCTTGTTGCATGCTGTTTCCAAATCTGCAAGACGGCCGGAAAAATACTCGGCAACAGGCCTTTCTATGTTATTCATAAAGGCCTCTACAAAAGGGGTTGAATCCTGAAAATCCTTGTAAGTTACCCAATCATCGCCCCGGGGCTTGATTGCCGGACACCCGAGTAAATATTTGCAAAGAATCACCCCAAGGAATTGTCCGGGCTTCTCCCCCAGGTGATTGGTAATACCACCTGGAGTGACTTGATGGGGGAATCCAAAGACCGGGACCTCAATACCGTTTTCGTTGGAATCTATTGCAAGCAGCTCTTCAATTCCTGTCGCATCCAGGGATGATACTTTCTGCAAATGCTTCCGGTAAATTTTTTCCAAGGCTTCAAACTCTTGCATAATCTCTTCTCCTTTCCCTGCCATAACGGCGGTTAAATTGTTTGCTGCAGCAGGAATGCTCCAAAACACCACAATCGCCGCATCATGAGTGACAAAATCAAATGCTGCCTGAACCTATCCTACTGCCAAGCCGAACTTCCGGATTTGCAGCTGAGCAGCCTGGAACAAGGATAACAAACCAAGACTCCGTGAATATTCTCCGCTTTTGAATCCTCTACCAAGTCCTGGCAGTGGCTGCATCTTACATACCTGCTGGATAAATTGATCCCGGGAGGTATGGAAGTAGTCTCCGCGACATGGAACAATTCCTGATCAGACAGGGAAAACAGCCAGGACACCCATTGATCCAACAGGGACTGGATCTTGTGTATGTCTTCCATTGTAGCCTGGTTGTCCCGGAGTTTCCTTTCCAGAACAAAATAGGTGGATTCTCCACTGAATTCCATTTGCTTGAGATTGACTATCACTGCTCGATTGGATTGATTGAACACAAAAATGTATTTATGCTTGCCCAGATCCCTGACCCTCAAATGTTGATTCCCGAGGGTACACCCGGTCATGTATTGAATAGCATCTATGGCGCTGGTTTGGTTCTCCGCTATGACAGAAAGCGTCTCTTGACTGGTCTGGTCCGGATCCAGGGTATCAAGCGCCAGTTGGCAAGCCCTGCAGCCTATTACCAGATTCGGACAGACATGTCCGTGAAAATCGGAAATCCTTTTGAGGTTAACATTCGTCAGGAGCATACAATACCTTCCTTGTAACACCTTCCGGACATGGAATAATCCCACCCTGTCCTTAGGCAAACAAATCGATCCGGAACAACAGTTATGTGTAACACAAATCACATTTTCTTTACATCAAGTGTTACTTATTGAGAAAAAGTATTACTAAAATACACATCGATGTCAAGTAGTTTCCGAAAATTTTCATTCCACCCGGATTATCCTTTTTAAAACCTGCATTTCCGGGGGTGAGAGAATATTCTTCCCTGTCCGGTCCTAAAACAAATGCACCATAATCCCATGTCAGGCTTATTTTATTTGGGGCTTTCAACACCTTCCTTCTCTTCCCTGGAGGCATGAACCTCTAATCTTGCGCTCCTAGACTTATTTAACAACAATCCTAAACTAATTAAAATTTAATAAGTTTAGGATTGTTATTAAATAATTTAATTAAACCGACTTTGTTTTATCATTATTTTCAATTTTACTTTGCTCAAATAAAAAAATAAGTAATTATTTGTAAAGACTTTTGATATGCAACTGAAGGCTATTTGCCCTGGCCTGGATGCCGCAACTAACAAGGAGGTCCTTATGGGTGCAAAGATATATGATTCAGTTCAATTTTATAAGAAATTGCACAAATTGCAGAGGATAGGTGGGAAGGCAAGTGACGCCGCTGCTCGGGCGTTGGAAATAATCGAGGAATTGGCCGGACGTTCCGATTTAAGCATGAGATTGCGCAATAAACTGACATCACGCGGAGACGCCAGGATAGAAAAATGTTCCAAGTTTGATCTCGGCAGTGGTTATCGACTTATTTATATAAAAAAAGGGGGTTGGTTCGTCTTTCTATATCTGGGAACTCACGACGAATGTGATACTTGGATAAATAACAATACCGGAATTCGGCCGGATATAAACAAAGCCGAAGTATTTGTTGGCAATAAGGAATCTTTGTGTGCTGGAAAACAGGAATTAAATGCAAACGAATCACTTGATTGGAATGAAATGGATGTCCCTTTGCACCAAATCCTGGATCAAAAGACCCTGAAAGAAATTTTTCCTGGAATAAGTGGTTCTTCCGGGAGATAACACAAATCTGAAACATGACAATTGCTTAATTTTCAGAAGCCTATCGTAATGCATAAGTACCAAACTTCTCCACCAACAAATACACTTTTGACTAGTATGGAATACCTGGTAACAATACAAAGTTAAAAGGTGATTACCAACAGTTGGCGTGTCAATCACCCGATTTGAACAGTTTTATTCTAATTGCTGCCAATAAATACTCCAACCTGACTATACCAGAGCAGTATTTAAAACAGCTCTTATTTGATTATTCCGTTTACAAGCGCGTTCAGGGCCATCTTTTCCACCTTGGGGATATCGCTGCCCTGGAACCAGTTCGCGGGTTCACCTGTTTTTTGCCCGGCAATCTTATCTGCAGTTTTCCGGCACATCTCCCTAAACCCAGTTAAATCCATGATCAGACCGTCTCGATAGTCCCTGCCCACCGCCAAGGCTGTTTGCATGAAACCAGCGTACTCTGGATTCAAAAGAAGTCTCTCCACCTTTTCATATAGGTACCCGGAATCCTTGGAGCCGCAATCCATCCCGGAGAATAATGCAAAGAGATCAATACCCCGCTCTTTTAGGCGCTGAAAGATATTCCTGGAATCAGAAAGCTTGTTCTGCTTCCAGATAGCCTGTTTTACCCCGGCATGGACCGCCTTGGCCATAAGCTCCCCCAGTTTGGAATGTCCTCCCGCATTGTCCAATGCAGGACCAGTACCCTGCACCACCAGGACATTGTCAGTGCCGGTTCCGGTCGCCTGGTTCTCCCCGGGACTGTAGCTGCTCCTTATATCCATATCCGAGAGCGCGGCGGTCTTGGCCTCTGTAGCGGAAATGATCGCCCTGCTCATAGCCCTTGAGCTGAGCCGCATATTGCTTATCAGGATGATATTGATAGTACCGGGCTCGTAATATCCTCCGCTATCCCTGGACATACGCACTGCGTTGGATTCAACTCCTGCAGTGACCAGGGCGTAAACCGCCAGACCCTTGTATTCCCGCTTTTTTACTGCCAAATTATCCATATTGGCACCGGTAAACAGGAAACTGGAGGTTTCCCCGGGTATGTCCAGGGCGTTCAAAATATGCTTGCGGGAATCGTTAAGCCCTTTTCTGTGGGTAATGGGCCAGCAGGGAGGGGGTGTATAGTGATTGCCCACGTATTTGATATTCTTTCTCTGCCCCTGCAGGGTGGAAACCGCCTGCATGGGCTCGGATAATTCTATTTTCAGGGTTTTGTGCAAAAAATCGTATATCCTGCTATCCAAGATCTCTGCTCCTGCAACACAGGATAAATCCAGGTCAAGGGGACTTTTGTCGACTATTCCCTCCTCCAGGACAAGATTTTTCTCCTTGGCAAACTCCTTTGCATAAATCCTGCCCGAGAGCCAGGAAGCAAAGTCCGCACTGTGGGTGGCAGCCCTGCAGGTCAGAGAACAGGGAAAGGTAAAAAAGCGCTTGTCCTCTAGAGCATCCACCTCCTTCCATCCCGGGCGGGACAGGAGTTCCATCCCTGCTTTTCGATCATCCCCGCAGCCATAGATTACTTGGGGATTGAACTCCTGCCACTTTTGTTTACCAACCGGGACTACCTGGCCTTTTTTGTCCAAATCCGGAGGTATCCCTCCGGCCCGGCAGATCAACTGATTCTGGAAGGAATCCTTTCCTGGAGTCATGACTGAGTCCCTTCCCATAAAACGAATCACGCGCTTTTTCTTTTCCTGCGGTATCCGGTCAACTTTTTTCCGGAGCAGCGAAAACTTTTTCCTGATACCTTGCACTATCTTGGAGGACTTCTCCTTTTTTCCGAACATCCTGCCCAGGATCTTGATATTCCGAAAGCTGTCCCGGATGGTGGCAGTGGACAAATCGATCACTGCGGGATCCCTGGAGGAAAAATACTCTCTGACCCTGTTGTGTGCCCCTGAGACAAATATCACCTCCGGATTCAATTCCTCGATCCTATCCAAGCTGCAATGATAAAATCCCCCCACTATCTTTTGGCTGGAATTTTTGCAGCAAGGAGAGGAATGATAGGTCCTTCCCCTGATCCTCTCCCCGGAGTTCAGGGCATTGACTATCTCGGTCACCGAGGGGACCAGGGAAACCGCCCTGGGGGACTTGTCCTCCAGATGCACCTCCTTTCCCGCGTTATCGGTAAAGGTGAACTCCTCACAGATACCGGATCCGGAAAAAACTGACAGGAACAAGGCCAGAGTTGAGAAACACACTGCAAATGCCAGATATAATCGCATAATCCAAACACCCTTGTTTATAAGATCTTTTAATCAACACCCCCAGGTTTCACTCCGGGCCGGAACAAAGCTCCCTTTCAGGAACCATGCGGAAGTCCCACCAAAATCCCTACTGCTGGCATCAGTTCCTTTTCTTCTTGCCTTCAGGTACATAAACCATGCTCCCGTCCCGCAACTGGTAGGCAACCCCCAGTCTCTCCCCGCGGCCCTGAGTTTTTTTGCTGCTTACCTTGCGAGCCTCGATCTCCTCCCCCTTCTTGGTGATAATCTCCATCTGTCCGCTCTCGCTCTTTTTCATAATGGTCAAGTTGGAATCCTTGTCGAACAAATCCTGCATGTGATAGGCAGAAAACATGGTCACAAGCAACCCCACTATAAAAACCAGACACAAGTCAAAAAGGTTGGGAAGGCTGGCCAAGGGATCGTCGTCACCTTCCATCCTTGTCCCGGAAGAACCGGATTTCCCGAAATACTTTCTTTGTCCCGTGAAATACCTCATGAGTTCCTCCTTACTTCTGTTGCGAGTTCAATATTTTTTATATCCCTCTCCACCCACCTACGTTTCACAGTATAGAAGAAAAACGCGATAAGGCCCTGTGCCAGGCCCACAACCGTGGTAGTGAACGCTATCACCAACTGGGAGGTAAGTGCGCTCATATCTCCCTCTCCCAGAGCTGCCAGGCCCCTGCCCATTGGGATAAGTGTTCCGATAAGCCCCAGCCCCGGACAGACCCTTACCAATATATACAACTTGTCCAGGGAGTTGTTCAGATCCTGCGTGGTTTCCTGGAGCAAATTCTCGGTTTCCGCATCCTGATTAGGGGATACCCGATCCAGGGTATTAATAAACGATCTTACCGGGGCTGAAATATATTCCTTGTACTCCCCGGATTTCAATATCCCGGGCAATTTTTCCGGACTGTTACGCTTCAAGCGCATCCTCTCCACCCATTCGGAAAAAACGGACCCGGTATAAAACAGGATAACAAATGTTAAAACCACCAGTATAAACAAAACCGGATAAAAAAGTGAAGAAGATATAATGTAAATAAAGGTCTTTAACAACGCACCAAAGTTCATTTCCCCAGCCTCCTGTTTTGATTGATTCTGAACAACACCCCGCCGGCAAAAGCAATAAGGGACAAAACGCCCGCAGTTACAACGGTCTCGATTGCGATTTGCTTTTCCTTGGCCCTATAGGCCCCCAACCTGTATATGCTTTCCGCATCCTGAAAGTGCGGCATAACAACAATTGCCACCAGGAAGTAGGCTGCTATAAAGAGCATACCCCATCCCAACAGGTCCTTTTGCCTATTTCCAACTGAAAAAAGCCTCAGAGCCAGGACTGTCAAAAAGACCATACACAAAAAGCCCAAGTACAGCAGTATTACTGCCTGCCAGGCAAACTCAGGCAGCGAAGTCAGGAAAAACGCAAGACTCAACAGAATCACGGACAAGTGCAAGGGGCAGGGAATCACCAGCAAGAGCCATCCCCGGCTCTTAGTCTGTTCCGGATATTGGGTTCTCAAAATCAGGATTCCCCACAGCACCAACAGTACTGCCATAATCATGTGCAGGAGCATCCCGTAATCAAAACCGCGCTGGAAGATATTCAGATAAGCGCTCACAGAGAGCCTTTCCATCAGGAAATATCCAAGCAAAAACAGGAACAGGTAGCCAACTGCCAAGCTCAATACAAGGCACACCTTTTCCCTTTTTCCGGAAACGCCGTTTGTGAAGTAATAGACTCCCAGCCCCACCTTGAGTGCAAATATTCCCAGGGAGAATATCAGGCCGAGCACCAGACTTTTTAAAAGCATGTCAGCAATCCTTGTTAATCCTCCTGCCCTGCCGGGCACTATGTTGTTTGTACAAAAAAAATCCCCGGACCGAAAATAATTCGATCCGGGGATGTCCCGTTTTCATCCGCCGCAATCGCAATTGGAGCAGCCCCAGCCACGAAGCATCACTCCACGTTCTACTCAGGCAGGTCTTCTGACTTGCGGATCATCCTACTTGCCCTGTTGAATGCGGCATAGCCGCCCTGCCGGAGGCAGGATTCAACAGGGGTAACCGCGCCTTCCCACCCTGCACCCACTTGGCCATCGAAAAAACTCAGCTTTTTTTAGAACAGTGGGAAACTATCAGTAATCCCTAGCAAGTCCTATTGCTTCGATTTCCAAGTGGGTGCAGGGCAGTGGCTTTACTGCGGCTTTCGTCCCCGCTCACAGCCGCGGGCCGGTCCCCGATTTTCACGGGGTTCCCTTTTAAGCGTAGCAGAGTTGCCGGATTAACGGCATCCTGCCCACACCTGAGTAGTCTCTCAAAGAACTAATTATTAGTAGCGCCTAATAAATATAATGTTTGGAATGGAACTTATACTTGATTCTAACTATTGTCAACAAATTGTTTTTTTACCACAAAACGGATTAATTCCGCACAAAAATGCATTTATGCTTGCCCAGATCCCTGACTCTCAAATATTGATTCCCGAGCGTACACCCGGTCATGCATTAAATAGCATCTATAGCGCTGGTGCGGAAAAAGCTCATATACAACAACTTGATAAATGTTTTTGACAAAAGGGAAAAAAACGACTACAAAATGTGCAACCAAGTCAATTAAGCAAAAACGAAAACAAAAACCGGAAATGGAGGGAGTTTGTGAAAAATAGAACTGCAATCACACTATTAACTGCTTTGCTTCTAGGCCTGCACTCCTGTACAACACTGCCCACAGACCCCCCTAAATGGAAATTTCAGGAAAATGCGATCATTTTGAATTTAAAGGCAGACCACAAGCTGAATGTGGAAAAAGGGAAATCCTACTCCCTCTACTTAGTGGTATATCAACTTGCAGACCCCAATGCCTTTAATCAGCTGGCAAAGGACAGGTCAGGACGGTCAAAACTACTGGAAAGCGATTCCTTTGATTCCAGCGTGACCGCAGTGAAAAATATGGTTATTTATCCGGGTTCAGATGTAACCCATAGGCTGGACAGGGCCGAAGGGGCGAAATGGGTTGGGATAGTCGCCGGTTACAGGGCAATAAGCCAGGAGGAAAACGTGCGCCTGTTCGAAATACCGATAGACAAAAAGGAAGAAGGTTTTTTCTTTCAAAGAATAAACAAGATGTCTGCCTTACTGAACGTCCAGTTGAACTTCGGTCCCAGACAAATAGAAGATTCAAAAGCAATAGAGGTAAAAGAATAATGGAAAAACCGGTTTTTTGGCACCAGGG
>JGI1684J13235_1000348_pt1 | contig 17477 bp, 12 predicted proteins | sample PonA232FremontCA_2_FD_13235 | JGI IMG/M metagenome (IMG submission 13235) | reverse complement strand
AAAAACATTTTGAGACGCAGTAGTTTTAATTATTCAATGGCTTGGCCTTCATAATGTTTTCCATGAAATGGTTGACCTGTTCCAGGATCGACTGTTTGGAAACCACTCTGGGATCCGAGAGGTCGTAATTGATAATCAGCATGGGAATGCCTTTTTCCCTGCATTTTTCCCGCAACATGCCGTTCAGTGCGGCAGTATTCTTGCAGCCCACATGCCCGGCGACCCAGATCATATCGATATCGAACTGCTTGACCATCCGGAAGATATCGTTTAGGTAGTTTTCTGCTGGTCCCCTGGTATGCCTTGCCATGGGACCTTCCATGATGTTCTGCCCGATTCCGTGCAGCATGGATTCTTCGCTCGAGGTGTCAATATATGGAGTCCTGCTGTTATAGCTCATGCTGTCGATAATCAGTGATACTCCGTAAGTCTGTTCTGCCCAGTTGAAAAGATCTATGGCGTGCAGCAGCGGTGGATTCCAGAGGAGTGCCCGGTATTTTTCGTTCTTGACAGCGGGCTTGTCGTTTTCCAGGTTGTCCCGGGTAAGCTCGCAGAGATTTTGGAAGAGTTTAGTGGATTTTGCCGCTCCCGGGCTGACGTTGGATGCCCAGAGGTGGCTTAACCAGATCGGTTCTGAAGCCATTGGGCTGGGGCGATTCCGGATCATTTCCCAAAGTTCCATCTCAAATTCCACCATCCGGTTTCTCTCCTCGCAGATTGCTGCCAGTTTGTCCCAATCCATACGTCCAGGAGTGTGTTTTTCCAGCCAATCGATCATGCGCCTTAGTTCCTTGGCAAAGTACTGGCGCGCGCTGGGATTGTAAAAGTTGTGCGGGACATCCAATCTGATCGTGGGGAGGTTCAGTTGTCTTTCAATAATGGAATACGAAGCCATCCCACCGTCACAGGGCAAATTTGAAGTGACTATCGCGTTAGCCTCAGGCAATTCCCCAGAGAGGACTAGTCCCAGGGTGCTCTTGGGCAGGCTGCAAATATCCGGTGGAATTGCGTTGTTCTCTGATACATCTATGTATTCCTCTACTGCATGCGGGTCGATCATGGGCAGTGCAATTCCCAATAGCTCGGTCATAAACGGAGCCAAGCCCATTGCCCTGAAGATTTCCGGAGGGATCATGTCCTCGTGGATTATCAGCCGATCCTGGTTAAAGAACATATCCTGGATTACGTCCACGAATCCGTTGATGATAAAAGACACAACCATGGAGGTTGCTTGTAAATAGTTGTCCTCCCTGTTTTTGCCAAACTTGGTGTGCAGAAGGTTGGCCTTTAACAGTGTCTTTAGCCAGGGATACCTCTTTAAATCCTTTGACAACAGTTGCACCGGTCCCCTGCGCAACCCTAGCCCGGCCATTGAAATCCAGCCTGCGATATTGTGCCTTGAATAAAGGGTTAATTTTTCTATCGTGTTCATATCTTATTTATCCATGCTTTCCAGAAATGCCTGTACTCTGGTCTGTAGTTGTCCGGTTTCCGTGCCGTGGTATTCCCGCTCCAGGCAGAGTACGGGATAGCCGTGTTCCCGGAGTGCAGGTATAAGTGCCCCGGTTTCAACACCCCATATATCGCAGAATTTTATATATTCCAGTATAATCGCATCTACCCGGAATTTTTGTGCCTTCTCCAGGATTTTCTGCAGTCTCTGGTCGAATTGGTCCATCATTCGCGGACAGGAAGGAGTAAGGAGCTTGTGTTCAGCAACTGCTCTGATAGGTTCCCTTTTTTGTTCTATTTGTTCCAGTCCCGGGATGGAACCTGTGCAGACCCGATCTGCCACCACCAGGGCCCCGGTGGATTCGATGGTACGTATGTATTCCGGGTCGTCGAGTTGGCCGCCAACAATCATGAGCCTGGCCCGGTAGTTGTCCATACCCCGGGTTTGTTCCAGGTTTTGCCTGAACTGTACTATCTTCTCCCGGACAAGCTCCCTGGGGGTGGTGATGGCTGCCAGCATCATCCTGGAAAACTCTGTTCCGGACAGCGGAGGATGATCCATTTTCCGAAGTTCAGATATCCCGGACAACAAGTTCAAGAAGTCATTGTGATCCGATATTGCCTTTTCTATGTCCTGTCTAGTGATTTGCATATCAAAGTGTTGCCTGAGTCTTTGCAGGAAATACTCAAGTTCCTGGGTGAACCAGGTCAGTGCCTGTTCTTCTCCCCTGTGCGGAACGTCCAGGATGTGTGTAAATTCCGGAGTGATCAGGTATTGCAGATTGTCGTGGAAGCGTCTCAGATGATCGCAGCTGGCTGCGTTGACCCAGCCTGCAAGGAAATCGTATCTAAAATCCATGGCCATCTCCAACAGGCTGCGGGTATAGGAACAGGTGAGATTGGAGAGGTAGATGTCCGCGATTTCCGTTCCCCCTACTCCGGGCGCCCGCATCCTGAGCGGGAACATGGGAGGGACTGAAAGCAAAACTTCCGGTATCATGCTGCAAGTGTAACCCACCGGGATACCACCCTGATCAACAGCTTTTTCCACCAGGGTATTTTCCGGATCTTGCAGATAGTTGTCAAAAACACTGCTTTGCATCTATGCCTTCCTGGATAGAGTTTTGGTTTTACTATTCAGTCGATTGTCGACAACAATAGCTAATCCTTTCTAGCAATTTTCAAATATAACTCCCATAAGGAGTAAGTAGTTGCAACTACCTTGTGAACTGGCCTATTTTCATTTTTCTTTTTGCCCGTAGGGCATCAGAGTTAAAATAAATAAATCTTTTCCTTTACTTTATCCGGAATTGCAATTAAATTGCCAAGTTACTCATTGAAGTCTGGATTGACAACAGCTAGGAAAGTGAGCTGCCTTTCAGGCTACTTCTTGTTTGTCCAGTGCAAGATTGCCGTTTTCTATTGCCTGCATTGCCAATTTTTTTTCATTTTCCATGTATTCTATAACCGTGTTTGCAGACATTTCCGCATTTCTGTGTTGTACGTAATAATTGCCTTTTTTAAATATCTTCAAGTTTTCTTCCAGATTGTTGCTGCGCAACTTAAACAACTGGAATTGAATCCTTCTAAGATTGGGAAACAAGTCGTAGAGTATTTCTTCCAACAAAGTGTTTTGGGTAGCCTTGATGCAAGCAAGGGCAAATTCGAATATGGCTTGGTAGTAGGTGACCATATCCTGGTTTTTCACTGCCTGGGTCGCTTTTTCCGCTGCTTGGTTAATTACTTTTAGGTCCCCGGATGTGGCTTTTTCCACACATTTTTTCGCAACATGGGTGATCAGTGCAAGAGTAACTTCGTAAAGGGAATCGATTTGATCCTTGGATATTTCGGTGACTTTGGTGCCTTTGCGTGGTATCTGTTCCACCAGCTTTTGTCTCTCCAGAATCTTGAGCGCTTCTCTTATGGGGCTTCTGCTAATATTCAGATCTTGGGCAACTTTTGCTTCCCGGATAAATTCTCCGGGTTTAAGTTCCATTGTAATAATCTTTTCCCTTATATAATCCGCCACTTGTTCAGTAAGGCTCTGGGGTGATACGAAGTTCATAATGATACATCCCGAAATAACAGTTAGTTTAAGCCAGCTAGAATCACTAAAATAAACCTGATTAAATAGTCGATTGTCGACAATATATCAATAAGCACTGTCCTTGTCAATAGAAAAAAACACAAGGATCGAGCCATTTGGTGGCCCGATCCTTGTTTGGATTTAATTAGTTTATGGATGATTCAATCAGCTTTGTACCTGTTGTTTGATTTCCTCCACGATTTGTGGATTGGCCAGGGTGGAGACATCCCCGACCTCCTGGGAATTGGAGATGGAAGCCAAGATCCGGCGCATGATCTTGCCTGAACGTGTCTTGGGCATGTCATCCACGATATACACGTGGGCAGGCTTTGCGATTTTTCCCACAACATCGGACACAGCATCGGATACTTTTTGGGCTAATTTTTCCGAAGGATCAACTTCCGGTTTCAAGGATACGTACAGGTCCGGGACTGTCCCCTTTACCTCGTCGTTCACCGAGACCACTGCGGCTTCTGCCACATCCTCCACTGTCAGGGCGGCGGATTCTATTTCCTTGGTCCCCAGTCTGTGCCCTGCAACATTTATCACGTCGTCGATCCTACCCAGGATACGAATGTATCCGTCTTCTGCCATGACCGCCGCATCCCCGGCAAGATAAGGCCAATCCCTCCAGTCCGTGCTATTGGGATCCTTGTTGTATTTGCCATAGTAGGAATCTATATAGCGCTCCTTGTTCTTCCAAATGCTTTGAAATGCTCCCGGCCAGGGGTTCTTTATGCAGAGATTTCCCGCCCTGCCGTCTCCGGGAGGAATCTCGTTCCCTTCGTCATCCAGTATTACAGGATGTATGCCTGGCAGTCCGGGCCCTGCACTTCCGGGTTTCATGGGCTGAATAGCCGGCAGGGTGCTGCACATAAACCCGCCGGTCTCTGTCTGCCACCATGTATCCACAATCGCCGCTTTCCCCTTGCCAACCACTTCATAGTACCAGCGCCATACTTCCGGTTCTATGGGTTCTCCCACTGTGGTCATGTGCTTGAAATGGTAGTTGTACTTTTTGGGTTCCTCGGGTGCGGCTTTTCTCATTCCACGTATTGCTGTAGGGGATGTATGGAAGATATTTACTCCCAGTTCTTCGCTTACCCGCCAGGGCCTTCCCGCATCCGGGTATGTGGGCACCCCCTCGTAGATTACAGTACTGGCGGCCACGGCCAGGGGACCGTAAACTATAAAGGAATGGCCTGTAATCCAGCCTATATCAGCCATGCACCAATATACGTCATTGGGCTGTATGTCCTGCACGTTTTTGGACATCCATGCAACGTAGGAAAGGTAGCCCCCGATGCTGTGCTGGCATCCCTTGGGTTTTCCGGTGGAACCGCTGGTGTACATGAGGAAGAGTATATCCTCCGCAGGCATGGATACTGGCTCCACTTCCATTCTGTTGTAGTTGGGCAGCAGATCGTCCATCAAGTGGTCGCGCCCTTCCACCAGGGAGGAAGAGGAATTGTATTGTCCGCTGTATCTGCTCCAGATAAGGACTTTTTTCACTTCTTGACCCTGGTTCTTGGCAGCCTCCACTGCCTCGTCAGCCTTTTCCTTGTGGTCCAGTATCTTGCCGCTTCTGTAAAATGAATCCTGGGTAATCAGGACTTCACTTTCCGAATTCGCGATCCTGTCTCCGGTCGCCTTGCCACTGAAACCGGCAAATACTTGGCAATGAATCACTCCCAATCTGGCACATGCCAGCATGGTAATGGGCAATTCCGGGGTCATGGGCAGATGCAGTGTTGCCCTGTCTCCGGGTTTTAGTCCGGCAAAATCCCGGAGAACTGCAGCAGTTTCATTCACCCTTCTGTAGAGTTCCTGGTAGGTAATGTGCTCTATACGTTCGCCTTCGGGTTCAGGAACGAAATGCAGGGCTGTTTTGTTCTTGTATGAGTCAAGATGGCGGTCCAGACAATTGTAGCATGCATTTAGTTTCCCCCCTACGAACCACTTCCAGCAGGGTGCGTCACTGGTATCCAAAGTGGTGTGCCAATACTTGTCCCAATCCAACAAGTCGGCAAATTCCTTGTAGCATTCCGGAAATTTGTCCAGGCTGAAGCGATCGTAGATGTTCACGTCTGTACAGTTCGCTTGTCCCACAAAATCCGGCGGGGCATAGTAGTATTCTTCTTCTTTTAAATGGCTTTCGTAACTTTTAGCGTCGGTATTTTGTTTTTCAGTCATGTTCCCCTCCTAGCATTGACAGGATTATAAGTGTTTAACATGAATACAAATAAGACTATATTTTAAATATTACAGCAAACAGTTTTTATGTCAACAATACGTTTGCTTTTGTAACCATTGTTTATAAAATTTCTTACAAACTTTTCCCTAAAATCTGCAATTACAAGCGGCAAATGCACTATCATTCCTGTAGTTGATTTTATAATTATCCAGACAAACACTCTAACAATCCCACAATGTAGATAAGCTTCTGTTTTTTTTTGAATCTCAAGATTGGTCAAATCCAGGTGTTCAACCTTCAAACTAAGGTTGATTATATTTGTTTTATTGATTACCGTAAAAGGGTAAGCTTAAATGTCAAATTTGCAAAATGCAGCATGATAAAGGCGAAAAATCAGTATAAATAAAGCCCCAAAGGAGCATGTAAATATATGAGCCTAAGACATTTGGATTCCCTTTTCCGTCCCAAATCCGTCGCCTTGGTGGGTGCTTCCAACAGGCCCAAGAGTATTGGTGCCGTGGTTATGCAGAATCTCTTGCAAGGTGGCTTTTCCGGACCCATTCTACCCTTGAATCCCAATTACGATTCAGTATTCGGTGTGTTGGCCTATCCCAGTGTTGCGGATTTGCCTCTTGTGCCGGACCTGGCGATTATTTGTACTCCCCCTGAGACGGTTGCCGGGTTTGTGGAAGAACTGGGCCAGAAAAAAGTTAAGACAATTTTGATAATGAGTACTGACCTGCACGATCATTATGACGATTCCGGGCAAACCATGCATCAGGCCACAATGGACCTGGCAAGGAAATATTCTATCCGGATATTGGGTCCCAACTGCCTGGGAATAATAATTCCGCGTTCAGGACTGAATGCCTGTTTCGGTCACACTGATATTGACAAGGGGCAAATCGCGTTTGTGTCCCAGTCCGACTCTTTGGGTATAGCTGTACTGGATTGGGCACATTCCAAGGGGATCGGGTTTTCCTATTTCATTTCCCTGGGTGACTGTTCTGATATAGATTTTGCAGATGTTTTGGATTACCTGGGCGGGGATCCGTATACTTCTTCCATCCTGCTTTACATAGAAGACATCCAGAATCCCAGAAAATTTATTTCCGCTGCCAGGACTGCATCCAGGAACAAGCCCCTGGTCACGATCAAGAGCAGATCCTTCAAGGATAAGTCCGAGTTGCTCTCACTCCCGGATCAAAACAAAATAGACCAGGACGAGATCTACGACGGGATGTTCAGAAGGGCAGGCATGTTGAGAGTGCACGATTACGCGGAGTTGTTCGATGCAGTGGAGACAATGGCCAGATCCAAACCCTTCAGGGGGGATCGTCTGGCTATCTTGAGCAACGGGGGCGGCCCGGCAATAATGGCCCAGGATTTCCTTGCCTCCCTGGACGGGAATTTGGCCCAGCTGCAGGAAGAGACAATCCAGGAACTCAGAGAGAATCTGCAGAAAGAGTTTTTTGGTAACAACCCCATAAGAGTAATCGATCATGCCCCGAGCGAGATATATTCCCAGGCTCTGGAAACCTTGTTAAAGGACAAGAATGTAAATGCAGTCATGGTCATCCACGTACCCACCGCTTTTGCCTCCAGTGACGACATAGCAGGTGCGATTGTGAGCAGTATCGGGCGCAGCAGGAAGAATGTCTTTACTGTATGGTTGGGGGAACAATATGCAGCCCAGGCAAGGAAAATGTTCGCACTTGCAGGTATTCCTACATACGAGACCCCGGACCAGGCAGTGCAGTTGTTTATGGACATGATCCATTACCGGCGTAACCAAGAACTACTTATGGAGGCCCCGGATTCCGTGCCCAGGGAATTCACCCCCCAGCCCAGGGCAGCCCGCACTATTGTCAGGAATGCATTGGAAGAGGGCAGAAACAGGTTGAGCCAGTCCGAAACCAAAGAGGTGTTGTCGGTTTACACAATACCGGTAGTGGATACCAGGATAGCGGAAAATGCTGACGAGGCGGAATTATTGGCCAAGGATCTGGGATATCCCGTGGCCTTGAAACTCTTGTCACCGGATGTAAACAGCAAGGAGGATGTGGGAGGGGTAGCTCTGGACTTGGAAACTCCCGAGGATGTGCGGAAGTCTATTAATTCCATGTTAAAAAGAGTTGAAAAGATTCTGCCGGATGCGAATATCGAGGGATTCATAGTGCAAAAAATGGCCAGGAGACCGGGAGCACTTGAACTTTTAACCGGAGTAGCTACAGAACCCAACTTCGGACCGGTGATTTTGTTCGGACAGGGAGGTGGAGCCGGCCAGATAATAAAGGATCAGGCAGTGGGATTGCCGCCCCTGAATATGACACTGGCCAAGGAACTGATACAGAGAACCGATATCTACAAATATCTGGAAGGCGTACAGCCAGAATCCAATCTGGATGCTATCAAGCTCACCCTGGTGCAGTTATCCCAACTCATAATCGATGTCCCGGAGATAACAAACTTGAGTATCAATCCATTGCTTGCTGATTCAGACGGGGTCCTGGCACTGGATAGCCAAATAGAAATTGCCCCTTATGAGGGCAGGGGAGAGAGCAGGCTGGCAATCAGGCCCTATCCGGATTATCTCGAGGAAACTGCACAGAGTGCTGGCGGACTGGATATACTCCTNAGGCCTATTAGACCCGAAGACGAGACTTCCCACCGGGAGTTCATGAATAAACTGTCCTCTGAGGATCTCAGGATGAGATTCTTCGGTTATGTCCACGAATTTACCCATTCCCAGTTGGCTAAACTGACCCAGATAGATTATGACCGTGAAATGGCCTTTGTGGCAACAACCACTGAGGAACCACCTGAAACACTGGGAGTTGTTCGGACCTTTTTCGATCCGGACAATGTGTATTCCGAGTTTGCTATTGTAGTGCGCACAGATATCAAGGAAAAGGGAATTGGCAAACTGCTTATGCAGAAAATGATCAGGTTCTGCAAGCAAAGGAACACCCATTATCTCACCGCTTACACCTTGCGCGAGAACAAGGCCATGCAGCACCTGGCAAAGAAATTGGGTTTTGAAGTGAACTCCATTCCGGACGATCCGGAAACCGTGGAGCTCAAACTGGATTTGACCCAGCAATGAACTAAAACCCCTTTTCCTGGGGGAGCCATACTGGTGCCGGAGGTTGTGTATGGATAAAAAAGCCCAGCTGCAAGAGCGGATTAAACGGTTGGACGAACAGATAGAGGAACAAAAGGAACGGATTCCGNCTCATTCAGCCAAACCGGAACAAATAATGGAGTTGGAGGAGCTGGAAGAAAAGCGCGACGCCCTGCAGGAAGAGTTGCGCGCCCTGGAATAGGGCTAAGATTGTGGGAGCGAGGCAGTGGCGTTAGAAAGGGGGTTGCCAAAGCACAGCATTTACAAAAAAACATAATTCCGGGCAGTTTTATCCAATAGTTGGGGTTAATCCGTTAATAAGTATTGGATAAATTGTAACTAGTTTTAAATTTTGTCAATAAACCAGTTTTGTTTTATTTCCTCCCCTTGCTCCAGGAGGAAGAAATCCTTGCTGTCATAAGGCCCAAACAGTATTTTCCGCAAAAACTCGGTACTACCATCCACCTCGTCGTATTCCTTTTCGAAAAAACTGGCGTTTTCCTTTGCCCTTTCCCGGTAAGGGGCAATATCTACAGCCTTGGTGTCGATCAGGGTTATATTGCTGTAGTGTTTGATCTCCTCCCGTGCTCCCCATTCTGCAATTTCACGCCCCAGTTTGGGAGTGTATTCGTTTTCCAGCATACCCAGGGGATCCTTTTGTTCCTTTATCCATCCCGGGGTGATATAATAGGTGCCCGGGCTTTGTTTGAACATTTGGTTGTATTTTTGCCTGGATCCCAAGAACAGGGTGATACAGTCGTGGGCCTTGGTTACTACCAAGCCTTGAGAAGGAGGGACAAGGCCCACGACTGCATTGGAACAAAGTCCGTATCCCAGGACTATTTGTTTTGCGTAATCTTGTACTTCCGTGATTTTTGCCTGCAAGAGCTCCGGGAGCAGGTGCGGACTGCGGTGGTAATTTTGATCCAGATAGATGGTTTCTATGTCGGGATCATCACCCTTCAATCCTTCCAATTCTGATTCCAGAACCCTGCAGGCGATAATTACCCTGGGAGCTTGCGGTTCAAGATAATCAAACGACATGGTTTATAGTTCCAGTTTGCCATTTCTATAGGCATCCAAATAGTTCATGCAGAAGGTGTCCCTGCCTGCCAGGGTCTCAGCCGCGGTTATGCTTGCCATCATCCTCTTGTCCAGGGGATTGACAATTGCCCCGTCCAGTCCCTTGGAGATGGCCATAATCATGAATGCCTGGTTCATGAGTGCCCTGTGGGGCAGGCCGTAGGAGATGTTGGAGAGGCCGCACATTGTGTGTACCCCGGGAAGTTTGGTCATGATCTGTTCTATGGCGCTCAAGAATTCCTTTCCATAGTTGTCGTTGGTGGAAATGGGTTGAACCAAGGGATCCACGTAGATGTTTTCTATGGGAACATTCTTTTGTACCAGTTTGTTCACCAGGTCCTCTGCAATGGCAACCCGGTCGTCAGCGGTTTCAGGCATGCCTTCGTCACTCATGCACAGTGCTATGACCTTGCAGTCGTTTCCGCTTACTACCGGCATCAATGCATCGAATCTCTCCTTCTCCAGGGAGATGGAATTGACCATGGGAATCCCCTTGTGCAACTTCATTGCATCTTCCACCACCTGTGGGTCCGGACTGTCTATACAGCAGGGTGCATCCACGGTTTCCTGTACCGTGTTTACCAGCCAATTCATATAGCTGCCTTCCTGTCCCACGAAAGTCCCTGCATTTACATCGATATAATCCGCTCCGTTCTCGAATTGTTCCTTGGCAATTTCCTGGATATAGTTCACATCCTGGTCCTTTATTGCCTGTTCTATTTTTTTTCTGCTGGAATTGATCAATTCACCTACTAGCAACATAATTGCCTCCTTTTAAGTCGATATTTTAAGATTATTTGGACAGTCAAAAGTCTTGAGATAAAGTTTTGAAATTATAAATTTTACATTGTATTTGACTGAACTACTAGTACCCTTGTTTCGAAAGTGATTGTGATTGATCACTTCGAACTTCGAACCTCGAACATAGAACATAGAACCTCGCACTTCGAACTTCGAACTGTACAGAAGATTATTCCCCGGTGCTAAATTCCATATTGGTAACGTAACGATCCATGAAATCCGGTTCTTCCGCAATGGCTACATGTTCTATATATGCCATGTTTTCTTCCAGGAACCTGCGGTAGCTCACATCCGTCAATAGCCAGGCACTGCCGCTTCTGCTGGTGTTCCCTGCAAAGGTTACCTTGTCTTTGGATCCAGGGGGAAGCACCCCGATTGCTTCCAGATTTGCAGCGTTCAATGTGTATCCGAATCCGCCGGCTATGATGATTGCATCCAGTTCCGAAACACTGCTCTCAGTCTTTTCCAGGAGCATTTCTATTGCCGCCCGGATTGCCGCCTTGGCCAGTTGTACCTGGCGCACGTCCTCCTGGGTGAAATACACACCTTCTCCCAGTCTTACGGCCGCCTGTCCGTTTACTTCCTCCAAGCGGTGGGATATCATGGAGGAGAGTTTGTCCTTTTCAGATGCGTGTTTCATACGTCCGGTGTCATCTAAGACATTCAGGCGCAACAGAGAGGATACGAGATCGATGATTCCGCTTCCGCAGATGCCGATAGGGTGGGCTTCTCCCACTGTAGTCAGCTTCAGGCTGTATCCGTCGGTGATAGCGGATTCAATTGCCCCAACTGCAGCCCTCATGCCGTGAGTCAGCCCCATTCCTTCGAATGCCGGTCCTGCAGCAGTCGAGGTCATCTTCCTGTTACCCTTTATATTTACACCCAACTCTCCGTTGGTTCCGATATCGATAAACAGGACAGAATAGTTGTCATCGAAATAGTAGCCGCTCATAAGCAGGCCGGCGCTTATATCCGTGCCTATGAATGCGTGCATGATGGGAGGTATATACACCCTGGCCCGGGGATTGATATCCAGTCCTATCCTGGAGATGGGATAACTTCTGCTACCTTCCAGATCAACCCTGAAGGGGACCTTGCCCAATGGTTCCGGATTTATTCCGGCCAGGAGCTGAAGCATGGTGGTATTTCCCCCGGTTACTACGTCCAGTATCTCTTCCGGGCTTGTTTGGGAGCTTTTGCATATCCTGTCCAGCAGGTTGTTCAACCCGTCCCTTACCGTGTCCCGGAGTTGTATCAGGCCTTCTTCGGTAGAACCATGGTTTATCCTGGTCATAACATCGTGACCGTATTTGATCTGTGGATTCAGGCTTGAGGCTGAAGCCAGTTCCTCTCCTGTCAACAGAGAGATCACCACCACAACCAGAGTAGTTGTGCCTATATCTATTGCCAATCCCTTGGGAGTGTAGTCGCTTTGCCAGTTGGGTAGTTCTTCCGGCTTGTCCAGATCGTCGTACTTGATCCAGAATTTTTCCTTGGCTTCAAATACCCTGACTGCACTTACTATTCTGGACCAGGAGATCTTTTCTCCTTCCAGGATCCTCTGTGAATCACGCATTTTCTGGGCGTCCCTGGTAAAGTCCCGGGGGAGGGTGATAGTCAAATCCTTTTCCGGAGTAGCTATACAAGCTAACCTTAGTCCTTTGCTTGCCTGTTCCGGAGTTATGTTTTCGTGGGGAGTCTCTTCTATTTCCCCCGGGTCTTGAACCCAAACACCGCAGCGGCCACAGATGCCGTGTCCGTTGCAGGGACTTTCTATATAGATACCGTTTCTAAATAAGATATCCCTTATAGTTTCTCCCTGGGAGAACTCCAGTTTTTCTTGTATGGGCTGTACATTGAGTATGGGCATTTCGGATTACCTCTTTCCAGGAACTAGAGACTAGAGAGCTAGAAACTAGATCTTGGGAATTTGAATTATAGTAGTTAGTGCCTGACCGAAAACCGTGATTGGACGTAAACTTGCCCAGATACGAGAAGCAAAAAATTTGAAACCGCAGTGTATATTAATACATAAGGATTTCAAAATTTTGCACCGACGAAGTAGGTGGGTGAGTTTACGTCCAATCACTAGTTAGCAATGCAAAAACCTTTAAGATATATTCCCCCTTGACTTGGTTTTAATAAGTGCACCTGGTAAGGGAGATGGTTTCCTGNAGATCGTGTGCCAGTTTGCTAAGGTCGTTGCGCAGTTTTTCCCCTTCCACTTCCTTGGGGACTTCTACTATCATCCGCATGTTGAAGTAGGGTTCGTTGTAGTATTTGGACCTGTCCACGTTGGTGGTTAGCTCCAGTATATTTATGTTGAGCGAAGCCAAAAGCCTGGAGGTGCGGAATACTATGCCTTCCCTGTCTACACCTCCCACGCTTATCTCGTATTTGGTTTTGACAATGTCTTCCGGTGAAGTGGCGAGTTCCTCTGATTCCAATGGGAACAAGTATATGTTCAGGTCCTTGTCCTGCTGGAGCTTATCACATCTATCTGTTAAATCTGTTAAGATGGGTTCGTTGTTAATCTTGAGATGGATCATCAAGGCAAAATGGTTACCAAGCAGGGTCATGTTGGAATTTTCAATGTTGCAGCCCGCATTGTAGATCGCTTCTGTTATCTCCGCTACCACTCCGGGTCTGTTACCTCCTACAGCGGAAAGCATCCGTTCTATGTATCCATTGTTCATAATTCCTCCGTTTTATTTTTGGTATCCGTTCACGGGTTCACCTTTTCAACCCGCAACTGTGAGCCGTGAACCCTATGTAGGTTTACATTTTTATCCCAATTCCTCCGAGAGCTTGGGATTGCCTACTGCCCTTGCCTGTACCCTTTTCAGGCCAGCCTCGTTCTTCTTGTCCACAAAGATTTGCGGCTGTACAGTACCTGCCCTGTTTGCCCCTTCCCTGGCGGATTGAACTGCCATCTTTTCCGCATACACCATGGCATCGTCGGATTCCATAAACGAGGTGGTATTGTCCTCCACCCTGACCATATAGGATCTGGTCTCCCCGCTTTCCTGTACGTATACTATTGCCTCCCTGTCTATAATTACCGACCCGGCCACCGCACCGACTGCGTTGGCGACATGGGGATGGTCCGGGAGTATGAATCTGGAACGCATCACCTCTGCCGCCTTTTTTACGAAAATGTGTGCCGGTGCACCTATTCCGATCAATGGGAATCGGCTGGAAATATTGACTGACAAGTGTGGATCGTCGCCATTTATCGCTTCCTGCAATAACCAGCGTGACCATTTGCTTTCTATTGTTTCCGGAAGGCCGTGTTTGTCGGATTGCCGGGCGAGGAAGATTATCGCTTCTTCGATTATGTGCGAGGTCATCTTGTCCAGTACCTCTTCTGTTATTTCCGCCAGGTCCTTTGACACTATCCTGCCAGCATATTCGATAGCCTTTTGTGCCGACTCCTTGCTCCACAGGTTCATTTGTCCGGTTGTATGCAATATGTCCGAGGGAGTCAGGGTGGCAACTTCCAGAATTCCTTTTCTAAACAGGGTCTCGGCATGTAGATGGGCCTGGTGGTTTGCACCTGTTTCCTTCAGGATACTGTGAACACTGCAGGGCTGTTTTTGCAAAAGCTGGATCAATTGTTTCAGGCGGTGGGATTCTTGTTCCAAATCTTCCGGATCCACAGGTTTGGACAAGCACCAGTATTCCAGGTCGGAAAAATCCGGACTGCTGCTTGCGTTCTTGAAAAGATTGACTATTTCCTTTTCCACTTCCGGATACAGGTAGGCAAGCCTGGACAATGGTATGACCCTGTCCGGACCTATCTGCAATTCCTTGTTTTTTACATATGTTATCCTGCTGTCGCAGCCCACACATGCAGTCCTGATATGCGCCGCCTTTACCGCGGTTTCTATATCCCCCACCCTGGCACCTTCATCCGTTACATTCACCTGTCCGTCCTGAATCAGGGCCATATCCGTGGTGGTTCCGCCAATATCCACTACCAATGCACTGTTTTCTCCAGAGAGGAACCTTCCGCCTATAGAGCTGGCAGCTGGACCTGATAAAACAGTCTCTACAGGTTTGTGGGCGGCTTCGGTATAGGGCATAAGTGAACCGTCTCCCTTTACAATCATTAATGGAGCATTTATGCCCAAGTTTTTCAAGGATTTTTTTACTGCTTCCATGAACTCGTACATGACAGCTACCAGAGAGGCGTTCAAGGAAGCCGTGGATGCGCGTTTGATAGAATCCAGCTTGGTGGAGAGCTGATGTCCCAAAACCACCGGAATATTCTTGTCGATTTCCAGGATTGCCCGCAAAGTCCTTTCTTCGTGTTCCGGGTTCAATGGGCTGAAATAACTGGATATGGCCAGGGCTTCGAATTTGTCCTTGTTCTCTTGCACCCATTTTTGTATTTCTTCTTCTTGCAGTTCCGCCTGTTGCACTCCCTGGGAATCGTGTCCACCCCTGAAGAAGGCAAAGTTTTTAGTGGAGAATTTTGCATCCAGGCCGTAGTTCTTTATGAGTTCCTCGTCGTATCCGATCAAGATCAAGCCTACTTCCCTGGCTTTGCCTTCTGCTATGGAATTGGTGGCCAGGGTACTGGAGATACCTACTAGTTTGATCCTGGAGGGATCTTGTATATTTAACTCTTCAACTACCTTAATAACACATTGGCTCAAGTTGTCGTAAGTAGTCAAGGTCTTGGCTGAGCTCAATACTTTTCTGCTCCCATAATCCAATAGTACCCCGTCTGTATATGTTCCGCCTGTATCGATACCCAGCACGAAATCGGTGACCCCGGTGTCTAGATCCGTGTTGTATGCTTCGCTTTTACTTTTTTTCATGAAATTACTCCTATGTTTCTACAATATTATTCTTTCAGGATTAAAACCCGGATAATAACTACCTGATCATATATAGCCGAATACACTAGCTTGGCTTGAGAACAAACCTGGTGCTTTATAAAGGCTTATTAGAAGGCTTGGTGGAGATATTGGGAAAGTGTTTTAGGTTGTTTTCGATCTGTCAGGTCACGGGGAATTGTTTTTTCTCTTTTTTTCAGCGGCATCCAGTATGCTGTTTATTTGTTCCCGCACAACGTTGGAAATCTTGTCTCTGGGTCCCGGGTGCTTATCTATTATGGATCTTGTTTGATCAGAAACACGTTCCTTCAAGGATTTTGATCTTGAAGATTCCAGCTCTTCCGGGTTTCCTTTCAGCAATTTCGATTGCCAGAAGGTCTGGGACATTTTTTTGGTATGTTCATGGTTCTTGTAATTCCCTCCGGGTCCTATTTCGTTTATCACTTCCTCTGCCAAGGTTTCTTCTGTAATAGATATACCTTGTGTAATGTACCTGCTCATGGAGATTATTTCGTTGGCCATGACCAGTAGGGGAAGAGAACCAGTCATTCCGGAGTTTAAAAACCCCACATCGTGTACCAGGTTAGCTCCGCTCAGCATAGCGGAGTTTATGGACATATTCGCCTCTATAGCCGCTTGGGGATCCAATACTTTGGAATCGCTGCACCCGGCAGCTGAAAAAACGGGCAGTCCCAAATATTCTGATATTTCGGACAATCCGGCTCCCAGTATGTTTAATTCCGGTGCCCCGTAGGAAAAGGTCATTCTGCGCATATCCAGGATGGATTGAGTTCCCCCTATTATAATGCAACTGCCAGGTTTGACCAGTTGGCTAAGAACCGCTCCAGTCAAGGATTCAGCCAAAGTGATTACCAAGTGGCTGGCATGTGTGGCAGGGACAGTTGCTCCCCCGGTGTTGGCGGGAGCAAAAATTTGGGGTATTTGATTTTCCGCACAGTATATGAGCTTGTCCAATGCATTGAAATCGCAGGTGAGGGGGGAAATAGGTTCGTTGTAAAAGATGTAGTTGGGCCTGTGCTTGAATTTTTCTTCACCTCCGGCAATTGCGGCTGCTATATTGTGTATGTCTCTGCAGTGTTCTTTGGTGAAGCACCACGCTGTTACCGGTTTTGTGGTGTTTTGTATCATGTCCGCGAATTCGTATATCTCTTCCAAGCCATCTGTAACATCGTTAATAGACCCCAGGGACATAGTGAAACCTATTTCAGGAAGTGCGTCGCAAACCCTGGCTACTGTGGAAGCATCTTCCCTTTTGTATTTTCTTTTTTCACCGGTTTTGGGATCTATGAAATTTGGGCAGGTGGGGCCTGGGCCGAAATAGGTCCTGCCGTTTTCTATCCTCAGTCTGTTGCTGCCGTCCCAACTGTGTATGGTGGTTATGGGAGGTACTCGTGACAATGCCCATTTAACTAATTGCGATGGTATGTATATGCGCTCCCCTTTTCTGGGACAGCCGTTTTCAGACAACAGATATCTGGCGTGAGGGTGGTGTACGTCTACACCGGTATATTGCAATACTTCCAGGGTTTCGCTGTAGATCCGGATCTTTTGTCCTTCCGAGAGAAAGGAAAATTGAATTATCTGTTCTTCAGATAGATTGGTTCTAATGCTCATATAGATTTGCAGTAGATCATGCGCAAAGTCGATGACTTTTGCTTTGTTGATCTGCTCTGTTTTAGAGCAGATTCGATGCCAACTCCCATGCCCTAGCGGGCACAACGAAGCATGAGCAATCTCGACTACGAAGTAGCGAGAATAGCTTAAAACCTTAAAACTTTTTTCATGTTAACTCCCATGCCCTAACGTGCACAACGAAGCATGAAAAGGTTCTCAACTTGTAGAATAAACGGGCTATTGGTTCTTTTTCTTACT
>JGI1684J13235_1000346_pt1 | contig 17509 bp, 10 predicted proteins | sample PonA232FremontCA_2_FD_13235 | JGI IMG/M metagenome (IMG submission 13235) | reverse complement strand
TCAATACAGTATCGTTGTGGGCATCAATTACAATAGAGTTCTCGTGGATCCTGGACGCAGTATTGTCCTGGTTACTGGAGTTCATAAATACTACCCGTCTTACTAAATTGCTTTATTTTTTCTGAGTATCTGAAGTTGCACCTTCTCATAAACCTCACTCTCCTAATACAAAGTTAGCTTCAAGGTCCGATTACTGAATTTATTTTAACCTTCAAATTTAACTTTCAATGTTTTTATCTCAAACGGTGAAAACTCCAGTCCCAACTTTCTGTTCTCTTTTTTCAATTTTTGCTTTTCGTCCTCAATCAAGTTGGTTTCAATTATTTCATTGACATCAAAATCAAACCTTAATTCAATCTGGGTTTGGCTGCCCCAAGCTTCGTAAAGCCTAACTACAATGGCGTTTCTTGTATCTTCTGATTGTTTAATTGCTTCAATAACTATGTTTTCCTCGTCTTTTACATCAATTAAGGAATGAAGTTGTTTTTCTTTACATGTTTTAATAACCTGAGGTTTGGTGTTTAAGTCGTAAGCTTCCTGAATTATTCCCGAAGTGCGGAAGTCACCACTGTGAGGTAGTAGGGAATAGGTAAATTCGTGGTCTTGCATATCTGCTTCAGGGTCTGGATATTTTGGAGCCCTGAGCAGGCTGAGGCCAATGTTGGATCCGTCTACGTTCACTCCGTATTTACAATTGTTAAGCAGAGCAGCTCCGTAGTTGTATTCTGAAACATCAACCCATTTTTGATGCGAAACTTCAAACTTGGCCTTTTCCCAACTGGTATTGGAGTGGGTTTTTCTATCGTAATGTCCAAATTGAACTTCGTATGTTGCTTCGTTCGTATGAACGTTTATAGGAAAGTGAGCTTTTAATAGTTTATTTTCCTCTTTCCAGGAAACACTTGTTTTAAAATCGATTCTTTTTGAACCGGCATATAGAACTAACTTCTGTAAAATTCGGGAGTCGCCAAAATGTCTAACCTGTTTAACAACTCCTCTCACGGGACCAGCTTCTACAACTTGTGTGCTTTCAGGCCGTGACAGTTTTTTATAGATGTCAAAAACATCCTCTTCAATATCCCACGCATCCAAATTAGCAGGAACATCCCTGTAAAGGAGCAATTTATTACCCTTTTCGGAGAGAACTTCGCGTTCAGCCTCTTTGTCCCATAAAGAATTGATATATCCTTCAGGCCCTATCTTAAGTTTAAGTTTTGAGTTTTCAATAAAATCTTCATTTACTGAAAGGTCATTTTGAGAGAGACGACTTCCTCTTGACATTTTGAATGTTTTTCCACCAAGGCCTGGTAAGTCCCTGGCGTTGAATAAAAGATCCCCGTTTTCTGCAGATCTCTGAACCGGCAATGCATTGCCCTTATCATCTTCGAAACCAATTTTCTCTTCAGTAGTAGGTGGGTCACTGACCCTTACAAGCCTGTCCATATCCCAGGAAAGTGAGTTAAAAACAAAAACGTTTTCTGGAGCCCCGTTTAAGTCCCTTTCACCTTTAAAAAGTATTTCTTGGGCTTCCCTGAGAACATTTTCTGTAGTCTTAAATGCCTCTGCGTAATCCCTTTCAGCATCTTCGTAAACTTCCCGAATTGACGATCCCGGTAAAATATCGTGAAACTGATTAAATAAAAGATACTTCCAGGCTTTTTCTAGTTTTTTTTCAGGGTAGGAATAATTAACATCCGAAAGTAATGCAACGCTGGACCAAATTTCTGCCTCCCTTAGAAAAAACTCTAGTTCTCGATTGTTCTTTTTAGTAAGAGCTTGTGTGGTAAGTGTACCTCGATGCTTTTCCAGGTAGAGTTCACCTACCCACCTTTCAAGATCCATATCTCTTGCAGAAATTTCTTCAAAATAACTTTTCAATCCTTTGAACTCTAAATCTGGGAGGGCATCTATTTCGTCCATTTTATTTACTTTATCGACCATTTCCCGGTTCGGGCCACCTCCCCCATCACACCAGCCTATCAGGTAGGTAGCGTCATTCAATTTATCTCTTTCTTTAAAGTCTTTTGCGGATTTCACTACTTCTTCAAGCGGGTCCTTCAAGGTCATTCCCCCGTAGGTTTTGGATGGTGGAAAGTGAGCCAGCACCTGAGAACCGTCAATTCCCTCCCAGGTAAATGTATCGTGAGGAAACCCGTTTGTTTCGTTCCAGCTCATTTTTTGGGTAAATAGATAAGGACAGTCGGCAGCTTTTGAGATACCCGGAAGAGAAGCAGAATATCCAAAAACGTCGGGAATAAACGTGATTTTAGGGTCAAAGTCAAATTTTTCCCTAAAATATCGTTTTCCATAGAGGTATTGCCTTGCTAAGGCCTCTCCCCCACTTATATTTGTATCACTTTCTATCCACAATCCTCCAATCGGATTCCAAGAGCCCTCCCGAACTTTTTCCTTTATCTTTTCGAATAATTCCGGGTACCTTGCTCTCGCGAATTCGTATAAGTGTGGCTGAGACTGAATAAACTGAAATTCAGGACGCTCTTTTAAAAGTTTTAGGGCATTAGAGAAAGTCCTGCCAACCTTTCGAATTGTCTCGCTCCACGGCCAGAGCCAGGCCATATCGAGATGTGAGTGGCCAACTGTCCAAAGTTTGAAGTCCGATATTTCCGACTTGAGTTCTTTTAATGGTGCTAGAATTTCCAGGCATTTTTTGGTTCCTTTTTTGATAACATCCTCTTCAGCTGTCCCAAAAGGAAAAGCATTGCCGGCCTGTGCTAGCCCCTCCAGGATTTTTGTTTTATTCACGGAGCCATTGGGGAGCTCTTTTCTTAATTCATTAAAGATCCTATATTCTAAATACAGGTTTCGTACTTCTTCTCTTACTTCTACAAGTTCTGCGGATTCTAATACAAAGCCCTTGATTTTTTTTCCGCCCCATAGGAGAGTGTTTCCGACCTCTATTAATAAGTTGTACGAATTATCCTTAACGTCATCTTCGGATAACTTGAGAAACCTGTGACCGTGATCAAAAGACTTCCAAGGTTGCCCGTCCTTATAACACAATGCCTCAACCACCGATTCATTTTCTTCAGATGGATTCATCTCAGGTACGGATTGGCCATGAACGGAAAAATGAAGAGAAGTTGCGTGTTTCTTAAGATTCTCCGGTTCAAATTTTAACTTAAACCACGCGTTGTTACCTAAGGAAACGCCAGAAGGAATTGCTCCTGTATCGAGTAAGTCAATGTCGGCGCTCAATCTGCTTTCGGTTGTAGAGCTTCTATCCCTACTCCATTGTAGGCCAACATTGCAGGAGGAAAACTCTCTTCTTCGTGCCTCGCTCGGTGTCAGAAAATCCTTAGTTAAAAAGTATGATATATCCTTTATCTGGTGCCTGTCCGCTACAATGAACTTGCGTAAGTCTCTTTCCGTTTTGTCGGCTCTTTTTTTCTCTGAGCTAGTCATTTGCATCCCCTCTTTTATATAAAAAGTAGAGCGTATTATATTTGAGTTAGCAGGGAATTATTAAAAAAATAATTCCCTGGTTGTTACTGAAAATAACTTGTGGGGCCCTTACAGTTAACAATTTTACAGTAACTTTGAGTGATTAGTGTAACCCAGATCGGAACAAAAAAAAGAAAGTTAAAAACGCGCCAAGAGTAAACAAATAAATAAGTAATTATTAGAACTGGCGGGAAAGTTAGTAATGCTGTCCTACCAGGGTGTTCCCAGGCTAACTCAAACGAAGATTTGATTGATTTTAAAGGGCCCTGGCAACCAATTAAGGATATCGGTATTACGTAGATGATGAAGAAAGGATAAGCTGCAAGCAGAACAAACAGGTAATAGCTAAAGAAGTTTAGAAAGAGATAGAAAATTAAAACCCCAGGAGGAAGAACTAAAATAAGTGATATAATTAGCTGCGGAATTTTCCTAATAACGTAGAAAATGTTATTTAGGAGGCCGAAGCTTAAATCATTAAGAGCTCCCCACACATCCATAACCGTGATACCTATTGCAAAAAAGTACACCACAGCAAAAATAATAGCTAGGGGGGTTGATATCCTGACTGGAGAGAAAGAATAACCCCCCACAGGCAAAATATAAGGCAAGGTGAGTCGTAAAAAATTCTTGAAATAAATTCCAGCTACTTTTCTTATTTCAATCAATATTAGTAGAATGAGTTAAGTAATTTGATTTTACTGAACTTTTAGTCCACACCACCCAATTGCAAGCCGGCTTGTAGATATTTCTGACCAAATACCAATATACCTATAGCGGGAATTAAAAGAATTATTGCTCCTGCTGCCATTATCCCGTAATCATAGGTATATCGATTACTCCTGACAGCCAACCTTAACATGGCTGGAAAGAGTGTCTTGGATCTTTCTCTAATAAAAGTTGATGCATAAAGATATTCCATCCAGGAAAAACGAAAGGCAAAAAGGTAACCTGCTATTACGGCAGGTTTTGAAAGTGGCAGGAAAATTGAAAAGAATCTTTTTACTGGTCCTGCACCATCCACGATAGCAGCCTCTACTATAGGATCTTCAACAGTATCAAAATAATTCGTAAAGAGAAAGATATTAAGGGGCATGTTAGCTAATTGATATAACAAAATAAGTCCAAGGCGGTTGTTTAACAGTCCTAGCTCGCTAAATACCGAATATGTAGGGATGATGTTTAAAGCTGGGGGTAGAAGTTGGGTGATTAGTACTAAGCCAAAAACTATTTTCTTGCCTTTCATCTTTAATTGAGAGAAAGCGTAACCAGCCATAGAACAGATGACAACGGAAATAAGCGCAGATGTCAAGGCAACCATCAGTGAGTTTAAAATACTTGATGGAATGCCTCTAGTAGTAAACAATCTTACATAGTGATTAATTGAAGGGTCGTTCGGTATTAACTGTGGTGGAAAAGTAATTTCCTTTTGAAAGGATAACGTACCTACCCAGTATATAGGCAATAAGGTAAATAAAGCGTAGCTTATAAGTATTCCAATTCGTGTAAATTTTTCGCTCATATATTATCTCCTAGTTTCCAGCAAACTCTACGCCAGATACTCTTATATAAAGGTAAACTAAAATCATATTCATAACCATTGAAACCATACTCACAGTAGCACCGTATGAAAATTGGCCTGAATTAAAAGCCCGCTGATATCCGTGTAAAGGAAACACTCGAGTTGCGTTCAGAGGACCCCCGTCAGTGAGCAACAATATCAATGCATATTGATTAAAAGCCCATACAGTTGTCAGTATCAAAGCCACTAACAGAAAAGGAACTAGTATAGGTAATGCAACCCTGGTAAAAAAGATCCATTCTGAAGCACCATCAACTTTTGCGACCTCCACCAACTGCGGAGAAATTGAAGTCATTGCGGAACTTAAAAGCAACACAACAAAAGGGGTTCCCCACCATATACTAGCTACAATAACTACTCCCATGGCAGTGTTGGTGCCGCCTAAAAATTCAATTCTCTCAAACCCTAGGGCAGCAATGGCTCTGTTGATAATACCGATTTCCTTAGCTACTACTAGTTCCCAACTAAATGCAGCTACTACAACAGAACTAAGCCAGGGAATTATAATTATTGGCCTGAAAAATTTTTCGATCGTAGAATCCGCCCGGTAAAGGAGATAAGATATTGTGGTCCCTAAAAACATTTGAAGACTTACAGAACCTACAGTAAAAATAGCGGTATTTTTCAGAGAGGCATAAGTGGTGGGGTCCGTGAAAAGATCTATAAAGTTTTGTAACCCGACAAATTCCCAAGCCCTATTTATATTCATAAAAGTCACATCGTGCAGAACCATATTAATATTCCAGCTCCAGACAAATACTTGCAGAAAGAACAGTATTCCTATAGCTGGTAATAAGAATAAGATAGGTATTAGAGCACTATAACGTCTCATAAACCCCCCTTATATGATGACTTAGTAGTGGTGTAGCAAATAATAAGAAGTAAGGGCAGGGCTTATCTTTCTACCTGCCCTTACTTCTTGAATTCATTTATTTGTTTTTTTAGATTAGAGGTTAATCCTCTAAAAGATCATTAACCTCGTTGGCAGCTTCGGACAGAGCTTTTTCCGCTGTGCTTTGTCCGCTTACCACACTTTCCACGCCTTCCCAAAGAATATCTTTGATTCGCGAGTATTCAGGAATGCCGGGGCGAACGACCCCACCGGATACAGCTTTATTGTATTTCTCATACCATTCTTCGGGCATACTTTTAAGCATTTCTTCTTCGTATATTGGGTTCTGAAAAATTTTCTCAGAAGTCGGGAACAATCCATTTTTAGCTAAATGTAATGCATAGTTGTTGTCAGCTCTGAATAAATGTTCCATCAGTATTTCATGAACGAGATCGGGATGTTGGGCCGATTCCGGGATGACCATAGAAAACCCACCTGTTAGGGTTCTCATTTGCTTGCCCTCAAATGTGGGTTGTGGGATCATGCCAACTTCTTCATCATACTCCGAAGGGTCTTTACTGGAGAAGTGTTGATTGATATTCGATACGGCCCAGCTACCACTGAAAGTCATTGCGTAATCTCTATTCAAAAAGTTTACTAAGTTGGATTGCCAGGTACGTTTGAGATCTGCGCCTGCTTCATCCAGTTCTTTTAGGTAATTTGCTGCCTCGTACCCAGCTTCATTGTCAAAGCCAGCTCTCCATTCACCGTCTTCGTTTCTCTCAGCTATTGAACCCCCAAGCTGATAGAGCCATCCATACCACCAATCTAGCGCTACATCACCATCGTAGCGGTACTCCATTGCCCCGGACATGTCAAACTCTTCCTCAGCCGTTTCTTTAATGTCCGGAAGGGCTTCCACTAATCCTTCAGCCGACTCGATGTCCTCCATAGTGTATCCAGCGGCGTGAAGAACATCTTTCCAGACCCAGAGAGCTCTTGTGCTTGTCTCTCTCCAGATTCCATACATCTTATCTTTGTACGTGGAACCCTTTTTGAAGCTCTCATACATCCCGTATTCTTCTGCCCATTCCTTATAAGACTCAGAATAATCGTCTTTAAGATAGCCTCCTTCCGCGTACTGGCCAATCCATTGAGCATCCATTACGAGGAAGTCATAAGGTTGACCAGAGGTGAGCGCTAGCATTTGTTCTTTTTGCAGGTCTGTAAAAGGAGGTATAAAGGTATCTAGGTAAACTTCCTTGTCTGGGTTAGCATTGTTGTAACTTATTAGTGCGTAAGAATTAAAGAATTCTTCGCTAGTCTCCTTCTTTGCTAGATCTAAATCTGCAACATCTGGGCCGACATAGTTTACCCGGGCATAAGGAGAGGATAAACCGCCAATTGCCTTTAGAGTAACTTCTTCTACGTCTCCATGTGAATCTGCAAGTGATTGACTGGAAAAACTAACCCCAAACCCTATTGTTAGTGTCAAAATTAATAGGCCAATTGTTAATTTCTTCATTATTCTGAAACTAACCCCCTTGATTTAAAAATATAGATTAATAATCACTATCTATAGATACTATCCTATAGATAAGCCCACTAAAGTAAGTTTGGGCGTATTCTTTGTAAAGAAATACCACCTCCTAAGTAAAATTATAATTTAAATTCAATTCTAAATAAGTATAAGCAATTCAAGGTTAGCCAATATTAACAAAATAATTTAAATATTTTAAAATATATTTACTGTCCCTAAGATAACCTTTTTACCATCCGCAGATCATTTTGAAGCAACAGAATTTTTATATGGGTACTATTATTATTTTTATCAAGGTTTACTTGCATAAAAAACTCGCTCTTAATTTAGTATCGAGTTCACATAATCAAAGCTTAAGTTGATACTTAACTATTACTGCATTACTGCAATAAAGTTTATACCAAAAGTGAAAAAATATGTCAAGCAATTTTACTTTTTGGCGGCTTTTGGTAGCTTACCCCATGATACAGCCAAACTTGTACTAATCTGTTGTTTAACTGAACTCCCAAAATCTGACTATTTAACTGGCGTTGCTTAGCCAAAGAAAGTTAACCATGGCGAATGGAGTGGTGGTGGAACAGTGGAAGGGGGGCTTAGTTTAAAATCCCCTGCAATTATATTAAATATGTTTATTGGAAGTCTCCGAAGATGTTTGGAAAAATTAGATTATACTGATGAATATTGAAACATTCTATTGGAAATTGTAGGTTTTCCCAAATCCAGTTTTGTCGATATTAACATTATTTAAGGATAATCTTCTAGGATTTTGGAAATATATCTTACTTTTTCGATATTGGCATTTGGAGGCACCTCGTCTGATACTCCTATAATTAATCTGGGGGCAAAATAGTCTATTAATCTTTTGGTGAAACTTTCCAATTTTTGGTAAGAATAACTTTTTGTGAAAAATGTAGCAGGAATCCCGTCAAGTAGTATTTTATCTCCTAGTGCCTCTTGTAACTCTTCAAGAGTTACATCGCCTTGTGGTTGAGGGGTTAAAGCTTCTAGGCCATCGAAACTAGTTTCTTTGAGTAATGGTATTAACTGTTTAAAACTACCGTCCACGTGAATATGGCAATACTTATCATGATTATGTATTTCTTTGATTCTCCTCTCGTAATACGGAAGAAGGTACTTTTCAAATATAGGAGGGGGGTTATAATGCTGGTCAATGTTTTCACCGAAGTTTAATATCTCAATTTGTGAGTCCAGTATCAAATCAAAAACATCGTCGTGCCAATTATCTATTGTATTCATGAAACTCTGAATTCGATCTTTGTGTTTGTTTAACATCAAAATTGTTTTTTTAAACCCCATATACTCGGTTATCAGCGATTGATATGGAGACCTAATGAAAAATGTTTGAATTGGTCCTTTTCTTCCAAAAACTTCATCCGCTAGCTCAAATGCTTTTTGATCAAATTCAACTTCGGTATGCTGGATGATGTATTCCATAATTTCAATATCTTCTATATTTTTTACAGGATATTCTTTAATATAACCTGATTCTACCTTTGTCAAATTTCCAGCCGGGGTTTTATAAGTGATCTTTCTTTGGCCGTTTTTGCTGTCTAACTCAACTTCAGTTTTCAATTGATCACAGGCCGAAGGATCCGGAAGCCTTAAGCCTTTAAATAATTGAACACCTAAGACCTCTTGGGGGTATCTAGGTGAAGCTCCAAGGTTATCATAAATTTCAAGCATGGTTTTTTTCTTGTACCTTTCGGGTACATCTGGGTTTTTCACTGAATCAGTATCTTCCCTCATTGATTGAAGAAATGATTCATCCTTGTACCCTTTAGGGGTTTTGTTCATCAGACCATTTCCATAGTACCAGTAATATATTCTAGGTTGCCAAACTATTTGATTATTTGCCTCTCCTTTGAATTTATTAAGAATAAGCTTTCTGGTATTAATGCGATCCGAATTTGACATCTCTATAATCTTATCCTCCCATTGCACTTTAAAAGGTTTTGAGTAAATTTACCATGTAACTAATTGCATTTTCAACTCAAAATTCTCGAGATAAACTATACCACTTTTATAATCCGGGTTATAAATGGTTGGGTATCCATGAGAAAAGCGCTCTAATTAATTTATTTGAACAGGTTGAAACTTTACTTGCATAGTTAATTTGAACTGGCTGACTGAAATATCGTACAATCAGCTAAATTAGATAAATCCAGTATTCAGTTCACAAAGTTAATGGGTTTTGTCTAAAGATCTAAATGCTAAATGATAATTTTTAAAGCGGACTTGGGGGGTTTTTAGATTATTTTTAGCTAAAATACCGATGTGATTGATTAGCAAGTTCAAAGCAAGATGGAAGTGAAAGTTTGGATTTAAGCTTGTTGGTTCCGGGCTTGGCCTGGAGGTTGCGATAAGAGATTACTGAAAATAAATTCATAAAAGTATTTTGTTTGACAAAAGGAAAAGGGGGGGTATAGTAAACGGCTGAAACTGTTTGGCATGCAACCCCAAAGCGGTTGGTAAAACTACGAGCAAGGCAAATCTCCTTATCTCGGAGACGAACATATCGAATATAAGGAGGATTGAGCTGTTAGTTTATGCTTTCTAACAATTAAATTGAAGAAGTGTTTTTGCTTTAGCAAATCAATATTATGACAGTATAGTAATAAATTTAATAACATTAAGGTTCTTTATTTTGTCTAAACCGTTAGTTAGTTAATTTGATAATTCTTACAAGGCAAATATAGAATCGCATTCTCCCTGAGGAGGTTTTATGCAGAATCATCACATTAAAAAGCCAGAAACCGTAGCTGTAATTGGTGCTGGAAGTCGGGGGCGGGACTCCTATGGCAGGTACATAAAAAGAAACCCCGATCGGCTGAACGTTGTCGCGGTAGCGGAGCCCGATGAAGACCGAAGGAAATTGTTTTCGCAGGAGCACGATCTAGAACGTGAGGCTAGGTATACAGGCTGGAAGCAACTGATGAAGGAAAACCGGCTGGCTGAAGGCATTATCATTAGCACCATGGACGATGCGCACGTTCAACCAGCAATTAAGGCTTTGGAAAGAGGGTATAAGGTGCTTTTAGAAAAGCCTATATCACCTGACCTGGAGGGGATTAAGAAACTATACGGGAAGTATAAGGAAACCGGCGGAATCGTCTTGGTTGCTCATGTATTAAGGTATACGAGGTTCTTTCAAAAATTGAAGGAACTGCTGGAAAAAGGGTCTATTGGAAAAGTAAGATTCGTTGATCTGATGGAAAACATCGGGTTTTTCCATTTTGCTCACAGTTACGTTAGAGGTAACTGGAGAAGTACAGACGTTGCCGCCCCGATAATTCTGGCAAAAAGCTGCCATGACCTCGACATCCTTCACTGGTTACTTGGAACAAAGACGAAGGAGCTGTATTCACATGGCTCCAGAGAAGTCTTTAGAGCAGAGGAACAGCCAGATGGTGCATCAGACCGTTGTCTGGATTGTGAGTTAGAACTTGAATGTCCATATTCCGCAAGGAAGATTTACCTAAGGTATAGTAAAGGTAACGAATGGCCAGCCTCGGTGATTTCCGGCGAACATTCCCGGGAGGGTAGGCTTCATGCCCTCAGGAAAGGACCTTATGGTCGGTGTGTATGGCAATGCGATAACGACGTGCCGGAGGTGCAGACGGTACACTTGACTCAAACGGATAATACTGAAGTCAACTTCATGCTAACGGCCTTTTCGAAAGATATTACTAGAGAAATAAAGATCTATGGTTCCCGGGGCGAGATAAGGGGACACCTAGAGCGGGGGGAAATCGAAGTAAGCCAGTTTGGTCAGTCGGACTATAGTATAGATATTCAAGCAAAGCCGGGCGGTCATAATGGTGGGGATACGGGACTTATGGACAAATTTGTAGAGGTATTGGGTGGTGAAAGTAAACCAGAGGATGGCTTGTCTACTTCTCTAGATGATTCGATAGAGAGCCATCTGCTGGCATTTGCGGCTGAAAGATCCAGGGATAAGGGTTCCGTGATAAATCCTCAAAGTTTGAGGGAAAAGCTCTAATTTTTCGATTAATGAAATGTACGGTGGATAGATATAACTTCAAAATTGCTATGATTTTGAGCAATGATTTTATAGAAAGTAGCGTTTCTTGGAGCTGATTAAAGTGGAAAGAGAATGGTGGAAGAAAGCCATAATTTACCAAATTTATCCGAGAAGTTTTAACGATTCTGACGGAGACGGAATAGGTGATTTAACTGGAATAAGAAAAAAAATTGGCTATCTTGAGTATCTGGGAATAGATGCTGTCTGGTTAAATCCTGTCTATGACTCTCCTAATGTAGACAATGGTTACGATGTGCGGAATTACCGAAAGATAATGGATGAATTCGGGACCATGGAAGAGATGGAACAACTTATTCGGGATCTGCATGATAGAGGAATTAAACTAATTATGGACTTTGTTCCTAACCACACCTCAGACCAACATAGATGGTTCCAAAGGTCAAAGACTTCGCAGAATAGCGAGTATAGGGGTTATTACATATGGAGGAAGGGAAACAACGGTGAGCCACCGAACAACTGGCAGTCCTTGTTTGGCGGCTCTGCTTGGCGATACGATGATAAAACGGGAGAATACTATCTTCACTTATTTTCGGAAGGTCAGCCTGATCTTAACTGGGATAACCCCAACGTGAGAGAAGAGTTTTACGAGATTATGCGATGGTGGTTAGGGAAAGGGATCGATGGTTTTCGTTTGGATGTGGTGAATCTTATATCGAAGAACCCAAGTTTGCCTGATGATAGTACCGATAAATCCACCAATCCGGGCAGTAAATATTACGTAAATGGGCCAAAAATTCACAGGTACCTCCAGGAGATGAACGAAGAAGTTTTTTTAGGCTCGGATACCGTTGCTATTGGTGAAACGCCTTTTGTGTCTACTGGAGAAGCTTCAAAGTACATTAGTTCTTCAAGAAACGAATTGGATATGATATTTCACTTTGATTTTGTCGATTTTGACCGTGCTAATGGAGGACTCTGGGAGTTGCCCAGGGATTGGGATCTGACTGAGTTGAAACGAATAATGACAAAATGGCGTGATGTTGCTTCGTGTCATGACGGTTGGAATGCCACTTATCTTGGCAACCATGACAACCCTAGGATCGTTACCAGATACGGGAACGATGGTAAATACCGCCGCGAGTCAGCTCAGGTGCTTGGTACACTATTATTGACGATATCCGGAACCCCGTTTATTTATCAGGGAGACGAGTTAGGGATGACGAATTACAATTTTTCTTCTCTAGATCAAGTTAAGGATGTAAGAACAAAAAAAGGGTTCGAGGAGATGAAACAAAAAGGAAACGTGGACAACTTTGAAGAAGTTGAAGATATTGTGAGTTTTTGGTGCCGGGACAATGCTAGAACCCCTATGCAATGGAGTGGGGAGGAGAAGGGGGGGTTCACGGACGGAGAGCCTTGGCTGAACGTTAACCCGAACAAAAACAGGGTAAATGTGGAAACCGAAAAGTTGGATGATAACTCCGTCTTAAGTTATTATCGAGAACTAATATCACTTAGAAAAGAAAATGATGCACTTATTTACGGGGATTACGAACTAATTCTTGAGGACGATGAAAGTATCTTTGCTTTTTTACGAATAGGCTCAAAAAACACAATGATGACGCTACTTAACTTCACTTCAGAGAAAACCAAATTGTGCCTTACAAAAAAGGAAACGCTTAGAAGAAAAGAACTTCTATTGTCCAATTATTCAGTGAAGTCAGTTGATGAGTTCAACAATATCGAATTAATGCCCTGGGAGGCACGGCTGTATGAAGTTTGCTTAAATGATAAGAATTAACCGCTTGAATCACCATATCCCATCACTTCGCGCAAGGATATGGTGATTCAAGCGGCTGGTGTCCTTTTTTGTTTCAATTTTACGTTTAGGCTTTTAAGAGAAGTTCTGCTAGATCCTGATAGTTACTCTTCCTTACAAAAGATTCTATCCTCAATCAGGTTCGTCGTATGGAAGACGGTTATGGTCAAGCAATGATTTAGCAAGGTTTTTTCATAAATCTATCACCGCGCCTCTTTCCCATTTGTCTTTTCTGGGTAAGTAAAAGACGGGTTGTACCTGTAATCTCTCTTCTTTTGGCAAAAAGTCTGCTCTCCAATAGTGAAACCTTTTACCCGAATCGTCCAGCCACCAGTAATTCTCGGGGTTGCGAGGATCTCCCAGCGGTGCTCCCCAGCCCCCATCTCCGATATAGGTTATTCCTTCCTCGTCAACCAAATCCTCGAAATAACCTGAGCTTGTCATCCATCCCCAGTAGTAATTTTCATGAAGTCTTGAGCTGGTTACCAAATTATATATGTTCTCGTAGTTAAAGTTGGATTGTTGTTTGGCATACAAGGAATAGTAAAAACATAATTCCTTTAATGCCGAGAGGTAACTTTCATACCCTGCTTCTTCGTAGTCACCACGTGAAAGCTTTTGTAGTTCCTCATTGCTCCAGGGGGAGTAATCGTCTTTTGGGTTAAATTGTTCTTCGGCCCTCGCCATTTCTTGCTTTATTGAGGACTCTAACCATTCATAAATTCGATAGGTGTGGTGTAGTGGTGCTGTACGTTTATAAGTATGGGCATGATTTTCGGAAACTAGCTCTGTGTCATGCTTTTCTAATAATGGTACCCAGTTTTCCCTAATCCTTTTAGAGATGCCGCTAGTACTAGTGTGTAAATCTAGATCTCTATGGTTAGGCCAAGCCGGCACATGGTATTGAGCGACTATCCAATTTTCTTCTTCGTATCTTTTCAAGGTTTTCTCTAACCAGTCCAGTTGAGGACCTGTAACTTCCGAGGTATGGCCGGAATCAAGGGTTAAAATTTTTAAATCAGGCCCATAGCTTAAAGAGTAGTACTTTTCGTTTCCGGCCAAGGGAAATCGGTTGTAGTAAAATGCAGCATTATCTTTCTGCTGAGAATACTTCCCCGATACGTTGTGACAGCCTACAGCCGGAATGATAGGAATCCGCCGTCCATCCTCGGTAATCATAAATTCGTGCCAGTCGTCGAACCAAGCATTCCACTGACTCTCGCTTAGAGGTTTCTGAATTAAATCGCCTCCAAACAAAACGAAATCGGGGGCCTCGCTCGCTGCTTTTCTGTTTATTTCTCTCCTATAATCTTGGGTTTGCGAATCGCCACCGACCACAAAGCTTATCTTTTGGCTCTGTTCCGGGGCGGTCCTAAACAAGAACTCTTTGCTCCCCTCTCCTGCCGTTTCCACTATAGTTCGGTATTTGGTGTTTGGCTCCAGTCCAGTAAGTTCTGCGGTATGCAACAGAGCTTCAGTTTCCTCAAAGCTGAAAGTTTTGGCTTCTTTCCTTTTGCCTTCTTTTACCGGGTCTTCATCCTGGCTGTAGTAGACCAGTGAATCCGCGTTTTTTACGTCGGCCCGCCAGGTTATAGTCATGGTCTTGGTGGGGTCGTTCTGCCAGGTGAGCAGTATCTGGCTGGGCTCTTCCCATTGACCAGCGGCCAGCGGAAGAGAAAAGGCTATAAACATTAAAATTATCAAAAGCGGTATCAATAATCTGTTTTCGTGTGGCCTCATGTCTGCACCTCCGGTGGTTAGAGTAGGGTCCGAGAAGTTCAATAACTCCCCGGACCCTGAGTATAGTTAATCGTTATGAGCTAAGATCAACCTCGAAGACGGACCAACCTCCCATTTCACCCAGGTATTGAAGTTTGTCTGCAAACGGGCTATCTTCCACGTAATCCTTGGCTTCCGGAGCGGATCTAAACAGTACCTTACCTTCGACGGACACAGGCGTAAGTGACCAATTATCTTCTAGGTCTGAAACATTTACTTTTTTAGTTTTTTCTTCTTCGTCCTCTCCTTCTTCTTCATCGTTTCCATCTGGCTCTCCTGCAACAACTTCTTCTAGGTAAGCTGTTATGATTTGTCTTGTCTGGTATTGATTCCTCGTTTCTGCACCATAAACCAACTCACCTTTATCTAGAAAGTCTCCGGCTCTAAAGTTATGTGTTACCAATAGAAACTCTTGGTCAAGCCAGATTGGGTCTCCCTTGTATGTAGCCTCGACTACGCGCTGGCCTTCGGGTTTTGTTACGTCGATTTCGTAATCAATACCTCTGACGTGCTCAAAATTAAAAGGCTCAAAATTTTCGTAGTCTACTAAAAATTGGTCCCCAGTGTCATTTGGGTCTATTCGGTTAAAGTTACTCGCTACCCTCTCTAACCATGCCAGTATTTGAGCTCCTCTTACTTTGACAATATAGGGATGGTTGGGCCAATAATATATACCGTCGTGTTCTTGACCTTTGTATTTAGGGAGCACATCATCGTACGTTAAATCCCCAGCTGAGACTGAGAGAAAATCTTCAGGGCCGCCACTGCCGGCTTTTCCGGGCGAATGACCGCTTATGACAGGCAGGTCACCATAAGTTGTTTGTCCAAGGACGTCTTTTGCCCACCATATTTGTGCCTCGTTTATCAACTCCATTAGAGGATCGTTTCCCAGTCTGGAAAAGTAGGTGTTTAACGGTACGTCGATAGTTGTTATTACATTGTCTGGAGATTTGTAATGAGGTTGCTCTTGGGCACTTATAGTAAAACTTATTAAAAACAGGGCCAGGGCCAAAGTCAAAATTAACCCAACTTGAAAGGAATGTTTTTTCATAGTTTTTTACCCCCTAAAATATCTGGATTTTGTTTTAAACTCGTTGAAAACTTAAAAAAAGAAAAACATCGAACAATTCAACTTCGACTAATTAAATTTTAATTATTATAGCACCTCCTGATAAACCTAATATCTAATTAAGTATTTTGCTCTTGAACAATTATTTCTTATTATACAGCTGAATGGTTAAATGTCAATTAGTCTTACAAAATTAGATCTCTAAATTTGTTTTCTCTTTAGCAAAAGGGGGATATTTATAGTTGAACAGTGCTAAAAACAAGATGTTTGACAACTTGTAAAAATCCATGTAAAATATAAAAAATTGAATTTACCCAAATTGTAGAATATGAGAATGATTTACAACTTGTTGGATTCAACAAGAAGGAATTGCGGGGGAGGGGGGGAAGGTAAACTAATACTACTATAGGTGTAGTAGCTATTGACTGAAACTTGTAATTCATAAATCAAGGAACGTTGCTTTATTTGAGTTTTGGGGTGTTGTCAGAGAAACAGGGTTCAAATTGGGAACTTTTGCTGAAATTATGTATAACTAATGAAGGGTTAACATACACTATTCATCATAATTTGAATTTTGGGGCACCTAAGAGATGTATTTAATGATTAAGAGGCCTTTGTCTTAAGCTTTAATTATGATTCTTTATAATATTAATGATAGTTCATTCGTTAGTATTGAGTTAGTTTATCTTTAATTGATTTGTTTGTTCAATAAACAGGTTATTACATACAAATTTATAAACAATTTGTAATGGACACCCTGTTACTGATAGTTTTGGAAGAAAATATAATGAAGGTTGTTTTTTATGTGCTGAGTTAATGTGTAAACAGGAAAACTACCTCAGGGAGTGGATATTTCAGTATTTAGTGTAATTTAGAGTAGTTGGTCTCAAACTAAATAAATGTGCAGTGTTGATTCACAGATGTGAATTTAATTTGGTAAGTTCCTTGACTAATCCATATATCTTTTATTTAGCGTTATATGTACAAATACGAATACTAATCTTTATATTTAACGATTTAGCTATATTTTAATTTTCTAATAGTAGTAGTCCCTAATTAACTTCAGGTAGATTAATATTCCCCAAAATCTTTAATTATTGTTCACTATTGAATTGAGGACACATTATTGGGGGCTATTTTAAGATTATAAAAAATAAGGAGGGGTTGGGTAATAAACTATGAATAAGATCAAATTGGGCATTATCGGTACTGGTGTAGCAGCTCGCCAGTTGCACTGGCCGGCACTACAACAGTTAACGGACAAGTACGAGATCGTAGCTCTGGCCAACAGGACCAAAAGTAAGGCGGTCAAATTTGCTAAAAAAATCGGTCTAGCCACGGAGAACGTTTATCAAGACTACGAAGAATTGCTCGATCGTAGCGACGTAGAAGTAGTTGATCTAGC
>JGI1684J13235_1000344_pt1 | contig 17525 bp, 6 predicted proteins | sample PonA232FremontCA_2_FD_13235 | JGI IMG/M metagenome (IMG submission 13235) | reverse complement strand
GCCAAAAACGTACCATCACCAGCAACTATCTCAGTCGAACCACCACCACCCCCAGCAGTACCATTACTCGAATTATTTCCACCATCACCACCATAATACCTTCCAGCACCACCACCAGGAAGATCACCACCCTCACCAGTCCACACATCCAAAGACGAAAAATCAGTAACATCCAAAACAGCCTCCAAATACCCCCCATCACCACCAGAAGAATGCGAAGCACCCTGGTAATAATCAGCATCCCCACCCGCACCACCAGCACCCTCCATAGTCACATCCACCTGATCATAATCTGAACCCATATCATTATAATCATTCACATAAAACGTATCACTCCCACTCCCTCCACCAGTCCAACTCTGAGTACTACCCCACAAATCCGACGGCTCACCCTTAATCCATATATACATCTCACCAGAATCGTTATAGTATTCACTACTCGAAAACTCAATAGTCTTACTCGCAAACCTCGTAAGCCTCAAACTACTACTCCCAGTGTCACCACCAGACTCATAATTCGAAAAATACACATCACCCGAAACACTCGTAGAATCAGAAATAATCAAATTCCCACCGACTGACTTATCGTAAACCTCATAAGTAACCGTCCCACCAGACCGACTGACAACAATCCTATTCAGACCAGAACTATAAGAACCAAGATACCCGTTATCATAAATCTCATTACTCAAAGTCCCACCATTCCCAACAGCCGAACTCTGAGGTGCAGAAGCAAGACCCCAATTAATACTCGCGCCCGAACCAGCCTCATCAACGATATAAACCCTCTCCTCACCCTCCACCAACGGCCTCTGATCATGAACACAACCATTACCATGAGCATAACCAACCGGAGAAACAGACCCTTGCCAACTCCCATTCGCAAGAAAACCATCCGAATCATCAGAAGGAGCTTGATTAAGAACACCCACAGTAGTAATCTCATTCTCAAAAACCCAACTCCCACTGGTATGATTAAAAACTTTAAACTTAACCCCCTCAGTACCACCACCCCTCCAATCAAACTTAAAGGAAGGTGTAGCTTCAGTATCCACTTTATACTTAAAAACTTGAGACTCCATACCCCCATTCTCCACCACATTCATCGCATTATCAGTTGAAACAACGCTAAAATCATTCTCCATAGGCGTACCGTCATTCCAACGAGAGCTTGAAGGGCTAACCTGAGTCCCAGGACTACTCGGACTAGGTTCAGAATCAGACTTCTCGAACAACTTTGGACCCCCCATCATCAAAGCATCATTATTAATCTTAGTCAAGACGTGCTGACCAGACCAATTCTGCCACTCGGTCTGACTCTTAACATGCCAAGGATAAAACTCCAAACCAAAATTAGCAATCACCCACTTATCATTATCCACATTAATCGTCAACTCAGGATTCGGACCAGAAACATCACCATCAAAATTATCAAAAAACCAATAATTATACGGATTAGCAACGAGATCTAACCTCCGATCATAATCAAAACTAGAACCATCATCATACCCAAACGGTAGAACGGGTAAAATAGAATCAGAAGAAAACACATCATTCTCATACAAACCAAAACCCGTCTCAAAAGACCAAGCCGGACCTGAAAACGTAGTATCATTAATATCCGCCACATCGTAAAGCGTACTACCACCTCCCTCACTCATCGGCCAATAACCAACCAAATTCGACTCATCACCGGACAAACCACCATCCATATACTCATTAATCTCCTCCTTAGACCGAGCCTCATTCCAAACCCTCAAATCCCTCACCTTACCATCCAACGTCCCAGAACTAGTATCATGCCAAACACCAACCTTCAAATTATTATTATCAGAAGTGTCCAAAGAACCACCACTCCCACTCCCAACAACCTCACCATCAGCATACACCGTCTGAGAACTACCATCATGAACAATCGAAAAATGAGTCCACTTACCCACAGCATCATCATAAGTAAAATCGATATCAGCTGCCCCCCAAAAATTAGCCCTGAACCCATCTCCATCCTGAACCTTCAACGAAAAATCTTTATCATCTGTTCCAGTATCACCCAAAGAAAAAATCCCTTCGTTAGCCTGAAGACTCCTCAACTTCACCCACAACTCAACAGTCTTCTCCTCATTACCATCAACACCAAGATTACCAGCGTTAACACCCATATTCATATAATCATTAGAATTAGGATCAAAATCAAGCGCATACTTACCATCAGTCACCTTAACATTACCCCCACCATCAAAGTCAAGATCGATATAATTCGGAGACAAAAAGTTAGCCGTAACCGCCTTATCCTCACCCATAAACACATCAACAGACCTACAATTATCAACCACATCCCCCTCCCAATTATCAAAACCCCAATACTGATCCGGATCAGCCTCAAGAGTAAAAGTCTGATACTCAGGTAAAGGAATCCTAGAATCAGACGAATACTCCTGACCATTCACAATAACAGTGCCCTCACCCACAATATTAAGGTCCAAATTGTTAGTAGGTGAAAAATGAGCCGTCACCGACTTATTATTATCCATCGTAATCGTAATCTCATCCTGATACTTCTCATCCCACGACGGATAATCACCAGTCCACTCCACAAACGCCCTATCCCTCGTACCCCGAGCCCTCACATAATCATTGTCCTCTCCAAACTCAAGAGCATTATTCAACCTGGAAGAAATATTCAAACTCCCAAAAGATACCGGATAACTATACTTTTTAACAGTAGACTGCCATTCCCCACTTTCCTTACCATCCTCAAGGCTCAAACCATCCTCAGAAAGACTCATATTCTCAGTATTACTCTCATCCTCATAATTTTGCCAATTCTCTAAAGTATCAACCATCCATTCAACGGTCGGTCCAGTCGATAAATCATCGATGAAAAAGTCAAATCCCGTCCAGTCAGCATAAAGATCGTCCATCTTATATCGAGCATCTATAGAATCTATGCGAACGTTCTCCTTCTGTGTCCAAATATTTTCCGAAGTTAAATTTTGGACCGTGTAACTATCGCCAGCAGTACTTATGCTACCTATATCCATATTTTTTATGCCTGTAGCAGAATTGTCCAAACGCAGAGAAAAAGTGCCGGATACAAACTCATAATAATCCACCACCGGTGATCCAGAATAAGAACCCGTATCAAGATCTGTTACAATTCTCCAGTACTTAAAGTCGTCCAAATCATGAATCTCGAAACCTTCCCTTCCCCCAGTCAAACTAATTGATTTATTTTCCTTGATTGTTCCATCTCCCTTATTATCGGTGACTTCTATCGTAGCCGTTATCGTTTCACCGCTATCCATACTAGATTGAGCATGTAAACGGCTCAACCATGTCCGTTCACCATTTCCAAACCAATGTGAAGTATGAGATCCTGAATGCTCCCCATACTGAAGAGTTAATTTATCATCGGCGGAAACTTCTGTGTTTGTGAACTCTGCGTTCTCCTTCCAATCCAATCCGGATCCAAAAAATATAATATCGGGTTTTAAAGCCATGTTCAGCTGATCCAGTCCAGCTTCAGCGTTTTGAAATGATAAATTGCTCCAAGTATTTTCGTCAAAGTCTTGAATATTTAGGTCAAACAAATCGAGATAAAAACCATCTAAATATCCTGTTGCAGCACCTAATAATCGGTCATAAGGCGCCTCTACAAGATAGTTCTCCACTATAGGTGTTTGGACAGGATTTTCAGTCTCCATAGTAGTTATTATCTTCATATATCTGGCGGAGTCCAAATCCGAGATATCATAAGAATTAGAACCATTCTTCAAATCAACCTTCACAGTATCCTTCCAAGTCTCCGAATCATCACTGGAAACGACCGTTGCAGAAGCTTTCGTGTTCTCCTCAACCAACTCAACATCAGCCGACAAACTCTCCCAATTCACTTCACCGTTCATATCCCTCCACTCAGTGGAATGAGACCCTTTATCATAATACCCCGATGCAAACTGTACGTTCTCGATCCGAGTCGGACTGTCCTCCGAACCAAACTGCCACATTAAATCGACATTAGCTCCTTTCAAAGTTATACATCCTATACCCGCAACCGCACAGTCATGTCCAGCCTCATAGTTTTCACCACGCTTATGGGTGTATATCTGCCAAGAAGTGGGTTCCAATATACGAGCACCATCTGGCATATCCGAATGATTCAAAGTGAAAGTGTAATAATCTTCAAATTGCGAAACTCCGTGCACCTCACCCGAATGTTTATAAGTAACGTGAAGATTTTCACCATCCCTGATCACAGTTCCATAAGGATACTCATGCTCAGCATACATAGTAGCTTCCATCCAATCCTTACCGTCTAGAGAAGCATCACCATCCGTTGAAGAATAACCGGCCGGACCTGGCAGTTGACCTAACCACTTTTCATGGTCCTGTTGATAAGCGTCCTTACCATCTACACTGATACCGGTGATGGCTCCATAGTTGAACATCCACCCTTCAGTATATCTCGAAAAGGAATGTCCAGTAGTATTAGCCGGTCCTCCTGGAGAAAGAGTAAGGTCCCCTCCACTAGTTTCATCAAACCACAAATCCGTTTTCCCAACAGTTTTCGTGTCTAATCGTAATGCATCATTAGGTGCTCTANTGCTTTCGAAATATCCCTTCAACCACTCATTCTCCTTATCCCATTCTTGGGTGACTGTAGCGAGAAAATCTAACCTCGCATCCACTACATTTTCTACAATTAAATCAATATAGTCAGATGAACTTCCGGTGATTTTCGGCGTTAACAAGTTATCCAGATTGGTGAGCTGAAAATCAAGAGCTAAATCAAGATTTTTAGCAGACATATGAGGTTCCTCCATCGGCCCACCAATCCATTCTTTCGCCTTCAAATCCAAACCATCCAACTTAACTTTTACCTTACCACTTATCTCATCCGCTGCAAGGAGATTATCGTTCGACGTGAGATTTTTCACATATAAATCTTTCACTTCCAAAGTTAGATGATCTAATTCAAGATTCAACATTCCTTTATAATCCACACTGATATTTTCGAACCCAAGTGAGAGAGAATCTATAGATATCTCCTCTATAACTTGATTGGAATCAAAAGGATATTCAACGTCGCTAACATCAGGAGTATCTGAACCATTGCCCGAAAGATCCGTGGTACCCCAATTAACCTCCTCAGGACCCATATGTAAAACCTCTATACCTGTACCATCAGCCGTCATCTCCTCAACGTTCATGTCGGCTCCATTAACATTCAAAGAAAGCTCTCGTCCAAGTTGGTTAAGTTGTAAATCACTGATTCCAATCCACTCAATAATTGTAGGTTTACTGGCCCCATCACCGCTCGCTCTCGGACAATCTAGCTCAGTATAATCATTCCAATCACACCAAGTAAATTCATGATCAGCCGCCGATTTACCGGGAATCGTTTTTAATGGGATTCCCAAAACATCAAGATTTGCATTATTAAAAACTAACTCATGATACCAATTAACATCACCAGAATCAAGATACACTCCAAAGTCATTGCTCCCAGAGCTCGCCCACTCAATATGTGCTTGGTTCAAGGTCAGATAATCCCCACTCATATCATGGGGCCCCTCCTCCTGAGTAAATGTACGCATTTGGTTTACACCGTTAACAATCTGCAACAAATCACAAACATCTCGCCAAGCTCCATCCCAACCACCATGCATCAACAAAAGACCCTGTCCAGGAGTATCATACGGTCCACTGATCACTCCAGCCTCCATGTTTTGTAGAATCTTGTCCTCCCCACTAGCAGACCCTCCACCGGAATCTGTGGGGTACGCACCATCAACATAAAGATCGATATTATTAAAGCGGATTACAGGGGGACCAGGATTACCCATTACCATTTCTTTAGGCCAGGTAATGTTCAGACCATTGCTAAAGAACCCATCTTGCGTTAACTCATCTGTTTTAACTTGTTCTTCTAAAGTTTCAACAGCTTCTGTAATCTCCTCTTCTTCTATCGTTTTTTCAACCTTTGTTCCATCTCCGGATTCTTCAAGTCCGGCGTCCAAATCATCTTTTCTTTCAACAGTTCCATTTTCTTCAGATCCCTCTGGTCCGTTGATCAAGTCATTCGGTTGCCCCTCTTGAGTTGTTTGAATGGAGTAATCAAGGTCTAGACCTCCTAAATCGGAGTCAGATAGAAGAAAAAAGCCAGCGGACAATGAAATAATTATAGTTACAGCTAAGAGTATAAACTTGAGTCTCATTTCTGAATTTGGGGGGTCTTCCCCCTGGGAGCGAGGCAATTTATATACACCCTATGAAATTTTGGCCTAGACCAATGTAATACATATCTATTATGGTTAATAAAGCCCACTAACAGCGTTAATGAACAATTAACACCTTAAAAACATGCTCGAATTAATATCCATAACTTAAAAAAATTACAAAACCAGTAAAAATAATCAGAAATGGTAGGAATGAACATATAACAATTTCCGACGGAAAATAAAAAGATAACTTAAAGTAAATATATAGAAACATCTGTTTTAGACTTTTTTAAAACAAAAAGGTAGAAGGGGATGTATAAAAAATGCTTAGAATAAGAAAAAACGCTAATTAATGAAACAAATATCACCTAATAAAAAACACAAAAATAACTTCAGAAAGGACTATCACCATATAAAGAATTTAAAAAAACAAATACATCCTTCATCCGATGCTACATGAGGCTGAACACTTGTTATCCTCTGAATGTTTATGGTCTTAGCTATGGTCATGAAGTAAAGAAAAATTGAACATTAGGTCAATCTCACTTAAAGTCCTACATATAACTCATATGACACCATAAATCTCAAAACAGTTCAAAAAGTTCATCAACCCGTTCAAATTCTATAAAATTACGTTTACCAATTAGGTCTTCCTAGACTTTAAAATTAATAAACCTACAAAATCAATATCTAAAGAATAAATTTACTAACTAGCAAATTCTCTAAAAATCTCGCCATCACCATCTACAAGTTTAATTACAAAATTGTCCTCATAGATACCCTCCCCTAAAGGTTCCAAAGATTGGTAAAAAGCCTGTGCGTAAATCTGGACCATTTTCTCTTGCCCAAAACTAATCTCAACACTAATATCAAGCACATTATCAGACATCTCAACATAAGCCGATTCAACAACCCTTACAGCAAGATGGCCAACATTCAAAACTTCAGTAAAAAAATTCGCCACATTATCCGCCCCCCGAACCAAAAAATTTTCACTTATCTCGTTCGTATAAAAAATTGGTATCATAGAAGTTTCATATACCTTATCATAACCTTCCGGAATCTCTATCTCCCCATTATCAATAATTTCAAACTCTTCATTATCCGAATAATCAGGACTGCTTATCACATACTCCCCTCCTCTATCAAACATTAAAGACAATTTCGAGGTTTTTTCATCATCAGGACCCAATTCAACCTGTTTCGTTTCCACACGCAATGGAGCCTCATGACTCGTCGGCTCAACTAACAGTCTAATCACGTAATTATCTCTCTGATTTTTTGTATTCTTTACATCCATGGTGATACCCACATTTTCATTAACCTTGGAATTTTCCTCAACATTCAAGTCCTTAATCTCCACATCTGCAGAAGATCCAAGAGCATAAACCTTGGAGCCACCTCCATCAAAAGGAGAGGATGTTACAAACACCTTCCCTCCACTTACAGACGGAGAGGAAATTGCATAACCATTCTGCCTAGCATAGCCCAGGACCTTAAAAGACCAAATCTCTTCACCAGACGCCGTATCCAAAGCATAATATCGACCGTCAAAAGACCCTTCATACAAAGTTCCATCCGCTATAGCTGGAGAAGAATAACCAACCCTATAGTCAGTCTGAAACTTCCATTCCAAATTCCCACTCTTAGAATCCAAAGCATAAATTTTGCCGTTGGAAGCCCCAAAGTAAGCATTTCCATAACCCACAGCCGGGGAAGTATTTACAAAAACCCTTCCTTTACCGGGGTTTACATTTTCAAAATCCCAAATTGAGGAGCCATTATCTGCATCCAAGGCATAAAAAGAACCGCTTCTAGAGCCTCCGTAAACCACTTCGGATTCTTGAACATCTTGAAAAGTAGCAGGTGCGAAAATCAAAAACACGAACAAGGCTAATAAAAACAGAACAGAAAATCCCTCGAAACTAAGAGGGTTAGATAAACTCAAAAACAAATACCCCAATAAAATAGCTCCTAAAAAAATACCTATTTGAAAAACATATACCCCACCTAATTTCCCAAAGAACTCATAAAAGGTTTTAACACGAGAAGAAAATCCAGATTTCCCTCCATTATCTACAAATTCTACTACAGCAGGGGATGAATGAACAATATCACCAGTCTGATAACTCCAATTAAGTTCCCCATCACGGATATCTAAAGAATACAATTTTTCATCTCGAGACCCAAAATAAACACTGTCATGCAAAACCGCAGGAGAAGAAGTAACAATATCCTCTGTTTCAAAATACCATTCCATATCCCCTGTCTCAGCATCTAAAGCATACATATTATTATCCCTTGCACCCACATAAACAGTGCCATTTTTCACCGTAGGGGAAGAATCCACCCTTCCACCAACCCCCCCAACCTCACTCGTATCAAAAGACCAAACCTTCTCCCCATTATCCGCATCAAAGGCGTACACTTTCTCATCCCAAGATCCAACAAACACCAAATCCTCACCAACAGCCGGAGAAGATAACAAAGACTCACCCATTCCCTTCAGGGGAAGACTAAATCCCCCCCATTCCCCAACCGAGTTAGCCCAAACCTCCTCACCAGATCCAGCATCCAAAGCATGAAGAGAACCAGCATGAGAAAGAACATAGACCTTACCATCAAAAACAACCGGAGACGAAGTTATCACATCCTCTGCCTCAAAAGCCCATATCGGATTACCCGTTTCGGCTCCATCCGTATCTGCAAACCCCGTCCTTTGTGAATTCTGACCGAACATTGGCCACTCTTCTCTGCTTTCGCTAGCAGTACAAGCCCCTGCAGAGACTAAAAGAAAAAGCATGGCAATGATGCCAACTAAAAACAAATTATTCAATTTCATACTACTAATCTAACATTCATTCCAAATATTAAAAAGCACTTCCGTTTTATCATACCCTGTCCAATATAATCAAGTTTGCTACTCAATCAGGTTTGATTTATAGGCAATCACCAAAAAACAAACTTTAGAATTCGAACATCAGGGAAAATAATGATTACAAGATAGATAAATTTGATACATTAAATGAGATTTACAACTTCGATTCTTTTAAAGAAAAGAATGATAAGAGTAAGAAACTTATTCTGAAATGTCGAGGAAAAAACTCATGGATTTAGAAGAAAGAAAAAAAGCAGTCGACAAAAAACTTAAAGAATTCCTTTCTAACCGAGAATACGAAAGGGAAGATATAGCAAAAATATTCAATAGAATACCTAACTTCATCCTTAGAGGGGGAAAAAGGTGCAGACCTGCATTATTCGTAGAAGGATACAAAATAGGGGGAGGAAATGAAATTGATGAATGCCTTAAAGCTTCAATTTTGATAGAACTTTGGCACAATTCATTTCTGATATACGACGACATAATGGACAAAGACAACATAAGAAGAGGGAAAAAAACCCTGCATAAAGTTTTTGAAGATAATTTCGACCAATGGACAGCACTTTCTCACGCCATAAACGCAGGCGAATACACAAATACCCTTTCTATCCGAGCCCTAACCGAAAGTGAATTCCCACCGGAAAAAAAATACGAGGTCATGGAAGAACTTAGCAAAGCACAAACAATAGTCCAACAGGGACAAGCCCTGGATCTCATTCTGCAAAAAAGCCCTCTCTCAGAAGTAGAAGTATCAGATGTTTTGGATATGTACAGACTAAAGTCAGCGAGTTACACCGTTAAAGCCCCCTTAAAATCAGGATATGTCCTTTCACCTCAGTCAAAAGGGAATATAAAAAAAATGGAAGAATATGGAGAAAATATTGGAATCAGCTTCCAGCTTAAAGACGACTTACTAGGTATTTTCGGCGAAAAAAACGAAATAGGAAAACCTGTCACAAGCGACCTAGAAGAAGGAAAAAGAACCATGCCCCTAATTCTCGCATACCAAAAAGGATCGGAAAAGCAAAAAGAAACCATACAATCAATAGTCGGCGGCAAGGTCACAAAACAAGATCACAAAAAAATTAGAGAGATAATAACAGAAACCGGTGCGAAAAAAGAAAGCGAAAAAATGGCTGAAGAACGAGTAAAAAAAGGGAAAAAAGCTAATGAGGATATCAAGTCGGATTTTCTAGACTCTTTTGCTGAATTCGTAATAAATAGGTCTTACTAATAAGAAAAAGCCAGTTAAACGGTCTGCCAAAGAATTTCAAGTCCTTTTAGACCAAAGCTTGAGACTTTCCTTGATTCTTCCACGATTTCTATAAAAACTGGCAAGCTTAACTAAAAATCTAGGATCATGAAGAATTCTTAAAAAATTACCTTTAAGCATCTCAAAAATTACATCTTCCTTAAAGAAATCTAATACGGTACTACCACCCATCAAAGCCTTGAGAAAATCCAAAAAATTAACACCATCTAACAAATTGCCTAACTTATCCAAATCTCTTTGATTTAAACTCAAAAGGACATCCGTAACTTGTGAATCAGGTAATTTTTTCCTTAAAATTTTCTCATACATACCTAAATCACCCTCACCAAAACAGAAAGAAAGCACTTCGCTAGCAAAAACGATAGGTCCAAGTCCGTCACCCAAAACCGGATTCAACATGCCTGCAGCATCCCCTATAAGGAAAATGTTACCCTCTTGGAAATTTGTGCCACCAAACGTAATCGGATGCGCCTTTCTCTCCAAAATCTCCCCGTTCATATTCTTATAACTCAAAAAACGGTCCAAACCCCCATAAGACCCCCCACATCCTATATTTAGATAATCTTTCTTTGGAAAAATCCAAGAATAAAATTCCGAAAATCGTTTATCCCAGTGAAGCTCCAAAACTTTTCTCTGATATTCCTCCGGTTTAAAACGATACTGACAAGCAGAAACAATCCTAACATCTCCTCCTATTCGCCTCCTGACCCTAGAGTTAGGTCCATCCGCCCCAATGAGATAATCGTAATCCAAATCATCTATATCCCCAACCTCCTTATCGAACTCAATATGACCTCCCCTCCGCTCAAACTCCTCTATCAACGCCCACAACCATTCAGTACGATCTAAGATAACAGGAACAGGATATTCCCAAAAAGTCTCCCTTCCAGAAGGAAAAGATAAAACTGCTCTATCAGGCTCATTATTGATAAAAGAGCTAGAATCAAACCCAATATCTCGCTTCAATTTATCAATTGTACCTCGAGAAACACCTTCCGCACAAGGAGTCGACTTATAGTTCTCCCTGCTTTGCCTTTCTAATATCCTAGGAGTAATACCATTCTCCAAAAGATAGAGCCCACTTAAAATACCCCCAGGACCTGCTCCTATTATCTTCAAATCCATAAATGACCTACTTAACAATCATTCTAATGAACTTAAATGGTTTAATCTTCAAGAATCTGAGTTCCTGTGCTAAAAAACTTAGAAAGATAGAAAAGTCCAATCAAAAAAGACCCCAAGTAAAAAGCGACAACAAACTTATGACCCCGGCTCTATAAGACACATAATCCGTACTAGACTTATCACTATCATCCAAATTTTCACCATCATTCGAAGTCTTCTCCTTCAAAAAAGGATAGCCTTTGTTAACTTCCTTACCACTATCAACAACCCAAGTTCCCTCAAAGTCAAACCCTCTCAAAGTATCTGCAGCATTCTCTTCAGTCATTTTGTCCGTCATTAAACCATTTCCAGCCGCACTATCACTTTCCCCACTTGCCTCTAAATCCCAATAAGAGTCATTAACACTCCCACAACTACTTCCTATCAATCCACCAACATGCTCATTATCACCAACCACCTTGCCCGCCGAATAAGAACTTTCTACGCGACTATCTGGCCTCTCAATGTGAGTGAAATTGAAACCAACTAACCCACCAACATAATCGTCTCCAACCACCTTACCCACTGCATAAGAATCAACAATTTCACTTCCACTTGCACTCATCCCAACCAAACCTCCAACTCTTTCCTCACCATCAACATTTGCCTCTGAATAAGATTTTTCTACGTCACCCACATAATCTTCCCCACCTATGTTATAACCTACCAATCCTCCCACATGCTGTTCACCAAAAACCTCACCGACAGTATGAGAATAATTTACATAACCCCGATTATGACCTGCCAATAATCCTACTCTATGAATCCCCTTAACCGTACCCCCCACATAAGAATTATTGATTGTTCCACTAAGTCGACCAGCCAACCCACCTACTTTAGAACCTCCAATTACATACACATCTCCAACTTCCAAATCCTTTACTTCACCTGTTTCATCTATAACTCCAAACAGTCCAACATATTCACTACTCGGTCTATCTACATATAAATCACTTATTTCGTAACCCTGTCCGTCAAAACATCCTTTAAACTCCTCTCCTTTCCCCCCTATAGGCTCCCAACCTCTCCCGTTATCCCATTTTTCGGTTTCGGAGACATCAATATCATCTGTCAAAATATAGTCACTCTTCAGATTATTACGAACCCAATCTAAATCGTCTACATCAGAAATAAGATAAGCTTGATCTTCTTCGCTCCACTCCGGTTTTTCCTCATAAGTTGAACCAGCTACCGGTTTTACTAAGAATAGTGAAAATAAGAAGAAAATTCCTATAATTAAGGCAATCCCCCGTCTATTTACCTGAATCATCCATTTATTCCCGTCTTCTTGAGACATTTTATTACACCCTAATTATCCAAATTTTACCTCTTCATAACTCCTAATGTAAATTATCCTTAATAAAATCCACTAACTGCGTTATTGACTAAAAAAATCTAAACATTCAATGCTTCCATATTCGTTAAAAACCAACATAAATCTCTCTAAGTGCCTAAAAGCCGATGGTGAAGGCAAAAATGGATTTTTGACTTATAAAAGAGAAATAATGACTTTTAAATCGCAAAAATTTACGTCCAATCAAGGAAAAAACGAAAAATATCAGCAAATAAAATTATAAAGATTATATATCAAGCTTTACTCTATCAATATCAATCCCATTCAAGCTAAGTTTAATAAACCCTTCTTCACACTCCCACTCTTGATCCTGCCCATCTACAAGAATATTTTTTATATCCTGATCTAGGTGAATATAAAAAACGTACTTTTCATAAGAAAGCTCATACTCGTTTATTTCCTTGTCTACATCCAGTTCTAGAGAAGATTCAGAAAAAGTCTGTTTGAAGATAATTTTAGCTAAATCCCCCTGCTTATACCCCTTCGTCTCCCCATCATCCTCATACAATGTGAAAGACCCATCACCAGGATATACATGAATCTTTAACTTATCGACCTCTTCCTTCGTGCTCTGAACAGGCTCTTGAGTCGGCAANACAGCTCCTGACCGGACGAATATTGGCAAGTCTTTTTCGGAAGGGTTCAGACTATGAACCTTCCCACCTTCATATTTCTCACCAGTCCAGTAATGCGTCCACTCATCATCTCCCGGAAGATAACATTCCAGTTCTTCGACATCCCTCTCACTTATCGGAACGACTAAAATGTCGTCGCCGAACAAGAACTGGTCTTCAAACCTTTCATCATAACAATTCTCGTCATCTTGATAATTATAGAAAAGTGGCTTCATAATCGGTTCACCAGATTGCGAAGAACGCCAAAATTGGGAGTAAAGGTAGGGTAAAAACCTATATCGGAGCTTTATGTAACGTTTGCTTACGGACTCAACTTCCTCTCCAAAAGACCAAGGTTCTTGAGACTTCGTCCCCTTCGCAGTGTGAGTTCGGGAAAATGGGTAAAACACACCGGTCTGTATCCATCTTCTATACAAGTCTGGATCTCGTCTAAAGTATTTCTTAAACCCACTGAATCCTCCAATATCCGCACCTGCAAAAGAAACCCCTGACAATCCCAAGTTCATAATCATCCTAGCACTCAGACCAATCTGGTGAAAAGCACTCCAATTATCCCCGGTCCAAACAGCCGCATACTTCTGGATACCAGCATAACCCGACCGGGTCAAAAGGAAAGGCCTCTTATCAGGCATATGTTTTTCAAATCCCTGGATAGTGGCCTTGTCCTCATTGATGCCGTAAACGTTTCTCAACCTCATCAGATCAGAATTACGTCCCTGATCGTCCAACCGGAAAGTTTTCGCAATCACTTCATCGAAAGGAAGGAAATCGAACTGATCCAACAAAACTAAACTCGGCTCGTTCATATCGTTCCAAATGCCTTCTATACCCAAATCAAAATAGAATTGGTGTAAATCACCCCACCATTCCCTCACTTCGGGACGGGTGAAATCTGGGAAAATGCAGATGCCTGGCCACATAACGGAACGCGCGGGGCCGCCTTCCGGATTTTCACAATAGTACTCATTTTCTATACAATCTTGATAGATGTCAAAATCTTCATCTTCTTTGATACCCGGGTCGTTGATAGCTACAGTGGTTATACCCTGATCTTTTAGTTGGTCCACCATACCTTCAGGGTCGGGAAAATCGTCTTCGTCGAAGGTGAAAACCCTGAATCCATCCATGTAATCGATATCCAGATGAATAGCATCGAGCGGGATGCCTTTCTCTCTGAATGTCTCACCGACCTCCAAAACCCTTTCCTGAGTCTTATATGACCACCTGCACTGGTGATAACCTATAGCCCACTTAGGTGGCAAATTCATAGTGCCGGTCAAATCCGTGTATCGTTCCACGACTTCGGAGATTTCAGGTCCGTAAAAAACATAGAAATTCATCTCCCCGTTTTCCGCTCCGAAGGAGTAAACGTCTTCGGAAGATTGACCCATGTCAAAATGTGAACGGAAAGTGTTGTCGAAGAATACCCCATAAGCTTCCTCCTCGTCCACACCTATGAAGAAGGGTATGGACACGTAGAGAGGATCCTCGTCCTTTTTAAAAGCCCTGTCTCCGGCGAACATTTCCATGGACTCTCCTCGCTTGTCGAGGGGGCCGGTCTTCTCTCCAAACCCGTAGAAATGGTCTTCGGGCCTGATTTTTTTGAAAGTTCTGATGGAATCTTCGTCTCGACAGTAGGAGTAACCTTCTTGGTCTTCTAAAAAAGGCTCTCCGCGTTCGGGTCCAAAAAATTCTAGGTTAAAGGGATTTTTCGTAATTTGCAGTCTCATCTCCGAAGTTTTTATCACAACTTCATTTTCTTTATCTTCTATAACCGGATCTACAGGGTCAAAATCTTTTAAAGACCTCTCCATTGCATATGAATGATCTTTTTCGAACTCGTCCTCCGTGATTCTAATCCTGAAAACATCTTGGAAAAAAGGAGTGATTTCAACTTTGCCATTTTCATAGTGTAGGAAAAACTTTCGCTCTTCTTCTTCCAGCTCTAAAAAATCTCCGAGTTGGTTTTTTTCCTTCTCAAATCCGGATCCAAACATCTAAAACACTTACCTGCCAGTTCGGAAGTTTCTTGGCTAGATTATATTTGAAGTTTGTCCCATATATAAATTAAAACTGCAAATCTATTCTCGAAAAAGAACAGAGAGACTTATAAACGATTTAGAATAAAACGGAAATTACTTTTAACATAAAATCTTCTTCTTACCAATGTGTTCCGGCAAAAAAATTTTACAATGGTTAAAAAATGGTGGAAATATCTTTAGAATTCAAGGAAAAAATCGATAGAAGAATCAAGAAGAGAATTAGCCCAAAAAGAGGGTCTAGCAGAAAACTGCTGGAAACCGGGGGGCGAAAATGTGTAACCCTGGATCCTGGATGGTGCGATCAGTGGGGACTTGAAAAAGGGTCAGAAGTTCTTATTTTTACCGATGAAGACGGAAGGTTGATTATCACCCCTGCGACTGAATATTGGAAAGAGGAAATGGGGAAAAACTACGATATTTCAGAGAGAAAAATAGTAAATGTGGGAAATTCTCTCGCAGTTACAATCCCATCTGACCTTTTGAAGAAAGAACTCGGATGGGAAAAGAAAAAACTTCTCAGATCATCCGACTACACGACCGTCTACGAGCCTTACGATCCGGAAAAACAGGAAAAAATAAAGAGGGGGGAGATAGAACCGGAAAAAATTATCGGGGAAAAGAAAAAAGGGCTTAAAAAAGATAAATATATCGCATTGGCTCTCGTCTCGATAATCTTGATAGGGGCCGTCGGAGCTACAGTATTCATCCTCACACCTGGAAAGGAAAAATCTTACACTCTGGATATGAGAGGAGAAGGCACATACGAAAACACCGTTCTAATAAAAAACGGATTACAGATCTCGCCTGCATTCTTCTTGGAGGAAAACGCCGAAAGTTGGACATTTGAGAAACCGGAAAACACGTGTACAAAAGTTGGGTGGGATAACTGGTACACCCACGGTACTGGATCGACCGCAATAGGTGGAATAAAAGGCAGTCCAGTATTCTTGAAACCAAAAGAGGAGATAATAGGAATCAGAAAGATAGACCTCTCAAATATAGACACATTACTAATCGATATATACGGTCGTAGAATATTCCCTAACAGATCAGGTTCTATTTTGGACGACTACATGCCTCAAGAGGTATTGATTGGAAATGATGTAAAATTTAGAAGAAAGAATGAAAATTTCGAAAAAATAGGTTTCAAAATAGACGCAACTGATTACGAAGAGAACGAAATAATCGCCATTAGACTGAAAAACAACTGGGGTGGAATAGCAGTTGCACCCTTACTAGCAATAGATGGACTAAGGTCTGAAAAACTCAAAAGCAAAAACGGAAGATCAGAACTCGATTGGCAAAGAGTAAACCTGGAAAGGGAATGGGAAGAAGTCACTATCGAAGCAGAAATCCCGGAAAACACACAAAGCAAGATAAAAATCGCATCAAGTAAAAACGGAGTCACCACCAAAGGGAGTAAAACAATCCAAATCGAAGAGGGTGAAAAAAACTACGATATCTCCGAACTGAATGGAAACTATGTGAAGGCAGAAATAAGTTTGAAAACGGAAAATATCAGAAAAACTCCAAACATTTACTCTATAGAAATAAACCCTTAAATCTCATTTTCAAAAGCTAATCATCCTAACTCAACCTTCACAGAAACAAAGAAAGGCCCTCTAATATCGATTTTCTTACTCTCATTTGTAATATAACGGTGGGCAGGTCTTTCCAAACGTAAATTGATATCATTGGGGGAATCAATCATCTTGACATCGATAGTAACATCTTCTTGATCCTCTTCTACAGATTTTTCAATTTCTCGTGCCACCAAATTCGAAAATGATTCTATGTATGTGATTCCAGTGTCCACTCCTTCGGCCTTCGCTTTTTGTAAGAAATCGTTATTTTCCCAACCTTCCGGGGGTATCCCGACAATGTTGCCATCATAGACGAAAACACGGTTAAATACGGCAGGACCTACTAGTTGAGTGTTATCCTCATCTTCAAAT
>JGI1684J13235_1000341_pt1 | contig 17618 bp, 14 predicted proteins | sample PonA232FremontCA_2_FD_13235 | JGI IMG/M metagenome (IMG submission 13235) | reverse complement strand
GACCCAGCCGCTGCTGCTGTCGCGCCCGAAGGCCCCATTGAGCCACTGCAGCGCCTCCCGCTGCGCGGCCTCGCTGTAGAGTACGCCGACATGCCCGACCCCCGGGGCGACGGCGACCCGGCGCGCGGTGCCCTCGGCCAGATCCCCGTAGGTCCGCCCGGCCACCACCTCTGCGGGATCGATGCCCGCCGCCTCCGCCACCGCCTCACGGCCCTCGGCCTCGAGGCGGGCCTCTCGGGCGCCGGCCAAGCTCAGTAGATTGCGCGGCGTCTCGGCATCGATCGTCGGCGCGAGCATCGAGATGGCGACGGTGGCCGTGACGTCGCCGCTGTGCTGCGCATAGCGCACGATGATGTTCGTCGCCATGGAGTGGCCAAGCAGCGCCAGGCCGCGTTCCGCCCCGGCCAGCTCCCGGCGGGCGTAGGCCACCACCGCCGCGGTCTGGTCCAGCAGCGCCTGGGCAGCGCCGTCCTGGGCAGTGATCTTGCCGTAGAGCGGCCGCGGATGGCGTCCATGTCCGAGGTAATCGAAGCTGACGACCGTGTAGCCGTTATGCGCCAGCATCAAGGCGAACGGGTCCATGAGCGGCCGGGCACCGGCGAAACCGTGGGAGACCACGACCACAGGTCCCGGCTCGTCTTGTGCCGGCCGGTAGATCGTCGTCGGCGTCTCGTCGATGACAACGCTCTCCCGCTCGACACCCGCCTCCTCTGCCAGGATCTGCGTCAGCGCCACGGCGATCAGCAGCAGGATCGCCGCCGCCATCCCCAGGTCCCAACGGTATCGCCGCCAGAGCATGCCCATGGCGACCCTCTCAGGAAGAGGCGTCCATATCCGCGGGCTCTGCCTGCCCGGGTTCCAGCTCCGGGCGGGTATGGTCACGCGCTTTCAGCCCCCAGTGCCAGAGGAAGGCCGTGGGCAGCGGTATCACCAGGAACCAGTGCTCAAGGATGGCCAGGGCCATGAGCGTAGCCACCAGGGTCCAGGCTACCGCCGTGAAAGGCTCCGCCCCCGGGGCGACCGCAGCCTGCACGAGGAGCACCAGGGCCACGGTGGAGAGGCTCACCGAGAACGGGAAGAAGAGGTTCATGGGGCGGCGGCGCATGAAGCTGCGCAGGAAGCTCATGTGCTCGGGGACAAACTCCTCGTTGAGATTCCGCACCCCGAGGAAGACGTTGATCCGCGCGCTCTCGTGCATCCACGCCAGCACCAGGAAGGTCCACAGCGCCGTGCGGTTGCTGTCCCCCCAGGTCAGGGCGAAGATCACCGCCCCCAGTAGCAGGATAGCCAGCTCGTGGTAGACGTTGCTCTGCAACGCATGCCAGAAGTGCCGCCAGCCACGGCAGTCGTGCGTGCAGCCGACCTGGCGGGGACCGGTAACGTAGTTCGTGTAGTAGCTGAGCTCGATCCAGGCCCAGACGAGCAAGGCCCCGGTGAAGGCGGTGTAGGCGCCAGCTACCGAGGTATCCGTGCTAGCCAGGGCGATGCTGTAGATCCCGCCCGCCAGGGCTCCAGTACACCCGAGCATGCTCCAGCGAAAGGTGCGGACCGGGAGGTTATCCAGGTAGATGACGGCGCCGGTACTAAACCACCACAGGAAGAGCGCATAGAGCGCCGGGAGCAGGTGCTCGACCATCTACAGGTCCTCGACGCCGTCCTCACTGCTCTCGGGCTCCAGGAAGCGGGCGAAAGCGCCGGCGTTGGTCCTGCCGAACGCCGTAAGGTCAACGGACTGGCCCGTAACCGGGTCTTCTAGGAGGAGACGGCCATTCTCCTGGCCGCGCAGGATGAAGGGGATCTCCTTCGAGCCGCCGGTACGGGTACGTGCCCGGGCGAGCTGACGGACCGTCTGGCGCATGAACGACCCCTCCCCCTGACCGAGGGTATCGAGGACCTCGCCATCCTCTCCATCGCGGATCACGATTCGGCCGTCCTCATCGGCGAAGGAGAGTGCCCGCTCCGCCACCGGCGGCTGGTAGCTGCTGCCAGGCTCGTCTAGCACCAGCTCCGTATAGAGCACGTAGACCGTAAGCATGAGCACGATGCCGAGCGCGGCCACCGGCATAATGACCTTCGAGACCGGCCCAGCGCCGAGTTGGTCGCCGTTGCTGGAAGAGGCCATGTTCAGCTCGTCTGTCGGGCGTGTGTCATGGCTGGGGCGCTGCTGCTCCCCTCCTCGCCGGCCGAGGCGGCGGTACCGTCATCCCTCTCGCTCGCCCGGTGGGCCGCCAGGGCCTCGGCCAGGATCCGCGCCGCTTCCTCGCCGTCCGGGATCGCCCGCATGGCGGGCTCCGGATAGCTTAGCCGCCAGGGCCGAGCGTGGGGCCAAAATAACAGATAACGGACCTTCTCGGTATCGAACAGCCGCAGCGTCAAATCGCTCGTGCCATCCCCGTGACGGGCGTAGTTCGCCTCCTCGACACGGGCGAATGGGAGGTTCACGGTCATCGGCAGGGACGCGCCGATGCGCATAACCACGCGCCGATTGGTGATGGTGTAGAGCGTCGTATTCGCCATCCACCGGCCCATGGCGCTCAACAGGCCGACGGCGATGGCGCCGATGAAGAGCTGGTTGAGCGCGTAGCCGGCCGCAGCTGCCACGCCTTCGCCCTGTAGGAGGGCGTCCGTGGCGAACCAGACGGCAACGATCAGGAAATAGGCCGCCACGGGCCGGACATGGAGCACCCGCTTGGTGAACGACCACCAAGCGGGCTTCCCTTGCCAGAGGATCTCTTCCCCGTCCGGGGGCTCCTCAGGGAGCCCCGGGACGGGTTCGAGCTCGTGGGTCCTCACAGGAACGGCTCCGTACGACCCGGTACCGCGTAGAGGATACCACCGCCGAAGTAGGCCGTGACAAAGTCCTCTTCCTGCGGGGAGATACGATCCGCCTCGCGCAGGCGCGGCACGTCGCTGAACTGCTGAGCGGTGATGGCGTTGACCTTGACCTGGCCGTCGTAGGTCACGCGGCAGAAGTTGATCGGCACCAGGACCCGATCGCTGCTACCGCCGATCCCGGACAGGTCGGCCTCGAGGTACATCACGCGCATCTCACCGCGGTCCGCCCAGATATCCCGGACGCGCCCCGCCTCACGGCCATCGCAGCCGATGACGGGATAGCCACGCGGGTCCGGATCGACCTCCGGCCAGAAGCGGGCGATGCTCGGATTACCGCAAACCTCCATCTCGGTGGCCACGCGCAGCGGCACGATCTTCTGATTGCCAAGATGGGTCACATCAGGCTCATCCTCACGCTTGGCCCAGGCACCCGGACCGATCCCATCGACCATGGGGTTGCCCGTCGGCTCCAGCGGGGCCCCGTCCCAGGGTGCCGTCGGCTCCGCCCGCAGCGCCGTGCCGAGCTCATACTCGGTCTTCTCACGGCGCGGCACCTGGATGGAGCGGCCGTCCGACATCTTGAAGGCCTTGGGAGCCGGCGGGGCCGGGAAGCCCAGCTTCTCTTCCGTCCTGCCCCCGGTGGACTCGTTGGCCTCCGCCTGCAGCGGGTAGCCCTCGCGCTTGTCCTCCATCCGGAGATAGACGACCAAGCCCGCGAAGAAGAGCCAGAACGCGTACAGCGTCATCTGGGCTGCGTTCATGTACTCCGTAAAACCGCCAATTCCTTCCATAACGTACCTCCACTCGAAGTCGCCCTAGCCGTTCGCTGAGGCCGGGCCTAGACGAGACGACAATGGCGTTGATGGCGTTTCCTCTGCCCTGCCACGCCAGGCGCGTGCCAGGGCCCCTCAGCGGCCGCAGCCGCTGTTAGCCCATCTCCCCGGATGGGGCTGAAGGTGGTGCTATGTCGCTCTCTCCCTGCCTGAAGCGTGCCAGCGGCCAAGCCGGCACCACCATGGCCAGCAGCAGCACGATCTCGATGGCGTAGACCACGCTGTAGCCGCCAGCCGGGTGCAGGAACATCTCCGGCAGCTGCCCGGCCTGGGCTAGCGTCGGCACCAGCTCGCTCAGCCCAGCCCCGATCGCCAGGGCGATACCCAGGGCCGATGCCTGGACTGCACCCCAGGCGCCGATGGCCACGCCGCTCTGCTCCCGAGTAGCCATCTGCATCGCCGCGGCGAGCGTTCCCACGTAGAACAGGGCGCCGCCGATGCCGATGATGAACTGGCCCACCCGGAACACGGTCGGGGAGCCGAGTGGAGCCGCCGCGATCACCAGCGAGAACGCCACCACGCCGATCAGGGTCCCGATCGAGGCTACGCCGTAGGCGTTGACGCCACGCTCCATCACCAGCTTCGCAATCCCAAAGCCGACCAGCATCCCGATAGCCCACAATCCGGTCAGGAGCGTCGTGCCGGCAACCTCCAGGCCCAGGACAGCAGCCCCGTAGGGCTCGATGATGATGTCCTGCATGCCGAAGCCGGCGGCGCCGATACCGATCACCACGAGCAGGCGAGCCACCGGCCCCCTCTCAGCAAAACCTTGCCATGACTCGCGGAAAGATGGACGCGGTCGATCGACGCGGCTACGCTCCGGGTTCCGCGGCTCCTGGCGCCAGAGGGCGATGACATTGAGCGCCCAGACGACCAGCGCCGCGCCTTGGACCACCCGCACCAGCCGCTCGTGGCTGAAGTCGGAGAGCAACAGATAGAGGATCCCCGTCGATATCACCATGCCGAGCAAGAGCATGACGTACATCACGCCCACCACCTGCGGCAGCTTGCCGGCAGGCGCCAGGTCATTGGTCAGCGCCAGCCCCGCCGTCTGGGTCATGTGGATACCGAGCCCCGAGAAGAGGAAGGCGAAGGCGGCGCCGAGGGAAGCCACGAGCGGCGCATCGGCCGCGTACTCGGCCTGGACCAGCAGCGCAAACGGCATCACGGCGAGCCCGCCGAACATCAGCAGGGTGCCCGTCCAGAGGTAGGGGACCCGGCGCCAGCCGAGCGCCGAGCGGTGGTGGTCCGAGCGGTGGCCGATCACTAGGCGCAGGGGCGCGAATACCACCGGCAGCGCGAGCACAGCCCCCAGCAGGGAGGCGGGGATCTCCAGCTCGTAGATCATGACCCGGTTCAGGGTGCCGGTAAACAAGACGTACATCATGCCCACGGTCACCTGGAACAGGGACAGCCGCAGGATCTGCCCCATGGGCAGCTCCTCGGTCCCGACCTGGGCGAAGGGCAGCGCCAGCTGCCGGATACGGGAACGCCAGGATTCAGCGGTATCCGTCATAATCGCTGTAGCTCTAAAGCCTGTGAGATATAGAACCCGCGCCGGATGAGATGGCTTCGGCCGGTCGCCCAGCCCTCGCCGAGCCGCGGCTCGGCCTCGATCGTTTGACGCAGCCGCCGCTCGGCCGTCGGCTCGATGGCGGGCGAGCGATCCCCCCGGGGGAAGAGCTTGCCAACGGCGTGCATGGCCGATAGGAGCGGGGTTCGCGGGGCGAAGGTGAAGACCATCTGTGTACGCGTTCGCTCGGCCAGCGATGCCAGTGCGGCCACTGCGTCCTCGCGCGGGTAGTGGATGAGGACGTCCATGGAGATGACCCGATCGAAGGTACCGAGCTCCGGGTCGAGCATGTCGCCGACGTGGAATGCGACCCGGGCCGGATCGGTATCTGCCGGCAGCCGCTGCCGGGCGATATCGATGAGGTTCGCGGAGACGTCCACGCCAACCACCTCGGCACCGCGGCGTGCCACCTCCGCCGACAGCTCCCCGGGACCGCAGCCGGCGTCGAGGACGCGCTCACCGGTAAGATCCGCCGGAAGCCAGCCCAGCAAGGTATCGCGCATCTCGGCGCGCCCGGCGCGGACAGTGGCGCGGACGCCGCTCACCGGGGCCTCGGAGGTCAGGCGCCTCCACGCCTCGACCGCGGTGCGGTCGAAGTACGTCTCGACCCGGCTGCGGCGCTGCTGATAGGAGCTCGTGGGCATCAATCGAACCCCAGCAGATCAAAGACCTCACGGTCTTTCAGCGGCGACGGATCCAGCGGCTCGACGCCGTTCCAGAGGGCGGCAGCGAGGCTGAGGTACTCGTCGCGCAGGCGCTGGAGCGCCTCGCTCTCCTCCGCCACCTCGAAGAGCGTGGCCTTCTGGAGGCGGCTGCGCCGCACCACATCGTAATCGGGCACGTGCGCGAGGGTGCGCATACCCGTACGCTCGTTGAAGCGCTCGATCTGGTCGGTCTCCTCGCTGCGATTGGCGACCACGCCACCGACACGGACCCGGTAGTTCTTGGCCTTGGCCTGGATCGCGCCGGCGATGCGGTTCATGGCGAAGATGGAGTCGAAGTCGTTGGCGCTGACCACCAGGGCCCGGTCGGCGTGCTGCAGCGGGGCGGCGAAGCCGCCGCAGACCACATCGCCGAGCACGTCGAAGAGGACGACGTCGGTATCCTCGAGCAGGTGGTGCTGCTTGAGCAGCTTCACCGTCTGCCCGACGACGTAGCCACCGCAGCCGGTGCCGGCAGGCGGGCCACCGGCCTCGACGCAGAGGACCCCGTTGTAGCCCTCGTAGACGTAGTCCTCGGGGCGGAGCTCCTCCATGTGGAAGTCCACCTCCTCGAGACTGTCGATGACCGTCGGCACCAGCCGCTTGGTCAGCGTGAAGGTGGAGTCGTGCTTGGGATCGCAGCCGATCTGCAGCACCCGCTTGCCCAACTGGCTGAAGGCTACCGCCAGGTTCGAGGACGTGGTGCTCTTGCCGATGCCGCCCTTGCCGTAAACGGCGAAGACCTTGGCCCGGTCCATGCCGTCATCCGGCAGCTCCATGTGCACCTGCGAGCTCCCCTCGCCGTCACCACGATGCCCAATCCCGGACACCGGCACCGAGCCAGCGCTCATGCAACGTGCTCCTCTTCTCCGCTGATACCCTCGTAGTAGTCCTCCAGCTCGTCGCCGACCCGGCGCAACGCCTCCAGGGTCTCCTCGTCCGGAGTCCAGTAGTTGCGCTCGTGGGCCTCGAGCAAGCGATTGGCGAGCTTCGCTGACGCCGCGGGATTGAGCTGCGCCATGCGCTCGCGCATCTCGTCATCGAGCATGAAGGTCTGCGTAAACTGCTGGTAGACCCACGGCTGGACCTGCCCGGTGGTCGCCGACCACCCCATGGTGTTAGTCAGATGGGCCTCGATCTGATGCACGCCCTCGTAGCCGTGCTCGAGCAGGTTCTCATACCACTTCGGATTGAGCATCCGGGTACGGGTCTCCAGGGCCACCTGATCCGAGAGCGTGCGCACCTTGCCCTCGCCCCGGGTCTGGTCGCCGATATAGACCGGCACGTGCTCACCGCCCCGGGAGCGGGCCACGGCCCGGCTGATGCCGCCGAGGGTATCGAAGTAGTGGTCGATGGTAGTCACGCCGAGCTCCACGGACTCCAGGTTCTGATAGGTGAGATCGACCCCGGAGAGCATGCTGCCGAGCAGCTCCTCCTGGCGCACCGGGCTACCGCTGCGGCCGTAGGCGTAGCTCTTGCGGCGGGTGTAGGTATCGGCCAGCTCGTCCTCGTCCTCCCAGGCGCCCTGGTCGATCATGGAGCCCACGTTGGAGCCGTAGGCGCCGTCGGCGTTGGAGAACACCCGCAGGGCGGCCGTCTCGAAGTCGCAGCCGTGCTCCTGCTGATAGCTCAGGGCGTTGCGGCGGATGGGGTTCATCTCCAGCGGCTCGTCCTCCGCCGCGGCCGCCAGGTAGGCGGCCTCCGCCAGCACGCGGGTCTGCAGCGGCAGCAGGTCACGGAAGATGCCCGAGAGGGTGATAACCACGTCGATACGCTTGCGGCCGAGCTCCTCCAGCGGGATTAGCTCCGCGCCGGCCAGCTTGCCGTAGCTGTCCTGGCGCGGCCGGGCGCCGATCAAGTGCAGCGCCTGCCCGATCGGTCCGCCCTCGCTCTTCAGGTTGTCGGTGCCCCACAGCACCATGGCGATCGAATCGGGCAGCTCCTGGCCCTCCTCGCGGTGCTTGTCGAGCAGCCGCTCCGCCTGCTTGGCCCCGTCCTGGACGGCGAAGGCGCTCGGGATGCGGTACGGATCGAAGCCGTGCAGATTGCGCCCGGTAGGCAGGACCTGCGGGCTGCGCAGCAGATCACCGCCGGAGACCGGCGGCACGAAATGGCCGTCGAGGGCGTGGACGATGCCCTCCAGCTCCTGGTTGTCGGCGAGCTTGGCGGCGATATCCCCGAGCTGCTCGAGGACCTCCTCGCCCATGCCCGGATCTTCCGACTCCGCCGCCGCCAGGGCCTCCTGCGGGCCATGGCCGTCGACCAGGGCCGCGATGCAGCCGCGATCGGCATCCTCGACCCCGTGGGAGGCCTCGGCGATGGCGCTCAGCTGGTCGATCCGGCCCTCACGGGAGGGCGGCTCGCCGACCACGTGGAGTCCCTCGGGGATGAGGGTGTACTCCATCTCCAGGATGTCCTCGCTGAGCTTGGCGATCCGCTGCTCGGCCTCGTCCGCGCTCCACGCCGGCTCCATCTCGGCCAGGTCCACCTCCGCGGCCTGGGCCTGGATCAGCCGCGCGAGCTCGGCACGCTCCTCCTCGTTATCCGGCGGCGCGCTCCGGTAGCGCTCCACGGAGGCCTTGAGCTCAAGCAGGCCCTTGTAGAGGCCCGCCTTGCCCACCGGCGGGGTGAGGTAGCTGATCAGCGTCGCCGCCGAGCGCCGCTTGGCGATGGAGCCCTCGGACGGGTTGTTGGCAGCGTAGAGGTAGTAGTTGGGCAGATCGCCGATGAGCCGGTCCGGCCAGCAGGAGTCGCTCATGCCGCACTGCTTGCCCGGCATGAACTCCAGCGCCCCGTGGGTGCCGAAGTGCAGCACGGCGTCGGCGCCGAAGTCCTCCCGGAGGTAGCGGTAGAACGCCGACATGGCGTGGGTCGGCGTCAGGCCCTTCTCGAAGAGCAGCCGCATCGGGTCGCCCTCGTAGCCGAAGCCAGGCTGTACGCCGATGAAGACGTTGCCGAACTGCTCGCCGAGGACGAAGATCGACTGCCCGTCGCTCTGCGCCTTGCCTGGGGCGGGCCCCCACTGCTCCTCGATCTCGTGGAGGTAGGGCTCGCGGGTGACGTAGTCGTCCACCGTGACCCGCTTGTGCACGTTGGCGTGGGCGCCGTAGGCGTTGGCGTTGCCCTTGATGATGCGGTCGCGCAGCTCATCCACCGAGGCCGGGAGCTCCACCTGGTAGCCGGCGTCGCGCAGCTCCACCAGGGTATTGTAGAGCGAGGCGAACACCGACAGGTAGGCGGCCGAGCCGAGGGCCCCCGCTTCCGGCGGGAAGCTGAAGATCACGATGCTGAGCCGGCGCTCGCTGCGCTCGCTGCGCCGCAGCTGCACCAGCCGGTCCACCCGCGCGGCCAGCGTGGCGGCCCGCTCGTGGTGGGCCTCCATGCGGCAGACCCCGTCGGCTCCGGGCACTGCGGCGCGGCCGGCGAAGACCATCGGCCCGGTGGCGCCATCGAGCTCGGGGATGGCCACCATCATGGTCGTCTCTACCGGCGTCAGGCCGCGGTCCGAGGCCTCCCACTGTTCCAGGGACTGGAACTCCAGGGCCTGGGCGTTGAGATACGGCACGTCCAGCTGGCGGAGCAGCTTCTCGGCAGCGCCAGCCTTGTTGTAGGCCGGTCCGCCGACGAGGGAGAAGCTGGTCAGGGAGATCACCGCATCCACGGCGGCGCGGCCGTCCTGCATGAAGAACCGCTGCACGGCGGGCCGGTTGTCGAGCCCGCTAGCGAACGCCGGGATGACCCGGTAGCCGCGGCTCTCCAGCACCTCGATCACCCCGTCGTAGTGGGCCGAGTCGCCGGCGAGCACGTAGGAGCGCATCAGCAGGAGCCCGACCGTCCCCCTCGCCTCGCCGGCGGCAGGCGCCGGCAGCTGCCGCGGATCGCTGCCGATACGCCGCTCCATGCGGGGGTGGTAGATGCCAACATCGGGGTACTCGACCGGATCCTGGACTGCCAGCGTCCCGCGGATCCCGCTGCGCGGGCCGTCGGCGTAGCGGTTGACCAGGAACCGCACCATGTTCTCGACATTCTCGTCCGAGCTGGACAGGAAGTACTGCCAGGTCAAGAAATAGGCACGCACGTCCTGGGCCGTACCGGGGATAAAGCGCAGGATCCGGGGGATGCGGCGCAGCATTGCGGCCTGCTTCTCCCCCGAGCTGCTGTCGTCGTCCTCGTCCTGATCCGCCTTGCCCTTCTTGCCGCGCAACTTCTTGAGCAGCGACATCGGCCCCTTGGTGGCGCCGTCCATGGTGAACTTGCCCATACGGGTAAGCTTCATCACCTCGCTAGCGGACATGATGGCCAGCAAGGCATCGCAGTCGTCGCGCCGAGCCTTGAGGTCCTCGAGGACCGGCTCGATGTGCTCCTCCATGAAGAGCATCGTGGCGACGATGATATCCGCCTCCGCGATCCGCGCCCGGGCCCGCTCCAGCGCCGCCTGGTTGTTATTCCAGTCCGAGGCGGCGTGGTAGGACAGCTCGAGGCCGGGTATATCCAGCTGCAGCGCCGGTCGCGCACGCTCCACGGCGCCCGCCATGTGATTGTCCAGCGTGATGATGGCGACGCGCACCGGCGTCGGGTCAGCGACTGAAGTGGGCTTTGGCATCGTAGATCGTCTCCACTGTTATGGTCGCAATGCCTCGATCGGCGGCGAAGCGCTCGGTGTTGCGCCGGGCCTTGCCTCGCACGAAGAACGGGATCTTCTTGAGCTCGGCCTCGGCCTCCGGCGTCCAGCGTAGCTCGGCGTCATCCTCCGCCTCGGCAGCGACGGTCGCCGTATCGGCATCTTCCCCGGAACCCCCCGCCTCCGCCGGCGCGCCGGCCGAGTCAACGTGCGAGGGGACCTCGGCCGAGAACTCGAAGTCCTCCTTGAACATCCCGAGGAGGTGCTCCTCGAGCCCCATCATCAACGGATGGACCCAGGTATCGAAGATGACGTTGGCCCCCTCCAGCCCCATGTTCGGGGCGTAGCGGGCCGGGAAATCCTGCACATGGGCCGGCGCGGAGATCACGGCGCAGGGCACCCCCAGCCGCTTGGCGATGTGCCGCTCCATCTGCGTCCCGAGGACCAGCTCCGGCGCCGCCTCGGAGACGGCCTGCTCGACCTCCAGGTAGTCATCGGTGATCAGCGGATCGAGGCCGTACGCCTTGGCCGCCTGGCGGACCTCCCGCGCCTGCTCGCGGGCGTAGGTCCCCAGCCCGACCACCCGGAAGCCGAGCTCCTCGCTGGCGATGCGCGCTGCGGCCACGGCGTGGGTGGCATCGCCGAAGATGAATACGCGCTTGCCGGTCAGGTAGTTGGAGTCCACGGAGCGGCTGTACCACGCCATGCGGGCCGAGGCCTGCGCCACGGCGGCGCTAGGATCCAGGCCCAGGGCCTCGCCGACCTCGCGCAGGAAGTCGCGGATACCGCCCAGCCCCAGGGGGACAGTGGTGGCCATCGGCTGCCTGAGCCGACGCTGCAGCCACTCGCAGGTGGTCCGGGCCACCTCGGGGTAGAGGCAGATATTGAGATCGGCCTCGGGGATGCGGCGCAGGTCGTCCGAGCTGGCCCCGAGGGGCGCCACGACGTTGACCTCGACACCGAGGAGATCGAGCAGCTTGGTGACCTCCTGGACATCGTCCCGGCACCGGAACCCCAGGGAGGTCGGCCCCAGGATATTGGCCCGCGGGGCCTCCCCGGCAGGCCGCTCCTCGGCCCGATCCCCCCGGTCATCCACCATGGCGCGGACCAGCTGATAGAAGGCCTCGCTGGCGCCGTAGTCCTCCTTGCGGGCGTAGGCCGACAGCTCCAGGCCGATCACCGGCACCGGCAGATCCATGCCCCGCGCCAGATCCGCCGGCTGATCCTGGAGCAGCTCCGCTGTGCAGGAGTCTCCCACCAGCAGGGCCTGCGGCTGGTAGCGCTCGTAGGCGGCCGCGACGGTCTCGCGCACCAGCTCGGCCGTGTCGCGGCTCAGGTGCCGGGCGTTGAAGGTAGTGTAGGTGACGGGGGGACGCGCCGGGCGGCGCTCGATCATGGTGAACAGCAGATCGGCGTAGGTATCGCCCTGCGGGGCGTGGAGGACGCAGTGCACCCCCGTCATCGAGGCCGCCACGCGCAGGGCGCCGACATGGGGGGGACCTTCGTAGCTCCAGAGTGTCAGCTGCATCCCTACACCTTCAGCGTCGCGTGCCGGACTAGCGGCCGAGCGAACAGCTCAGCGAGGTCACCAGCCTGCTCGAAGCCCTGGATGGGCGAGAAGACCAGCTCGATGGACCACTTGGTCCGCAGCCCTTCCGCCTCCAGCGGGTTGGCCAGCCCCAGCCCGCAGACGGTCAGGTCCGGGCTGTCGGCGCGCAGCCGCTCGAGCTGGCGGTCGACATCCTGGCCCTCGATCAGGCGTACCTCCTCTCCGAGGGCATCGCGCTCCACGCCGTGGCACTCGCGATCGAAGTACGGGGTCGCCACCTCCACCAGCTCCATACCGCACTCCTGGGCCAGGAACCGCGCCAGGGGCAGCTCCAGCTGCGAGTCCGGCAGGAAGGTAATCCGCTTGCCTGCCAGGGTCTCGCGCTGGGGCGCCAGCGCCGCCCGGGCCCGCTCGACGGGCGCCTCGGTAACGGCATCGACCCGCTCATCCGATACCCCGAAGGCGTGGGCCGCTGCCCGCAGCCAGGCGAGCGTGCCCTCGACGCCTAGAGGGTACGGGGCATCCACCCGCTCTGCGCCGCGGCGAATAAGCGCACGCGTAGCCTCGCCCGTGAACGGCTGGGCCTGCATGACTCGCGTGCCGGGACCCACGGGCGGGAGATCGTCGCTGCTGCGCGGCGGCAGGAAGTGCACCGGCCCGATACCCAGCTCCTCAAGCAGCCGGTGGAGCTGATCCTCCACCACCTCGGCCAGCGTACCGAGGACGATCAGCGACGGCGCCTCATCCTGCTTGGCGGGCAGCTGCTCGACGAGCGTGGTTAGGAACTGATCCTCGCCCTGGGTGAACGTCGTCTCCAGGCCGCTACCCGAGTAGGAGAGCACCCGCACCCGCCCCTCGTGAGCGGCAGTCAGCCGCTCGGCGGCCTTGCTCAGGTCCAGCTTGATGACCTCCGAGGGGCAGGAGCCGACGAGGAACAGGGTGCGGATCTCCGGACGGCGCTCGAGGAGCTCGTGGACCACGCGATCCAGCTCCTCGTTGCAATCGGCCAGGCCCGCCAGGTCGCGCTCGCCGAGGATAGCGGTCGCAAAGCGCGGCTCGGCGAAGATCATCACCCCGGCAGCAGACTGGAGCAGGTGGGCACAGGTGCGCGAGCCGACAACCAGGAAGAAGGCGTCGTGCATCTTGCGGTGCAGCCAGACGATGCTGGTCAGCCCGCAGAAGACCTGCCGCTGCCCCTCCTCCTGGACCAGCCCGCCTCGGCAGTAGGCGGCATCACAGCCGGTGTTGTCGCTATCGCTCATTCAGCGGCCCCCTCTTCGGCTGCGCGCATCTGCTCGCCCTGGCGCCGGGCAGCACGCAGCTTGAGCAGGAACTGCGTGGCATTGATCGCGTAGGCCGCATAGGCCGCCAGCGCGACAGCCATCTGCTGCGCGTGGGTGAACATATCCCCGAACCAGACCACCAGATAGGCCGTGTGCAGGAGGATGACAGCCATGCTGAAGACATCCTCCCAGAAAAAGGCGGGCGCGAAGAGATAATGCCCGTATACGTCCTTCTCCCAGATAGCCCCGGTGATCATGATGGTGTAGAGGACCAGGGTTTTGATAACCACGGACCAGGCCGCCCACGCCAGCAGATCTCCTGTGGCCAAATACCACAGGACCAGGGCCAGGCTGAGCAGGAAAACCAGGAACTGCGTCGGGGCAAGAATCCCCTGGACCAGTGTCCACGGCGAGGCGTCGCGGCGGCGCCGCTGCTCCTCGGTATATAGCCCGGGTGGAGGCGCTCTCATAGGGCGCTGACGCTCCTTTGCGCTTATCCCAGCGATCAGGAAGGTGGAACTCAGAATTGAATCTAAAGCCGCCCTCGGGGCGTGTCAAGCTACCTGGACGTAACGCCTAATTGACACAGGCTTTCAGATGTACGTACAGGCATCAGTCCCGTAAACGGACACGTCGTCGCAACCATGCATGTTTTTCTTGAATCGCGCAGCCAAAATCTAGGGAAATAACTGGCCCATACCTATTCCCGATGAAATTCGTCTACATTCAACGCCCCCAAGCCGGAAAGGCCTAGAGACGACGCCCTGAGGACAGCCGTTTTTGCAACCGATGAGCGCGCCAAGGCAGACACTGGATGGCCTGTCGGCGGAGACCGTAGGCGAGCTTCTCGCGGCGGCCGTCGACATCACCCTCGTGCTCGATCACGAGGGCGTCATCCGTGATCTAGCGCTGAGCAGCGAGGACCCGGCGCTGCAGGCGTCAACGGACTGGATCGGCAAGCGCTGGGTTGACGTGGCCACTGCCCCGGGGCGGGAAGCGATCGCTAGCCTGCTGAGCGGCCATGAGACAGCCGCAGGGGGGCTCACGGTCTGCCACCGGGAGGCTACCGGGAGTCCGGTGCCCGTTCGCTACCGGGTCGTGCGGCTCGACAACGGCTATCGAGCCGCCCTCGGCCGGGATCTGCGCCCTAGCACCGAGCCGCACCGGCAGCTGCGGGAGCATGAGCGGCTCCGCTCCATCGAGCAGACCACCGCCCTGGTGGGCCAGGTACCGCTGCGCGATCTCGTCCGTGAGGCCACGGACCTGATCGAGCGCATGTGCATAGAGACCGCGCTACACGCCACCCACAACAATCGGGCCTCCGCGGCCGAGCTGCTCGGGCTCAGCCGCCAGAGCCTCTACTCCAAGCTGCGCCGCCACGGGCTGATGGCCTCCCACCACGACGCCGAGTGACGCACTTGACCCGCTACGCGGGCACCCCTAGCTTGGCCACGCCACCGCACGGGAGGACTACACCACCCATGGAGACACCGGCAAACGCTTCCCAGGTCCAGCCGCAAAGCCCCGCTGAAGGGATGCAGACCCCGCCCGTCGCAGCAGCTGCATGGCGGGAGCTGTGCACCGATTGCGGGCTCTCCCGGACCACGGATCCGGGACGCTGCGGCCGCGCCTGCCAATTCCTGCGCCCGGACTATCCCGCCATGGAGCGCCGCGTCCACGGCCGCGCCCGGGACCCGGGACAGCACCCGGACGAGCTCCACTTCGGGGTACACCGGCGCATGCTGCAGGCCGCCCTCCGCCATCCGCGGCCGGGAGCGCAGTGGACCGGCATCACCACCCGCCTCGGCGAGCGCCTCCTGGAGACCGGCACCGTGGACGCCATCTTGACCGTGACCGGCGCCCCGGATGACAGCTGGCACCCCCAGCCCGCGCTGGTCACCGAGCCAGCGCTGATGGCCGAGTGCCGCGGCATGCGCATGGGATACGCCCCCCTGCTCGCCCTGCTCGAGACGGCACGAGCACGCGGCTACCGGCGTCTGGGCGTCATCGCCCTGCCCTGCCAGGTCTATCCGCTGCGGGTGCTCGAGCACGAGCTGGGCCTGGAGCGGCTGGAGATCATCGGCACCCCGTGCGCGGACAATACCACCACCGAGCGCTTCCACGAGTTCCTGGGCCTGCTCACGGCAGAGCCAGGACAGGTCAACTACCTGGAGTTCCGGGCCGACTACTACGTGGAGCTGCACTTCCAGGGGGGCGGCAAGGAGGAGATGCCCTTCCTGCAGCTACCGATCTCCCAGCTGCCTAGCGATTTCTGGCCGCTGACCTGCCGGACCTGCGTGGACTACACCAACGCCCTCGCCGATCTGACCGTCGGCTATATGGCCGGCCGCGGCGAGCAGTGGCTCATCGTGCGCAACCAGCGCGGCGAGCGGCTGCTCGAGCTGCTCGGCGACGAGCTCCGCTGCCGCGAGCCGCGCAGCGGGGGCAAGCGTCGCGGTCCCGTCCAGGGATTCATCAACAATACCGAGCGCGCGGCTGGCGGGATGCCCACCCGCGGCATGCCCAACTGGTTGCGCCCCATCGTCGGCCGGCTCATGCCGTACGTCGGCCCGCGAGGCCTGGAGCTGGCCCGCGCGCGGCTGGAGATGAAGGCCGCCGAGACCCTCATCCACCTGCACCAGGTGGCGCCGCGCCGGGTGAAATCCATGGTGCCCGACCACGTCTGGCAGCTGGTGGCAGGCTACCAGATCAGCGGGATTACGGAGGTTCACGAGGAGAACAGGGGGCAGGACGGCAGCGGCCCGGCGGCCTGAGCCGCCGGGCGCCCGGTGTGCACCGCTCCGGGCACGTACCGGGACTGCGGGGCGGTATCAGGCCGGCTCGACGAGCAGGAGATAGCGCAGCGCGTCGGCATATTCGCGGGGCGTGGCTCGCTCGCCGTTCCTCTCGCGCTCCAGGGCAGTATCCACCTGCGTGCGCGCCACCAGGGAGAGCTCGCGCATACCGGCGGCGCCCACGGTATCCACGTATTGGGTCACGAACTGCTGCGACTGCAGCCGCTCCACCTCGCCGCTGATCGCCCGGGTCCAGAGCACCCGGCGCACCCCAACCAGCACGAAGATGGCCGCCGGCAGGGCGATCGCGACGATCAAGATCGCCAGGGTGCCCTCGGCGCCGGGGAGCAGGTCCCGCTGGATGCCGATCAGGTAGGCGATAACCCCGCCGACGGCGGCCGCCGGGAAGCTGATCCCGGAGGCCTGCCACGTCGTCCGGGTGAGCTGCTTGAGCAGGTGCGCCCGCTCCTCGTGGATCCAGTTTGTCATGCCGAGCTCCTTACCTCCTTCACTGGTCTGCCGATGCCTCTGCCAGGGGCCGGAACCGCACCCGTCAGCCCTCCACCGAGGGCAGCCCCGACAATGCCATGGCGGCTTCCACCTCACTGCCGGCCAGGTCGCTGAGGTTCCCGGCGAGGTAGTCGGTGTAGGCCTGCATGTCGAAGTTCCCGTGGCCGCACAGATTGAAGAGGATCGCCTTGGACGTCCCTTGCTCGCGGCACGCCAGCGCCTCGTCGATCGCCCCCTTGACGGCGTGGTTGGCCTCCGGGGCGGGGATAATCCCCTCGGCCTGGGCGAACTGCAGCCCCGCGGCAAAGCACTCGAGCTGCTTGTAGGCCCGGGCCTTGAGGTAGCCGAGATCCTTCAGGTGGCTGATCTGCGGCGCCATGCCGTGGTAGCGCAAGCCACCCGCATGGAATCCCGGCGGCACGAAACCGGCGCCAAGGGTGTGCATCTTGGTCAACGGCGTCAACTGCGCGGAATCGCCGTAGTCGTAGGCAAAGCGCCCCTGGGTCAGGGTCGGGCAGGCCAGCGGCTCCACGGCGATGGTCTCGACGTCGCGACCGCCGCGCATGGCCTCACCGAGGAAGGGGAAGACGATGCCGGCGAAGTTGCTACCGCCGCCGGCACAGGCGACGATCGTATCCGGGTAGTCATCGGCCAGCGCCAGCTGCTCCATGGCCTCGAGCCCCGTGACCGTCTGGTGCAGCAGGACGTGATTGAGGACACTGCCCAGGGCGTAGTGGGTGTCCCCCCGCTGCGCCGCCTCCTCGACCGCCTCGCCGATGGCGATACCGAGGCTGCCGGTGCTCTCGGGATTCTCGGCCAGCACGGCACGACCAAAGGCGGTACGCTCGCTGGGGCTGGCGACGCACCCCGCTCCGAAGCTCTCCATGAAGGCCCGCCGATACGGCTTCTGCCGGTAGC